>Ga0070681_10000268_pt1 | contig 41473 bp, 36 predicted proteins | sample KBSC83BmetaG_FD_65650 | JGI IMG/M metagenome (GOLD analysis project Ga0070681, IMG submission 65650) | Corn rhizosphere microbial communities from Kellogg Biological Station, Michigan, USA - KBS C8-3B metaG | ecosystem: Host-associated > Plants > Roots > Rhizosphere | place: USA: Michigan...
CCTTCTTCGCCGTGATCAGCGGAATCACGAGATTGCTCTCGATGAGGTGGATCACGATGCCAAGCAAGATGACCAGCACCGCGTGACCGACGCCGCCGAAGCCAGCGAAGCCGTCGCCGCCCAGCACGAACAGCGCGGGAATCAGCGTGGAGACGAGCGTGCCGAAGAACGGTACGATCGCCACGGCACCGGTGAACACGCCGAACGTGAGGTAGTACGGCACCCCCAACAGGGAGAGCCCTAACGCGGTGAGCACCGCGAGGACCACCATCGCCAGCAGCTGACCGACGATCCACGCCCGCAGTGTCGTCCGAAGATCGGTCAGGACGTCGCGCACGAGATCCCGGTGAATCGGCGGGAACAGCGCGATCACCCACTCCCGATACAGCCCCGGATACGCCGCGAGGTAAATCGACATCACGCCGACCGAGAACACGTTGATTCCGGCGTGGACGATACCGACGACCTTCGGCACAACACTGCCGAGCGGGCCGGTGAAGGCCTCGTAGATGGCGGTCATGAGCCTGTGGTCCCCCGGCCGCCACAGATCGCTCATGGCCGGATACCGCGCCACGAATCGGCCGATGGCCAGCTCCCACGACTCCACGTACTGCGGGAGAACCCTAACGAGTTGCTGCGTCTGCTCGATCACCGGAGGGACGAGCAGGCGGAAGAGCGTAATGATTGCCGCGAGCGTGAGCAGGACCGCGCCGGCCAGGGCAAGGCGCGGGGGCAGGTGCAGACGGTTCTGGAACACCTCTGCGACTGCCCCGAGGTACAGCGAGATGAGCACCGCGACGAACAACAGCAGGAAGACGCCGGCCGTCTTCCCGAAGCCGTACAGCAGGAGGACGGTGAGGACGGTCGCCGTGAGGATCGGGGCGAACCGGAACCGTCGCGGGACGGTGACCGTCAAGGCGTCTTCTTGCCCTCCGGCACGTCTTCGTCCTCGATCTCGGCGTGCACTTCCTCCTCATTCGCCGCGTTCGCCCGCGTGCCACCGGCGCCGAGCTGCTTGTTCTGCGCGGGTGACCCCGACGGGAGCATGCCCATCTTCTGCTTGAGTGCAAGCAGCTGCATGTCGGCGCTCATGGTGCCGGCGCTCTTCTCCAGCTGCTTGAAGTCCTTGGCGAGACGGTCGCCCTGGAATTCCTCGTCGATCTCGGCCGACGCCTTGATCTGGCGCTCGTTCTGCTCGATGCGCTCTTCCATGCGGGCGAACGCCTCGAACGCCGACTTCTCGGAGAGCGACGACATCGTCTCGGCGATGCGTTTCTGCGCCTGCGCGCGTCGCTGGCGGGCGAGGAGCAGATTCTTCTTCCGCTTGGCTTCTTCGATCTTGTCGTTCAACTCGCGGAGGGACGCCTTGAGCTTCTCCGTCTCGGCCTGGTGGGCCTGCCACGTAACCTCGAGCTGTTCCGCGTGCTGCGAGTGCTCGCCCTGCCTAACAAGCGCCTGTTTGGCCAGGTCGTCGCGCCCTTCCTGCACGGCGAGCATGGCGCGCTTCTCCCAGTCTTCGGACTGGCGACGCTCGGCGTCGGCCTGGTCACGCAGCCGCTTCTCGTCGGCGATAGCGGCGGCCACCTGCTGCTTGGCCTTCGCCAGCTGCGAGCGCATGTCGACGAGAATCTGGTTCAGCATCTTCTCCGGATTCTCGGCGGAGGAGATGAGGTCGTTGATGTTCGAACGCAGTAGCGTCGAAAGGCGGTCAAAGATTCCCATGCTCAGCGTCCCTCACGGTACGACGCGAGCTCGCGCAGGTGCGACGCGAGCGCGAGCGTCATGCTCTCGTAGGCGGCAAGAAATTCTTCGTAGTCGAGGTGCTCGAGCTCGAGCGCCTCGGTAAGGACGATCGAGTCCTGCGAAATGCCATAGGCGCCGTGCACGAGATCGCTGGCATTGAGCTCGAGCAGGCGGCGATTGAGGTCGGCACAGCGTCCGTCGTCCGCGGGAATACTCATGACCTTCACCCGGAGAAGCACGACCGGCGGCGAGTAGTGGACGACGACGTCGAGCTCGAGGTTGCCGCCGGGTCGGACTACCCAGAGGCCCTGTTCGACTTCGTCGCAGCTTGCGCCTTCCGCCGTGAGGCGATCGAGGAAGCCTTCGATGTCTTCGCGAGTCAGCATAGCGTCCTTGTGGATGGCCAGATGTCGTGTCCCTACGTCAGCTCGCCTCGGCTGTTTCTCGGTCCCCATCGCGCCCTCGGGCGTTTCGCCGCCCGCCACGGCTTCGGAACGGTGACTCAAGCTGCCGCGTGGCAGCAAGATAGCTCGCGTGGAGGGCGACGCCTAGAAGGTCGGCGATCCGACCTGCGTCAGGGCTTGGGCCGTTTGAGTCGCTTCGGTGGCGCGGCCTTCGTCCAGATCAGCACCAGACCGCACTGGACGTCCGGTCGTCGGTACATGGCTGGCGCGGCGCTCGGATCGAGGTACACCTCCATGCCGCGAACCTCGTGCGGACGCACGTACGTGTTGGTGTCGTCGAAGGGGTCATCGGCCACCGGCAGCGGCATGGCAACGCCATCGACCCAGTACGCCGGCCTGCACAGCGAGTTGTAGCTGCCGCCTTGCATCACGCCCTTTCCCTGAGCCACGAGCGTGCCGCGGCCCGATCCGGTCGGTCTCGTGAACATCACGACGTTGTCATGGCCATTCCACACCACTCTCGTGCCCCTGACGTTCCAGAACGCCTGGGTGGTCTCCGAGACGCCGCGACGCTCGATCTCCTCGTCGGTGATGAACTGGCCGATACCGGCGGCGCGCCGGTCCTCGAAGCCGGTTTTGTCGAACTTCATGCCGCGAGCCACGACACTCACCGGCGCCAGCTCCTGGGCATTGGCGCCATCGAGCGTCACGTCCAACTGGCGGCGCTCTCCGGTCCTGAGCTCGACCGACACCCGCTTCGGCGCGTAGCCGAGCGATCGAACGTCCACGGTCTGCGTCCCAGCCGGAAGTCGAGTCAGCGCATAGGTCCCGTCGCTTCCTGTGCGAACGGACATCGGAAACCCGGATACCGCGACCTGCGCCTGATCGAGGACTTTCCCGTTAGGTCCGCGAATCGCGCCGAGGATCGTGGATGCTCCTTGCACCTGCACAGAGTCTCCGCGACCGGCCGCGCGGTCGAGTCGAGCAAGCTCACCCACGGTAGATCCGGTGTCCGTCAGGCTCACACTGAAGTCGCGAACAGCGAAGAGCTTCTGCGAGAGGTCCACATCGACGAGGCCGGTGACGTGGCCGTTGGCCTCGGCGCGAACGACGACCGCTACGTCGTTAGGTACTCCACACAGAGCGAACGCCCCGCTCGCGTTGGCTTCGCCGGACACGCGGCGCTCTGTCCGGACCAATCCAGACTTTCCGATGGACCATTCCGCCCATCTGGCCGTGACGGTCGCGCCGCGCAGCGGAGCATGGTCATCGACGTTGCGAACCCGACCCAGCACCACGCCCGTCGCCTGCGGCTGCGGCCCGAGACAGAGGCTCCCGTGCAGCGTCGCCGGCGATGGCATCGCCAGTCGAGCGGAGACGACGGCCGCGTCCCCGACCGTGACGGCGACGGGCGCGGCGCCGAAGCCTAACGAATCGAGCATCGTGTGGTAGAACCGGACGACGGCCCGTCCGCGCATCACACCACTGAGCGTGAACCGCCCTCGGGAGTCGGAGATTGCCGAGAGATCTGTCCCATCGACCGTGACTTCAGCCCCGGCCAGCGGTGCGTTCGTGACGAGCGAATCGTAGACGATGCCGGCGATGCTAGCGGGCGTACGAGGTGTTTGCTGCTGCGACCGAGCCAGCCTCGCCGGCACCACCAGGAGCATCAATGCACACGCCGAGCGCACCGCGACATCCCAGGCTGCCATGGAGACTCCGCACAGGCGTCATCAATCCCCGGATCGCTTGATCTGGTACAATCGCTCGCGGGCCAGGCGGCGGCCAGTGGGTGTAGCTGCCAACCCTCCGCCGGCCGTCTCGCGATACCTAACGTCCATGGCACGGCCAATCTCGCCCATCGTGTCGATCACTTCGTCGGCGGGGATGGCGAACGTGATCCCGGCGAGGGCCATCTCGATGGCCGCCATCGCGATGGCCGCTCCGGTAGCGTTCCGGAACACGCACGGCAGCTCGACCAGGCCACCTAACGGGTCACACACGAGGCCGAGGGTTCCCTGCTGCGCAAGCGCGACGGCGTGGCCGACCTGGGACGGCGTTCCGCCAAGCATCTCCGTGCCCGCGCCGGCCGCCATGCCGGCTGCGGCGCCGGTTTCCGCCTGGCACCCACCCTCCGCGCCGGAGAGTGACGCCCGCTGCGCCACAATCGCACCGATGAGGCCCGCCGTCGCGAGTGCATCGATCAACGCGTCGGTTCCAATGCCGCGCGCATCGGCCAGCCCGGTGAGCACCGCCGGCAGCACTCCCGCTCCGCCGGCGGTCGGTGCCGCAACGATGACGCCCATCGCCGCGTTGACCTCCTGCACTGCGAGTGCCCGCGCAAGTACGTCGCGAAATGGTGTTCCGGCCATCGGACCGTCAGGGCCGGTCCGCAACTTTGCTGCATCACCACCAACGAGGCCGGACGTGGAGTGCAGGTCGCCAACGAGCCCGCGCGTCACGGCGCCGCGCATGACGGCGAGTGCGCGGCCTAACGCCTCACGAATCTCGGCGACCGGCCGGCCCTGGTCGCGCGCTTCGACCTCGAGGGCGACGACCGCGAGCGTCTTGTCGGCCGCTTCGGCGTCGCGAATGGCATCAGCCAGCGAATGGTACATGCTCAGCCACTGACTTTATCGAGTCGAAACGCCCAGCGGACCCACGAAAGCGCACGGATGTCGGTACGCACCTTCTCATCCGGCTGCTCGTCCACCTCGATCACCATGAACGCGTCGCCGCCACGCTGCTTCCGGGTCAGGCGGAGCGTGGCGATGTTGATCTCGTCCTCGGCCAGGATCGTCGCAATCCGCGCGACCGAGCCCGGGACGTCCTCCGCGACGAGCACGATCGTGTGATAGTTGCCGGTGACCTCCACGGGGTACCCGTCGATCTCGGTGACCAACACCCGCCCGGCACCTAACGACGAACCCACCATCACGGAGCTCCGGTCACCACGCTCGATCGTGATCCGAACCGTGTTCGGATGCACCTCGTTCTCCTCGCCCAACGTCGTCTTCTCGAACCGGTAGTCGAGCCCCTCGCGTTCGGCGATACCTAACGCGTCGCGGATGCGCTCGTCGTCCGGCCGGAAGCCCATGAGCCCGCCGACGATCGCCTTGTCGGTCCCGTGGCCCTCGCCTGTGCGCGCAAACGACCCGTGCAGCTCGATGCGCGCGCGATCCGGCGTGCCGCCGACGAGGCACCGCGCGAGCAGCCCGAGCCGACACGCGCCCGCCGTGTGACTCGATGACGGCCCCACCATGACCGGGCCGATGATGTCGAGCAGAGAGACCATGGCGGCGTTACCCTGCCTTTCTCGTTAGCGAACGGCGCAGCAGCGGCTGCAGATATTGGCCAGTATAAGAGGCGCTCACCTCGGCCACCTGCTCCGGGGTGCCTGCCGCGACCACACTCCCGCCGCGGTCCCCACCTTCGGGGCCGAGATCGATGATCCAGTCCGCCGTCTTGATGACATCGAGGTTGTGCTCGATCACCAGCACCGTGTTACCGCGGTCGACGAGGCGATGCAACACCTCGAGCAACAGCCTGACGTCCTCGAAGTGCAAACCGGTCGTCGGCTCATCGAGAATATAGAAGGTCCTGCCGGTATCGCGCTTCGAGAGCTCGGTTGCGAGCTTGACACGTTGCGCTTCGCCGCCTGACAGGGTCGTGGCACTCTGCCCGAGATGGATGTAGCCGAGGCCGACGTCCATCAGCGTCTGCAGCTTCTGATGGATGCGAGGCTGATTCTCGAAGAACGACGTCGCGTCCTCCACCGTCATCTCCAACACGTCGGAGATGCTCATGCCGCGGAATCGCACCTCAAGTGTCTCCCGGTTGTACCGCTTGCCCTTGCACACCTCACACGGGACGTAGACGTCAGGCAGGAAGTGCATCTCGATCTTCACCAGCCCATCGCCCTGACACGCTTCACAGCGGCCGCCCTTCACGTTGAACGAGAACCGGCCAGGCCCGTAGCCACGAATCTTCGCCTCGGGCATCTCCGCGAACAGCTCGCGAATCGGTGTGAACAGCCCCGTGTAGGTTGCCGGGTTCGAGCGCGGCGTGCGACCGATCGGGCTCTGATCGATGTCGATGACCTTGTCGATGTGCTCGAGCCCCGTGATCGATTTGTGCTCGCCTGGGATCACACGCGCGCGATAGAAGTGGCGAGCGAGCGCGCGATGCAGAATGTCCTCGATGAGCGTCGATTTCCCCGAACCCGAGACTCCGGTCACCGCGACGAACACGCCCAGTGGAATGTCGACGTCGAGATTCCGGAGGTTGTGCTGGCGTGCACCCAGCACGCGCATCGTGCGGCGCGGGTCCACCGGCCGTCGCGTGGCACGAATCGGGATCTTGAGATCGCCACTCAAATAGCGGCCCGTCAGCGACGCGGAATTCTTCTCCACCTCGTCGACCGTCCCGCTGGCGACGACAATGCCGCCGTGCTTCCCTGCCCCGGGCCCCAGATCCAGCAAGTAATCCGCGGCGCGCATCGTCTCGTCGTCGTGCTCCACGACGATGACGGTGTTACCGAGATCGCGCAGCTGGCCTAACGTGTCGAGCAGACGGGCGTTGTCGCGCTGATGCAGGCCGATCGACGGCTCGTCGAGAATGTACAGCACGCCGACCAGCCGGGAGCCGATCTGCGTGGCCAGCCGGATGCGTTGCGCTTCGCCGCCGGACAACGACTCCGCCGCGCGACCTAACGTGAGGTACTCGAGACCGACGTTCACCAGGAATCGCAGTCGCTCACGAACCTCTTTCAGGATCGGTCCGGCGATCTCCGGATCCAGTCCGGGCTTTCCGTCCTCCCGTATCGGCAGCAGCTCGAAGAACCGAAGGCTCTCGGCGATCGACATCTCGACCAGGTCGCCGAGGTTCCGCTCCTCGATCGTTACCGCAAGTGACTCGGGCTTGAGCCGACGGCCGCCGCACGCGTTGCACGGCTTGGCGACCATGTATTCCGATAGTTCCATCCGCACGACGTCGGACTCGGTCTCCGAGAATCGTCGTTGGATGTTGGAGATGATCCCTTCCCACTCGACATTCCCGGTGGCCGAATGGCGCGACGGAGCTTTCGACTTCGCCTTTCCGCCTGATTCCCCACCGTTCTTCTTGTCGACGCCATACAGCAACGGCCGCCTAACGCTTTGGGGCAGGTCCTGCCACGCCGTGTTCGGGTCGAACTTGAGCTGTTTCGCGAGCCCGGGGAGGATAACACGACGGAGGTAGCCGTCCGGTGCGCCCCAGGGGAGGATCACGCCCTCGTGAATGGACAGACTCGGATCGCCGAGGATGAGCTCTTCACTCACCTCGTTGCGGGTGCCGAGGCCACCGCACGCCGGGCATGCGCCGAACGGAGAGTTGAACGAGAAATGCCGAGGCTCGAGCTCCGGCATCGAGATGCCACAGGTCGCACAGCCGTAGCGCTCCGAAAAGAGCGTCGGCGACGCCTTCGCGGAGTCGTGCTTGACGACTTCGACCAGCCCGTCCGCCAGCTTCAGCGCGGTCTCGAGCGAGTCGTTCAATCGGCCGCGGTCTTCCGCTCTCACCACGAGTCGATCCACCATGATCGACACGTCATGGTTCTGTCGCTTGTTGAGCTTCGGCGGATCGGCCAGCTCGACGATCTCACGGTCGACGATTGCGCGAATGAACCCCTGCTTGCGCGCAGACTCGAACAGCTCGCGGAACTCACCCTTTCTGCCTCGCACCAACGGCGCGAGGATCTCGATCCGCGTGCCGGATGGCCAGGCCAGCACTGCATCGGTGATCTGGCCAGCGCTCTGGCGCTGCACTGGCCGGCCGCAGTTCGGGCAATGCGGTGTCCCTGCGCGGGCATACAGCAGACGGAGATAATCGTAGATCTCCGTCACCGTTCCCACGGTCGATCGCGGATTGTGGCCGGCCGTCTTCTGCTCGATCGAGATCGCGGGCGAGAGCCCTTCGATCGAGTCGACGTCGGGCTTCTCCATCAACCCGAGGAACTGCCGCGCGTACGCCGACAGCGATTCGACATAACGGCGTTGGCCCTCGGCGTAGATCGTGTCGAACGCGAGGGAGGACTTTCCGGACCCGGACAGGCCAGTAATGACCGTCAATCGGTCGCGCGGAATCGAGACGTCGATATTCTTGAGATTGTGCTCGCGCGCGCCGCGGATGATGAGCGCTTCGTCGGTCATAGCCGGTGAAACCTGCGGTGTGTCTTCGGTCAAGACAAGACAGCCTTTTGCGCTCTCGGTCCAGGCACAATTGTGACTTCTGACGGCCTCTGCCTGTCCCATGAGGCAGGACAAGTCATTAGTCCTTAGCGCGTAGCCGTTCCGCCACTCGCTAAAGGACTCGCCGCTGATGAACCCCGACTCGCGTATGCCGCACACCGACGCCATGGTCGTCCTCACGACCGTCGCTAATGAGAAGGAGGGGATCGCGCTCGTGCGTGCTCTGCTCGAGCGCCGCGTGATCGCCTGCGGTACGTTGTTGCCGGGCGCACGGTCGCTGTACCGATGGGAAGACAAGATCGCGGATGAGCAGGAGGTGGTGATCCTGCTCAAGACGCGTTCGGCGGCGATGGATTCTCTTCGCGTGGCGTTCGGCGAGCTGCACCCGTACAAGGTTCCGGAGCTGCTCGCGATGCCCGTGCACGCCGGGCTCGAGAAGTATCTGAGCTGGATCAGTAGCGAGACGTCGCTCGCCATCTCCTGAACCCGCCACTGTGATCGAAGTACGCACCGACGATCTCGCGTTCGTCGACGCGGATGCCATCGCGCGGCCGGTCGATGCCGAGCTTCGCGCGACGACCCCACTGATGCGTCGCCTTGAGATCGCGGGCGGTGAGGGGCTGGCTCGACATCTCCGGGTCAACGAGCCACTCGCGGTCGGGTCGGCAGTCGTCACTCCCGCTGGCTCCCTTGGCGTCGAGCTTCTCATTCACGGTGTGGTGTCGAGCGACGATGAGCCAGTCTCGCGCGCGAAGGTACACCAGGCAGTGAGCAGCGCGCTGCAGCGAGCAGCCGACTGGGGCATCGATCACCTCGCGATCACGCCGTTCGGCCTCGGCGTCGGCAACCTGGATATCGAGGACGCCGCTTCCGTTCTTGGTGATGCCATCCGGCGGCACCGTCAGGCGGCGAAATGTCCCACGACCATCACCATCGTCGTCGAGACAGAGCTCGAGCATTCCGTCTTCGAGCGTTTTCTCGGCGGAATCGCATCGTGAAGCGCCGAGGTGCGGTTGCCGTGGCGGTGCTGGTGGCGTGGGCCGCGGGTCTCGCGGTCTTCATGAGTCGAGAGCGGCGTAACGCTCCCGCCCAGCGTCTGGCGGAGGCCGCGCTGCGCGTTTCCCCCGGAGCGGCGTACTACCGCGTGGAAAAGGATGGGCGCCAGATCGGGTTCGCGTCGTCCACGATCGACACGACGCGCGGCCGTCTCGCGATACGCGACTACCTCACAGCAGACCTTCCCGTCGGCGGATCGGAGCATCGGGCGACCGCAACGTCAGACGTCCAGTTGTCTCGCACCCTCGCGTTGACCGATTTCCAGTTGTCGTTCGAGGGGGACGGGGCGCCGATCGGCGTGAGCGGTCGGCTCGTTGGTGACTCGGCGCTGCAGGTCGTGGTCGCCCACGATGGGACGGCGGCCGACACGCAGCACGTTAGGCTCACGGGCCCGGTCGTGCTTCCCACGATGGTCCCGATCGCGATCGCGCTCGGAGAGCAGCCCGAAGTTGGTCGGACGTACACGCTGTCCAGCTTCGACCCGATCGCCATGGCGCCGAAGCCGCTGACCGTGCGCGTCGAGGCGGAATCGACGTTCGTGTTTGCGGACAGCGCGCGGTTCGACGACGCACAGCGCCGCTGGTTGACCGCGCACCGCGACTCGGTCCGTGCGTGGCGCGTCGCGACTGATGGTCCGACCGCTGTCCGCGCGTGGATCGACGAGCAGGGGCGCGTCGTGCAGCTCCAGCACGCGTTAGGCTTCACGCTCCGGCGGACCGCGTACGAGATCGCATTCGAGAACTGGCGCATGGCTGGCGGCATGCGCGCGAGAGCCGTTTCGTCGAATCGCGACATCCTCGAGACGACCGCCATCGCGGCGTCGGCGGCGATCGGGACCACGCCAACGTCACGATTACGCGTTCGGGTTCGGGCGGCAAATCTCGATGGATTCGCGCTCGACGGCGGACGCCAGGCACTGCGCGGTGACACGCTGGTCGTTACGCAGGAAGACGACACGCCCGGGGGCGGCGCGTACACCATGCCGATGGCGCTCGCCATGCGAATGTCGTTCCGGCACGAGCTGTCGCCCGAACCGCTCGTGCAGAGCGGCGCGCCCGCGATCGTGCAGCTCGCGCGCCGCCTCCGCGGAGACACGCGTGATCCAGTCGTCGCCGCGCGTCGCATCAGTCAGTGGGTCCACGACTCGTTGAAGAAGTCCATCTCGGTCACGATACCGAGCGCGATTCAAGTGCTCGATTCGCGTACCGGCGATTGCGACGAGCACACGCAGCTGTTCGTTGCCCTCGCTCGAGCGGCGGGAATACCGGCCCGTGCGGCAGCCGGACTCGCCCTCGTGGGAACGAAGTTCTACTACCACGCATGGCCGGAGGTCTTCGTCGGGAAATGGGTCGCGGTGGACCCGACCTTCGGCCAGTTCCCTGCTGACGCGTCTCACCTGCGGTTCGTCTATGGAGGACTGGACCGCCAGGCGGAGCTGCTCCGGCTCATGGGGACGCTCCGGATCGATGTGCTGACCGCCGAATAAGCAAATGATCGAGCTGCGTTCGCTGACCAAGCGCTACGGATCCTTCACGGCGGTGAACGCCGTCGACCTCGACGTGCCCAGGGGCGAGCTGTTCGGCTTCCTCGGGCCTAACGGCGCGGGAAAGACGACGACGCTCCGCATGATTGCCGGCATTCTGCGACCGTCGTCGGGGAGCATCCGCATTGCCGACATCGATATCGCCGCCGACGCTGTCGCCGCGAAGCAGAAGCTCGGATTCATCCCCGACCGCCCGTTCATCTACGAGAAGCTCACGGGTGTCGAGTTTCTGCGCTTCGTCGCGGGACTGTATGGCCAGTCCGGTGAGGAGGTCGAACGTCGCGGTCGCGAGCTGCTCGCGCTCTTCGACCTCGAGGAGTGGCGCGACGAGCTGGTGGAGAGCTACAGCCACGGCATGCGGCAGAAGCTCATCATCTCGAGCGCTTTCGTGCACAAGCCCGAAGTGATCGTCGTCGATGAGCCGATGGTCGGACTCGATCCCAAGGCGGCTCGTACGCTCAAGGACCTGTTCCGTGAGTACACGAGACGCGGACATACGATCATGATGTCCACGCACACACTCGAGGTGGCGCAGACGCTCTGCGACCGGATCGCCATCATTCAGCGAGGCGTCATCCGTGCCTGCGGCACCATGGACGACCTCCGCGCATCGGCCGAATCAGGAGTCGCTGGTCTCGAGGACATCTTCCTGCGCCTAACGGGCGAAGGGCTTGCCCGGGAGCTCGTCGAGGTCCTGAATGCTTGACGAGCTGCGCACGCTGCTCGCGCCGAAGTGGCTCACGGCACGGGCACGCGCGCGAAAGAAAGAGCGCGGGAGGGCGGCACGATCGGCGATCCTGCTCGCGATCGGAACGATCTTCTGGGCGTTCGCATTCGGGCTGCTGCACCGCCTCCTCGCCTATTTCCGCGGCGTCCCCGAGATCGGGCCACTGCTCGCCGGAAAGCTGCTTGGCCTGATCCTCGTCTCGTTCTTCTCGATTCTCCTGCTGTCGAACGTCATCACGGCGCTCTCGAGCTTCTTCCTCGCGCGCGACCTCGACCTGCTGGCGTCGGCGCCAGTGGACTGGCTGTCGCTCTACACCGCGAAGCTGCTCGAGACCTGTCTGAACTCGAGCTGGATGGTCGTCCTGATGGCCGTCCCAATGCTGACGGCGTACGGAACGGTCTACGACGGTGGGCCAGCGTTCATCGGGCTCGCGGTGTCGACGTTCCTGCCGTTCCTCGTCATTCCGGCGGCGTTAGGCAGCGCCGCCACGCTGGTGCTGGTGAACGCGTTCCCGGCGCGACGGACGCGGGACATCCTGAGTGTCATCGCGGTGCTGGCGGCCGCCGGCCTCGTCGTGCTGTTTCGGCTCATCCGTCCCGAGAAGCTCGCGCGGCCAGAAGGATTCCGTTCGCTCGTGGAGTTCATTTCGATACTGCGAACGCCGACATCCCCGCTCCTGCCTAGCGAGTGGTTGAGTCGCAGCATCATGGGTTGGCTCACCGGGTCGCTCGATCTGCTGCCGCTCTATCTCTTGTGGTCGACTGCCGCCGCCGCCGTGGTGCTCGGCGCTCTGCTCCACCGCTGGCTGTACGCGCGTGGCTTCACGAAAGCGCAGGAGAGCGCCGAGCGCTGGGCGCGCGAAGGATGGACCGGTCGGACTGCGCGATGGATGCTCGCGCCGCTCGGTGTGGTGCGGCGCGAGCTGGTGCTGAAGGAAGTCCGCGTATTCTTCCGCGACACCACACAATGGTCGCAGCTCATCCTGCTCGCGGTGCTGGTGGTCGTCTATGTCTTCAACATCAAGTTTCTCCCCCTGACCGGCGACGGGATCACGTTCTTCATCGTGAACCTGATTCCCTTCCTCAACCTCGCACTCGCCGGGTTCGTGCTCGCGTCCGTCGCCGCACGCTTCGTCTTCCCCGGCGTCAGTCTGGAAGGGCGCACCTGGTGGTTGCTCCGCGCAAGCCCGTTGCCGGTGCGTGAGCTGCTCTGGTCGAAGTTCTGGGTGGGCACTCTTCCACTGCTCGTGCTGGCGCTCGCGATCGTGGGTGTCACGAACAGCCTCCTTCACGTGAGCCCGTTCATGTTCGCGGTCTCGGTGTTCACCATCACCCTCATGACGTTCGCGCTCGCCGGACTCGCGATCGGATTCGGAACGATCTTCCCACGCTTCGAGACCGAGAATGCCGCGCAGATCCCGACGTCGTTCGGCGGCCTCCTCTACATGATGAGCGCGGTGGGCGTCATTGGCGCCGTGATCGTACTCGAAGCGCGGCCGGTGTACAGCTACCTCTCGGCCGTGTCGTTCGGCGGCGGCGAATCCCCGCCGCTCGTCGAGCTGGCGCTGGGCTTCGGGCTCGCGGCCGCTGTCTGCCTAACGTCGACGTTCTGGCCGATCCGCATCGCCCAGGCCCGCCTCGAGGCCCTGGAACGGTAGGGACGAACCGAGAGCCCTTGAGGTCCGGTGGTCCGTGGTTTATCTGAATGGAGGTATACTTCCCTCCGTTCGACGCCGAGGCCCTGTGATCGCCAAGTCCTTGTGGAAGCCTGTCGCGGTATTGCCCGTCGTGCTGGCTGGTTGCTTCACGTATGTCCCCGCGGATCACGCCCAGCTGTCGCCCGCAACGCCGGTGTCGGTGGAGCTTTCCGCCCGCGGCACGGCCAACCTTGTGCCGAAGATCGGTGAGAACGTCGTCGCGGTGGAGGGTAACATCACCGACGCATCGGCATCGTCTCTGACATTGTCCCTCCAGAGTGTCCGGCGCCGAGGTGAGAGCGCGGTGGCCAACTGGAACGGCGAGTCCATCACCATTGCGTCAGATGAGATTGCGCAGGTCAAACGGCGGGAACTGTCGCGAAGCCGCACGGTGATGGCGTCGGCTGCGTTCGCCGCCGCCTCCGTGGGCATCGTCGTGGGAATCGCGAAGGGAAAGGGTGGGGCGAGCGGCGGCACCGGCGGTGGCCCGCCGCCGCCCCCATGAGACGGGATGGACAACAAAAAGGGCGACCCGGTGGGTCGCCCTTTTTGGTAGGTCACTCAAAGGCAATCATTGGCACACGGGATCGCCAGTGATCTTGTCGTTCGCCTCACGCTCGATGAGCGGGATGGGCAGCTCGCAGCCCGGCTTCCGGACTACGACCGACGTGTTGACCCAGCGCGGATCCTTCACGCCAAATCGATACATGTCGTTGAGTCGCCGTCCCTGAAACACCAGGTTGACGCGACGGGACCACTGGAGCAGGTCCAGACGCGACGGGCCAGACCCGTTGTACGGCGCCATGCCATCGATGGCGCGCAGGAGGTTGATGTTGCTATCGAAGCCGGCGTTGTTACCCGCCGCGAGCGCCGCCTCGGCGAGAATCAGATACATCTCGCGCTGCGATATGACGGTCATGGGTGGATGGTTGATATCGTCCGCCGCGATGACGCGTCCGATGTTCTTCGCGGCCGCCACGTCCGCCGCACCCGTGACGGGGTCCTTCGCGATGATCGCCGTGGGCTTCTTGTTCGTCAGGTCGATCGTCACGAACGCCGCCGTGTCAGGCGTGTACTCGACGCGGGAGTTCATCTCGAACCCGATGCCGCCGCTGGCGTCGTCGCCCGAGTTGGTGTTGTCCACCAACAGGTCGAAACGATAGTCGCCGGTCATCAGGGCGAGCGCCGCGGTCGCGTCGCTGACGGCATCCGCGTCGTTCACGAGAGGATCCGCCGGCGTGGTCCCAGGCGGGTTGAGCTTCTGCCACACGGCCTTGTCGAAGCGAACGCGCGCGCGCATGGCGATGACGTTCGTCTTGTTGTCGCCGATGGCGATCGCGTCGGCGGCGTCCAGCCATTTCAACGCCGAGTCGTACATCTGCACCATGTTCTGTTCGCCGAGGTTCGGCCCGGCCGCGATACGGTCGGAGATCGCGACGTCGTCGAACATGTTTCCGAGCTCGTCGTAGATGACGGCGCCCATCAGGTACGACTGCGCGAGCAGCTGCTTGTTGAGCAGCACGCCGTCCGCGTCGAACTTGCTGAGCTTGGCGATCGCCTGCTCGGCCATCCAACGCGCCTTCATCGCGATCAGATACGACGCCTGCAGGTACTCGTTCGTATTGATCTCGATGCCGCCGGTGTCGAGCAGCCGGTAGTCATCGCGCGAGCCTGTCTGGAAGGACTCGTCCGAGATGATCGTGTACGCGTTGAGGAGCGACGACATCGCGTTCGCTCCCGTGTTGATCGCGCCGTTCAGGATGGCCGGCGCGGCGGTCGGCTCGTCGAGCGCGCCCGAACTGACGTTGTTCGGGTTGTCGACTTCCAGCATGCCCTTGCATCCCGCGAGTGCCGCCGCGGCGATGCCAAGCACGATCGTCTGCCTCGAGCGCCGGGCGACGACGTGCGCAAAGCTTTCGCTAGTATGCGTCATTCGTGTCGTCTCCGTTTAGAAGCCGAGGCGGACCGAGAAGCCGATCCGGCGAGCAACCGGGAAGCCAAACGCGTCGATCGATTCGACGAAGTTTTCATCGACGCCGGATTGTCCACCGCCGCCGGTGTACGAGACCTCCGGATCGACGCCCTGATACTTCGTCCACAACCACAGGTTTCTGCCGCTGAGCGTGAACGCCATGCTTCGTGCACCCACCTTGCCGGCGATGTTTCGCGGCGCGTTGAACGTGAGCTGTAACTCGCGGAATCGCAGGAAGTCGCCCGGCGAGGTCTCATTGAGACCCTGATACGGCGTGAGCGACGCGGCCTTGTAGACCCAATCCTTTGCTGCCTGCAACCGCTGCTCTGGGGTGCTCGCCGGATTGAGCAGCGTGGCGTTGATGTTCTGGAACACCCGCGAGTTCGTGCCGACCGGCGACGCGTTGCGGAAGCCGCAGATGAGGCACCAGTAGGTGTAGTTTCCACCCTTGAACTCGAACAGCGCGCCCATCTGCCAGTTCTTGGCAAATGTCAGCGTGCCGCCAAACGAACCGGTGTAATCGGGCGTCGGCTTGCCGAGATCGGAGTTGATGCCATCCTCGGTCATGATGACCGACCCATTGAACAGCGACGTGTACGACTGCGGGTCTTTGAGGAAGTCCAGCATCTGCGCCTCGGTATCCGGAATACCATCCTTGTTCAGGTCGTACGGGAGCTGACCCGGCTGCAGGCAATTCGTGGTCTTGCCGCCGGCACAGGCCTGAAGGGCGCGGGCACCGAAGAACTCGCCCGGAGCATAGCCGGGCTTGATGTAGCCGCGGATACGGGCGTATGAGCCGCCGGTCTTGAGCTCCGGGGCGCCGCCTAACGACGTGACCTTCTGCGACAGGAAGGCGATGTTCGCGCGGAGGTCGAGCGACGTGTTCGGCTTCTGGATGACGTAGCCTCGCATCGACAGCTCGAGGCCGTGCGCGTCCATCGTCCCGACGTTCGTGAGCTGCGCGTTGGTGAAGCCACCCGACGGCGGATACTGCACCTCGAACAACAGGTCATCTACGCGGCGCTTCCAGTACGTCGCGTCGAAGCCCACGCGGTCGTTGAACAGGCCGAGCTCCATGCCGCCTTCGATCTCGGTCGCGACCTCGGGCTTGAGATCCGGGTTGCCGAGGTTGTCGGGCTGGAGACCCGCACCCGCGGGACCGGTCTGCGCGGCGAAGGTGGTGAACTTCGCGAACGCGGACGGCTGACGTCCTGACTGACCCCACGCCGCGCGGAGGCGCAGCGCCGAGATCGTCGGAAGCTTGAACCCGCCAATGTCGCTCGGCACGAACGACACCGAGAACTTCGGATACAGCACGCCGTCTGCACTCTTGCCGAACGCGCTGGAATAGTCATAGCGCGCGCCGCCCGTGACGTAAAGGAATTTCTTATACCCGAGCTGCTCCTGAGCGAAGTAGCCGCCGTTGATCGTCTCCAGTACGCGATCATGCGCGAACTGGAAGCCCGCGGCGCTCGTCACCGCGATCCCAGGACCCGGGAAATCGTACCCGAAGCTGCCAGGATACTTCACCTTCGTCAGGAACCCCTGCACGCCCGCGACGAACGCCGAGTTGAAGTTCGTCATGAAGTCCTTCTGCCAGTTCGCCTTCATGTCCAGCGTGACCTGACGATTGTTCTCGTCATCGATCGTCTTGTCGCCGTAAATGTCGTCGCCGATCACGCCGTCAACGTTGTAGCCGAACGGCTGATACAGCGTCGTCGTCTGGCTCGTGTAGTCGACGCCAAGGAGGCCGGTCACGTTCAGCGAAGCGAACGGCGTGTAGCTCGCGTCGACCGAGGAGATGAACCGGTCCGCGCTGATCTCATTCAGTTTACGCGAGGTCTCGCGTGGGGTACCGAACGCGTTAGGCGCACCGGTCGGATTACCGCCGAATTTGCACACCCCCGGCGACTTGACACCGAGGTCGGGGTCGGTGCCCCCCGGATCGGAGTTGATGCACTGCCCGAGGTCCGGCTTGCTGAACTCCAGTAGGGTGACCGGTGAATAGATGTTGTTGCCGTACTGGGGCCGGTTCGCATAGTTGTTCGTGTACTGCGCCTGCGCGTTGAGTCGGAGGTTCGAGGTCGGGAAGAAGCCCACGACCGACCGGCCGCTCGTCCGCCGAACGAGGTCTCGCGCCGAACCGCCGAGGCGCTGCGGTGCCCACGGGCCGTCGTCGCGGTTGTACAACCCGGAGACGATGTAGTTCAGGTTCTGCGTCCCGCCCGTGACCGAACCGTTCACGGTCTGCGCCGAGCCGGTCTCGAAGTAGTCCGTCTGGATCGGGATCTCGAACGGCTTGAACAGCTGCAGGTCACTGCGCCCCCAGAGCTTCTGGAGCGAATCCAGCTGGCCTTGCCTAACGGGCGTCCCCCAGTTGTTGTCAATGCGATTCGTGGGGTAGTTCGAGAAGTCCTGCGTGACGTTGAAGTCCCACTTCGGCGCGCCGGAAACGCCGCGCTTCGTGAAGATCTGGATGACGCCGTTCGACGCTTCCGTGCCGTACAGCGTGGCTGCCGCTGCACCCTTCAGGATCTCGACGCGCTCGATGGTTGAGGGATCGATGTCGTCGAGGTGCGAGAGCGTCGTGCCAGCGCCCGAGCCCGTTCCGCCGGAGTTGATGCGAACGCCGTCCACGAACACGATCGGCTCGTTCGACTGCGTGAGCGAGGCGTTGCCGCGAATGCGGATCTTCATCGCCTCACCGTTCAATCCGCTCGTCGAGAGGCCGACGACGCCCGGCTCGCGTCCCTGGAGCAGTTCCGACGCGGTCTTGATCGGCGCGTATTTCGGCGGGTCGATCGTGGCGACGGTGTTCCCAAGTCGCTTCACTTCCGTGGCGCCGGCGGTCCCGGTGGTCACGATGGCTTCGAGCTGCACCGCCGAGGCGGCGAGCGCGAAATCCACGGTCTGCGTCGCTCCCGCGGTGACCGTCACGGTGCGGGTCGTCGGCGAGAAGCCGACCATGCGGATCCGGAGCTCGACCGGCCCGGCCGGCACGTTCGTGATGCGATAGACGCCGTCGCGGTTCGTGCTCGCCCCGATGTTCTTGCCTACGATGTGAACCTGAGCCAATTCCACGGGCCGGTTCGTGGCCTGCTCCCGGACCGTGCCTTCGATGGTTCCCACGCCCGCGGCTTCCTGCCCCGCGAGCTGTGTGGTTGCCGCTGCGAATGTGATTGCGGCAAGACAAGCCGTCCTGCGATAAACCTGACTGACCATGCGGCCTCCTGCGTGTGCACAAGTGACTGCTGCAGGCTGAAAAACCAGGTGGACGGACGTGTGATCGTTTCACACGCGGTACGTGCGGCCATGTGATTGTCCGACCAAAATCGAGCGACCTAACGACTCCTCGCTGTGACGGGTGAGTGGCGCCCGACGGCGTCGGCGGGCCTGGGACGAACCGTATCGATTTGTTGATCGAACGTGGCCACGGGTGGCCAAACGTGACGGCCTTAATAGCAGTCGGGAGGTGGCCGTGTCAATGGACGGTGCGCAGGGACGAACCGTCGACAGACGGTGCTCGGGCGATCCCGGACGTGACGGACTATCAGAGGGGGGTTCGTCCCCCCGAGCGTTGGGCCTACGCCGCGAGCGTGGCCCCGCAGTTGGCGCAGAAACGGGACGCCGGCGCGTCGATCGCTGCCCCGCAGGTCGCGCACGCGCCCTTGAGATACTTCCCGCACGACGAGCAGAACGCCGGATCGGGTTCGGGGCGCGGGCCGCACACGTCGCACGACCGCCGGATCGCACGGTACCGACGAATCGCCGCCTCCGCCGGATCGACGGAACCGGCGACGGAGGGCGCGGTTACCGTCAATGGCGTCGCCACCTGGGTAGAACCCGCGGATTCCGCCACCGAATCGCCGCGTCGCGACCGCAGCTCCACCAGCGCGGAACGCGTGTACGTCGCCTTGAGCGCCGCGTAATCGTCGTCGGAAAGCTTCCCCGTGGCGCGGTCGAACTCGATCTCCCGGAGCGCGTCAATCGCGCTCTCGGGCGCCGCTGCCGGCGTGCCCGTTAGGCGCGCCCGGAGCGGCGTCACCGCGTCGAACAATGGCAGGAGCACATAGATCAGCGCCGCGACGGCAAGCGCCGCCCCGACCACGAGGGCGATCACGGGTCGTCGCTCCTGATCGCCGCCTCGAGCCTCGCCATTTCATCGTCGCTCGCCTCGATCGGCACCGGCGACGCCGCCAACCTGCGCTCCGCCGCGCGTCGCCCCCACCGCCGGATCAGCGTGCCGGCCAGGAACGCGCCACCACCGACGGCCGCGAACGGGGCGAGCCAGCCCACCCAGTTGAACCCCTGCTTGTGAGGGGCCATGAGGATCTTCTCGCCGTACGACTGCTCGAACGCGGCGAGGATCTCATCCGCCGAATAGCCGCCGTCCGCAAGCTGGACGACGTCGGCATGCAGCCGCGGCGAAAATCCGCACGGCATCGACGTCCGGCACGTGAACACGTCGAGCGTGCACGGGCACGGGCACGACAGCATCCGTTCCACGGCATCGCGCTCGAGCGGCGTGAGTCGCTGAGCGACGCCCGCACGCGGCGGTCGGCGCACCGGGATATAGCCGTCGCCGTCCATCGTGGCACCCGGCGTCTCCGCACCCTGCTGACCGCGCGCGACCCCCGCCGCCATGGTGGCGACGGCCCCGCCTAACGTGATCACGAACTGACGACGAGTGACCATCACACTCCAGCTTCGACGGGCGGTTCCGGGGCGTCGGCCGCACGTCGTTCCGACGACTGCATCACGACCACATACCCGCCCTCGGCACGACGCCGGGCGCCGCCGCGCGTCGCCTGCGGCCACATCACGATCAGCCCGCCTAACGCCATGATGATGCCGCCATACCAGACCCACCACACCAGCGGATTGAACGTGATGCGGATCTCCGCCGTCTCCCGGTCATCCCCGGACACGCCGTGCAGGACGAGATACACGTCCTGCCGCAGCGACTCGAGAATGCCGACTTCCGTCGACGGCTCGAACGTCGGCTGGCCGCGGCTATCCACGTGCTGACGCTTCTCGCTCTTGATGAGCGTCGGGTTCATGCCCGCACGCTTCGCCTCGAGCACGACCGCCGTCACCTGGCGATTGAGCTCGTCGTATCGCGAGACACCCTGGCTCGTGAACGTCCACGTGCGGTTGTAGGGATCGACCGCAGTGAACGACGCGCCCGGGTTGAGCGACAGGTCGTATTCCTTCTTGAACGCGAGCCCCGCGAACGCGGCGAACAGCACCACGACGCCGAAGTGAACGATGTACCCGCCATACCGACGGCGATTGCGCGCGATGAGTCGGATGAACGCGATCGGCACGGGCTCGCCGTGCATCCGGCGCCGGGCATTCACGCCCTTCACGAACTCCTGTGCGATCGTCGTGAAGACGAAGCCGGCAAGCGTGTACGACACGAGCGCGTATCCATCCCGCATTCCCATCGCGAAGAGCGCCGCGCCGAAGAACAGCCCGCCCGCAACGGGCACGGCGAACTGTCGCTTGAGATTCGCGACCGATGCACGGCGCCAGGCGATCAGCGGCCCGATCCCCGTGAGCGCCAGCAGCAGCAGGCCAAGCGGAATGTTCACCGTGTTGAAGAACGGCGGGCCTACCGTGATCTTCGAGCCTCGCACGGCTTCGCTGATGATCGGGAACAGCGTGCCCCACAGCACCGAGAACGCGATGCCGACGAGCACGACGTTGTTGTACAGGAACGCCGCCTCACGACTCACCATGCTTTCGAGCTCGGCGCGCGCCTCCAGATCCTTGAGCCTCGTCGCGACGAGGAACGCCGCGACGACGATCGCGACGATCAGGAACGAAGCGAAGTAGGTACCTACGGGCGACTGCGCGAACGAATGCACGCTCTCGATCACGCCGCTCCTCGTAATGAACGTGCCGAGGATCGAGAGAAGGAACGTCGCGACGACGAGCGTGACGTTCCACTTCCGCAGCATGCCGCGCTTCTCCTGGATCATGATCGAATGGAGAAACGCCGTACCGGTGAGCCACGGGAGCAGTGACGCGTTCTCCACCGGATCCCAGGCCCAGTAGCCGCCCCACCCGAGCTCCACGTACGCCCACCACATGCCCATCGTGATGCCGATCGTGAGGAACAGCCACGAGACGAGCGACCAGCGCCTAACGGCCGCGAGCCACTCCGCGTCGAGCCGGCGCGTCACCAGCGCGGCGATCGCGAACGAGAACGGAATGGACGTGGCGACGTAGCCCAGATAGAGGTTGGGCGGGTGGAACGCCATCCCGGGATTCTGCAACTGCGGATTCAGGCCGGTTCCGTCGGGCGGAATCCAATCGAGACGTGCGTAGGGGTTCGCGCTGAACGCCGTCGTCCCGAGAAAGAAGATGAGAATCGTGGCGAGCGTGCCGGTGACGTACGGCATGAGCTCGCGATTGCGCTTCCGGTTCGCGAACAGCGTGAGCGCCGAATAGAGCGACAGGATGAGGCACCAGAACAACATGGAACCCGCCTGCCCGCCCCAGAACGCCGAAAACTTGTAGACCGTCGGCAGGTTCGCGCTCGTATACGACGCGACGAACCGGAGGGAGAAATCACTCGTGATCAGCGCCGTCCACAAACCAATCGAGGCCAGCGCCACGAATGCGAAGCTCGCGTACATCGCGCGTTCGCCGCTCGCGACGAGATCGGCGCGACTCATTCGCCCGCCCGCAAATGAAACGGTCGCGCTCCAGATCGCCATGAGCAGAGCGACCCAGAGCGACAGCTCGCCGAGAAGAATCACGCGGCCGGGCCCTTCGCTGCCTTGTAGCCGGGCGTCGACTGGTACTTGTCGGGCGCGTTCTCGTATCGAGACGCGCACTTGGCGAGCAATGTCGTCGCGACGAACGTCCCCTCGCGGTTGTACCGCCCCTCGACGACGACGTCCACGCTATCGGTGAACGTGTCAGGGATGACGCCCCGATAGGTGACCGGAATGATCTGGTTACCGTCGGTCACGCGAAACGAGACTGCTCGGCCCCCAGGCTCGCGGTCGATCGTCCCGGGAACGACCCGCGCGCCCATCTTCACGCCCGTGTCGTAGAACGTCGAGTCGCCCTTCACCTTTGCGGTCAGCTCGCCGGGAGTCAGGTAATACATACCCGTCTCACCGATGGCCGTCGCCATCAGGTATCCGGCAGTGCCGAGGACCAGAACACCGCCAATGATGAACTTCGTGCGCGCCCGTACCACGGCTACCCCTCGGCGACTAGCGCCGGATTCGCGTTCACTTCGACTTGTGCAGCGCCGCGCCTCGGACCCGCGACATGATGGTGTTCAACTCTTCCTCGGCCCTGGCACGCTCTTCCGGCGTCCAGAAGTCGATGTGTTGATTGGCATCGCGTACACGGAAAAGTAGCTCGTCGATGAGCTCGCGGAGCGCGGCGTTGCGGCGGCGTTCCAAGTCGGGCTTGATGGCAGGATCGCTCATGCGGAGACTCGAAAGCGGTCGCGCCACCGGCTGGACTGATTACCGGCGTGGCGCAGGATTGAACAGTACCTGTTGGGCCAATATAGGACCGGGCGCCACGCGAGATAAGAGCGGTCCCACCTTCGGCATGAATCGCGACGCGTTGCTCGGCGCCGCGTCCGACGGCGTCCTCACCGTCTTCGAGATGACCAACGTCGCAACGCCCGCGCCAGCCGCGTCCCAAACGAGGTCGCGATAGCTGAAAAGGCCATACGATCGTCGGTCGTGGACTTCCTTCGCGATGGAAACCGTGGCGGTAACAGCCCACGCCCCCACGAGTGCCTCGTTGTGATGTACTCGAGCAGCCTGGAACGCGCTGTACGCTACAGTCTGCGTGAACGCCGCGATGAAGAAATGCTTCAGCTTGTCCGACCCGAACCAATGGTCTGGCGGCGCCGTGAGTGACACGGCAAGCGCGAGCTGAGCGATCATGCGACACTCCTGGGGACGTCGCTCTCTCTAACAAGCTCGGGGAGCCGCGCAGCGATGAGATCGAGCGAGCGACCGACAAGCGCCATGTGGCCCGGCGAGTGAATCCAGCTGCTCGCCCCCGATGGATGCGGCAGCGGAATCGCGACTGGCGCTCCCGGCAGATCGGGGAGCCGATGAGCGCGGCCGATAAGCTCCGAGAGAAGCCCGGTGCCCAGGAACCGTTCGATCGCGAGGCGCCCGACGGGAATGATCACGGCCGGTCGAATCATCTCGATCTCCGCGTCGAGCCACGCCGAGCAATTCGAGACCTGGGACGGCGATGGAACTCGGTCGCCCCGACCCGACGGGCTCGATCCCGGGAAGCATCGCGTCATGGCAGCGATGTAGATGCGTCGTCGTGCAACTGGCTCGTCGATGCCGATCGATGCGAACCAGCGGAAAAGCGTTCGTCCGGCCCGACCCGCGAACGGCCGTCGATCGACCACCTCGGTCTTTCCAGGTGCCTGGCCAACGAGCATCGCGAGCGGCTCCCGCGCCGACGAGATCACCGGCAGGATGGCTGGGTCATCGAACGTACACCGCCGACACGCTGCCAGCGCGGCGGCATGGGCGTCCAGCAGTACCGGCAGACCTCGAGCTCTGCGTCGCGTCATGCAACAGCGGCCTCGGTTGGGAATGCGTCCGGCGCGAAGTCATACGGCGGCCGATGCACGCCGCGATCACTGATGATCGCGGTGATGAGCGCCGACGGGGTGACGTCGAACGCCGGGTTGTACACGGCGGCCTCGGGCGTCGCCGTCAACGGGCCGAAGCCGCGCCGGATCTCGTCGGCGTTGCGCTGCTCGATCTCGATCACCCCTCCGTCCGGCGTCGCGGGATCGAACGTCGACCACGGAGCCGCGACGTAGAACGGGATGCCGTGGTGATGCGCAGCGACCGCAACGCCGTAGGTGCCGACCTTGTTCGCGACGTCGCCGTTGCGGGCGATCCGATCCGCGCCCACGATGCACAGGTCGATTCGGCCGGCGCGCATGAGCGATGCCGCCGTGTTGTCCGCGATGACGGTCACAGGAATGCCCGCCCGCGCCAGCTCCCACGACGTTAGGCGACTCCCCTGAAGCAGCGGCCGGGTTTCGTCGGCGAACACCTCGATGCGACGGCCCGAGGCCGCCGCGAGGTACAGGGGCGCCAGCGCGGTACCGATTCCGGCGGTCGCGAGCGCGCCGGCATTGCAGTGGGTGAGCACCCGCGCGCCGTCGGGAAGCAGTGGCAGTCCGTGCGTCCCAATGCGTTCGCACATCGCGCGATCCTCGTCGCGTATGCTCGTCGCCTCGGCACGAAGTGCGTCAACGACGGCGTGCGGTGAGTCGGCGTTCGCTTCGGCCGCACGCAACATCCGGTCGATCGCCCACGGAAGATTCACCGCGGTGGGACGTGTCGCCCGAATGGTCGCGCCAACGGACCGGACGCGCTCGCGAAATCGAGTCGCCGGCTCGCCCGTAAACTGGGAGAGCGCGACGACCATCCCCATGGCGCCGGCAACGCCGATTGCGGGCGCGCCGCGCACGGCCAGCGTGCGAATCGCATCGCAGAGCTCGTCGAGCGTCGCGAGGTCGCGCTCCACGAATTCTCCAGGCAGACGCCGCTGGTCAATGATGCGTACGGCGACACCGCCTGGACTCCAGTCGACCGCTCGAATCGTTTGCACGCGGGCAAGCTAGCCACCGGACAGCGCGCTTGGGAACGGAGGCGGGCATTCCGCCGCCGCAGGCTCACGCCGCCAGCAGATCCTCTCGACGCTCGCGCTCGCGGCGCCCGGTGCGCCGGCGGCGGTCGGGGAAGTAGCGATCGAGAAACGCCAGCAGCGCATGCTCCTCCGGCGTGTGATTCGCGCTCATCCGCCGGCTGCCTCGCGACCGCTCGGCGTCGGCGTCAATCGTGACGCCCGCATCCACATAGCGTGCAATGATGAGCGGATGGACGTACGACGCGCGGCAGATCGCGGGAGTATTTCCAAGCTCCGCCGCAACGAGTCGTGCTGCAAGCGCCACGTTGCGCGTCGCCTCGCGCGTGCTGGCTCCCGGCCCGAGATCGTGGAGCACCGTTGCCATGCGGAGCGTACCACCCCACGTGCGGAAATCCTTCGCCGTGTAGTGCGCACTTCCCAGCCGCCTCAGGTACTCGTTCACGTCCTGCGACGTGAGATTCGTCCACCGACCACGGTCGAGATAGCGGAACAGCCGCTTGCCCGGCGTCTTCATCAGTCGTGCAATGACGTTCGCCAGCTTCTGGTCGAACACGACCTGCCGCTGGCGAATCGAGCCCTTGCCGCGATAGTCGAACTGCACCCGCTCGCCGTGCAGCGTCACGTGCGACTTGCGAAGTGTGGTGAGCCCGAACGTTCCGTTATCGCGCTCGTAGCGCTCGCTGCCAACACGAAAGAATGCCTCGCCGATGAGTCGAACGGCTGCCGCCGCCACTGTCTCGCTCGACAACTCGCGGGCCCCGACGTCTCGAGCAATTCGGCGGCGCATGGCCGGCAGATCGTGCCCCATCCGCCGCACGCGGTGATACTTGCGAAGCTGGCCACGCTCGACGGCCCGCTCGTGATATCGATACTGGCGCCGGCCCCGAGCATCGAAGCCCCACGCCTGCACCGAGGCCGTTGCGCTGCGCGCGATGCGCACGTCGCGCCACGCTGGCGGTATGCGAAGGCGCTCAATGCGCTCGACGGTCGCGCGATCGCGGATGACTCGCCCGGCGTGATCGACGTACGTGAATCCTTTCCTCGGCGTGCCTCGCCGATCGATCCACCGATCACTCATACGACCAGCGCCAAGGCAAGTTCAGGTCCACCTCCTTACATTTGAAAATCCGCCTCGGCCGCCACGGCGCTCGAGCCCACTCTCCGACGCCCAATTCCTCGAATGCCATACGCTTCGATCGAGCTGTCCGTCGCCGACCGTGTCGCCACGATCACGGTCAATCGTCCCGACAAGCTGAACGCGCTGAACGCGGCAACTATCGGCGAGCTCGGTGACGCGATCGACGAGGTTCGACACCGCGACGACATCGGCGGAGTCATTCTCACCGGAGCCGGCCGAGCGTTCGTGGCCGGAGCCGACATCAGCGAGCTCGCGTCGCAGACGCCGATGCAGGCCAGGCAGCGTGCCCTGCGCGGCCAACAGATCTTCAGGCGCTTCGAGACCTCCCCGAAGCCGGTGATCGCGGCCGTGAACGGGTTCGCGCTTGGCGGCGGATGCGAGCTGGCGATGGCCTGCCACGTACGCCTCGCCAGCGATGTCGCGAAGTTCGGCCAGCCGGAGGTCAAACTCGGGATCTGTCCGGGCTATGGCGGGACGCAGCGCCTCCCGCGGCTCGTGGGAATGGGCCGCGCTCTGCAACTGCTCATGACCGGCGAGATGGTCGACGCGGCCGAGGCCTATCGGATCGGCCTCGTGAATCGTGTCGTTCCTGGCGGCGAGCTGTTAGGCGCCGCCGACGCGATGCTTCGTCAGATGCTCGCCAACGGTCCTCTCGCGCTCTCGTCGTGCGTCGAGGCCGTCGTGCGCGGCACGGAAACGTCGCTCGACGACGGACTCAATCTCGAGGCCAACCATTTCGCGCTGCTGGCCGGGTCGCAGGACATGGCCGAAGGGACGCGGGCCTTCCTCGAGAAGCGGCCGGCGGTTTTCGCAGGTCGATGAGCGCACGGCTGGATCTCGTGGCCGATTCGCCGTGACAGTGACCGCGCCGTTGCCGAACACCGTTTCCGACGACCCGTCGGGGTCTGTCACCCTCGAAACGATATCGCTGCGAGAGTTCCGGAATCTCGCGCGCGTGACGCTCGACGTGCCGCGCGAAGGAATGGCGATCGTCGGCGACAACGGCCACGGCAAGACGAACCTCCTCGAAGCGATCTACTACCTGCAGCTACTCCGTTCGGTGCGGGGGGCTCGGGACCAGGATGTCGTCAGGTTCGGCGCGCCCGGTTTTCACATTGCCGCGGCGGCAGTCGTGGGCCGGCCTCGCGTGCTCACCGCAGCGTTTCAGCGCGCGGGAAAACGCAAGAAGGTCACGGTCGACGGGGCCGAGCCGACGCGGCTCAGCGACGCGTTAGGCTCCCTGCCCTCCGTCATGTTCTCGCCGCGCGACGTCGAGCTCGTGGCTGGCGCGCCGAGCGAGCGCCGTCGGTTTCTCGACGTCGCGCTTGCCCTGACCTCCCGCCGGTATCTCACCGCGCTTCAGCACTACCGGGCGGCGCTGGTGCGCCGCAATGCCGCGCTGCGCGATGCGGCGCGGAAAGGAGAATCCGGCGGGATCGCGAGAGCTGCAGTCTGGGAGCCTGCTCTCGCCGAACACGGTGCGCTGCTGTGGGCAGCGCGCGTCGCGTGGGTGGAGCGGGTTGCCGACGATTTCACGCGACTCTGCGCGAGCGTCGGTGAGCGCGGAACGGCCCGGATGCGTTATGCAACAACGTCGTCGACAGCGGCCGCAGCGCGCGGCGGCGTATCGACGATGGCTCTCGCGTCGCTGCTCGCGGAGTCACTCGAGGCACACCGGGCGGTCGATCTACGGCGCGGGCTCACGCACGTGGGGCCGCACCGCGATGACCTTGAGCTTACGCTCGACGGCCACCAGCTGCGCGCGTTCGGCTCGGCGGGGCAGCAGCGGACTGCATCGATCGCGCTTCGTCTGCTCGAGGCCGCTATACTTCGTGGCGCCGGGAGTTCTCCACTCGTCCTGCTCGATGACCCGTTCGCCGAGCTCGATGCGACGAGAGCCGCGCGCATCCTCGAGCTGCTCGGAACGAGCGGCGTCGCGCATCAGATGATACTTGCCGTGCCCCGATCGATCGACATTCCGAGTGAGATGACGTCGCTGCCACGATATCGGATCGTGGACGGCCAGATCGATGAGCTGAGATGAGCGGCGAGCGCGGTAAGCGACCTCAGCAGATTTCCGCTGCGATCTCGCAGTTTCTCGAGCAGTCGGGGTTGCGAGAGCGCGTGGAGCAGGCGTCGGTCGTTCCGGAGTGGCCCACCCTCGTTGGCGCGCAGATCAGCGCGGTGACGGAACCGTTGACAGTGACAGCGGATGGCGTGCTGTTCGTTGCCGTTCGAACACATGCTTGGATGTCCGAGTTGTCGCTGCTCGAACCCGAGCTCCTGGCGTCGTTGAATCGCAGAAAGGACCGCGCGCCGGTCAAGAAGATTCGCTGGCAGCTCATGAGATGAGGGGCTCGAACCACAAGCCCGATCTTGCTGGCTAATTTGTTGGAATATTGGCACTTAGACGAAGGCAAGAATCTTGCTTTCAGGCCGTCCCTTCGTTATTTTTTGTGGTTCCCACGTCGCTCGTTTCGGCGTGTGTTCGGGTCAATCGTACGACCGCTTTCAGGGTGAACATGGCGAAGACCGACAAGCCGGAATACGGCGCTAGCAACATTCAGGTACTCAAGGGGCTCGAGGCCGTTCGTAAGCGCCCCGGTATGTACATCGGGTCGACCTCAGCGCGCGGGCTCCACCACCTCGTGTATGAGGTCGTCGATAACTCCATCGACGAGGCGCTGGCCGGATTCGCCGACAAGGTCGATGTCACGATTCACGCTGATGACTCGGTGACCGTCGACGACAACGGGCGCGGCATCCCCGTCGACGTTCATCCCACGGAGAAGATGCCTGGGGTGGAGCTCGCGATGACCGTGCTGCACGCCGGCGGCAAGTTCGACAAGGACAGCTACAAGGTCTCCGGCGGTCTCCACGGCGTCGGCGTGTCCGTCGTGAACGCGCTTTCCGAGAAGCTCAAGGTGTGGGTGAAGCGCGACGGGAAAGAGCACTACATGGACTTCGCGCGCGGCACCACCACCACCAAGCTCAAGGTGTTAGGCAAGGCCGGCGCCCGCGAGAGCGGCACCAAGGTCTGGTTCAAGCCCGACGACAAGATCTTCACCGAGCTGCGCTACGATTACGCGACGCTCGCCGCCCGCCTGCGCGAGCTCTCGTTCCTCAACAAGGGCGTGACGATCACCTTGTCCGATGAGCGCGAGGGACAGCAGAAGCAGGAGACCTTCCACGCGAAGGGCGGTCTCCAGGAGATGGTGAAGTTCCTCAACAGCAGCCGGAAGCCGCTGCACTCGGAAGTGATGTACTGCGAGACGGAGCGAGACGGCATCGGCATCGAGCTCGCGCTGCAGTACAACGACGGCTACAACGAGAACGTCTTCTCGTTCGTGAACAACATCAACACGCACGAAGGTGGCACGCACCTCACCGGATTCAAGTCCGCCCTAACGCGAACCATCAACGCCTACGCCGAGAAGGGCAACTTCCTCAACAAGGCGGACAAGAAGGCTGATTTCAAGCTGTCCGGCGACGACGTTCGCGAAGGCCTAACGGCTGTGCTCTCCGTCAAGGTCCGTGAGCCGCAGTTCGAAGGCCAGACCAAGACAAAGCTCGGCAACTCCGAGGCAGAGGGCGCGGTCAAGACCGTCGTCAACGAATGGCTCGCCGCCTACCTCGACGAGCATCCGCGCACGGCCAACATCGTGGTCGACAAGGCCGTCTCCGCGGCTCGCGCACGCGAGGCCGCTCGCAAGGCGCGCGACCTGACACGAAAGAAGTCGGCGCTCGACGTCGGCAATCTGCCCGGGAAGCTCGCAGACTGCTCGCTCAGCGATCCGGCGTTATGCGAGCTGTATCTCGTCGAGGGGGACTCCGCCGGCGGCTCGGCCAAACAGGGCCGAGATCGAAATTATCAAGCCATTCTTCCACTGCGCGGCAAGATCATCAACGTCGAGAAGGCGCGCATCGACAAAGTCCTCTCGAACGAAGAGATCCGCACCATCATCACCGCGATCGGCACCGGGATCAAGGAAGATTTCGCGATCGACAACGCGCGCTATCACAAGGTCATTCTCATGACCGACGCTGACGTCGATGGCGCGCACATTCGCACGCTGCTGCTCACGTTCTTCTTCCGGCAGATGCCGGAGCTCATCGAGGCGGGGTACATCTACATCGCGCAGCCACCTCTCTTCCGCGTAGCCAAGGGCAAGGAGGAGTACTACGCCTACGACACCGGAGAGCGAGACGACATCGCCGCGCGACTCGGCAACGGCGATGGGCGTGGCTCGGTGAACGTGCAGCGGTACAAGGGCCTTGGCGAGATGAATCCGGACCAGCTCTGGAAGACGACGATGGATCCGGAGACGCGCACGATCCTGCGCGTGAACCTGGAAGACGCTGTCATGGCCGATCAGGTCTTCCAGACGCTCATGGGCGACGAGGTCGAACCCCGACGGGAGTTCATCGAGCAGAACGCGAAATTCGTCAGCAACCTGGACATTTAGTGCCGGTTTTTGCGGCCGACGCATTGGCGACTTAGGGTTAGTTGACGCCTAACGGCACGGGTGTACCTTAGCCCCCTCACGTATCGGACAACCATCCAACGCGAGGGGGCTCGTTTATGCGGCATGCTCGTGTCGTCGTTATGGCGCTCCTGGGACTGGGCGCCTGCTCGGAGACCCCCGTTTCACCTCGAACCCTGGCCCCGGACGTGGCCAGCGGCCCCGACCTCGCGGCAGGCGTCTCGACGACCAACGACGTCGAGATCTCCGGCATCACCACGTTCGTCCCATGCGCGAACGGCGGGGCCGGGGAAGTCGTGGAAGCCGTGGGCAGGATCCACCGGCTGACGGTAAGCGTCGTCAACCCGACGGGCACCGTGACGGTCAAGACCCACTCCCAACCCCAAGGCCTGACGGCTGTCGGGCTTACGACGGGAGACAAGTACCAGGCGACCGGCGTGACGCAAGAGACCGACGTTTTCGTTGCGCCATTCCCCTTCATCGCGGCATTTACGAACAACTTCCGATTCATCGGACCCGGTCCGAACAACAACCTGGTCATCCACGAGGAATTTCACATTACGGTGAACGCCAACGGAACGTTCACCGTATCCGACGATCACTTCAGCCTGGAGTGCCGCTAACGTCGGCGCTGCGGTTCGGCTGGGCGGGTGACTATTTCGTCACCCGCCTCCTCACGGAGCTCATCGCCCGGCCGTACTCGTACTCCCCCTGGATCGTGTCGGCCGCTTTCTCGAAGTCTGGCCGCAGGTCGGCATCGATCGTAATGGCGTTGGCGATCGCGACGAGCAGTTCCGAGCACTCGTAGTCCGAGTCAATCTTCGCCGCCGAGGCGAGGACCGACTTGGCAAGGTCCTTCGTGAGCAGGTCGCGGGTCACCAGCGGCATCAGCGCGCGGCGGTGCTCGTAATCCGACTTGATCTTGTCCGCCGCACCGAAGTACGCGTCGCGCGTCGAGGCGTCGAGCCCTCCGTTCTTCCCCATCAGAATGAGGAACTCGGCAAGCTCGTAGTCGGACTCGATGCGCGTCGCGTCCTGGAGAAGCGTCCGATTCACTGCGGGTGTCAGCCCACCGCCTGCGACGATTGCCGTCAAGACGCGCCGGTGCTCGTAGTCGGACTTGATCGAGCCGAGTGCCTTGATATACGTCGGCCGGGTCTGATCGCTGATCGCATAACGCTTCGAGACATCGATCAGCAGTTCGGCGAGCTCATAGTCCGATTTGATCGTGCTGGCCGCATCCAGGAGCGCCTGGACAGTCGACGGTGCGAGGCGATCACGCTGCAGGAGCGCGGTGAGGGCCCGACGTCGCTCGTAGTCCGAATTGATCTTTTTCGCGGCAGCGACGAACGCCGGATGTGAGTCATCGCTGAACGCGTCCAGCTTGGACACCGCGACGAGGAGCTCGGCTAGCTCGTAGTCCGATGACATGTCGGCGCCCGCTTGTTCGACCACACGCTTGACCTGCGTGCGATCGAGCTGTCGCATCGAAAGCAACTTCGTGTAGTAGCGGCGGCGGGCATAGTCCGTCTCGACAAGCTTCACCTCCTGAAGCACGGCGTCGACGCCGCCGCGCTCGAGAAGCGCCGGCACACGCTGATCCACTGCGAAGCCGGTCTGACGGTCGAGCGCGATGAGCGCTGCCGCGAACCACTCGCGCGCCGCCGCGTCGAACTCATGGCGAGCGCCGTTTTCCGAGTACGATCGCTCGAGCGTACCGTCATTCCGTGGACGCACGACGAGTCGCTTCGTGTCGTCGCCGATGTGCTGCTCGAGCGTGAACGATCCGCCGCTCGAGATCGATTCGATGTCGGTGACATCGCGGTTGAACTTCACCTCCCCGCGTGCTTCCATGTCGTACGAGCAGTCGCCGTCCGACCACCTCACCACCCAACTTTTCGACCCATTCTCGCTGTTGATCAGGTTCGTGTGTGAGCCGTCGTCGCGACCTGCCTTGCGGTCGCATGGCGGGAGAGATGAAACGAGCGCGGATCCCGGAACCAGCACTTCTCGCACACCGGTTTCCGTCGCCACGCCCGGTAGACCCGCCGCAACGGCCGTAGTTGGCGACGCGGTCGAGGCTCGAGTTTCGACCGCGCGCGCCGGCTCGTCGCGCTGGATCGCACCGGCATCGATCAGGTTGTCGGTGGTCGTGCCGCGTCTACCCTGCACCGCCGCGTGCGCCGGACCCGCATCGATTGCCGGACCCGACACGGGAGACGCGGCAGCAACACCCGTCACGAGGACTCCAGCAGCGATCCCGGCTTGCACCCCTGCCCATACCGAGACGCGTCCTCGTCGGCGGCGGTCGTCGAGCACGGCGAGCAGACGCCCTGCCATCTGCGACGGCCGGGCCATCGCGAGGCCGCCCAGCGCAGTCGCACCAATGATCCTGGTCGATCGAGCGACGCGGAGCAGATAGTCGGCGTAGTCCGACGCTTTGGCGCCGGCGCCGAGCACCTCGTCGTCGCACGCCCGTTCCCGCTCGACGCGGAGCTCGCGCGCGGCGAGCCACACAAAGGGATTGAACCAGTGCAAGGCGCACGCGAGCTGGCCGACGAGCTGCGTTAGGCAGTCGTAGCGACGCACGTGAGCGAGCTCATGCCGGAGCACGTCGAGCCGCTGTTCGATGGTCGAGTCGAAGTCATCGGCCGGCACGAGCACAACGGGATGGAAGACACCCCATGTCATCGGCATGACCGGCCCGTCGAGTTCCAGGAACCGAACGCGTCGTCGCAGGTCGAGCTCCCGCAGTGCCGACGGAATGAGCAGCGCCCAACGACCACCGTGCACGGGCCGCGCACGGCGCGCGAGGATTGCGAGCCTGATAAACGCCGCGACGGTCGGAATGAGCGCGATCACCACGCCGAGCGCCCAGACAGCTGCCAGGCACAGGGTCAGTAGACGCACTCGCGCACCCGGTGCCTCCCCTGACGCGGGAGCCGCAACAGCCGAGGGATCGGACACGGCGACACGGTGGAACTCGATCATCGTGCCAGGTTGGTCGGAGGTCGCCGTGAGCGCCACGGCGGGACCCGACACATCGGCCACCATCGGCACGAGGTTGCTCGCGCGGATGTCGCCTAACGATGCAGCTGCTCCGGCTTCGGCCGGATCCGCGGTCGCGGCCACCATTACGAGGGTGTCGGGATGTCCAAGGGCCTCACCTTCGGAGCGAGGCGACAACGCGAGCACCGCATTGGTCGACGCACCCGTCAACGCCGCAGGAACCGTTAGCCGGCTCGCCGCGACGGGCACCTCGGACGCCGCGAACGGCCAGAAGCCGACGCGCAATGTCCACCGCGGGACGAACGCACTGACGACGGGTACGGCGAGGGCACCGCCAAGCGTGAGCGTCCAGATCATGTGGCGCGCCGCCGCCGAGGCCCCGCGGGCAAGGACGGAGCAGACCGTGCCCAGAACGAGGATGACCGTACCCTTGAGAAGCGCACTAGCCACCGCCGGCACGAGCGCGGTCAACTGTTCGACGCGCGCAAAGTCGCTGAGGTTCATCGTCACTTTCCCTCTCGTTTGGCCTTTTCGATCAACGTCGCGAGCTGATCGGCCTCAGCTGACGTGAGCCGTGACTCGGACATGTCGAGCAGGGCGGCCACCGCCTGTGGGGCCGAGCCGTCGAAGAATGTCTTCACGAGCTGTTTGAGCGCCGACTGGCGGGCAGCGGTTCGCGGGACGACCGGTGAGTAGACATAACGCGGCCCGTCATGTCGATGTGTCAGATGCCCCTTGTCCTCGAGAATGCGCATCATGGCGCGGACGGCCGAATAGCTCGGGGGATCAGGCATCCCATCGAGCACCTCGGCCGCCGTGGCGGATCCGCGGGCATACACGATCTCCATGATCTGACGCTCACGGCGACTGAGTGGGGGCGGCTTTTTCTCAGGCATTGACGGCGATGATGAGACAGACTGCTATGCTAACATTTTAGCACTGTGCGAAATCTTTAGCATCGCGCCGCCCGCCTGTCAAGTCCGCGCCGCCCGATCGTGCTCTCGTATGCGACGGGTCAGCCTGCCTTCTTCGACTCTGCGAGAAGGACTTTCACGTAGGCCAGGTGCGCGGCAATGATGGCCGCGCACGGAATTGCGGCGGCGATCCAGGTGACCGCGGCCTCGGTCGAATCGATCCCGCTCGTCGCGGTGTGGCGAGAGCCGAGCGCGATGACCAGGTAGAGGGCGACGACACCTAACGAGACACCGACGGCCCCGAGGGCCGCGAGCTTCGCGTACTTGCGAATGGACATCTGGGGGATGCTGGCGGTCATGGTGGTATCGGTCCTCACGCGTGCTCGAATGGGGTCACGCCAGCAGACGTGACGCGGTGGGAGATGAGCGGCAGCGGGGGCTCCGCCTCGTCGGCAATGCCGATCGCCCGACGAAGCGTGGCCAGCCCGGTATCGATGCCTGCACGATCTCGGGCGAACACGGTCGCAAGAGGCTCGCCGTGCTGCACGACGTCACCCGGTTTCGCCGTGATCACGAACCCGACAGATGGGTCGACGCTGTCCTCCATGCGTGTTCGGCCACCGCCGAGTGCGGTGACACCGCGCCCAACCAGCCGGGGCTCGACGCACGTTACGACACCTGCGCGCGGCGCGAGGAACAGCTCACACGCGCCCGCCTGTGGCAACACCGACGGATCGTCCACGACGGCGGGGTTCCCGCCCTGCGCGTCGATGATCTCTTCGAACTTCCGCGCGGCCTTGCCGCTCGAGACGGCGACTTCCATGGCGCGTCGCGCCGCGTCGAGCGAAGCCGCCGCGCCCCCGAGAACGAGCATCTCGGCGCCTAACGCGTAGGTGACCCCGAGCACGTCCGGAGGGCCCTCGCCGCGCAGGGTGTGGATGGCTTCTTCCACTTCCAGCGCGTTGCCACAGGCGCGGCCGAGCGGGCGATCCATGGCCGTAATGAGCGCGACCACCGCGCAGCCACGGTCGACGCCAAGGTCGATCATGGTCTGCGCGAGCTCGAGGCCGCGATCGAGCTCGGGAAGAAACGCGCCGGATCCCCGCTTCACATCCAGCACCAGCCCGCTCAGTCCTTCCGCGAGCTTCTTACTCATGATGCTGGCCGCGATCAGGGGAATGTTTTCGACGGTCGAGGTGGCATCGCGCAACGCATACATCATGCGGTCGGCGGGGGCGATCTCGGCGCTCTGACCGAGCATGGCGCACCCGATGCGCTCGATCTGCCGCGTGGCGTCGGCAAGCGACAGCGTCGTGCGAAAGCCTGGTATCGATTCGAGCTTGTCCAGGGTTCCACCGGTGTGCCCGAGCCCGCGCCCGCTCATCATCGGCACGGCAACCCCGAGCGATGCAACGAGCGGTGCGAGCACGAGGGAAACCTTGTCCCCGACACCACCGGTCGAGTGCTTGTCCACGCGTCCGATGCCGAGATGGTCGAGGCTCAGGCGCGCGCCCGTCGCCAGCATCGCATCCGTGAGCGAGCTCGTTTCGGCGCGATCGAGCCCGCGGATGTACGCGGCCATGAGGAAGGCCGCCATCTGATAGTCGGGCACGTGGCCGGCGGTGTAGGCACTGGTGAGCGCGCGCCATTCGCCCGGGTCCACCCGCCCCCCGTCGCGCTTTCGCTCGATGAGCCGCTGTGCGAGACCAGTCACGAAATGGCCTTGCGACGGCTCGCCTGACGTTCAGAAGACAACCGAGAGCATTGACCCGATTGTGGGGTATTTCTAGGTTGCCGCCCGCGGAGCGTCCCGACGCACCACGCCGATCGACGCGATCGCGACGGAATCGATCGTAGCACAACCATGTCTTTCAGCGTGGAGCATGCATGCCGTTTCGTAGCTTGCTGGTCGGATGCCTCGTCGTTGCCGGCGCGGCTCGTGCGCAATCTCCTGCGGACCATATCGCGCTCGGGGATAGCGCGTACGCCCGCTTCAAGCCTGACGAGGCGCTGACACACTACCTCGAGGCCATTGGCCCGGATTCGTCCAACTACGAGGCGCTCTGGAAAGCTGCGCGCTCGGAAATCGACCTGGCTGAAGCGGAAAAGGATGAGGGTCGCCGCAATCAGCTCTCCGTGGCGGGAGAGGCGCTCGCGCGCCGCGCGATCAAAGTGAATCCGCAGGACGCCGAGGCGCATTTTCATCTCGCGCGCGCGCTGGGGCGACGCGCCCTCAGTGTGGGAGTGAGGGATCGCGTGAAGTTCGGAACCGCGGTGCACGACGAAGCGATGGCCGCGCTGCGGCTCGATCCCAACCATCCGGGCGCGCTCCATGTGATGGGCGTCTGGAACGCAGAGATCATGCGGCTGAACGGAATCCAACGGTTCTTCGCGAAGAACGTTCTCGGCGGGCGCGTGTTTGGCGAGGCGAGTTGGGACAAGGCGGTGTCCTACATGGAGCGGTCGGTTGCAGTAGACCCCGATCGCATCGTACACCATCTCGACCTCGGCAAGATTTACGCGGACGTCGGCGACAAGGCAAAGGCGCGGACGCAGCTCGAGCTCGTCGTGCAAGGACGCCGCACCGATTTCAACGACCCGGCCTACCAGCGAGAAGCGCAGGCCGCGTTGGCGAAACTGGGCGGCTAGGCAATCACGTCGCTGGCGCGCCACCGCGCGCGACGCATTGCGCGGCGGGCCTGCCTCCGGCCTCGCCGCGCTACCGCCGCCAGCTCGTCGGCCAGCTCCGCCCAGGCGTCGCCGGCCCGGTGCCGCGCGAAACGCGCACGACGCCGAATCGCGGTTCGCGTTTCGCGACCGCTCTGCGGCGCGAGCAGCAGCGCGGCGCTCGCGCCCACGACGGCGCCGACGAGGATCCCGGCGCCGAGTAGTCCAACGTGCTCCCAGTCGACGGAACGGCGGTATGACGACCCGCGTGGCCGTTGCACGGGAGCGTCGTCATCATCTACGGGCGCTCGGCGGCCAACGTCGGCTCTCCCGGCGGATCGTTTGTGCGACTCGGCCCGGGTGGCGTTTGGGCGAGGTAAGCTCGGATCGGCGAAAGACATGGGACAAGCTCTCGTTTGGGGCTGGTAAGAATCTTGCTACGTTCGGGCGGCATCGCGAGCGCTGTCCATGCACGTCGGCTCGGCGGAGAAAGATTGGTACATCATAACCGCTTGGCCTGTTCGCCACGGACGTTCTCGCGCGGTCGGGTACGATTCACTTGCCTGACGCGCCAATGATCTAGGCGCACTCTTGAGTGCCGAATCGCCACCATGTTCACCAACCAACAGCACGGATCATCCGCGTCAGCCGTGAGGACTCGCATGAACGGGAAGGGGAAGACGGTCTTGCTCGTGGAGGATAACGAGGATAACCGCATCGTTTATTCCACGATCCTACGGCATTTCGGCTACACCGTCACGGAAGCCCTCAATGGTGAGGAAGGGATCAGCAAGGCCAGAGCGGAGAAGCCTGACCTTATCCTCATGGATATTTCGATTCCCATCATCGACGGGTGGGAGGCGACGCAGGTGCTCAAGCACGATCCTGCGACCAACGACATCCCCATCATCGCGTTGACGGCGCATGCACTCGCATCGGATCGCGAGAAGGCCATGGAAGTCGGCTGCGATGGGTATCTCGCGAAGCCGTGCGAGCCACGAGCGGTAGTCGCCGAGGTACAGCGGTTCCTCGGGCGCGACAATGGGTCGTGATTCCGTCGCGCGAATCCTGATCGTCGACGATCACGAAGACAACATTGAGTTGTTGCGGGCCCGTCTCGAGGCACGCGGCTACGCCATCGAGAGCGCGATGGATGGCGAGCAGGCGCTTCGATGTGTCGAGCAATCGCCGCCTGATCTGATCTTGCTCGACGTGATGATGCCGCGCATCGACGGTTTCGAGGTCGTGCGCCGGTTGAAGGCCAACAGGAAGCTGCCGTTCATCCCGATCATCCTGCAGACGGCGCTCGACTCCACCGAGCACAAGGTCGAAGGACTGGACGCCGGCGCCGACGACTACATCACGAAGCCTATCAATTTCGCCGAGCTCGAGGCGCGCGTGAAGTCGATGCTGCGCATCAAGCGGCTACAGGACGCGCTCGAAGAGCGCGAGCGCGAGCTCTCCGAGGTGAATTCGCGGCTGCTCAAGATGGCGCAGACCGACTCACTCACGGGGCTCGACAACCGGCGTTACCTGGAGGAGCGCCTGGAGGAAGCGTTTGGTCATTCGCGCCGGCTCAAGGAGCCGGTCGCGGTGGTGCTGTGTGATCTGGATCGCTTCAAGAGTGTGAACGACACCTACGGCCATCAGGCGGGCGATGCGGTATTGAAGCAGCTCGCCCGGATCCTGAAACAGGAAGCGCGGGAGATCGACCGCGTTGGTCGCTATGGGGGAGAAGAGTTTATGCTCCTGTTGCCGGGTACGGTGCTCGACGCGGCCGTTACCTTCGCCGAGCGCGCGCGTAAAGCAGTAGAGGCTCACACGTTCACTTTCGACGGCGGGACTCTGCAGCGTACGATGAGCTGCGGCGTCGCGGCCTGGCCGCATCCGCGGATCGAAGACTGTGATGCCCTCGTCAAAGCTGCTGACGACGCGCTGTACGTGGCGAAGGAGACGGGAAGAAACCGTGTCATTCGCTTCGATAGTCAAGCGTTCAACGAGCACACCCAGTCCACCACCGATGATCAACACGCCGAGGTTGATGTCAGCGATCGAGCGCTATTCCCCGCCGGACCCGGAGATCACCCGGCTGGAGGAGAGGATCGCGGAGCTGCAACGCGAGCGTGATCAGCTCGTCGCGGTTGTCGACATTCTGCAGGACATCTCGTCCTCGCTCCACTTCGTAGACATTCTGCAAGCGATCGCCCGGAAGTTCGGCGAAACATTCGGGCTCGATCGCTGCTCGATCTATCTCGCGGGCGGCAACGCCGATGTGCGCCTCGTGGCCAGCTACGAGGATCCATCGATCCGGAATCTCGTCGTCGACCTCGATCGTTATCCAGAGCTCAAGCGCGCGTTCGAGTCGGGCGACACCGTGTTCATTCCCGACGCGCCTAACGATCCGATGCTGCAGAACGCGCGCGCGGCGCTCGACCTGCGCAACGTGCGATCGATCGTCGTCGTCCCGATCCGTTCGCGGTCGTCCGTCATCGGCGCGATCTTCCTGCGGACCGAGCGGGAGTCCGAGCCGTTCACCGAGAGCGACGTCCGCTTCTGCCAGGTGATCGCTTCGCTCACGGCGAAGGCGCTTCGCAACGCCCATCGCTTCGAGTCGCTGCTGCGGTCCAGCGATGATCGCGAGGAAACGCGTCGGCGCGCGGAGCTCGAGCGCATCGCGCTCGTCGCATTCCTGCGGCGGCTGCTCGACCGCTACACCGCCCGCGAAGATCACATGTGGGCCGAGACGCTCCTGCCCCGTGCGTCCGACGATGAGCTGGACAGGCTTGTTTCGGTTGCGATGCAGGTGCTCGACGAAGAAGCGAAGGGCTAAAGCGACAACTGGACAGGTAAGTAGTTACTGGGATTGGTTAACAGTGACTTGAACCCTCTGGGATGCCTCTCTACAGCGAAATGCGCATCCCGAGGGTTTCGATTACCTGTAACCAGTTCCAGTAGCCAATTACCACTGGCGTTTCTGGTCTTAAGTTTCCCGCGTGTCTCAGACCAAGCCCACCGAGACTTCGGCTCCCGACGCACTGAGTGAGCTCGCCGCTCGCGCCGCCGATCTGCGTCAGCGTATCGAGCAGGCCTCGTACGACTACTACGTGCTGGATCGGCCGGTCATCTCCGACAAGGAATACGACCAGCTATTCCGTGAGCTGCAGGATCTCGAGCGAGCGAACCCCGAGCTGCGTACCGCCGACTCGCCTACGGTGCGCGTTGGAGCTCCGCCGCAGTCGTCGCTGCCCAAGCACACGCACCTGGTTTCCATGCTGTCGCTCGGCAATGCGTTCAACGACGACGAGCTGCGGCAGTGGGCCGAGCGCCTCACGCGCCTGGTTGGCGAGGACGCGGCGAAGAGTGGCTACTCGGCCGAGCTCAAGATCGATGGCGCCGCGGTAAGCCTCACGTACCGCGACGGCGTTCTGGTCACCGGCGCGACACGCGGCAACGGCATCATTGGTGAGGACATCACCGCGAACATCCGAACGCTGCGCGATGTGCCGTTGCGCCTCCGAACCGCCGCGCCACCCGCCATGATCGAGATTCGGGGCGAAGTTTACTACCCCTTCGATCGCTTCGAGCAGATGAACGAGGCGCGAGTCCAGGCGGGCGAGCCGGTGTTCGCGAATCCGCGGAACGCGGCCGCCGGCGCGCTGCGACAGCTCGATCCCGCGGTAACGGCAACGCGGCCGCTGCGGTTCTACGGATACTCGGTCGCTCTTCCCCAGGGAGTATCGCTTCCGTTCAAGACGCAGACGGAGGTGCTCACCACGCTCGCGGAATGGGGGATTCCGGTCGCCCCGCATCACGTCCGATGCACCTCGCTGGACGACGTCGCACAGTGGGCCCACGACGTGGAGACGAAGATCCGCGCTCAGCTCAACTTCGCGATCGACGGCGGCGTGGTGAAGATCGATTCGCTGTCGCTGCAGGACGAGTTAGGCATCGTGGGCGGGCGAGAGCCGCGCTGGGCGATCGCGCGCAAGTTCGCGCCCGACATCGCCGAGACGCGGCTCAACGACATTCAGGTCAACGTGGGCCGAACCGGGATGCTGAATCCGTTCGCGGTGCTCGAGCCGGTCGAAATCGGCGGCACGACGGTGAAGCTCGCGACGTTGCATAACGAGGGCCTCATCCAGAAGAAGGACCTGCGTGTCGGCGACATCGTGCAGGTGAAGCGCGCGGGCGAGGTGATTCCGCAGGTAATCGGGCCGGTTC
>Ga0070681_10000270_pt1 | contig 41405 bp, 43 predicted proteins | sample KBSC83BmetaG_FD_65650 | JGI IMG/M metagenome (GOLD analysis project Ga0070681, IMG submission 65650) | Corn rhizosphere microbial communities from Kellogg Biological Station, Michigan, USA - KBS C8-3B metaG | ecosystem: Host-associated > Plants > Roots > Rhizosphere | place: USA: Michigan...
CGCGTAGGTCGAGAACTTGTAGCCGCGGCGGTATTCGAACTTGTCGACCGCCTTCATCAGGCCGATGTTGCCTTCCTGGATCAGGTCGAGGAACTGCAGGCCGCGGTTGGTGTACTTCTTCGCGATCGAGATCACGAGACGCAGGTTCGCTTCCGTCATCTCGCGCTTCGCCCGGCGGGCTTTCGCCTCGCCGGTCGACATCTGCTTGTTGATCTCCTTCAGGTCGCGGATCGGGATGCCGATTTTCTGCTGCACGGCGGTAATCTTCGACAGCAGCTCGAGGATCGACGGCTCGACGCGCGCGAGCGACTCGGTCCACGGGTTGCCCGCGTTCAGCTCGTTCGCCAGCCAGCGCTTGGAGCCTTCGGTGCCGGCGAACACCTTGATGAAATGCGGGCGCGGCATGCCGGCCTTCTCGACCGTGATGTCATGGATCTCGCGCTCGTGGCGGCGGATCTCGTCGACCAGGCTGCGCACGCTGTCCGAGAGCCGTTCGACGGTGCGGGCGGTGAAACGGATCGTCATCAGCTCGTTGGTGATCTGGTCGCGGACGCGCAGGTAGTCCTTGTCCTTCGAGCCCTTGTTCTCGAGCGCCTTGCCGGACTTCTCGTACAGGCGGCGGATACGGCCGAACTTCTCCAGCGCCTCGCCCTTGAGCTTGAGCAGGCTCGCGGATTGCGCCTTCTCGGCGGCTTCCTCGTCCTCCTCGGTCTCTTCCTCTTCGATCTGCGCCTCTTCCTCCTCCGTCGAGGGCGCGGCCTTCTTCGGGTCGAAGTCGTCCTTGGCGTTCGGATCGATCAGCCCATCGACCACCTCGTCGATGCGCATCTCGTCCTTCTCCACCTTGTCGGCGAGATCGAGGATCTCCTTGACGGTGGTCGGGCAGGCACTGATTGCCTGGATCATGTGGCGCAGGCCGTCCTCGATGCGCTTGGCGATCTCGATCTCGCCCTCGCGCGTGAGGAGCTCGACCGAGCCCATCTCGCGCATGTACATGCGCACCGGGTCGGTGGTGCGGCCGAATTCGGAGTCGACGGTGGAGAGCGCGGCTTCGGCCTGCTCTTCGACGTCCTCGTCGGGCTGGGCGACGGGCGTGCCCTCGGCGGCGATCAGGAGCTGCTCCTGGTCGGGCGCCTGGTCGTAGACCTGGATGCCCATGTCGCCGAACGTGGAGATGATCGCCTCGATCTGCTCGGCGTCGACCAGGTCGTCGGGCAGGTGGTCGTTGATCTCCGAGTACGTGAGGAAGCCGCGCTCCTTGCCGAGCTTGATCAGGTTCTTGAGCCGCGTGCGGCGGGTCTCGGCGTCTTCCTTCGGCATCTCCGCCGGGATGGCCCAGGCGTCCTTGCCGCGGCGGCCGCGCTTGCCCTTGCCCTTGACTTGGGCGACCTTGGCTTCGAGGAGCTCGAGCGCCTGCTTCGCGCTCGTCTTGATCGGCGCCTTGGGCGCCTTGGGATCCGGCTTGGCAGCGGTGCCCTTTCCATGGGCGACCGGCGCGGCCTTTACCGCCGCGACCGGTTTCCTCGCCTTCTCGGCGTGCTTGCCCTTGAGCGGCTTCTTGGGCGCCGGGCGCGCCTTCGCCACCGGCCGCTTGAGCGCCCGGACGACTCTCGCCTTCTTCTTGGCGGCGTGAGCCTTCTTCACCTTAATCTTGGATTTGCGCTTCTGCTGGGCCATCCGTCCCCCGGAAAATCCTACTTGGCTGAATCACTTACCGACGCGGAAAAAAGAACCGCGCATTATAGTTGACCGGTCAAGGGCTTGGAAGTGCCCCTTGCAGCCTTTTGTACGCCAGATTTTTTTCCTGCCATGCGATCTGCTCCTCGCGCGAGGCGAGGCCCCCGGCGCGAAGCTCATCGAGCTCGCGCTTGCGGCGGGCGAGGTCGAGCTTGACGAGCGCTTCCTGGAACTCGGTCTCCGCTTCCTCGGCGCTGAAGCGGATCTCTTCCCCATATCTATGGGCGCGCAGCACGATTTCCAGTGACGGGTTGCCCTGCAGGCGGTCGAGAAGGAGGCCGAGCGACGGCTCGTCCTCGAACTCGCGGCAAGCCTCGCGCACGGCGAGCAATGCCTGCGACTCCGGCCGGCTGAGCGTGAGGAAATCCGGATCGATGTGCTCCGCCAGCGATAGATTGCAGAGCAGGCTGTAGAGCAAGCTCCATTCCGGGCTGTCCGGCCCGGTGTAGCGCGAGCGCGCGGGCGCCGGCCGCGCGTAGCGCGGCTTCTGCGGCAGCTCGAGCAGCGCCTCGACGCCGCCGCCCTCCGGCAGCTTGGCGAGCCGCGCGATCTCGTTGATGAGCTGCAGCCGCAGCGCCGGCGCCGCCACTTTCTGGATGTGGGGCTTGGCGATCGACGTGAGCCGCGCCCGGCCTTCCGCCGTCTCCAGGTCGCACTCGGCGCGCAACTGGGCGAGAAGGAACTGGCTCAGCGTTTCTGCCTCGCGCAGCTTGCGCTTCCATCCGTCCTTGCCGTGCTTGCGCACATAGGTGTCCGGATCCTCGCCTTCGGGCAGGAAAAGGAAGCGGATCGGCTTGTGGTCGGGCGCGAGGGAAAGACTCACTTCCAGCGCGCGCCAGGCGGCCTTGCGGCCGGCGTTGTCGCCGTCGAAGCAGAAGATGATCTCGTCCGCGAGCCGAAGCAGCTTGGAAACGTGGACCGGTGTCGTCGCTGTGCCGAGGGTCGCGACGGCATTGCCGACCTCGAACTGGGCCAGCGCCACGACGTCCATGTAGCCCTCGACGACGAGCACATGGCCTTCCGTGCGAATCGCATCCCGCGCCTGGACGAGGCCGTAGAGCTCGCGCCCCTTCTCGAATAGCGGCGTCTCCGGCGAATTGAGGTACTTCGGCTCCCCGTCGCCCATCACCCGCCCGCCGAAGCCGATCACCCGGCCTCGCGCATTGAAGATCGGGAACATCACGCGGTCGCGGAAGCGGTCGTAACGCTTGCCTTCGTCGCCTTCGATGACGAGACCGACTTCGACGAGCGCCTTGTCCTCGTACTGCGGGAAGGCCGGCTTGAGGCCCTGCCATCCGTCCGGCGCATAACCCATGCGGAATCGGCCGGCGATTTCACCGGTCAGGCCGCGCTTCTTCAGGTAGTCGATGGCGCGCGGCGCCTTCTTCAGCTCGGCGCGGTAGAAATCCATCGCCTTTTCCATCACGCCATAAAGGTCGGTCTCGCGCTCCTGGCGCGCCGCTTCCTGCGGCGACGGGGGGCGATAGTCGGGAAGCTGCATGCCGACCTGGCCGGCGAGCTCCTTCACCGCGTCGACGTAGCCGAGCGCCGAGTACGCCATGAGGAAACCGATCGCGTTGCCGTGCGCGCCGCAGCCGAAGCAGTGATAGAACTGCTTCGCCGGGCTCACGCTGAACGACGGCGTTTTTTCGTTGTGGAACGGGCAGAGACCGATGTAGTTGGCGCCGCCCTTCTTGAGCTGGACGTAGCGCGACACCACGTCCACGATGTCTACCCGATTGAGGAGGTCCTGCTTGAATGAATCGGGGATCACGCCCCGATTTTTACCCGGAAAGCTTCGCTTTCACTAGGCCGGACACCTTGCCCATGTCTGCCTTGCCCGTCAGGCGGGCTTTGAGCGCGGCCATGACCTTGCCCATGTCCTTGGCGCCGCTCGCGCCGGTCTCGGAAATGACTGAATCGATTTGCTTTTGGATCTCGGTGTCGCTCATCTGCGCGGGCAGATAGGCGGAAAGAACCTGTACTTCCGCCTTCTCGGCGTCGGCGAGGTCGTTGCGCGAGGCTTTCTCGAACTGGGTGATCGACTCGCGGCGCTGCTTGATCATCTTCTCGATGACGCCGAGGACGGCGGCATCGTCGAGCTCGATGCGCTCGTCGACTTCGCGCTGCTTGATCGCGGCGAGGAGAAGGCGAATGGTCGACAGCCGAGCGGACTCCTTCGCCCGCATGGCGGCCTTCATGTCCTCGTTGATTTGCTGCTTGAGCGGGATACTGTTAGTACAGCTTCTGCGGCAGCATCTGGCTGCGCAGACGCTTGTGGTGGCGCTTCACCGCGGCGGCCAGCTTGCGCTTGCGCTCGGCGGTCGGCTTCTCGTAGTACTCGCGGGAACGCAGCTCCGTGAGGAGACCCGTCTTCTCGACGGTGCGCTTGAAGCGGCGCATCGCCACTTCGAACGGCTCGTTTTCCTTGACTCTGACTGTCGGCACGCGGCCCTCGACTCGTTAGGGGGTGCGAATTGTATCAAAATCAATCGAATGCTCGTCCTCGGCATCGAGACTTCCTGCGATGAAACCGGCGTCGCCCTGTACGAGACAGGCGATGGGCGATTACTCGCTCATGCGGTCCATTCGCAGGTGGCGATGCATGAGGCGTACGGCGGTGTGGTCCCGGAGCTCGCCTCCCGCGACCATATCCAGCGGCTGGTGCCGCTGACGCGGCTCGTCCTCAAGAAAGGCGGGCGGCGGATGGAGGACATCGGCGGCATCGGCTACACGGAGGGCCCGGGCCTCGCCGGCGCCCTGCTGGTCGGTGCCTCGTATGCCCACGCCCTCGGCGAGGCACTCGGCGTTCCCGTCCTCGGCGTGCACCATCTGGAAGGCCACCTGCTCTCGCCGCTCCTTTCCGCTCGTCGGCCGCAATTCCCGTTCGTCGCCTTGCTCGTCTCCGGCGGTCACACGCAGCTCATGCGGGTCGATGGTGTGGGGCGCTATGGGCTCCTCGGCGAGACACAGGACGACGCCGCCGGCGAGGCCTTCGACAAGACGGCGAAGCTGCTCGGCCTCGGTTACCCGGGCGGGCCGGCGCTCTCCGCGCTGGCGGAAAAAGGCCGCCCCGGCCGCTACCGGCTGCCCCGGCCGATGCTCGATAGCGGCGACCTCGACTTCAGCTTTTCCGGCCTGAAGACGGCGGTGCTAATGCTGACGAAGAAGGAGCACGAGCCGGCGGATGTCGCGCGGGCTTTCGTCGACTCGGTGGTCGAGGTGCTGGTCGCGAAGTGCGTGCACTCGCTTGAGCGCAACGGTCTCACGCGGCTCGTCGTCGCCGGCGGCGTAGGCGCTAACAAACAGCTGCGCGCGTCCTTGGATGCCGAAGCGGCTAAGCACGGCTTCGATGTTTTCTATCCGGAGCCGGAGCTGTGCACCGACAACGGCGCGATGATCGCCTTCGCCGCCGCGCAGCGCATGCAGGCCGGCCTGGGAAGAGAGCACGGTTTCAGCGTGAAGCCGCGCTGGGCGCTTTAGTCTTCTTGGCGCCGATGCGGGACTCGGTGCCCGCCATGAGCCGGGTGATGTTTTCCTTGTGCCGCCAGACGAGCAGCGCCGCCATGATGAGCACCACCGCGAAAAACGGGCCGAACCCAAGCAGCAGCGCGGTAAAGAACGGCGCGAACACCGCGGCGATGAGCGCCGCGAGCGAGGAGTAGCGCAGGAACACGGCGATGATGATCCACGTCGCCACCGTGCCAAGGCCGAGGCGCCAATCGATGCCGAAGAGCACGCCGGCGGCAGTAGCAACGCCTTTGCCGCCCTGGAAGGCGTGGAACAACGGGAAGAGATGGCCAAGGAAGGCGGCGAGAGCCGCGTAGGGCGCCGCTTCAGGGACGTACCGCTGCGCGAGCCAGACCGCGACGAAGCCCTTGAGCGCGTCGCCGAGCAATGTGCCGATGGCGGCCGCCCTGCTGCCGCTCCTCAGGACATTGGTGGCGCCCGGGTTCTTCGAGCCGTAGCTGCGGGGATCGGGGAGCGCCATCACCTTGCTCACCGCGATGGCGAAGGAAATGGAGCCTAGGAGATAAGCCGCGATGACGGCGATTGCCATTTCCATGGCGGCGATTCTATAGAATCGATCGGAGCATGGATGCCATCCTCGTCCGCGACCTGCGCGTCGAAGCGCTGATCGGCATCCATCGCCGCGAGCGCCACGTGCAGCAGACGCTCTCGATCGACCTCGACATCGGCCTGCCCGGCAGCGAGGTGTTCGCGAGCGACAAGGTGGCCGACACCATCGACTACGAGCAGGTGGCGCTGCGCATCAAGGCGCTCGCCGCCGCGCAGCACTACCGCCTGGTCGAGACGTTCGCCGATCGCATCGCCACGCTCCTCACCGGCGAGTTCGGCGCGCCGTGGGTCAAGGTGAGCGTCGCCAAGATCGGCATCCTGCCGAACGCGAAGTTCGTCGGCGTCACGATCGAGCGACGTCGACCGGCGTAGGGGAGAGCACCCGCACCAGCTCCGCTGGGGGAATGCGCACGAGAAAGCCGCGGCGGCCGCCGTTGATGTAGATCATCGGCAGCTCGAGGATCGAGCGCTCGATGAAAACCGGTAATGCCTTGCGTGTGCCGAACGGCGACGTGCCGCCTACCTGGTATCCGGTGTGCCGCTGCGCGACGTCGGGCTTGCACGGCTCGATGCGCTTGCGGTTCGCCTGGCGCGCCAGGTCCTTGGTCGATACCGTGCGATCGCCATGCATGAGAACGATGAGAGGCTTGCGCTGCTCATCCTCCATCACCAGGGTCTTCACCACCTCGTGCTCCGGCACACTCAATGACGAGGAAGAAACCGCGGTGCCGCCATGCTCCACGTACTCGTACTGGTGCTCCGTATATGCGACGCCATGCTCGCCGAGGAATTCGGTGGCGGGCGTTTTCATCCGCGGGGATGGTGCTTGGCGTGCAGCTGCTTCAGGCGCTCGCGCGCCACGTGCGTGTAGATCTGCGTGGTCGAGATGTCGGCATGGCCGAGCAGCATCTGCACCACGCGCAAATCCGCGCCGTGGTTGATGAGGTGCGTGGCGAATGCGTGGCGCAGCACGTGCGGCGAGAGCGCCTTGCCGGGAATCGCGCGCACGCCGTAGCGGCGGATGAGGTGCCAGAAGGCCTGCCGCGTCATGCCGGCGCCGCGCGCGGTGATGAAGAGGGCATCGGGCTCGCGCTTGCCCTTGAGCTCGGGGCGCCCTTCCTTCATGTAGCGTGCGATCCAGTCGACCGCTTCCTCACCGAGGGGAACCAGGCGCTCCTTCGACCCCTTGCCCATCACGCGCACGACGCCCGAGTCCAGGTTGACCTGCAAGGTCTTCAGCGACACGAGCTCGGAGACGCGCAGTCCGGTCGCGTAGAGCATCTCGAGCATCGCTCGATCGCGCAGGCCGATGGCGGTTCTCGCCTCGGGCGCGGCGAGCAGCGCCTCGACGTCCGCTTCGGACAGCGTCTTCGGAAAGCGCGGCGCGCGCTTCGGCGGATCGAGCTTGAGCGTCGGATCGGCGTCGACGTGCCGCTCGCGCAGGCAATACTGGTAGAAGCGCTTGAGGCTGGAGAGGCGTCGCGCGGCGCTGGAGGCGCGGCCCTTGCGCGAGGCCATGAAGCGGAAAAGCGCCGCCTCGTCGGCGCTCAACAGGTCGCCGCCGAGGAATTGCTGCAGCTGCTCGAGGTCCGCGCGGTACGCGGCGATGGTGTTCTGCGACAGCCCGTCCTCCAGCCAGAGGGCGTCGCAGAAGGCGTCTAGGGCGTCAGCTCGAACGCGTCCGCGCCGCATTCGTGCATCAGGAGCCAACGTTTGGCCTCGATGAGGTAGCCGGAGGTGGAATGCGCGAAGCCGCCGATGCCGTTCGCCGCCACTACACGATGGCACGGAATGACGATCGGCAGGCGATTATCGCCGCAGGCCTGTCCGATCGCGCGCGCCTCGGCGCCGAGGCGCTTGGCGAGCTCGCCGTACGTGAGCGTCTTGCCGCGCGGAATCTCGCACAGCGCGACCCACAGCCGCTTCTGGAACTCGGTGCCCTCGATGAGGAGCGGCAGGTCGAAGCGTGTGTCAGGGTTGCGCGCATAACCGGCGAGCTGCTCCGCCGCGCGCTCGGCGAGCGCGTTGGTCGGCGCCTTCAGCGGCACAGACGAGGGCAGATAAGTGATGTCGCTCACCCGCCCGTCGCGCGTGGCGACGGCCACATTCATCCTCGGAAATCGAATCACGGCATCAAACATGGCGGTCCTTGATCAGATTGTCCTCGAATGTTGATCCGACCCCCATTCTTTTGCGTCCCGGTTATTGCGCCAGTTTCTCGATCTGCCCGAGCAGGTCGTCCGCGACTTCGATGCCGTGGGCGCGCGCGGTCTTTTCGGATGCATGGCGCCGGCTGCCCGGCAGGCGTACTTCCGCGTCGGAGAGCATCGTGCGCACCACCGTTTCGACGCGCTCGAGGTACTTGTCGGTGCCGGCGAGCGCGCCGGGATCGATGGCGATGAACGCCTGGCCGATGCGCGGCCGGTTGCCTTCCTCCGAGAAGAAGGAGTCGGCTTCCGGGCCGATCGCCGCGCCGGTGAGCGCGGCGCAGATCAGCTCGAACATGAGCGCGAGCATCGCGCCCTTCGCGCCGCCGATCGGGAAGAGGCTGCCGTGCTCGATCGCCTCCTTCGGATCGGTGGTCGGTTTTCCGTGGCGGTCGAGCGCCCAGCCCTCGGGAATGCGCTCGCCCTTCTTCATCGCCATCATGATCCGGCCGCGCACGACGGTCGTCAGCGCGAGATCGATGACGATCGGCTGCTCGCCGGGCTTGCGCGGAAAGACGGCGGCGATCGGGTCGGTGCCGAACAGCGGTTTCTTGCCGCCCCAGGGGGGAATGGCCGCGGGGGAGTTCGTGAAGGCGAAGCCGACCAGGCCCGCTTCCGCGACCGGCTGCAGATGGATCCCCATTACGCCAACGTGCGCGCTGTTGCGGATGCCGCAGAAGCCGATGCCGTTGCGCCGCGCGCGCTGGATCACGTCGTCCACCGCCCACTGCGCCGTCACGTAAGGCAGGCCGTCCTTGTTGTCGAGCAGGCATACCGCGCCGCGCTCGGTCACCATCGCGGGCTGGGCGGCGCCGTCTGCCCGGCCCCGGCGCAGCATGCCGCAGTAGAAGGGAACCCGGGACATGCCGTGGGTGGGAAGGCCCTGCTCCTCCGCGGCAACCAGGTGCCGGGCGGCTGCCTCCGCCATGCGGGGATTCGCGCCGGCGCGCTCCAGCGCTCTGACCGCCAGTTGAAACAGGTCTTGCGCGTTCTTCTTCACAGCGCGGATTCTATCGGCCCCTCACGTAACGTTAGAAGTTTCAGGAGCTGCCATGGGAAAGATGATCGAACTCACCGCGTCCGACGGCCACAAGCTTTCCGCGTATAAGGCCGAGCCCTCGGGCAAGCCGCGTGGCGGCATCGTCGTGATCCAGGAAATCTTCGGCGTCAACAGCCACATCAAGTCGGTGGCCGACGGTTATGCCGCCGACGGCTACCTGGCGATCGCACCGGCGCTCTTCGACCGCGTGCAGCGGAACGTCGACCTCGGCTATTCGCCCGAGGACATCGCCAAGGGGCGCGAGGTCCGTGGCAAGGTGACGAACGACATGGCGGTGAAGGACGCGCAGGCCGCCATCAACGACGCATCCAAGGCGGGCAAGGTGGGCATCGTCGGCTACTGCTGGGGCGGGTTCGTGGCCTGGCTTGCCGCCAACAAGGCGAGCGGGCTGGTGGCCGCGGTGGCTTATTACGGTGGTGGCATCCTCGACAACCAGAATCTCGAGCCGAAGGTGCCGCTGATGGGCCACTTCGGCGACAAGGACGCGCACATCCCGGTGGACGGCGTGCGCAAGCTGGCGGAGAAGCTCAAGCAGCACCCGATCTTCATCTACGAGGCCGACCACGGCTTCAACTGCGACCAGCGCGGCTCGTACAACGCGCCCGCGGCGAAGCAGGCGCGCGAGCGGACGCTAGGGTTTTTCCGCAAGCACGTCGGCTAGGACGGCTTTCCGGAAGCGATCCTTGAGCAGCACGCCGTCCTGGGGCGGCAGGACGAGCGGCAGCTTCTCGTCGAGCACCTTCACCGCGGCGAAGTTCGGCCCAGTCGTCCGGTAGGCAAGCTCGCGCACCTGCGCGATGTCGGAAGTGACCGTGATCGCGTGCTTGAATCTGCAGGCGGACGCCACCGCAGCGAGGTCGACGCCGAACGCGGTGTGCGTGCGCTGCATGCCGGTCTCGCCGTAGCGCTCGTTGTCGATCACCACCACGGTGAGGTTCGCCGGCTGCTGCACGCCGATCGTGGCGAGCGCGCCGAGGCCCATCAGCATCTCGCCGTCGCCGGTAACGACGAGCACGCGTCGCTTCGGCTGAGCGAGCGCGAGGCCGAGGCCCATCATCGCCGCCTGCCCCATCGCGCCCCACATCGGGAAACTCGTATCCGCATCGCCCGCCGCCGTGATATCCCAGGCGGTGGAGCCGAGGCCGGCGATGACGAGGAGCTCCTTGCGCTCGCGCAGCAGCTCACCGACTACGTCCCTGCGGTGCAATTTCATTGGCTGCGCTGCTCCTGGAAGCTCTTGATGCCGATGACGCGCTGGTTGATCAGCACCGCTTCCGCGCCCTGCGCCTCGAACGCCTTGAGAAGCGCCGCTCTCACGTGGCCGGCAACCGTCTGCGCTTCGCCCGCCTGGCGCACCGCGACGCCCATCGTCTCGAGCACGCGCGCCGTGTTCTGGCCCATCGGCACCTGCCAGCCGTTGAACTCGCCCTGCTCGCCGCGCATGGTGACCAGGATGGCGAGCGGGAAGCGGCAGACCTGCACCATGCCGAGCACGTTGATGATGTTGCCGACCCCGCTCGACTGCATGAGGAGCACGCCCTTCTCGCCGCCGAGCCACGCGCCCGCGACGAGGCCGATACCCTCCTCCTCGGTGCTGAGCGGGACCGCGCGCATGTTGCGGTCCTCCTGGCAGAGCTCGATCAGGCGCTTGTGGCCCGCGTCGGGAACGTAGCCGACGACGCGCACGCCGGCGCCGACGAGCTCCTTGTAGATTTCCGCAGGCCAGTCAGGCTGCATGCTTTTGCACTCCTGGATCTTTGCGAAGCCACTGCGTAAGGACCACTACGACTACGAGGGCGAAGCCGACGGCGTCGGACAGCTTGCCGGGATAGACGAGCGCCACGCCGGCGACGATGAGCATGATGCGTTCCCAGAGCGTCGTCTTGCGCCACGCCCAGCCCTGGAAGCCGGCCGCGAGCGCCAGGATACCAACGGCCGCCGTGATCGTGACGAGCGCGATCGAGCCCCAGTCCGCGTTGCCCAGCGTCTTGAACGAGCCGGTGAGGAGCAGGCCCGTGCCGCTCGGGTCGAGCACGAACATGAACGGCACGAGGAACGCCGGCACCGTGTACTTCCAGCATTGCAGTGTCGTCTTGTACGGATCGCCGCCCGTGATGGCCGCCGCGGCGAAGGGGGACAACGCCGTGGGCGGAGAGACCTCCGACAGCACGGCGTAATAGAAGATGAACATGTGCGCCGCAAAGTCGGGGACGCCGAGCTGGATGAGGGCGGGCGCGGCGATGACCGCGCAGATGATGTAGCTCGCCGTCACCGGCACGGCGAGGCCGACGATCCAGACGATGAGCGACGTGTAGATGGCGGTGAGGAGCAGCGAGCCGCCGGCGTATTGCAGGACGATCGAGCTGAACTTCAGTCCGAGGCCCGTCAGCGTGACGACGCCGACGATGATGCCGGCGCCCGCGCACGTCGCCGCGACGTTCAGCACGCCGAGCGAGCCGCCGGACAACGCCTTCACGAGGCCGGAGTTCCACACACCCCCGATGGTCGGTGCCCTCCCCGTCAATACCTCGTATGGAATGAGCGAGGTGTCGCGGCGCAGAAGGCTGGTGACGGCCGAAACGATGGTGGCCCAGAACACCGACAGCACCGGCGAGAAGCCCCACAGCATGAAGACCACGATGGAGATGAGCGACAGGAAATGGAACCAGTACTTCTTCGTCAGGCTCCAGGCGCTCTCGACGCGCTCGAAGGTGACGTCCTTCATGCCGAACTTGCGCACGTCGATCTCGACCATCGCGAACAGCGCGAGGTAATAGAGGCAGGTCGGGATCGCCGCCATCAGGATGACGTCGAGGTACGAGATCTTCAGGAACTCGGCGATCAGGAAGGCGGCCGCGCCGAGCACCGGCGGCGAGATGATCGCCCCCAGGCCGCCGGCGGAGAGAAGGCCGCCCGCGGCGTCCTTGCTGTAGCCGACTTTCGCGAGCATCGGATAGGCGACCGAGCCGAGCGTGACGGTCGTCGCCACGCCCGAGCCCGACGGCCCGCCCAGCAGGAACGAGGCCAGCACGACGGTGCGGCCGGCACCCGTTGGCTTGCCGCCCATCGCCGCGAACGAGAAGTCGATGTAGAACTTGCCGGCGCCCGAGTACTGCAGGAAGGCGCCGTAGATCGTGAAGAGGATGATGAGCGACGACGATACGTCGACCGCGACGCCGAAGATGCCTTCCAGCGTCATGTACATGTGCCCGACGAGGCGCGGGATCTCGTAGCCCTTGTGCGTCCACGGCGCCGGCAGGTACGGCCCGAAGAAAGCGTAGAGCAGGAACGAGATCGTGATCACCGGCATGATCCACCCGGTCGAGCGGCGCATCGCCTCGAGGACCAGCACGACCAGCGCGACGCCGAAAAACACGTCCCAGTCGTTCGGCGTGATGGAACGGTCGAAGAATTCGTCGCCCTGCCAGATGAGATAGGCGCAGACGGCGACGCCGAGGAGCGCGAGCAGCCAGTCCCACGGCATGACGCGATGCCGGAAGCGGCGCGTGACCGGGAAGATGAGGAAGGTGAGGAAGAGGACGAACGCCACGTGCGTCGCGCGCATCACCTCGGTGCGCACGATCTCGTACGACGCATACAGGTGGAAGAGCGACATCGCGATCGCGACGAGCGTGATGAAGACCGCCATCTTGCCCGCGAACTTGTTCTGGACGCCCTCTTCCTCCTCGATCATCTCCTCCGCGCGCTTCAGCGCTTCTTCGCTGATCGCGACGTCGGGCTGGTGGATGCGGGCGGCTTCTTCGCTCATCGGGGTCTCCAGAAAACGAAAGCCCCGTTCGGGACGGGGCTCGCGTGTGCGGCGGATGCGCTTACTGGATCTTGATGCCTTTCTCGGCGAAGTACTTCAGCGCGCCGGGGTGCCAGGGCACGGGCGACGCGTCCTTCTTCTGGTTCTCGAGCTTGATGTTCTCGGCTTCCTTGTGCGTGCGGACCAGCTCGTCCTTGTGGTCGAACACCGCCTTCACGATGTTGTACGCGGTCTTGTCGTCCATGCTCTGGTGCGCGACCAGGAGGTTATTCACCGAGACCATGTGGTTGTCCTTGTCCATGCCGTGGTAGACGTCCTTGGCGATGGTGTCGGCGACGTACAGGTTGCCGTGCTTCTTGTTCATGGCGTTCACCAGGTCGGCGTGGTCGAGCAGCTTGATCTTCACGCCGGGCGTGTTGGCGAGATCGGTCACCGCGGCGGTCGGCAGGCCGCCGACCCAGAAGAAGGCGTCGATCTTGCGGTCCTTGATGGCGTTGACGGATTCCGCCACGCCGAGCCGCTCGCGCTTCATGTCGCGGTCCTTGTCGAGGCCGGCGGCCTCGATCACGCGGAACGCCATCACTTCCGTCGCGCTGCCGCCCGAGCCGGTGGAGACGCGCTTGCCCTTCAGGTCCTTCATCGAGTTGATGCCGGTGCCCTCGATGGTCACGACGTGCATGCGGTTCGGGTACATGACGAGCAGCGTGCGCACCGCCACCGGCTTGCCCTTGAACTTGTCCTCGCCCTTGAAGGCGTCGAGCGTGGCGTCGGCCATCGTCATGCCGAGGTAGGGCTTGCCGGTGCCGATCAGCTGCAGGTTCGCCACCGAGCCGCCGGTCACCTCCGCGGTGGCCTGCATGCCCGAGACATACTTGGAGAGCACCGCGGCCATGCCGCCGCCGAGCGGGTAGTAGACGCCGCCGGTGCCGCCCGTGGCGATCGAAAGGTTCTGCGCGAACGCCGAGGCCGCGAAAGCAAAAAGCGCCAGCGCCCGAATGATGAGCAGCATCTCTTCCTCCTAAGGATATTTCGCGGCGATTCTAACGCCAACCCGTCGGGCTTTTGTCCGGTCTGCGTCGATTCAATAGCCTGGCGCGCCGGTGTGCCGGGCGCGACGCGCTGGGCGGCGACGGCGAATGGCCGACGAACATCTAGCTGCCGAGGAGCGCCTTCTTCACGTCGTCCTGCACCGGATGGTCGCCGAGCCAGATGCGCAGCAGCGCGCGATAGAAGTCCTCGCCGGCGATCGGCTTGCCCGCCGGCTTGCCGTCCACCACCAGCCGCGTGTCGCTGCCCGTCCAGTCGAGGGCGATCCCCATGCCTTTCTTCGCCTCGCCGATCTGCGCCATCACGTCGGAGAGTTCCTTTACGCGCGGCTCCAGCTTGGCGAACTCGGCCTCGGACAGGTTGGCGCGCAGGCCCTCGACCAGCGCTTCCGTGAATTGCTCGGCGCCGACGTCGCGCAGCATATGGATGGAGATCCGCTTCGGCCCCGCCACGTTTACTGCATCGGTCGTCTTCTGCGCGAGATAGAGGCCGATCACATAAACCTTGAAGACGAACCGCTTGCGCAGGCCGGCGCCGTTCAGCACCAGCTCGCGCGACTCGACCTGCGCCTTGTCGTCCAGCCGGACGCCGGCGACTTCGGCGGCCCCGGCACCGTACGACACCAGCAGAAGCAGCGCGAGGCTAAGCGCTCTCATACAGGCGTGTGAGCACGAATTCGCGATGACCGAGCGCCTCGGCACAGGTCAGCCGGCCATTGGCGGTGCGGAACATGCATTCCAGCAGCTTGTCGCCCGCCTGGTCGGGCGTGAGCTCCTTGCGCAGCAGCCCCGACACGTCGACGTCGATGTGCTCGGACATCGTGCGCACGGTGCGCGGGTTCGCGCAGAGCTTGATCACCGGCAGGATCGGGTTGCCGATCACGTTGCCCTGGCCGGTGGGAAAGAAGTGCACCGTGTAACCGGCCGCGGCGACGAGCGTCACCATCTCCGCCGCCGCCGACGAGGAGTCCATGAACCAGAGCCCCGGATGCGTCGGCGCCTCCGCCTTGTCGAGCACGCCGTCGACGATGCACTTGCGGCCGATCTTCTGGATGTTGCCGAGCGCCTTTTCCTCGATGGTGGTGAGGCCGCCCGCGATGTTGCCCTTCGTCGGCTGCGAGTCGGAAAGGTCGCTGGTCTTGTGCGCCTCCACCACCTTCTGGTAGCGGTCGAACATGAACTGGAATTTCTTTCGCACTTCGTCGTTTCGGCAGCGCGCGGCGACGAGGTGCTCGCCGCCGGTGAGCTCCGTGGTCTCGCCGAAGACGAGCGTCACGCCGTGCGGGTAGAGCTTGTCGAACGCGTTGCCCACCGTCGGATTCGCGCCGCAGCCTGAAGTCGTGTCCGATTCACCGCATTTCGTGGACACCCACAGGTCCTTGAGCGGCCGCTCTTCACGGCGCAGCTCCGAAGCCCATTGCACGAACTCCTTCGCCTTCTTGGAGGCGCGCAGGATCGTGTCGTGGTCGCCATGCTGCTCGATGCCGAAATAGGCCACCGGCTTGCCGGTGGCGGCGATGCCGTCGGCCACCTTCTTCGCCCACTGGTCCTCGATGCAGATCACGATCACGGCGGCCACGTTCGGATTGGAGCCGGTGCCGATCAGCGTGCGGAAATGGAGGTCGAGGTCGGCGCCGAACTGCAGCCGCCCATACGGATGCGGTATCGCGATCGTGCCCTTGATGTTGTTGGCCACCGCCTCGCACGCCGCATTGGAAAGATCGTCGACCGGCAGGATGACGACATGGTTGCGCACGCCGACGCGGCCGTTCTCGCGCGGGTATCCCCGGAAGGTCGCCTTGGTGAGATCCATGATTACCAGCGCTTCGTCTTCACGTTGTGGACATGCAGGTGCTCGCCTTTCGCGATCGGCTTCACGACGCGGCCGATGTCCACGCCGTACTTGATCACGGTGTCGCCCTCGCGATAGTCGCGCAGCGCGAGCTTGTGGCCGATGGGAATGTCGTTGCGCGCCACGACTTCGATGTCCTTGTCGTCTTCCATGATCCAGCCGCTGAGATGCTGGCCGGCCTTGACGCCCTCGACGACGACCACGCCGACGCCGTCGCCTTCCTCGTGCACCACGAAATGAACCATGCGTTTATTCTATTTCGGAATGTTTACGCGCCGCCGCTTCCTGCAGGCCTCGGGGGCCCTTCTCGCCGGCTGCGCGAGCGCGCCTCGTTTCGCCTCGGATCCGTTCAAGCTAGGCGTCGCCTCGGGCTATCCGACGCCGGACGGTTTCGTGTTGTGGACCCGGCTGCCGGGCGTCGAGGACCCGGCGCCCGTCCGCGTGCGGTGGGAGATCTTCGCCGACGATGCGCTGCGCAAACCAGTCGCCTCTGGCGACGCGACGGCGGAGGCCGAATGGGCCCATTCGGTCCACGTGGACATGCGTGGCTTGGAGCCGGATCGTCCTTATTGGTATCGCTTCACGGCCGGCGACGCGCGAAGCCCCGTCGGCCGCTCGCGCACCGCGCCGGCCGCGTGGTCGGCCCCGGCGCGCCTGCGCTTCGCCTTCGCGTCGTGCCAGCAGTACGAGCAGGGCTACTTCGGCGCCTATCGGCACATGGTGGCCGACGAGCCCGACCTCGCCGTCTTCCTCGGCGACTACATCTACGAATCGAGCTGGGGACGAGACCACGTGCGCAAGCACGGCGCGCCCGAGCCCTACACGCTCGCCGACTATCGCGGCCGCTACACGCTCTACAAGAGTGACCCCGATCTGCAGGCGGCGCATGCCGCGATGCCGTGGGTCGTCATTTGGGACGACCACGAGGTGGACAACGACTATGCCGACGACCGCCCGGAAGACGGCATGGAGCGTGCGCAATTTCTCCAGCGCCGCGCCGCGGCCTATCGCGCGTACTACGAGCACATGCCGCTGCCGGCGCGCATGCGGCCCGAAGGCCCCGACATGCGCATCTACACGCAGCTCGGCTGGGGGACGCTCGCGCGCTTCTTCCTCGTCGACAATCGCCAGTACCGCTCCTGGCATGCCTGCCCACGCCCTGGGCGCAGGGGCGGCTCGAACACCGTCGACATCTCGAACTGCCCGCGCCTCGACGCGCCGGGACGCACGATGATGGGCCGCGCGCAGGAACGCTGGCTCGATTTCGCCTTCCGCGATTCGCACGCCGCCTGGAACGTCCTCGCGCAGACCACCACGATGGCGCAGCTCGACCAGCTGCCCGGCCCCGGCCGGCGTGCCTGGACCGACGGCTGGGACGGCTATCCGGCGGCGCGGGAGCGCCTGCTCCGCTCGATGGTGCAGAGAAGCTTGAGCAATCCGGTAGTCATCGGCGGCGACGTGCATTCGTTCAACCTGTGCCAGCTCAAGCTCGACTTCGACGATCCGAAGTCGCCCTGCGTGGCGAGCGAATTCGTCGGCACGTCGATCACCTCCCAGGCCTGGCCGCCGGAGCGCATGCTCCAGTACCTGCCCGACAACCCGCACATCGTCTTTGCGCAAAGCGCCTACCGCGGCTACACGCGGATGGACATCACGCAGAAGCGGCTCACTGCCGATCTGCGCGCGATGGAAAGCGTGCAGACGCGCGATGCGGCCTGCCGCACGCTCGCCACGTTCGGAGTGGAAGAAGGACGGCCGGGCCCGGTGAAGGCCTAGCGGCAGCGCAGGTTGCCCGCGCTGAGGTCCACCGGCTTGGCGCAGTCCTGCAGCGCAACCGCGCGTTCCGGCGCCATCCCGGGCACGGGCTGGCTCGCCCAGCCGGAGAAAGGCGCCGGTGTCGGCGCCGGCGGAGGACTACCCGCTTCCTGCGAGGCGGCGATCGCCACCGTTCCGATGATCACCGCGGCGGCGACCGCGCCGGAAGTATTCACAGCGGACACAGGCGCGACCGGATGCGCGTTGGTGATCAACATAGGTCAACCGCAGGCGCGGCGCAGGCGGTCGAGGACGGCCGACCAGGGCGCGCTGTCCGGCGGCGATTCGATCAGGATCTGCTCGCACTGCGCGCTGTCCAGCTCGCGCAGCGCGGCATAGAGCTTCTGCGCATAGCCCGCCGGATCGCGCGGCATGCGCAGCCAGAAGTCCACTCGCTCGTCGGGACGCGAGAAGGCGAGCACGGCGACCTTGTCGCCGAGGCGCGCGATCTCGCGATCGAGCTCGTGCGTCGCGACCAGGCGCGCCGGCGTGCGCGGCGCGTAGTGGCGCTCGAGGCCGCCGGAATGGCGCGGCGACGACTGGCCTTTCTCCGCGACCTCGGCCCCCAGCGCGGCGGCGATCGCTTCGCGCGAGATGTGCCCGGGACGCAGCAGGACCGCTGCCCCGCCGGAGAGATCCACGATCGTCGATTCGATGCCGACCTCGGTCGCGCCGCCTTCGAGCACGAGATCCACGTCGCTCCCGAGATCGCCGAGCACGTGCGCCGCGGTGGTCGGCGACACCGCGCCGAAGCGATTGGCGGAAGGCGCGGCCACTCCGCCGCCGAAAGCGGCGAGCAGCTCGTGGGCCACCCGATGCGACGGCACGCGCACGCCGACAGTGTCCTGACCGCCGGTGATGAAGTCCGGCGCTTTCGGCGCGCGCTTGAGGACCATCGTCAGCGGGCCCGGCCAGAAGCGCCGCGCGAGCGTGCGGGCCGCCTCGGGTACCTCGCGTGCCCATTGGAACGCCTGCTCGGCGGTGGCGAAGTGGACGATGACCGGATGATCGGCGGGCCGGCCTTTGACGTTGTAGAGCTTGCGCACGGCGGCGGGATTCCACGCATCGGCGCCGAGGCCATACACCGTCTCGGTCGGGAACGCGACGAGCCGTCCCTGCTTGAGCAGTTCGACGGCCCGTCGGATTTCGGTCTTCAGAGCTTCAGCGGCGGTGCTTTGAGGACCGCGTCGGTCTGCCTGGCGCGAAAATCGGCCAGCTTCTTCTTCATGCCCTCGTCGCCCAGCGCGAGGAGGGCCACGGCAAACAGCGCCGCGTTGGCCGCGCCGGCATCGCCGATCGCGAACGTGGCGACCGGAATGCCCTTCGGCATCTGCACCGTGGAGAGGAGTGAATCCAGGCCCTGCAGGTGCTTCGACGGCATCGGCACGCCGAGCACCGGAAGCGTCGTGTGCGCGGCGACCACGCCCGCGAGGTGTGCGGCGCCCCCGGCGGCAGCGATGATCACCTTCATGCCGTTCCTTTGCGCGTTCGTCGCCCACTCGGCCACCGCGTGCGGCGTGCGGTGAGCCGACATCGCCTTCGCTTCGTAAGCCACGCCGAAGTCCTCCAGCATCTTCGCCGCCGCCTTCATGGTTTCCCAGTCGGAGGCGGAGCCCATCACGATGCCAATTGCGGCATTAGCCATTCAATCCCTTCCCGGTCAGGCGCTTCAGCGCTTCGCGATACTTTTCGGAGGTGCGCTCGATGACGTCGGCCGGCAGCTTGGGCGCCGGCGGCGTCTTGTCCCAGGTGAGCGTCTCGAGATAGTCGCGCACGTATTGCTTGTCGTACGACGGCGGGCTGATGCCCACCTTGTACGAATCGGCCGGCCAGAAGCGCGACGAATCGGCGGTCAGGACTTCGTCGATCAGCACCAGCTGGCCCTTGTCGTCCAGGCCAAATTCGAACTTCGTGTCGGCGATGATGATCCCCTTCGTCGCCGCGAAGTCGGACGCTTCCTGGTACAGCCGGATGCTGACGTCGCGCACCCTCTCCGCCATCGGCCTGCCGATGAGCTTCACGACCTCTTCGAACGAGATGTTTTCGTCGTGGCCCGTCTCGGCCTTGGTCGCCGGCGTGAAGATCGGCTGCGGCAGCTTCTGCGCCTGCTGCAACCCCTTCTGCAGCTCGATGCCGCAGACCTTGCCGGTCTTCTGGTAGTCCTTCCAGCCGGAGCCGATGATGTAGCCGCGCACCACCGCCTCGATGGGCAGCGGCTTCAACTTCTTCACCACCACCGAGCGGCCGCGCACCTGCTCACGCTCTTCCGGCTTCACCACGGTCTCGGGATCGATGCCCGTGAGCTGGTTCGGGATCACGTGGCCGAGCTTGGAGAACCAGAAGTTCGCCATCTCGTTCAGCACGCGGCCCTTGTCCGGAATCGGATCGGTGAGCACGACATCGAAGGCGGAGAGCCGATCGCTGGTCACGATCAGCATCTTGTCGTTGCCCACGGCGTAGATGTCGCGCACCTTGCCCTTGCCGATGCGCGGCAGGCTCTTGATGCTCGATTCGTAGAGCGCTCGCGCCATCATGCAGCCTGCTTCTCGAGATCGGCCTTCCACTTGCCCTGGCTCGCCAGCGCGTTCATCTGCGCGCGGTGGGCGAAGGCCTTTTGCGCGGCCTGCACGTTGCCCGCCTGGCCGCGCCAGGTGTTGAGCGCGGGGTTCTGCAGCGCGCGCGAGTACGAGAACGTGAGCGGCCACGGCAGGCCTTTCATCGCATTCATCGCCGAGAGATGCGCCGTGGCGGATTCGTCGCTCTGGCCGCCGGACAGGAACACGATGCCCGGCTGCGCCGCCGGCACCGTGCGCTTCAGCACCCGCACGGTGCGCTCGGCCACCTCCTCGACGCTCGCCTGCTTCGGGTTGTCCTTCCCGGAAACGCACATGCTCGTCTTCAGGATCAGGTGCTCGATGGACACGTTGTAGGCGGCGATCGCCGCATAAACCGCGCGCAGCGTGGCTTCGTGGACTTCCTCCGAGCGCGCCGCGGTGTGGTTGCCGTCGAGCAGCACCTCCGGCTCGATCATCGGCACGATGCTCGCCGCCTGGCAGGCGGCGGCATAGCGCGCGAGCACGTGCGCGTTGGCATAGAGGCAGGCGTGCGTCGGCAGCGTGTCGGTGATGGTGATCGTCGAGCGCCACTTGGCGAACCGGCAGCCGATCTTGAAGTACTCGTCGAGCCGCTTGGAGAGCCCGTCGAGGCCCTCGCTCACCTTCTCGCCCTTCGGCGCCAGCGGCAGATCGACCAGCCCCTTGTCCACCTTGATGCCGGGGATGATGCCTTTCTTCTGCAGGTATTCCGGGAACGGGCTGCCGTCGTTCGCCTTCTGGCGCGCGGTCTCGTCGAAGAGGATCACGCCGGACAGGTATTGCTCGACGCCCGGGGTGCTGAAGAGCAGTTGGCGGTACGCACGGCGGTTTTCTTCCGTGCATTCGACTTTCACGGAGTCGAAGCGCTTCTGGCAGGTGCCGCTCGACTCATCGGCGGCGAGGATGCCTTTCCCCTTGGCGACCATCGCGGCCGCCGTTTTCGCAAGCAGTGCTTTGTCCATGGAGGTGGTTCGGTCGGGAAATTGCTGGTGGAAGGGAGCGAAGTCTAAGGATGTTGCGTCGCACAACGCAAGGCTGCAACGTGTACAATGCGCGGCCCTTTCGAGCGTTTAATGAGAAACCTCCGGAACATCGCGATCATCGCCCACGTCGACCACGGCAAGACCACGCTCGTCGACAAGCTCCTGCAGCAGTCGGGAACATTTGCCGCGCACGAGCACGTGGAAGAGCGCGTGATGGACTCGAACGACCTCGAGCGCGAGCGTGGCATCACGATCCTCGCGAAGAACTGCGCGATCCGCTATCGCGGCACGCACATCAATATTGTCGACACGCCCGGCCACGCCGACTTCGGCGGCGAAGTGGAGCGCGTACTTTCGATGGTCGACGGCGTTCTGCTCCTCGTCGACGCGGTCGAAGGCCCGATGCCGCAGACGCGCTTCGTGACGCGCAAGGCGCTGGCCCACGGGCTGAAGCCGATCGTGGTGGTGAACAAGGTGGACCGCCCCGGCGCGCGGCCCGACTGGGTGGTCAACCAGACGTTCGATCTCTTCGACAAGCTCGGCGCCTCCGAGGACCAGCTCGACTTCCCCGTCATCTACGCCTCCGCCCTTGAGGGCTGGGCGTCCGAGACGCAGGAGCGCACCACCAATATGGAGGCGCTCTACCAGGCGATCCTCAAGCACGTGCCGGTGCGCGACGAGAACGCCGACGGGCCGCTGCAGCTGCAGATCTGCTCGCTCGACTACTCGAGCTACGTCGGCAAGATCGGCATTGGCCGCATCCGCCGCGGCAAGCTGCGCGCCGCGCAGGAAGTCCTGGTCTGCCATGGCGATGCAGCCCCGCTGAAGGCGAAGGTGAACCAGGTGCTGATGTTCGAGGGCCTCGAGCGCAAGCCGGTGGACGAGGCCCTGGCCGGCGACATCGTATTGATCAACGGCATCGACGAGGTGTTCATCGGCACGACGCTCTGCGCCCTCGACCATCCCGATCCCCTGGCGCTCCTCAAGGTGGACGAGCCGACCCTCACCATGAACTTCCTGGTGAACGCCTCGCCGCTCGCCGGCAAGGAAGGCAAGTTCGTCACCAGCCGCCAGATCCGCGAGCGGCTCGAGCGCGAGACGAAGTCGAACGTGGCCCTGCGGGTCGAGTATCCGGAAGACACCGATACCTTCATCGTCTCCGGCCGCGGCGAGCTGCACCTCACGATCCTGATCGAGAACATGCGGCGCGAGGGCTATGAGCTCGCGGTTTCGCGGCCGCGCGTGGTCTACAAGGAAATCGACGGCGTGCGCTGCGAGCCGTACGAGACGCTCACCGTCGACGTCGAGGACACGAACCAGGGCGCGGTGATGGAATCGCTCGGCAGCCGCCGCGGCGAGCTGCTCGACATGCAGCCCGACGGCAAGGGACGCGTGCGCCTCGACTACCGCATTCCGGCGCGCGGGCTGATCGGCTTCCAGGGCGAATTCATGACCCTGACGCGCGGCACGGGCATCATGAGCCACGTCTTCGACGATTACGCGCCCTCGAAGGGCGACGTCGAGGAGCGCCGCAACGGGGTGCTCGTCTCGCAGGACGATGGCGCGGCCGTGGCGTACGCGCTCTGGAAGCTGCAGGAGCGCGGCCGCATGTTCGTGAGCCCCGGCGACCCGGTCTACGAGGGCATGATCATCGGCATCCACAGCCGCGACAACGATCTCGTCGTCAACCCGATCAAGACCAAGCAGCTCACCAACATCCGCGCAGCGGGCAAGGACGAGGCCATCGACCTCACGCCGCCGATCCAGCTCACCCTCGAATACGCCGTCGAGTTCATCGCCGACGACGAGCTGGCGGAAATCACGCCGCACTCGATCCGCCTGCGCAAGCGCCACCTGAAGGAGCACGACAGGAAGCGCGCGGACCGCGCCGCAGCATAGCGCCTTAAGAAAAATCACGGTTTGCACTACCTGAAGTGGCACTGCCCTTGCTCCGGCGGGAGATGCAGTCCCTAAACCCACTTCAGGAGACAAAGCGATGACGAAGATACTCACCGCCACGATTACCGCTGCCGCCCTCGCCTTCGGCATGGCGGCGTGCCACCGCGACAACGCGGGCAGCGGCTCGAGCGCCAGCCAGGACCAGAGCAAGCGCAGCGGCAGCGCGTCCTCGGGCTCCACGTCCGGGTCGACGGGCTCGAGCATGGGCTCCGGCAGCGCCGGCGCCGGCTCGACTTCCGGCGGCGCGTCGGGCAGCGGCTCGGCGAGCGGCTCCAGCTCGAAGTAAGCTGCAGCCCCGAAAAGGGGTCAGAGCAATTTTCCTGTAACCACTACGTCGGTTAGTCGTTACAAGTAAATTGCTCTGACCCCTTTTCTTTGTCCTTCAGCGGCCGTACTTGTCCTCGAGCCGCACGATGTCGTCCTCGCCGACGTAGTCGCCGGTCTGGACCTCGATGATCACGCAGTCGATGTTGCCGGGATTGGTCAGGCGATGCACCGCGCCCGCCCGGATGTACGTCGACTCGTCGGGCCGCACCATCAGCTCGCGCTCGGCGTTCACCACCTTCGCCATTCCCGAGATCACCACCCAGTGCTCGCTGCGGTGATGATGCATCTGCAGCGAGAGGCTGGCGCCCGGTTTCACCACGATGCGCTTGATCTTGAAGCGCGGCCCTTCCTCGAGCACGGTGAAGCTGCCCCACGGCCGGTAGATCGTGCGGTGGTGCCGCACGCTGTCATGCGAGCTGAGCTTGAGGCGTTCGACGACCTTCTTCACTTCCTGGGCGCGCTCGCGCTTCGCGACAAGCAGGGCATCGCTCGTATCCACCACCAGCAGATCCTCGACGCCGACCGCCGCCACGACACGGTCGTCGCTCTGGATGAAGCAGCGCGCGGCGTCGACCAGCACGGCGTTGCCGTTCACGCGATTGCCCGCCGCATCGGGCGGCGTGAGCTCGGCCAGCGCGCTCCAGGAGCCGATGTCGCTCCAGGGGAACGCCGCGCGCACCACGGCGCGCTTTTCGGCTTTCTCCATGACCGCGTAGTCGATCGAAATGTCCGGCGCCTTCTCGAATTCAGCCTTGGCGAGAACCACCGGCTTTTTGTCGTAGTCGGTGGCAGCGAGCGCCGCTTCGACTGCACGAAGAACCTCCGGCGCGTGGCGGCGCATGGCATCGATCATCGCGCCGGCGGTGAAGCAGAACATGCCCGAATTCCAGCTATAGGACCCGGCGGCGATGTAGCGCGCGGCGGCGGCGGCATCCGGCTTTTCCACGAAGCGCTTGACGATTCGCACGTCGTCGCCGAGCGGCTCACCGGCCTCGATGTAACCGAAGCCGGTCTCGGGCCGCGTCGGCGGCACACCGAAGGTGACCAGATAGCCATCCTCGGCCGCCTGGGCGGCCTTCTGCACCGCGTTTTGAAAGGCGGCGTCGTCGCCGATCAGGTGATCGGCGGGCAGCACGAGGACCAGCGCGCCCGCGCCATGGCGGCGCGAGACGTGCCGCGCCGCGGCGCCGATCGCCGGCGCGGTGTTGCGGCCGGTCGGCTCGAGAAGAAAGTCGAACTGCGCACCCGCCTTGTCGAGTAGCTCGTATTCGTCGCGCGTGAGGAAGTAGTACTCGCGGTTGGTGATCGTCAGGACTTCGGCGCCACGAGCGCACGCCGCCGCGCGCCGCGCCGTCTTCAGGAGCAGGCTCTCGCCGCCCGGCAGCTTGATGAAGGGCTTCGGCAACGCCTCGCGCGACACGGGCCACAAACGCGTGCCCGCGCCGCCGGACAGCACGACCGGGATCAAGGGCGCCATGGGCGGATGTTAAACGCGAAGGACTTCGCGCGCCGCGCGCTGGCCGCTGCGCAAGGCGCCGGCCACCGTGCCGGCTTCTTCGCTGTCGGTCGCTTCGCCGGCGAAGAACACCGTGTCGTCGAGCGGCGCGGCGAGCTCCTCGCGCGCGCCTTCGCCGCCGGCCAGCACGTAGCTGTATCCGCCGCGAGAAAGCGGATCGTCATGCCAGTCCTGGACGTACACGTCGGCCAGCCCGCTCAGGCGCCCGAAGACGGACTCGACGCTGGCGAGCGCGGCGCGGATGAGCGTGCGCACCGGCGCGCCGGTCAGCTTCGCCGCCTTCGGCCCGCCGGCCCAGCACGTGAGCAAAGGCGCACGCATCGGCAACGGCGTCCAGAAAGTCGGAAACGGCGCGCCGGGCGAATGGAAAAATGCCACGCCCGGTGCGCGCTTTTGCCAGAACGGCTCATGGAAGCGCATCGCCACGCGGATCACCGGACCCGAAGCGAGCTTGCGCAGCGCGCGCCGCTTTTGCGGCAGGCGAAGCGGCCCCTCCTGGAGCACGCCGAGCGGCAGGGTGACGATGGCGCGCTTCGCGCGCGCGCCGAAGCGTTCGCCGGCAAACGTGCCGCCGAGCGTCACGGCTCCACGGCTCCACCTCAGCGAGGTGACGGTGGCGCCCAGATGCAATTGCGCGCCGCGCGCGACGATGTCGTTCGCCAGCCAGCCCATCAGCGTGCCGTAGCCGCCCTGCGGACGCGGCTGCGTGTCGCCGAGCGAGCCGCCGCCCCATTCCTCGATGATCGACTTCGCGCTCACGCGCCGCGGATCCGCGGCGTCGAAACCCTGCACCATCATTCGCGCCAGCTCCTTCGTCTTCGCCGGCACGCGCCGGCGCGCGAGGAACCGGTCGAACGAAACGTCGCGATCGAGCTTTGCCTTGCCCACGGCACGTCGCGCCGCCGCGAATGCGTCTCCCGCCCGCAAGCGCCCGTTTGCGAGATAACGCTGCTCGCGCACGGAGTCGACGGCGGTCAGGCCCGCTTGCTTGAGGAGCGCGAAGGTCACCTTCGCCTCCCCATGGATGAATTCCGCGCCCACCTCGACCGGAATCTCCAGGCCCGGCATACGTCGAGTCCAGCAACGCCCCCCGACGCGCTCGCGCGCCTCCAGTACGAGGACCGACTTGCCGGCGCGCGCCAGCTCACGCGCCGCGGCGAGCCCGGCAGCGCCGGCGCCGATGACGATGACGTCGTTCAATTCGCTTCGTAGCCCCGGAACCGCCGGGTGTCCGCGTCGAAGTAAGCCGTGCCGCAAGGGTAGCGCCAGCGCATCTGCAACGGGGTGGCCTCGACTTTCGCCGGCGGGCCGAGCGCCGCGCGCACTTCGGCCTCCGTCATGCCGGCGCGCACGCGATCCGCGCCCGGACAGCTTGCAACCTGGGGAACCGGAGCGACCGCGGCGGCGGGCGAGCGCCCCTCCAGCACGTCGACCCGCTTCTGCAGCTCCTCGACCCTGCTCTCGAGTGCCTTGATCCTCGCGTCGGCGTCCTGCGCGCCCGCGGGACCGCCCGCGAGCGCGAGGACGAGGAGAGCAAATACTCTAGAACGTATAGCGCACTCCGGCCGCGATGCCCTTCGGGTCGCCGCCGCCGGCGGTCGCCGCCGCGCCGACGCCGTTCTGGCCGAAGTCGCACAGCCCGCCGGTCTTGTTGTTCACCTGGACGTACTCGGCGATGAAATCCAGGTTGCGGTCGAAGAGGTACTTGTACGCGAGCGCGAAGCCGTCGCACTTCGCCTGGTCGGCGCCGGAGACGTCGCCGCCCGAGGAGCGGCGGTACGAGGCGATGCCCTGGTGCACGCCGAAGGTGCCGGTCAGGTTGACCATGCCGGACTTCTGGTCATCGCTGCCCGTGCGCTTGTAGTGGCCGAACTGCCCGGAGATCTGCGCCCAGCCGATGGTGTACTTGGCCGCGATGCCGTTACCGGTTTCATCGACGCCCTGCGTCGGCGTCACGTTGGCGATCGAGTCTCTGTGCTTCTCGTAGGCGTAGGAAACGTAGAACGGTCCGCTCGTCCATTCGAGCGAGCCGCTATAGAGGCGCGGGTTTGCACCCGCCGCCGTGCCCGGCGCCGCGGCCGCATCGCTCTTCTGCTCGTTGCTCGTCGCGGCGAGCCGCGCCATCAGGCCGCTGAAGGTCGGCGACCAGTACTGGAGGACGTTGTTCGCGCGATTGTCGAACGCGAGCTGGCGCATGGTGATGCCCGAGGGCGAGGCGATGGTCAGGTCGCCGAACGGATCGACCGAGAGGAGCTGGGTGACCTTGAACGGCGTATCCCAGCGGCCGATGAACACGTTGCCGAAGTCGCCCATCAGGCCGACGCCGCTGTTCCGCGCCGCGAAGGGATTGGTGCCGCCGGTCGTGTCGTCGGCCTTGAAGCCCGTCTCGAGCTGGCCCCAGCCCTTGAGGCTGCCGGTCAGCGCTTTCTCGGCGCGCACGCCGAGCAGCGACGAGTTGTCGGAGATGCGGGTGCGAGACGACATCGGCGTCGTGCCGCCGTCGGCCTTCACCGCCTCGGCGGTGAGGAAGACGCGCCCATACACGCTCCATTCGAATCCGGGCACGGGCTTGAGCTGCGCAAGGGCAGCGGGCGAGGCGAATGCCGCGGCAACGGCGGCAACAGCGATTTTCATTTTCATGGGTGATTTCTTGGCAAGAGTTGAAGACAAGGGGGGAGGGATCTCCGGCGCATTTGATGCCGGAGCGTGGTGAAGAGTTTCGCGCGGGGAATGCCGCTTGTAACTAAACCTTGGTCCTACTCGTTGCTTGAAAGCTACAGAATCTTTACTCCACCTTAACGCCCGCATCGCTGACCACCTTGTGCCACATCCCGATTTCTTTCCTTATCGTCTCGCCGAATTGCACCGGCGAGCCGCCGGCGGGCGCGACGCCGTCGTTTTGCAGCTGCACCGCCGTTTCCTTCAGCTTGAGCGCTTTCGTCGCCTCCGCGTTCACGCGCTCGACGATCTCCTTCGGCATGCCTTTCGGCCCGATCAGGCCGTGCCAGAGCACGACGTCGTAGCCGGCAACGCCGGACTCCGCGATCGTCGGCACGTCCGGCAGCGCCGGAATGCGCTTCGCCGTCGTGACGGCGAGCGCGCGGAGCTTGCCGGCCTGCACCTGCGGCATGGCGGTCGCCGTGCTGCTGAAGAAGACGTCGGTCTGGCCGCCGATCGTGTCGGTGAGGGCCGGGCCGGTGCCCTTGTACGGGATGTGGTTCATCTTGACGCCGGCCATGGTGTCGAACAGCTCCGTCGCCAGATGGATCACGCTGCCCTGGCCGGATGAAGCGAAGTTGACCTGGCCCGGCTTCGCCTTGGCGAGCGCGATCAGCTCCTGCATGTTGTGCACGGGCAGCGAGGGCCGCACGACGACGAGGAGCGGGCCCTGCGAAAGCTGGATGATCGGGGTGATGTCCGCCACCGGGTCGAACTTAAGCTTGTAGATCGCCGGGTTGACGGTGTAGCTCGAGGCGATGAGGATCAGCGTGTAGCCGTCCGGCGCCGCCTTCACGCCCTGCTCGACGCCGAGCATGCCGCCCGCGCCGGGCTTGTTCTCCACGATGACCTGCTTGCCCCACGAGTCGGACAGGCGCTGCGCGATGAAGCGGCCGATGAAATCCGAGCCGCCGCCGGGGGCGAAAGGCACGATGATCCGGACCGGCTTCGTCGGGTAGTTCTGCGCCTGCAGCGGCAGCGCCGCTGTCAGCAGGAATAGGGCCGCGAGCAACCTTCCTGACATCAGCATAATTTTGGTCCTTCGGCTTGTGCGAGAATCGCCGCTCGATTCTAAGCCTGCAGTCCGTAAATCCTGCAGTTCCCATGATCAAGATCGACAATCTGGTGAAGGTTTTTGGCCCCAAGCGGGCCGTGGACGGCATCTCGTTCACCGTGGAGCGCGGCGAAGTGCTCGGCTTCCTCGGCCCGAACGGCGCCGGCAAGTCGACCACCATGCGCATGATCACGGGCTTCATGCCGCCCACCTCCGGCAAGATCACCGTCGGCACGCATGACGTCCTCGAGTCGCCGATCGAGGCGAAGCGTTTGATCGGCTACCTGCCGGAGAACGCCGCCTCTTATCCGGACATGACGGTGGCGAGCTTCCTCGACTTCGTCGCCGAGCTGCGCAACCTGCACGGCGGCGCGCGTAAGAAGGCCGTGAACCGCGTGATCGATCTCTGCTTCCTGCAGAGTGTGCTGCACCAGTCGATCGACACGCTTTCCAAGGGCTACAAGCACCGCACCTGCCTCGCGCAGGCGCTGATCCACGATCCGGACGTCCTCATCATGGACGAGCCGACCGACGGCCTCGACCCGAACCAGAAGCACGAGGTGCGCAACCTGATCCGCGAGCTCGGCGCGAACAAGGCGATCATCTTCTCCACGCACATCCTCGAGGAAGTGGACGCCGCCTGCTCGCGCGCCATCATCATCGACCGCGGCCGCATCGTCGCGAACGGCACGCCCGAGGAGCTGCGCGGCATGTCGGAGCTCGCCGGCGCCGTCACGCTGCAGGCGCGCGGCGCCACGAAGGAGAGACTCGAAACGCTCGGCCGCGTCGAGCAACTGAACGGCGCCTTCCGCATCTATCCCCGGGACAAGTCCCAGGGCCCCCAGCTCGCGCAGGACGTCGTGCAGCTGGTGAACCAGTACGGCTGGACGGTCGAAGGCATGTACAGCGAGCGCGGCGAGCTCGACGAAGTCTTCCGCCGCATCACGCTCCCGGACACAGTGAAGAAATGAGCGGAAGAAAAATGGTGACTGTCACCATTTTCCAAACATGAAGACCATTTGGACCATTACCAAGCGCGAGCTGTATGCGTACTTCACCAGCCCGGTGGCGTATGTGTTCCTCGTCATCTTCCTTTTGCTGACCGGATTCTTCACCTTCACGGCCGGCAACTTCTTCGAGCGCGGCGAGGCGAGCCTCGCGGCGTTCTTCGGCTGGCATCCGTGGCTCTACCTCGTGCTCGTGCCCGCCGTCGGCATGCGCGTGTGGGCGGAGGAGCGGCGCTCCGGCACGATCGAGCTTCTGCTCACCCTGCCGGTTGCGCCCTGGCAGGCGATCGTCGCCAAGTTCCTCGCCAGCTGGATCTTCCTCGCCGTGGCGCTCCTCCTCACCTTCCCGGCCGTGATCACGGTGAACATCCTCGGCGAGCCGGATAACGGCATGATCTTCGCCGGCTACCTCGGCAGCCTGTTCCTCGCCGGCGCGTATCTCGCGATCACGTGCATGACCTCCGCGATGACGCGCAACCAGGTGGTGGCGTTCATCCTCTCGGTCGTCATCTGCCTGTTCTTCATCCTCGCCGGCTTCAACCCGGTGACGGACCTGATGACGCGCTGGGCGAGCCCGGCGGTGGTCGATACGGTCGCCGCGTTCTCGGTGGTGACGCATTTCGACGGCTTCCAGCGCGGCGTGATCGACATCCGCGACCTGGTCTTCTTCCTATCGCTGATCGGTTTCGCGTTGTTCGCGACCGGCGTGATCATTCGGGGGCATCGCGCCGGATGAAGAAATACGAACATCTCCTCTACTCGGCGATCGGGCTGGTCGCCCTCGCGCTCATCCTGGTGGCGGTCAACTTCCTGCTCTCGCGCGTGCCGGCGCGGATCGACCTGACCGACGGCAAGCTCTATACGCTCTCCGACGGCACGAAGAAGGTGCTGCGCAACCTGCAGTCGCCGGTGAAGATCAAGCTCTACATCTCCCAGGGCGAGAGCGTGCCGGTGCAGCTGCGCAGCTTCGCGCAGCGCGTCGAGGACCTGGTGCGCGAGTTCAAGTCCGTCGCGGGCTCGAACCTCGTCATCGAGCGCTACAACCCGAAGCCGGACTCCGAGGAAGAAGACGCCGCCCAGCTCGACGGCATCGATCCGCAGCAGCTCGTCACCGGCGAGCAGTTCTACCTCGGCGCGAGCATCACCCAGCTCGACCGCAAGCAGACCCTCCCGGCGATCTCGCCGCAGCGCGAGCGCCTGCTCGAGTACGACCTCGTGCGCGCCATCTCGCGCGTCGGCTCGACCGAGCGTCCGAAGATCGGCCTGATGGCCGGCCTGCCGGTGCTCGGCGAGAAGTTCAATCCGTTCACCCGCCAGAGCTCCGAGCCGTGGGTGCTCGCGAACGAGCTGAAGAGCCAGTTCGACGTGAAGGAGGTGCCGGTCACGGCGAAGGAGATCGAGAAGGACATCAACGTCCTCCTCCTCGTCCATCCGAAGGACTTCCAGCCCGAGCAGGAGTACGCCCTCGACCAGTTCGTGATGCGCGGCGGCAAGCTGATCGTGTTCGTCGACCCGTACGCCTACTTCGACCAGCAGCCCTCCATGCCGGGCGTGCCGCCGATGCCGTCGAGCTCGAACCTGCCGACGCTCTTCAAGGCGTGGGGCATCGAGTTCGATCCGGGCAAGGTGATCGCCGACGTGGTGTTCGGCTCCGGCGGCGGCGCGCGCTACACGCCGACCGTGCTCTCGCTCAACCGCACCGCCTTCTCGCGCGACGACGTCGTCACCGGCTCGATCGAGACGCTGCTTTATGCGTTCGGCGGCGCGTTCGGCGTGAAGCCGGTCGACGGTATCAAGGTCACCGAATTGGTGCACAGTTCGCCGAACTCGATGCTGGTCGACAACTCGAACGCCACGAAGTCGGGCGACGAGGCGACGCGCGCCTTCAAGCCGGCCGGCAAGGCCATGCCGCTCGCGCTGCGCCTCACGGGCAAGTTCAAGACCGCCTTTCCGGATGGGTTGAAGGAGAAGGACAAGCCGCTGCCGAACACGCCGGCGCTGCGCGAAAGCGGCGACAACTCCGTGATCCTCGTCGCCGACGTCGACATGCTGGCCGACGGCGCCGCGGTCGACATCCAGGACGTCTTCGGCCGCAAGATCGTCGTGCCGTCGAACGGCAACCTCGCCTTCGCCCTCGGCATGGTCGAGCAGTTCGCCTCCGGCAACGAGCTGATCTCGCTTCGCAGCCGCGCCTCCTCGTTCCGTCCGCTGACGGTGGTGCGCGAGCTCGAGGCCGAGGCGCAGAAGCAGTACTTCGGCAAGATCCAGGCGCTGGAAGACGAGCTGCAGAAGACCAACGCCAAGCTGCAGGAGCTGCAGAAAGCCCAGGGCGGCGCCGGCAAGAACGCGCAAATCCTCACGCCGGAGCAGCAGGCCGAGCTCGATCGCTTCCGCAAGCGGGTGGCGGAGACGCGGCTCGAGCTGAAAGAGGTGCGGAGGAGCCTGCGCCAGGACGCCGAGAGCCTGGTGTTCTTCACCAAGATCGTGAACATCGCGCTGATGCCGATCCTCGTCGCGCTGGTGGGCCTCGGCATCGCGCTCATCCGGCGCAGAAGGACCGTGGCGCGATGAACGCGCGCGCCGTCCTCGTCCTCGTCGTGCTGCTCGCCATCCTCGGTGGCGGCGCGCTCATCTACCTGCACCAGGAGAACGCCGAGCGACCGGGCAACGTCGCCTCGCTCGGCAAGCCGCTGCTACCGGAGCTCAAGGCGGCCGACATCGCCAGCATCAGGATCGCGCAGCCGAATGCGACGCTCACCCTGCAGCGCAGGGACGACGGCTGGGTCATCGCCGAGCGGCGGGGATTTCCGGCCGATGTGGCCAAAGTGCGCGACTTCGTGATCCAGGTGCTGGAGCTGAAGGTCGGGCAGTCCGAGCCCATCGGCGAGAAGGATCGCGCGCGGCTGAACGTCGACGCGAGCGGTACACAGGTCGAGTTCGCCTCCGCCGACGGCAAGTCGCTCGGCAAGCTGACGGTGGGCAAGAAGTACTTCAAGAGCGGCGAGGTCGAGAACCCGGACAAGGCGCGCGCCGACGGACGCTTCGTCTCGGTCCCGGCGCAGGCGGCGACCGTCTACATCGTCTCCGACCCGCTCACGCAGGCGAGCACGAAGAGCGCCGACTGGATCGACCATACGTCCTTCCAGGTCGAGAAGGTGAAGACGCTCGAGGTGAAGAAGCCCGACGGCGAGGCCTGGAAGCTCGAGCGCGCGGGCGACAACGCCGACTGGAAGCTCACGCCGATGAAGCCGGGCGAGAAGCTGAACACCGGCAACGCCAACGCGGCGACGTACTCGCTGTCTCTCCTCGAGCTCGCGGATGTCGCGCCGGATGACGCCAAGGACACGGGCCTGGACAACCCGACGCTGATCCGCGCCGCCACGTTCGACGGCCTCACGTACGAGATCCAGGTCGGCAAGCTGCAGGGCGACAATTACTTCGTGCGCTTCACTTCCTCCGGGTCGGTGCAGGGCCAGGACGGCGACGAGCGGATCAAGAAGCTGCGCGAGCGCCAGCCGCGCGAGAAGCTGCTGTCCGGCTACGTGCTGATGATCCCGAAGTCGAAGCTCGACGACACGCTGAAGCCGCGCAACGACCTGCTCGAGAAGAAGCCCGACCAGAAGAAGTAAAGACGGACCACGTCCGAACGGCGCGGGGCGATAGAGCATGTAGCACGTTGACAGGCACCATGCCCCTGGATTGACGAAGGAGGGGCAGATGGGATCCAGGCTGTTCGCGTTGGCTGCTGCCGCGCTCGCTGCGGCGCCGGCTCTCGCTCAGGAAATCGAGCGCCCGGCCATCACCACCTTCTTCATCTCCATCCCGCTCGACAGCAGGACGGCCATGCCCAGCTTCGGCATCCAGTTCCAGGGCAGCCGGCCGTACCAGTTCGTGAAACTCGACTACCAGACCTTCCGCGCGCTGCCCGCCACCCTGGCCGCAGTGGAAGCCAAGTACCGGAGTTTCCAGCCGCAGCCGGCCCAGCAGGCGCAGGCCTGCCCGGCCGATTGCGCAACGCAAAAGTAATCCCGGGCGCTTTCCCCGAAAAAACGCTCTTGCTATAAAGAGGGGGCGAGGAGGATCGCCCCTTGGCAAATTCCATCAAGCGCATCAGGACCCTCGCGCTCGTCGGGCAGGCGGGTAGCGGCAAGACCAGCCTGGCCGAAGCGCTGCTCACCCATGCGGGCGCCGTGCCCGCGGCGGGCAGCGTCGAGCGCGGCACCACAGTCTGCGACTACACCCCGCTGGAGAAGCAGCTGCAGCACTCGCTCAAGCTCGCCGTGGCGAGCTTCGAGACGAAGCCGGAGGCCGAACCGACGCGCATCCACCTGCTGGACAGCCCCGGCTACCCGGACTTTCTCGGCCACGCGCTTCCCGCGCTCGCCGCGGTGGAGACGGCCGCCATCGTCATCAACGCGCAGAACGGCATCGAGATGATGACCGGGCGCTTCATGCAGTGGGCGCAGAAGCGAGGGCTCGACCGCATCATCATCGTGAGCAAGATCGACGCCGACAACGTCGACCTGGAAGGCCTGCTCGAGCGCATCCAGCAGGCGTTCGGCAAGGAATGCCTGCCGCTCAACCTGCCGGCGGCCGGCCGCTCGAAGGTGTCCGACTGCTTCTTCGCGCCCTCGGGCGATGCGGACTTCTCGTCGGTGGAGGAGGCGCACCGCAAGCTGATCGACCAGGTGGTCGAGGTCGACGAGAAGCTGATGGAGAAATACCTCGAGAAAGGCGAGGTCACGCCGGAGGAGTTGCACGAGCCGCTCGAGCGCGCGCTGCGCGAAGGGCATCTCGTCCCGGTGCTCTTCACCTCCGCGAAGACCGGCGCCGGCATTGCCGAGCTGCTCGAGGTGATCGTCGAGCTGCTGCCCAATCCCACCGAGGGCAATGCGCCGGTCTACACCAGCATCCCGGCCGGCGGCGGCGAGGCGAAGGAGCTCACGCCGATTCCCGACCCGGGCAAGCACGCCCTCGCCCACGTCTTCAAGATCGAGATCGACCCGTACATCGGCCGCATCGCGGTGTTCCGCGTGCACCAGGGACGGCTGACCTCCAACATGCAGCTCTACATCGGCGAGGGCCGCAAGCCGATCAAGCCGGGCCACCTGTACATGCTGCGCGGGAAGACGCAGACCGAGGTGCACGAGGCGATTCCCGGCGACATCTGCGCCATCGCCAAGATCGACGACATCCAGTTCGACCACATCCTGCACGACTCGGCCGAGGATGCGCACGTCCACGCGAGGCCGCTCGAGCTGCCGACCGCCGTGTTCGGCCTCGCGGTGATGCCGAAGAAGCGCGGCGACGAGCAGAAGGTGTCCGATGTGCTGCACAAGATCATGGCGGAGGATCCCTGCTTCCGCCTCGAGCACAACGCGCAGGCCAACGAGATGGTGATGCGCGGGCTGGGCGAGATCCACCTGAAGACGGTGCTGGAAAAAATGTCCTCGCAGTACAAGATCGAGCTCGACACGCGCCCGCCGTCCATACCCTTTCGCGAGACCATCGCCGCGAAGGCCGAGGGCCACAGCCGGCACAAGAAGCAGACCGGCGGCGCGGGACAGTTCGGCGAGGTGTTCCTGCGCGTCGAGCCGCTGCCGCGCGGCAAGGGCTTCGAATTCGTCGACGCGGTGAAGGGCGGCGCGATCCCGAACCAGTTCATCCCGTCGGTCGAGAAAGGCGTGCGCAACGTGCTCGAGCACGGCTTCGTCGCCGGCTATCCGCTGCAGGACGTGCGCGTCACGGTGTACGACGGCAAGAGCCACCCGGTCGACTCGAAGGACGTCGCCTTCATGTCGGCCGGCCGCAAGGCGTTCCTCGACGCGCTCGGCAAGGCGCGCCCCGTGGTCCTCGAGCCGATCGTCAACGTAGAGATCGTCGCCCCCGACGAGAAAATGGGCGACATCGCCGGCGAGCTCTCCGGCCATCGCGGCCACATCAAGGGCTCGGATGCGCCCCGCCCCGGTCTCGTGCAGATCTCCGCGCAGGCGCCCCTCTCGGAGCTCGAGCACTTCCCGGCGCGGCTGAAGTCGCTCACCGCCGGGCATGGCTCGTACAGCCTCGAGTTCAGCCACTACGAGCCGGCGCCGCCCCAGCTGCAGCAAAAGCTGGTGGCCGCGCACAAACCGCAACTAGAGGCCGAGTAGCAGCGCATGCATTTCGTCCGCGCCGGCGCCGGCTCGCCGGCGCTCGTCTTCGTGCACGGCTTCGCCTGCAACCTGGACGACTGGCGGCCGCAGATCGAGCACTTCCAGAAGGCGCACGAGGTCGTGGCGTGCGACCTGCGCGCGCATGGCCGCACGCCGGGCCGGCCGCACGAATGCTCGATCGAGCATTACGGCGGCGATGTGGCGGCGCTGGTCAACAATCTCGACCTCAACGGCGTGGTGCTCGTCGGCCATAGCATGGGCTGCCGCGTCGCGCTCGAGGCCGCTCGGCTGATTCCGCAAGCAGTGGCCGGCGTGGTGCTCGTCGACGGCAGCCGCAACGCGACCAGCGATCCGGACGGCGCGGAAGCCGCGGCGCGGGCGGCGATCGAGAAAAACGGCTACGCCGCGTTCGCCGAGATGCTGTTCCGGCAGATGTTCTTCGCCCCTTCGGCGCAGGCCGACGCGATCGTGCAGCGCGCCGTGACGTCGAGCGCGGAATTCGGACCGCACCTCTGGCCGCGCACCTCGCGCTGGGACGCGGGCGCGATGGACGCCGCGTTCGATGCGCTGCGCTGTCCGGTGCTCGCCATCCAGAGCACGACGCGCGACTTCGCCACGCTCAAGCGGCGCATGCTGAAGCGCGGCGAGACTTCACCGTGGCTCGACTACCTCGAGTCGCGCGGCGCGCGGGTCGAGATCGTTCCGCAGGTCGGGCACTTCACGCAGCTCGAAGCGCCCGGCGAGGTCAACCGCCTGATCGAAGGATTCTGTCGATCAGCCGGTGCACCTTCAGCGTCTCCTCGCCGCTAGAGCGCGGCGCGCGGCGCTTCTCGATCGCGTCGAGGAAGTCTGCCAGCAGGTCGCGGTGCCAGTCATGCGGAAAGGCCATGGGGTCGGCGCCCGTGCCGCCGCCGCCCGCCTCGGTTTTCAATTCCTCGCTGCTGCCGTCGGCGAACTGCGCTCGCAGCGCCGTCCCCTCGAGCAGCGCCGTCCCCTTCGTGCCAATCAGCTCGATGCGCTCCGGGAAGCCCGGATAGGCAGCCGTCGTCGCATGCACGGTGCCAAGGGCGCCGCTCGAGAAGCGGAGCGCCGCGCAGGCGAGATCCTCGGTCTCCATGCGGTGGACCGGCGTCGTGGTCCACAGGCTGCGGGCCTCGGTCGCTTCGCCGGCGTACCAGCAAAGAAGGTCGAGCGTGTGGATGCCTTGCGTGAGCAGCACGCCGCCCCCATCACGCGCCTTCGTGCCGCGGCCGGGCTGGTCGTAGTAGCTCTGCGGCCGCCAGTTCGGGATTGAGGCGCTCGCGGAAACGAGCTGGCCGAGGCGGCCGCCGCCGACGAGATCATGCAACTTCGCGGCAGCGGGACGGAAGCGATGCTGCAGCACGACGCCCAGCGTGACCCGTTTGCATGAGGCGACGAGCCGCTGCGCGCGCTGCAGCGTGATTTCGAGCGGCTTCTCGAGCAGGATGTGCTTCCCGGCCGCGGCGAAGCGCTCGACCAGCTCGAGATGCGTGCTCGGCGGCGTGAGGATCAGCACCGCGTCGACCGAGCGATCTTCGATGATCGTGTCGAGGCGATCGGTGAGCGGGAAGTCGAAACGCTCGGCGAACTTCGCGCGCCGCTCGCGTGTCGGGCTGTACGCGTACGCGATGCTAGCGCGCTGCTTCAGGTCGAGCAGGCTCTTCGCGTGCGGCGTGACGGCCATGCCGAGGCCGACGATCGCCAGCCTAAAAGCCATACAGCTCCGCCGGGTTGTCGGCGAGGATCTTCTTCTGCACTCCGGCGTCGGGCGCCCAGTCGGCGAGAAGCTCGAGCATCGCCACGTCGTCGGGCGGCGCGGGCTGGCGGGCGGACGGATGCGGCCAGTTGCTCGCCCACAGCATCCGCTCCGGCGCCTGCTTCACCAGCGCCCTCGCCAGCACGGAGACGTCCTCGTACTTCGGCGCGCCGGTCTTCGACGTTTCGTAGGGCGCCGAGAGCTTCACCCAGCAGCGGCCGGTATCCAGGAGCCCCTGCAAACAGCGAAAGGACTCATGGTCCGGCGAGACCGGCTCCATGAACTTGCCGGTGTGGTCGATGACGAACTTGCCCGGCAGCCGCCGGATCTGCGCTTCGTGCTTCGGCAGGTCGCGGCCATCGAGCTGGAGGTTGACGTGCCAGCCGAAGGGATGCACGCGCGCGGCCACCTCGTCCATCACGTCGAAGCCGAGCATCCCGCCGTGCAGCAGCATGATGCGCACGGCCACCATGCCGGCCTTGGCGAGCTGCTCGAGCTCGGCATCGCTCACCGTCGGCTTCACGACGGCCACGCCGCGGGCGGATTTGCCAAGCGCGCGCATGGCGTCGAGCGCCACGCTGTTGTCGTCGCGATAAGCGTTCGCTTGCACCACGACCACCCGCTCCAGGCCGAGCTTCTTCTGCATCTCGCGGTAGTCCTCGACCGTGAAATGGCCGGGCAGGAAGGTGCCGGGCGCGCCGGGCCGGTTCACGTCGTAGAAATGCATGTGGGTGTCGCACGCGCCCTTGGGGACCCGGACTTTCATTTGCGTTTGCTCTTCTTCTGGGGCGCTGCCGGGTTGGGCACTTCCTCGGCGGTGCAAAAGATTCCGCCCTGGTGCGCCTCGGCGATCGCATCCGTAGCAGGCTTCTCGCGCGCCAGCACTTCCTGCGCGAAGCGCTCGCTGTCGTCCTGCGGCTTGTAGCCCAGGCGGAAAGCGTTCGAATTGTCGTACCACGCGCGCTTGTTGCCGGAGATGCCATAGACGATCTCGAACTTGATGTCCGGATGGTCGACGCCGATGGAGACGAGCTGCGCGATGTCGCGCGGGCTGATCCAGATCGAGAGGCGCCGCTTGTCGATGGGCGCGGGCCCGACGTTGCCGATGCGGATCATGTACATCTCCATGCCGTACTTGTCGGCGTAGAGGCTGCCGAGCGCTTCGCCGAACACCTTCGACACGCCGTAGCGGCTGTCGGGCTTCGGATAGACCCGATGGTCGATGGTGTGGTCGCGGCGATAGAAGCCGACGGCGTGGTTGCTGGTCGGGAAGATGATCCGCTTCACGCCGTTCTTGCGGGCGGCCTCGAAGACGTTGTAGCAGCCGATGATGTTCGCCTCGAGGATCGACTGCCACGGGCCTTCCACCGAGTAGCCGCCCAGATGCACGACCGCGTCGACGCCTTTCGTGATCTTCAGGGCGTCGGACATCTTCGAGACGTCCGCCTTCACGAACGTCTGTCCCTTTGGCGCCTTGAGCGGACGCCGGTCGGAGAGCCGCAGCTTGTATTTGCCGGCGAGCTCGCGGCTGAGATGCGTGCCGACGTCTCCGGTGGCGCCTGTAATCAACACGGTCTTCATGGCTCTCCCTGAAAAGGGGTCGGAGCAATTTTTCTGTAACCACTAACGAGCCTAGCTGTTACAAGGAAATTGCTCTGACCCCTTTATTTTGGTTTGCGGGTCCAGTGCTCCGCGTTCACCGCGCCTCTCGGCGCCCTTCCCTTCACGATCTCGGCGGCCTGCGCCACCGTTTCCATCGACTGGTGCTCGATCGCCGGCGCCGTGAGGCCGGCCGCGTGCGGCGTGGCGACGACGTCCGCTCGCGCGGCCAAGCGCGGCGTCGGCATCTGGTCCGGCGCGCGGCCGACGTCCATCCCGCAGCCGGCGAGGTGGCCGGAGTCGAGCGCCGCCTCGAGCGCCGGCTCGTCCACCAGATTGCCGCGCGAGACGTTGATGAGAAAGGCGCCGCGCTTCATGGTGGCCAGCGCTTTCGCGTTGATGAGGTTCTCCGTTTCTGCCGTCGCCACCGCCAGCGGCACCACGTAGTCGGAGTCGGCGAGCAGCCGATCGAGCGGCACCTGCTCTACGTTCTGATACGGATCGTGCACCAGCACGCGCATGCCGAGCGCGCTTCCGATGCGCACGACTTCTTTTCCGATCGCGCCGTAGCCGATCACGCCGAGGGTGCTTCCTTTGAGCTCTCTGCCCATTCTGGCCGGCGGCACGCGCCCCGCGCGGTATTCGATGGTGGATGCGGTAATGCCGCGCGAGAGATCGACGAGGAAGCCGAGCACCATCTCGGCGACCGAAGTCACGAAGCCCGCGCTCGCCTGCGTGACCAGCACGCCCGCCCTGCTCGCCGCGGCGACGTCGACGTTGCGGATGTCGATCGCGCAGCGCGAGAACGCGATCAGCTTCGGCAGCCGCTGGAAGAGCCCGGCGGGTGCCGGCGACTGGCGATAGGAGACGATGAGCTCGCAGTCCTCCGCGGCGCGAATCAAGGCTTCTCCCTCGAGCGGCGCGGCGCCGTGGTGGAGCTTTACCTCTCCGACTTGCCGCAGCCCTGCGAGCGCGCGGGCGCCGTAGTAGAGGTCTAGCGCTTCAGGTGAATGGGTTAGAAGTATTCGCAAGGGAAATTAGGGACAGACCCTAATTATTTTAAAAATAGGGTCCGTCCCTATTTATGCCGCTTTTTTCTGCTCCGAGCCCAGTTTCCGGTAGCGCTCTAGCGAGCGCGTGAGGTGGCGCCGCATCGCGTCCCGCGCCGGCTTCGCCTCGCCGGCGGCGATGGCATCGTAGATCCGCCGGTGCTCTTCCTGGATGAGCGCGAGGTACGTGCGCTGGCCGCCCATGCGCTCCGGAAGACCGCTCACCGTGCGGCGCGGAATGAGATGGCGGCCGATGAACTGCAGGAAGCGCACGAACTCGGGGTTGCCGGTCGCCTCGGCGATGGCGCGATGAAAGCCCAGGTCTTCGTCCACGGCGGAGCGATCTTCCTTGACCGCCGCCTGGATGGCGTGGAGTGCCGCGCCGATCGCCTTAACGTCGGCCCTGGAAGCGCGCTCGGCGGCGAGGCCGGCGGATTCGATCTCCACGCCGAGCCGCAACTCCATGACGTTGAGGACATCGTCGATCGACTGCAGGCGCTCCGGCTCGATGCGGAACGGCGCGCGCTGCGGCTCGGCGGAGACGAAGGCGCCGACACCCTGGCGCGTGATGACGAGGCCCTCGGCGCGCAATGCCGCGACGGCCTCGCGCACCACGGTGCGCGAGACCTTGGCCGCGCGTGTCAGTTCCTGCTCGGTCGGCAGGCGCTCGCCCGGCGCGAGGCGGCCGCTCTTGATCTGCTCGGCGAGCTGCTCGAACAGGCGGCGCGAGAGCTTCGCATCTTGCGCGAGCGGGCGGATGCGCATTGCTTGACGGGGCCTAGCGGGGTAGTTGTATGATGACTGACGAATCTTATCAGAGGAGGATTCATGCGCTTGCCCCATTTCATCGGCGCCGCCGTGGCGTCGTGGCTGCTCTCCCTGCCCGTCGCCGCGGGCGCGCAGGACAAGATGGTCATCAAGGCCTCCGACGTGCACCCGCCGGGCTACCCGAACATCGTGGCCATGGAAAACATGGGCAGGAAGCTCGAGAAGGAGACGAACGGGCGCCTCACCATGCAGATGTACCACTCGATGCAGCTCGGCGGCGAGAAGGAGATGATCGAGCAGGCGCAGGTCGGCGCGCTGCAGATCGCCCGCGTCTCG
>Ga0070681_10000271_pt1 | contig 41399 bp, 49 predicted proteins | sample KBSC83BmetaG_FD_65650 | JGI IMG/M metagenome (GOLD analysis project Ga0070681, IMG submission 65650) | Corn rhizosphere microbial communities from Kellogg Biological Station, Michigan, USA - KBS C8-3B metaG | ecosystem: Host-associated > Plants > Roots > Rhizosphere | place: USA: Michigan...
GACTCCCCAGCCGGGGCTCGCTGAGCAGTTCGATCCTTCCACGGTGGTCCAGCACTGGGACCCGGAAGAAGAGAGCAATGTCGTCGCCGGGAAGGGTGCCCAGCACGTCACTGACGCCAACCCGGTGGAATGGCGGCACGTCTACGCCCAGCTGGAGAAGAATTTCCCCAACGACGCCATCGAGTGGGTGAAGAGAGCACGCTGGATCGGTCCCGTCAACGTGCCCTGGGAAAGAGTTGACACCGACGACGAGGACAAGTGGGCAGCGAGCCACCAGCCGGATGCGGTGAACCGCTTCGCGAGGGGTATCAGGTCGGGAGAAGGCAATACCTCTCCCAGCGTTCTCGTGCAGGAGCCGAATAGTAACCGGGCGTTCATCGTGGACGGGCATCACAGAGCCCTGGCGCGGCATTACAAGCTGAACCAGCCGGTCCTGGCATACGTGGGCAACATCAGCCCCCGGGATCGCATGGCGGCACTGGAAACGCACACCAAGCAGATCCATCAGGGTTCCGATCCCGGGAACAAGTGATGGAGAAGGTCTGCAAGGAGAGCGTTCATTACCGCCTTGGTGATCGTGAACGTCACTGCGGTAATTGCGTTATGTTCCATCTGCAGGGGAAATACGGACTGCTCGACAGCGGAACATGTGATCTGGTCAGGGGCGTGATTACCGTGGTGGACGTCTGTGACCGCTGGGAAGCGAAAGCGGAGAAGTCCGAGCAGACTCCCTCTCTCGCTGCTACTCCTGCTCCGCTGGGGAACCAGGGTCTGTGGCATACCCCCGATAAGCATGTTCCCGCCAAGCAGAAGCTGCCCAATTACATTGAGCATATTGCGCAGGCGCTGATGAAAGATCAGGGTATGGGGGAATCGCAGGCTATCGCCACTGCCCTCAATGCGGTGAAAAGATGGGCACAGGGCAATCTCGGGGAACGGCACGGGCATGTGCATCCCGAGGTGATATCGGCTTCCCGGGCAGCCCTCGCTGAATGGGAGAAGCTGAAGGAATCCCACCATCAGTAAGAAGCGGAAGCAGCTTCTCCTGCATGATCTCGCGGTTGCCCTCAATGCCTGCGAGAAAGCCGGAATACACCCGAAGCTCCGCCACGGGATCGTCTTTACGGACGCGGGTTACGTGATGGTCGTGAAAGACAGATGGGTTTCCCGCAAGCTTAACCGCAGGTAATTTGACATTTCCTGCGGGAATGGTTTAAAATCGCAGCGTGGTATAACTTTCGCTGCTGCAGGTAAGCGGCGGCGGTGATGAGTATTTCCGGGCTATCCTGAAACATGCCGAGTCCGGTATTGCAGGGATCGCAGAGTAGTCCCCGGATCTCCAGCGATTTGTGGCAGTGGTCCACGGAAAGCCTGCTCTTTCCCAGCGGAGGACGGCGGCAGATGGCGCACAGGTCATCCTGGGCCTTTGACATCACGTCAAATTCCTCGCGGGTAATGCCGTACTTCCTGAGCAGCCTGTCATCGTTATGCTTCTGACGTCGGCTCGGATACTTCTCCTGGTAGAACTTCCCGAAGTGGCCCCTTCTCTTGTCGCGGAACTCGGGGTTCTCCTTGTAGCGCTCGTTGTACCAGTCACGATAGCAGTTCCGGCAGCGGCTCTGCAGTCCTGATTTAGCCCTGCTGTTCTTGTGGAAAGCGTTGAACGGCATGCGCTTTTTGCAGATAGTGCAGACCTGGGAGTTCTCCAGGTCATCTGTTTCCTCAAAACGCGGGGCAGGCTTAGGCATTGTGCTGTGCTTCCGTGAGATGGCATTAGCATAATCGTATTACAGAAGGAGCCCGTGTGGCAACAACCCTTACCGGTGCCGGAGAAGTCACTTCTCAGGTCTTCATGTCTTTCCCCATCGAGAAGACGGAGACCACGGAAGATGGCGACATCCTGGTTTACGGGAAGGCAACTGACGGTTCGGTAGACGCGGACCAGCAGATTGTCCACCCGGACTTCTCCTCGAAGGCGATCAAGGAATGGCTCGACACCGGAGGGAACCTCCGGGTTCAGCATTCGGCTCAGCGCGACCCCGCCGGTATCGGCGTTTCTGCCGAAACTGACTCTTCAGGGGCCACTTGGGTAAAGGGTCTTGTAATCGAGCCCGTGGCGAAGAAACTAGTTTCCAAGGGAGCCCTCCGAGCCTACTCCGTGGGCATTGCCCGTCCCACTATCGAGCGGGACGTCACCGGCAAAGCACGCGGCGGGATCATCACCGGAGGGCAGATCGTGGAAATCTCCCTGGTGGACCGCCCCGCGAACAAGTCCTGCGGTATCCAGCTGGTCAAGTCGGACAGCGAAGGAGCCCCGGAATTCACCGGCAAGGTCTTCGGCGACGAGAACGTGATCGCCAAGTTCACCGGAACTGAGATTACCGCCAAATACGCCAAGGGCGGGCTCGTCGCGGACGGCAGTGATTCCGTCACGGTCAATGAGGACATGTCCCTCACGTTCACCCCCAACGACCTGGCGAAGATCCTGAAGACCAAGATCATCGACCAGCACTATGAGGACCTTGCCGCCCAGGCGCTGTTCGCCGCAGAGGCAGAGGTCTACAAGCGCAATGTGGACACTGCCGAGAGGCGTTCCCTGGCGTCTGCCGGGAATGCGCTCCCCAATGGCAGCTACCCGATCGCCAATGCAGGCGACCTGGGCAATGCGGCGCATCTCGCTGCGACCGGTCACGGTGACGCGGAAGCCGCGAAAAAGCTTATCGCGAGAAGGGCGAAGGAACTCGGTGTGGCAAATCCGCTCACTGATAATGACGACTCCACTAAGGCCGGAGGCAGTGTGGCAGATGCCGCTCCCGAAATGATCAAGACCGGCGCCGCAAAGGAAGCCGATCCGGACCTTACGAAGGACCCGGAGAAGGAGTCCGAGGTAAAGGAGAAGGCGGCGAAGAAGCCCAAGAAGGGCAAGAAGCTGCCTCCGTGGATGCAGGACGACGCTAAGGGTGACGCCGATGATTCCGGCAAGTCCGCCGATGCGGACTCCTGCAAGCTGGATCACGCGCACTCCGAGAAGTGCATGCCGTCCGGCACTCCTCAGTCCGCCAGCGGCGCTTCCGAGGCCGCTCCCATGGACGAGATGCCTGACCCGGGTGCCTACCAGCACAGCCCGATGCCCGCAGGACGTGCGACTCCTGAGCACAAGGGCGCGGGAATGTCCCCGGAGACTGCGGCACTCCTGCGCTTCAAGTCGATCGGAATGGATGCCGATCTCGGGCGTCTTCACGACCTGACCTGCCCGGCATTCCACCCCGACGAGGTAGCGAAGTACCACCCGTTCGCCAGTTTCGAGACGGTTCTCGATGAGGACCTGTGGATGCGCAAGGCGGTGGACGCGGCTACCGGTCCTGTTGAGAGCGCCATGGCGATGACCGAGATCTGGCGCGCGGTTACCGCACTGAAGAACGCGGACATGGCGGACCTCAACGATTACCGGCTGAAGCTGCACAAGGCATTCCGCGACGCCAACCCCGGGCCGTCTTCGGCACCGTCTCCCGGCTCGATGTCTCCCGGCAAGTTCCACCGTCCCTGCATTACCGAGGGGCATGCGGCTACCTCCCCCGGCTATGACGGTCCGAATACTTCTGCGAAGATCCCGGATTCCCCGCCGAACGCGCATTCTTTCGGAAGGCCTCCGCTGAGCGCAGGGCACCAGTCCCCGTCTCCCTCATTCATGAAGGGCGGCTTCGAATATCCCTCCGAGCAGGGCGTGCCCACTTCCCTGACCTACGCGCACATGGAGAAGGACAATGCCCGCCGGGCACTGGTGATGATGCACGATCACCTGCAGCACCAGTTCCCGCAGGGCTGCCCGATGATTGAGCAGGACGCTTACCGCGTCGATCAGAAGCCTCCGGTCCCTGCCATCGCGGGCAAGGCGGAAGACGCCAAGCCGGAGCCGGTCGCAGAGAAGGAAATGACCGCTGCTCTTTCCGGTAATGAGTTCACCGACGAGACCATCGAGAAGGGCGCTCGCAAGAAGCTCGCCAGGAAGGTCCTCTCCGGCAAGCTCACCGTCGATGAGGCTCGCGCCAAGCTCGGCAGGATGCGTTCCCAGAAGTCTCAGGAACTGCTTGTCGATGCCGTCGAGAAGGGCATCATGTCCATTGACGAGGCACGGGCGAAGATGGGTCTCGGTCCGTGGGTCACCCCGGGCGAGGTCATCAAGAGCAGCGCGCCTCAGGTCGTCAAGAGCGAAGTCGCGGAGAGTCCCGTGATTGACCCTGACATCATCAAGAATGCAGTACAGGCGGCAATCGCCCCGCTGCTGGAGAAGATCGAGAAGCAGGACAAGACGATCAGCGAGCAGGAAGCCCGCTGGGAGGCTGCTGCTAATCTCCCTGACCCCAAGACCGCCTCCTGGGCTGGTCTTACATTCAACAAGAACGCGCGCCCGGCGGGCGCCGTCACGGTAGCTGAGAACGCGGAGCGTACTCAGGTAAACCACATGCGCCAGGCGTACCGTACCTGGCGCACTTCCGAGAACCCCTTCGAGCGGGAAGCTGCGCGGGCGGAACTCGATAAGTACGGATTCACTGAGTAATTTTCCGCTCCGAACATAAGGAGATACTGTGGCGGATATCGTCACCGACGAGGGAATCGCAGCCCCCGGAATGGGTAATGCGCCCCTTGGTAGGGCAAGCTCGGCAGCCGAGCGCGTAGCGCGCCGGTCCAACTACGAGGCGACTGCTACGTCCCTCGCCAAGTCCCTGGTCAAGGGCGTCGGTCATGTGACCAACAATGGCGTCCCCCTGTCTGAGGGAACGCACAACCGTGACATCATGACCAAGAGCCACCAGGCGATCATGGACGTCCGGGCAGCCACCTATGAGGGCGCCTGGGAGACCGAGAACGTCATGGGCAGAATCAGCCCGGACTTCTGGGGACAGCGCGAGACCGGGGGCATCCGCTCCATGGCATCGCGTGACTCCATGATGCGCAAGGCAATGAGCGCGGAGATCAGCAAGTCTTTCACCGCAACCAACATGGGCACTGCGGGTGTTCCTTACGGACTCGTTCCGTTTGACCTGCTCGCCCCGAGCCGCTTGATCTACCCGGTTTACACCCTGTTCCGGAATAAGTTCCCCCGTCCGGCAGGACAGGGCGCTTCCCGGCAGGTCTACGGGCTGCTCGGAATCTCCGGTTCCCAGACCGGCGGTCAGGGTGTCATTGACATCTCGATCCCCGAGCTGGTCACCAGCGGAGGTCAGCTGAGCACCACGGCAACGTGGCCTCTCAACATTCCCAAGACCGGGACGCAGACTGAGTACAAGCTCAATGTGCCTTACCGGTTCTTCGGGTTGAGTGAGTCGCTCTCGTGGCTCGCCCAGTTCGAATCCCAGGGATTCGAGGACATTTCCGCGCTGGCAAACCTGGTGCTTCTCCAGGAGATGATGCTCGGTGAGGAATACCAGATGATCGCGGGAAGTTCGCAGAACCTGGCGACCCCCGCTGCTCCCACCGCAACCGCCCGTACCGCAGGCTCGAATGAGACCGCTATCACCGGGTTCACCACCAACGTGAACTTCAAGGTCTCCGCCCTGAATTACTTCGGGGAGAGCATTGCCTCTGCCGCGATCGGTTCCGCTGTCGCCATTTCCGCAGGGCAGGTCGTAGATGTCACGATTAGCCCCGTTCCTGGCGCTCAGCAGTACAACCTGTACATGACCACCAACGCGGGCACCTACTTCCTGCAGGCGGGCACTTCCGTGCAGTCCGGTACCGGCACCGCCGGAAACACCACCTTCCAGGGCACCCAGACCGCGAACTCCATCGGCGGGCTGCGCTTCACCGTGCAGGGTCCGGTCGCGACCACTTCCAACGCCTCGGGACCCGGTTCGAACACCACGAACTGCAACCCCACCACCGTGGACACCGGCACCGGAAGCTCCAACCGGATGGAGGGGCTCATCCCCACCCTGACCGGTCTTTCCGCAACCGGCTCCGGACCTTACTCGAACGTCGGATTCGGCGGATCGAGCAATGTCTGGAAGGGCGGCTACGTCAACTCCAGCGTGGGAACTCACCTTTCCACTAATGCCATTTTCACGGCGCTTGACGCAATGTGGGAGAACAATGGCATGAACAATGTCAGCCCTGGCGTTTACAAGGCTGACCCGTCTGAGATCGTCGCTGACGGCGGTGACCTCATGCGGTTGGCAAATGACATGCTGCTGCAGGGAAACAGCCTCAACTACCTGCTCAACATCAGCCAGGATCAGATTTCCGGAATTCGTGCCGGTGCAGCCGTCGCGGAATTCGTCAACCCTGTTACCCGCTCTACGGTCAAGCTCACGGTTCACCCGTGGATGAGCCAGGGAACTGCGCTGCTGATGAGCTACCAGTTGCCGCAGACCTGGAGCCATGTCGATAACGCCTGGGAGATGACCGTAGTCCAAGACTACGTGTCTGTCGCATGGCCTGTTATCGACGCGACCTTCCGCTACAGCATTTTCCTGCTGGGCTCCCTGGTTGCTCACGCGCCTTTCTACAGCGGAATTCTGCAGGGACTGCAGGTTTCGGACGTTACGCCTTTCAGTTAAGGCATACGGAATTCCCCGGAGGGATTAACCTCCCTCCGGGGAGGCATACTCAGAAAAGGAGAATGTATGCCTCTCGCAGCAACTCCGCTGACCACCGCTACTATCGCGGCAGGCGGAACCACCACCTGCTACTCGGTGCCCAGCACGAATACAGGCTTCCGGGATCTGGTCCTGACTAACGCCAACACGAGTTCGGGTACCGCGTTCACGATTTTCGTGGCAACCGCATCTGCACCCACCCCCTCGGTAGCCTTCGGGATTCCCTCCGGATCGACCCTGGTTCTCCAGGGACCGGTGGCAGCCAGCACCCAGATCTACGCGACCTGCGTCTCGGCAGCCACCCTGGTTGTCGGGCAGGGCAGCGTCGTCTCGGTGATCTAAGTCCCCCTGAGACTCTTTTAAGGAGGACAGCATGCCCAATCTCGGTCCAGGGAACGACCAGCACGTCAATACCAACCCGATTCCCACGTGGATCTTCACCCCGACGCCGAATGCCCCCTCGACGGTACGCCTGTACAACGAGGGCAGCAACATCATCTGGGTGGGGCAGTCCCCGGTAACCCCGTTCAACGGCTTCCCCATTCCGGCAGGTTCTCGTCCGGTGGAATTCCAGAATGCCACCACGACGCTGTACGCCTGCTCGAACGTGGCACCGGGAACGGTGAGCAACACGCTCACCGCCGTGGCGCTAGCCGCCGGGGCGACGTCATTCACGCTGGGCAGCACCGTCAACATGCCCGCAGGTACCACGCTGATTATCGGCAATACCGGCAAGGGGCAGGAAGTAGCGACTGTCGCAGGCACGACGGCAACTGCCGTCACCGTCTCGACAGGACTTCTCTACGACCACGCCGCGAGTTCTACCGTCACCACCGCCGTTGTCTATCCCGGGCAGCTCCGGGTGTCGGCGGGCGTGGTTTAGTTTCTGCTATCATTCCCGTTATGGGAAATGGCAGGAAGAAGTATCTCGTAACCGGGGGAGCGGGCTTCATCGGGAGCAATCTCGTGAAGAAGCTCGTTTCCCTCGGGAGCGAGGTAAATGTCCTCGATGACATGTCCAGGGGTCAGGCAGGACGTCTCAAGGGCGTTCCCGTCACGATCTTCCAGGGCGATGTCCGCGATGAGAAGAACGTCCGCGCGGCAATGCACGGATGCGATTCCGTCGTGCACCTGGCTTATCTCCAGGGAACCCAGACTTTCTACGCTGAGCCCCGTCAGGTGCTCGACGTGGCAATGAGGGGGATGCTTAATGTCCTTGCGGCGTGCGAAGCAACAGGATGCGCGGAGCTTCTGCTGGTCTCCTCCTCGGAGGCGTACCAGGTGGCGCCGCAAGTGCCCACGCCGGAGGACATTCCGCTCGTAGTGCCGGATGTCCTCAACCCCCGTTATTCCTACGGCGGCGGGAAGATCGCGAGTGAGATCATGTCCCTCGCCTGGGCGCGGACCGGCATCCTTGACAGGCTCATCATCACCAGGCCGCATAACATCTACGGTCCTGATATGGGCAGGGAACATGTCATCCCGGAATTCTGCATCCGGCTGAACTCCCTGGTCCAGGATCACGACGGGATCATCCCCTTCCCGATCCAGGGTTCCGGTCAGGAGACTCGCAGTTTCTGCTACATTGATGACTGCATAGACCAGTTCATCACCCTGCTCGATTCTGGCGAGCACATGAACGTCTACCACATGGGCACCCTGGAAGAGCGCACCATCTCTGAGGTGGCTCACGAGGTAGCCTGGTGGTGCTATGACCTGGAGATCAAGGTCATTCCCGGCAAGCTCCCGCAGGGCAGCCCCCCGAGAAGGTGCCCGGATATCTCGAAGATCACCGCGCTGGGCTGGACCGGTCCTAAGGTGACCTTTGAGGAAGGCGTCGCCCGTACCGGATCGTGGTACCGCGCGAATGGCTGAAATCCCCCGCTGCGGTTCCTGCGGGGAGCGGGACATGGTTCCCGTCCTGGATATGGGCATGCAGCCTCTCGCTGAGCATGACAACGGGCAGAGATACCCGCTGAAGCTAGTCAAGTGCACGCAGTGCACGCTCGTCCAGCTGAGCTACATCCCCGATCAGCATGAGATGTTCCCCCCGGATCATCCCTACGCCACCGGCAACACGAAGGCGATGCGGGATCATTTCGCGCAGCTGGCGGAGAAGATCAAGCCCTGGCTGTGCATGGAAGATCTTGTCGTGGATATCGGGGCTAACGACGGGACTTTCCTGCTGTCGCTGCCGGAAACGCTTCGCCGTATAGCGGTAGAGCCAACGAACCAGGCAGCAAAATGCCGTAAGCAGGATCTCACGACCTGGCAGCAGTTTTTCACTTCCGAGGTCGCGAAAGACATCCTGGGCTACGCAGGTCCTGCGAGGGTCATTACCGCAACAAATGTGCTAGCGCATGTTCCGGACCCGCATGACTTCCTCACGGGAATGGTAACCCTTCTTGCCGACGACGGCTTGTTCGTCACCGAGAACCATGACTGGGCATCGATCGCAAACGGGATGCAGATCGATACCGTCTACCATGAGCACCTCCGCTACTACTCCATCGCCTCTCTCTCCCGGCTGCTCGCCTTTCACGGGCTGATCATCGAGAACATCGAGAAGATCCCCACCCACGGCGGGTCGTTCCGCATCTGGGCGGTGAAGGAGCAGGGAAACCTTGCTTCCCGCGCCTGGAAAGCCCGGAACGCCCTGTTCGACCTGATGCAGCCGCTATGGCGGGATGGCTGGAGCATCTGCGGTATCGGGGCAACTACCCGCGCCACCCCGCTGATCAATTACGCGGGCATCGCGGGCTTCCTGGAATATGTCTGCGAGGTCTCTTCCAGTGAGAAGATCGGGACATGCATTCCCGGCACGGAAATCCCGGTCGTTGACGAGAAGAAGCTCTTCGAGAAGCAGCCCCAGTATGCACTCCTGCTGTCCTGGCATCTCGCGCATGACCTGATCCCGAAGCTTCGCGGAAAAGGCTACAAGGGCAAGTTCATCATCCCCCTTCCCGAGGCGAGGATCGTTGACTGACCGCTTTGAAGACGAACGCGGCGTCATCCAGGACCTTCTTGGTCCCGTTGATGCCGTGACGGAAATCTTTACCGTCGCCGGATCCGTCCGGGGTAACCACATCCATTACCAGACCACCCAGTGGACGTATATTGTCTCCGGGAGAATGCTCATGGTCCAGGGGGATGACGGCGAGCAGTACCGCAAAGAACATGTCGCGGGTGATCTCGTCACCGAGAAGCCCGGCATCCCGCATGCCTGGAAAGCACTGGAAGATACCAGGGTCCTGGTTTTCACGAAAGGCCCCCGGTCCGGGGAAGCCTACGAGTCTGACACCGTGCGGCTTTCCATGCCGCTGATCGAGAGGAATGCATGAAGTCCCTGCTCGTCATGGTACCCACCCGCAAGCGCCGGGAACAGGCAGCCCGGCTGATCAAGTCTTTCGAGGCCAGCGAGCCCGCTGATGAGACCGTCCTGCTGTTCGTCACCGACGACGATGACGATTCCTATGAGGACATGGACTGGGGCGGCACCACGCACTGTGTCCTTTCCCCCCGGGATACTCTCGTCGGGATCTTCAACAAGATCGCCCTGGCGCACGCGGATGATTTCGACGCCATCATGACGGTCGGCGATGACCACCTGTTCACTACCCCGAAGTGGGATAAGGCGCTCATGGACGCCCTGGAAGCCATGGGGGGCACCGGGTGGGTATTCCCCGACGACAAGCGCCGCAGCGGCTTCCCGGAGATCTGGGCGGTCTCCAGTGACCTCGTGAAGTTCCTCGGCTGGTTCGCCCTTCCGGTAGTGAAGCACTTCTACTGCGATAACGCCATCAGCGAGCTGGGCAGGCGCACGGACATGCTCCGCTACGTCCCCGAGGCGGTCATTGAGCATCTGCACTACACCGTCAGCCCGGGAACCGAACGGGACAGTACGTACATCGAGGCCGAGCAGTCCAGCGGAGCTTCCGATCTCGCCGCCTACCAGGAATGGCGGGAAAAGCACCTGGCGCACACCGTAGCCCGGGTCAAGCGCGAGTTCAGCCAGGATGTCAAGTGGATCCTGGAAAAAGTTTAGGAGCTGGAATGACCTACGTCATGGGGCAGATCTCAGTGGCGAACAATTCCACTGTCCCGCTGTTCACCGTGCCTCCCGGGCTGTGCAATGCTACATTCTGGAACTCCGCCACGTCCGCGACGAATGTCGTGTCGGTAGGAACGTCCACGGCAGTGACGGCGGTGAACGGACTGCAGTGCCACTCCATCCCCACATCTTTTAACAGCTACGTCAGCAGCCGGGGAGCTACGTTTTACGGAGCCAATACTTCCGGCACGACGGGACTGATCAACTACATCCTGGTGACCGATCAGTAATGTCCGTGACCGTGGGCCTCGCGACAGTTCCCTCTTCCAGTACGGTGCCGGTGTTCACTCTCCCGGCTGGACTGTGCAATTTCACGATCTTCCAGCCGACGAATCCGCAGGCTGTCTACATCGGCACTTCCGCGAGGGTGAACACCACGGGCGGGATGCCGGTCCCGGTGACCCCTATCCTCCAGGAATCTTACAACTCGACCGGCGGGGTGACATATTACGCCACCACCGGCAACGGGACCGCTTCTTCTTTCTGCTACATCATCTCCACGGGGAACTGATGGGCGTCACTACCGGGCAGCTGTCTTATGACAATACCGTGCCCACGAGCCTGTGCACTCTGCCTGCCGGGCAGTGCAGTGTCGTACTGGCGAACACGGGACCTGCGACTATCGCAGTCGGTCCCGCTACCGGAGTTACCTCCCTCACGGGTTTCCTCCTGGTTCCCGGTGCGGTCCCGACGTCTTTCGCGACTACTCCGGTCTCCAAAGGCGGACTGCTGAATTTCTGCGTCACCCAGAACGGGCAGACCGCAACCGTCAGTTACATCATCAGCACATAGGAGAAACGTGACCCGAGTCAACCTTCCGCCAGGCTGCATGGGATTCAAGGCGCAGGACGGTACCCGTTACGTTGCCAAGCCCGGGACGTTCGTGGACGTCGCCGACCATCACATGGCAGCCCTGAAAGGTAATAACTACGCCCAGGCGGGACTGGTAGACGCCGGACCGGAGAAGCATTTCATCCGGAGCGGACCGGAGGGCAGATGGTGTCCGGCTTGCCCTAATAACACGATTCATCATTCCTGGACGAAGACCTGCCCTTCTTGCGGAGCAGAGACCGTCCCGGAATCTCAGATGTCCCGCGAACGACCGAGCGGGCAGTACGTCCCCTAGAAAGGACCGCGCATGTCCCTGTACGCACGCTCTGACCTCATGAGCGTATCCATCCCCGTCACGAGCGGAGGCTGCGGAGAATCGCATAGCCGACCCGTCGTGAAAGGCGCTCCCGCCAGAGAATGGGAGCTGAACTGCACCTCCTGCGAAGCCTATCTCAAGGGCGCCCGCAAGCCGCAGATCCTCAAGACCACCCCCGGTGATCCCAAGCTCGGCATTCCCGCCAAGCAGGAACGTGTCGCGGATTGTGACCCGCACTGGTCTTCTACCCCCGAGTCGGTCCCCCTGACTCCCGATGAGCAGAGTACTAACGCCACCCGCACCGAGCGTGCCACCCATCAGATCCAGATGATCCAGGCACTGGCAGCCCTGCGTGCAGCAGGCACCGACATTCCTTTCGAGACCGAGTGGATGATGAAGCGCGAGCTTCCCTCCGCGTACCTCCGGGGAACCACCGTTTGCCCGACCGGTCATGATAACGCCTCCGGCGCCAAGTTCTGTGCCGAGTGCGGTATCTCCATGACCTTGCAGAAGCAGATCGAGACGACTCCGGATGACCTCCCCCTGGATTCCCTGCATCCCGCCACGCTGAAGAAGATGTGCCGGGCGAAAGGCCTTTCCGATAAGGGGACCAAGCAGCAGCTCCTGGAGAGGCTGGCGGCATGATCCCGACTCCTGGAAGAATCGTTCTTTACAAGCTCGGTGAAGCTGACGCCCAGGCGATCAACCGCAGGCGCCATGACTTCATGACTTTCACCCGCACCTACGGGCGCCCGGAAGAGCCCGGTAATCCCGGAGCCACCGGGCATATCGGTCACTTCGGCAATGCCGTCCGCCCCGGAGACGTTTTCCCTGCGATGGTCGTGAGGACATTCCCGGGAAATCCGCATAATGTGGTTAACCTCCAGGTCCATCTTGACGGAAATGATACTTACTGGGCGACTTCCCGGCATGAGGGCGGCGATCTCAATGAGTGGTCCTGGCCGCCGCGACCGGAATTCACGCCTATTCCCGCAGATACTATCCCTGATTACGAGTTCAAGACGTAGGAGCGCATGAGCAGAGCCCCTGGATTGTGCAGAAGGTGCGGAGGTCCCAAGCGGGGACGTACCGCCCGGACCGCCGCCCCGTGGGCTCAGTGCGCGAAAGAAGACTGCCGGGCTGATATCTGCCCGAAGCATTCGGTATGGGACAGTTCAGCCGATGCGTGGATTTGCACTAAATGCGCTCGTGACGCGGGCATCAAAGTGGTGAAATAAGGAGCATATGTGACTACCCCGATGCCCCTGGTGACAGCCCCTTACATTTCTCCCACTACCCTGCTGACCGCTCCGACCGGCATCGACTGGGGGAGCATTCCTCCCGGCGATGACGTCACCCCTGCCGAAAACGAGGCAGAATGGTGGAACATGTGCGCCCGCGCCACGGCGAAAGTCGATGGTTACTGCAACCAGATCCTGCGGGCTACCATTGATATCGAGGTTCTTCACGGTCCGGATTACCGGGTAACAGTAGGACCAGGAGCAGGCGGAAGCTCCCCTACCCCATACTGGGCGAATGCGGGATTCAATACCCGCGCTATCCTCTCCAGTTTCCCGATCCTGGAAGTCACGCAGGTGAAAGTATCCCCGAATACTTTCCCCCGGAACTGGCAGACCCTCCCTTCCGGCTGGGCGGAACCGGAGTACCCGCCGTTCGGGATTTTCAACAGCGTTGCCCCCGCCTCCAGTGCCTACGGGGGGCAGGCGATCATCATCGGTCCCGGCTACGTGAACCGGTGCCTGGGGCGCAACGGGTTCATCTTGCAGGTTTCCTATATCAACGGGTGGCCGCATGCGGAGATCACTTCCCAGGCGCTGGCGGGCTCCACGTCGCTGAGTATCAGCGACTGTACCGGCTGGGGTATCACCAGCTACCAGGGTACGACCGGGGCGACCGGAGTAATCAAGGACTCCGGGCAGCAGGAGACGGTGCACGCCAGTTCCACCTCGGTTACCGCCGGACCGGGCGTGCTGACCCTCTCCGCCCCGCTGGTCTACCCGCACGAGGCGGGAACGATCATCACCACCCTGCCCGCCTCCATCGAGCAGGCGTGCATCTTGTTCTGTACAGCAGAAGCCCTCACCCGGGGCGCTACCACGACCACCATTCATGATATCGGCGGTCACTCCCAGAATACCGGCGGAGACGTGGTGGGGCTCAATTCGGAAGCTGAGCTGCTCTGTCACCCCTATAAGCGTACTATCTAAAGGGGATATCATGTCCTGCGGTCCGGTGAAGACCAGGCGGTCCGCCGCCTCCAGGCGCAGGTCCGCTGCGCTGAAGAAACGCGATACCGCGAGAGCGAAGCATGCCGTCGCTGTGCATGCGAGAGAATGCGCGGTAAAGAAGCGCACATCCGCTCCGGTAACCAAGGCTGGCTCTTCTTCCGGGACTTCCGGAAAAGCACAGAAAGCGGTCAAGGCGACGAGAGCTAGCAAAGCGTAATGCTTTCTGGTAAAATCACAGGCAGGTGAGCTGTGCCTATTGTCAACACGCAGAGTTACCTGCTTGCTCTTCTCGATGACCTTCCGATGCCCTACGGGAAGCCTGCGGCGAAAGCTTATATTACCCCCCCGGATCCCCGGGTTCAGGCGAAAATCCCCGCTATCTACATCTGGCCTTCCGATGGCGAGGAGAACAGGTCTTCCGAACTCGGCGGGACCATCCCCCGCAATACCGGACCGGGGACCCCCTCGGGAACTAAGGGCATCCTGCATAAAACCGACGTCTACCTGACCTGGTTCTCGGCGGAATCAGGAAAGCAGCAGGACCCGGTATTCCCGGGAATGGTAGACGCGGTGATGTTCGCCCTGCGGTATTCCATGCCGAACCCGGTGTACATCACCGACCCGAATACCGAGATCACCTCGACCATCTACAACACTGGCGAGGATATCAGTTACCGGATCGGCGTCGAATCAACCGCCGACGAGCGGTTCAAGCGCTATGACGCGCTGATGACCGTGAGCATCTGGGAAATCTTCAACGCATAGCAGCTCGCAAGGGCAGGAAAGGACTGTGTGGCACTCGGTGGCCCCAACATCTACCCGGGCGTACTGTCCTGGCTCGGTATTGCCCGCGAGCTGACAGTAGGCACGGTAGTAAACCCTGTTATTACCCATCCCCTGGATCAGTCTCAGTTCGAGCCCGAGGACACCCCGAAATTCCTTGACGATAAGGCAATTCGCGGGTCCATGACGGATTTGTTCTACAAGACTCTCGGCGTCGAGTCCGCGACGTTCAGCTTCGGCGGACCCAACTTCCTCGACAGTCACGGGTATTTCTTCGACAACGTGTTCGGAGATATGTCTACGACCTGCTCCGCGACCACGACCCCGGCGACTGTCTCCGGAGCTATGGCGATCGGCGCGATCCAGATGACGCTGACCACCGCCCCCCCGGCGGGCTACACGGCAGGCGCGTACATCCAGATCGGCACGGCGATTACCTCGAACACTCCCGGCTCTTACGTAAATGAAGTCGTGCAGATTTCCTCCACCGCCGCGAGCAATATCGTCAACTTCATCAACAACCCGCTGCGTTATCCGCACCCGGCGGTTATCAACGGCGCTACCGTCACCGGTTCCACGCTGACCGGACTGGCGACGGGAACCCAGTTCACTCACCGTTTCGCGGCACTCAACTCCCAGCTGGGATATGGCGGCGCATTCGGTGCCCAGCCTCCCACGCATACTTTCACTGATGTCACGAACATTGTCAACGTATTCACGTCGGCGACTTTCGGGACTGCTCCTACGAACACTTTCGGGGCGAGGCAGTATCCTTCTTCCGTCCTGAAGTCGCTGGACTTCTCCGGTAACGCGGAGCAGCTGCTGGGCATTAAGATGGCAGGCGATTCCTGGCAGTCCACGGTGGCAACCCAGGCGGTCACCAACACGACTACCAACAGCCGCCCCATTCCCAACTGGGCATCCACGGTCGTGGTAGCGGGAAACACCGTGTCGAGCACCGGAGCCTATGCGGGCATCGGGGAGTTCAACGTCTCCTTCAAGCGCCAGACGCAGGTCTACTGGCTGGTCGCGGGAACGCAGACTCCTTACGTCATCGCAAGGGGTCCGCTCACCATGGACGGCACGATCCAGTGGGACCCCACCAACACCGAGACCCCGCTGGACCTGATGCTGCTCAACGCGCAGGCGCCGATGAGCATCTCGCTGACCAACGCGAACATCCCGAACGCCGGTACGCCGTTCACGCTGACCTTCAACGCGAACCAGGTAGCCAACGTCAAGTCCAAGATCATGCGCAACAAGGTGCTGATCGGTTACGGGAACTCGTTCGAGGGTGTCGCCAACAGCGTGGACATCGGAGGATCCGGGGGACTCGGACCGGGCACCATCACGCTGGTGAACGGCACGCCAACCTACTAATCAGTGACACCAGAAATCCCCCTCTCGCGATCGGAAGATTCACGAGGGGGGGATTTTCTTACTAGGAAAACAAAGGAGCGCGAATGGCACGCATCGAACTGCCCTCGGGAGCGTGGGTAGAATACCGCACCGACCTGAAGGTCAGGGATCGTTTCGAGGTCCAGGAAGTAGCGAAAGTCCAGATCGGGGAGAACAGCAATTCCACCTCCTTCCTGGCGATGCAGAATGACATGCGCAATGCCTTGCTCGGGCGGATCATCACCGCCTGGAGCTATCCCGTCCCGGTTCCCGGGCAGAACTCCTTCCAGGCGGCGGACGTGGTAATCGGGGACGTCATGGACCTCGATGACTACGCCACCCTGGAAGAAGCAGTCCAGCCCCTGATGGACAAGATCGCCGGGCGCAGCACCCCGGACCCAAAAAAGCAGCAGAACAGCTAGCGAAGGTCTTCCTTCACCAGCTCCAGAACCGGGATCCGAGATATGCCCCCGAATTCCCGGAGGGGTTCCCGCAGAGGATGCTCACCTATGACCGCTTCTGCGGTGACATGAGCTGGCATCCCCGCATCGTGGACGAGCTGGACCTTGAGGAAGAATTCTGGCTCCCTGTCATCAGGGAAGCCAAGAACGATGCCATCTCGACCATGAACGCGGTAGCCGAGATGCAGCAGAACCAGCCATTGCAGTACTGACAATCAGCAAAGGAACCGCGAGTGAGCAAGATCCTCTGGCATTCATGCGCCCCCTGGTCTCCCAGTGGCTACGGCATGCAGACCGCCATCTGGACGCAGGAACTGGTCAAGATGGGGCACGAAGTGATTATCAGCTCCTACTGGGGGCTGTCCGGGTCCCCGACTCAGTGGAACGGGATTCCCGTCCTGCCGGGATTCGGGGGAAGTTACTGCTCGGTGTCGCTGGGGCAGCACGCCAGGGCGGTCAGTCCCGATCTGGTGATCACGCTGGGGGACGTGTGGGTACTGGATCCGAATATCCTCCGGGAACTGCCCATCGCCCACTGGCTTCCCTCGGACTGCCGTCCCATGTCCCTGGCGGACCGTGCCGAAGTAGAAGCCTCCGGAGCGCAGCTGATCGCGATGAGCCATTTCGGCTACGAAAACTTCCGCCGGGCAGGATTCAATCCCGTCTACGTTCCCCACGGAATCGACCTGGAAATCTTCCGCCCACTGGAAAACCGGAAGGAAATCCGGGAGTCCATGGGTATTTCCCCCGATGATTTCGTGGTAGGCATGAACGCCGCCAACAATGACGCGATCAGGAAAGCCCACCCGGAGCAGATGCTCGCGTTCTCGAAGTTCCTGAAGAATCATCCGGACGCACTGCTGTCGATGCATTCCGGCGTGCACACCGAAGGCGGTCAGGACCTGGAGGCACTAGCGGAGAACCTGGGCATTTCCGACCGGGTACGCTGCGTGGATCAGTACCGTTACAACGCGGGGATGTTCCAGCCGAATGATCTCACCGCCTGGTACAATTCGCTGGATATCATGAGCGCCTGCTCCTTCGGAGAGGGCTTCGGCATTCCCCTCATCGAAGCACAGGCGTGCGGGATTCCCGTTATCACCACCGACGCAAGCTCCATGACTGAACTGAATCCGCTGGGTGTCTCCGTAGGCGGGGAACCGTTCTGGAACGGCGTCCACAAGGGCTGGTGGCGCAAGCCTTCCGTCACGGAAATCCTCCGCGCCTACGAGGATGCTTATGACCGGAAAGATGACGTCCCCCGGGATAAGCTCCGCGAGTTTGCCGGGGAGTACTCGATCGCCAATGTCGCGGAGAACTACATGAAGCCCGCAGTTAACACGCTGCTGGAGAGGATGCTGAACAAGGCGTGAGCGGCGAGGTCTCTTTCGAGGAGAACATCAAGCTCTGGCAGGACGTTGCCAAGCTTGCCGCCCAGGGAGCTGCGCCCACTGCTACCGCCATGGCGAAGTACATCGCTGAACGGGCATCGCGGGTAACCCTGCGCCGGACTAAGAAGCAGTCCGGAGCCTGGCATCGCGCCCGTCCCGGCGAGCCTCCTGCACTATCCACCGGCAAGCTCGCGGACAGCATGTACTGGATTCCCGCGACAAGAGGAGGACTGCGGGCTTTTGCTTACGTCGGGAATGACGCCGACTATTCCCGCATCCTTGAATTCGGCTGCGTAGTCAGTGCCCTGAACAGCAGGAAACTGCACTGGAAGGACAGTGGCAGCCCCATCAAGGGCTGGTTCCACGACGTCCTGGAGGTTCCCGCTCATCCTTATCTTTCCCCGACGACGGAGGAAGCTGTCGATGACGGTTCTCTCGCGGAAGCCGGGAAAGAAGAATTCCGCAAGTACGACCCCTGATCCTCGCGAGGAGGTGAGACGTGCCAGCAACCGGTTTGCCTGATGTCAAGCAGAAGGCGATCTTCGATGCTTCCGGTTACAAGAAGGGAGCCGACGAGACCGTCATCGCCGCTATCGCGATGGCGCAAGCTAACCGTGATGCCGTCAAGAGTTTTGACGAAGTGTACCAGATGCAGATCAAGGCTGCTGCGGCACTCGCCGGGACAGAAGGGCAGTTCCGCAGGCTGGTCTCGGTCCAGAAGGACATCGACAGCCTCCATGCTTCCGTAAAGTCATACACCGAAGGGGTCAGGGGACTTGCCAACGGGTATGAGTTCCTCACCGCTGCCAGCGAGCGCACTGCTGAGGCACAGCAGGATATCGCCAAGATCGCCGTCGCCTCGATTGGCATCCAGAAGCAGGCGCAGCAGGAATACTACGAGACGGTCGCGAGAGTAGCCCAGGCATCCAAGAACATCCAGATGGCAGCTCTCGGCGAAGTTGCTGCCGGGCACGTGAAGCTGCAGCAGGAGATCGAGGCGACCGGGCGGGCTATCGATCAGAACTTCGTCATGAAAGCACCCCAGGTGGTGCGGGCGATAAACACGATCCAGAGCAAGGCGGAATCGCTTCAGGGAAGCCTGAGGAAAGTCCAGGAACAGATCGCGGATATCGCCGCTAAGAAGGGTGACAGCAAGATCGCGGCGGCCTTCGGGGATGCCGGGGCAACCCCCGGTCCGGCGACGGTCAGCATCCTGGGTCCCGCCCTCGCGGCAGCAATGGGAGCAAGCAGGCAAGATATCGCGGCATCCTTCGGGCGTGACCGGACCGGGGAGGTAATAGCCTCCCAGAGGGAATCCTTCGAGAAGATCGCCCCGAATATCGCCAGGGCGATGCGCGCCGATGATGAAAGCCGCCGCTATTCCTCTGTCATCCCGACCCTGCTGAGCGGACTGGGGGCAGTTGTGGCGGCTGCGTCCCTTCCGGCTATCCGGGATGCTGCCGGAGGTGCCGGACGTGCCATCGGAACAGGCGCCCGGTACGCGGGATACGGGGTCTCGGCGGTTGCCACGGTCGGCGCGGACCTCATGCGGGAGACGGTCGGGAGCGGGGCAGGCTCTTTCGACATGGGCAGGGCTGCCACGGATTCCCTCGCGGTGGGCAATTTCATCAAGCGCTGGTACCCGGTTGCGCACTGGGCCATGATGCTGTCCAATGAGCTTCTCGCGACAGTCGGTCCCGCGACCGTCGCGGCGGGCATGGGCGGGCTGGTCGGAATGCAGGGCGGCGAGCAGTTCGTCCCCCGGGCGCAGGCGATCTTCAATACCGCAGAGTCCCTCGGGGATTCGCTCGGGAAGACCACCGGGCAGGCGTTCGGGCTGAAGAACAGCCCGCTCCAGACTGCCCAGGACCTTGCTACCGGGGGCGCTTTCGGGCTTGCCGGGGCGGGAGTCAACATGCTCCGGGCGGGAGCGGGGGACGCTTTCGTTCAGCTCGGCACGAACACCGTCGCGATGTTCGACCGGTTCGCCGCGACGATGACCCAGGAATTCCAGCACGGGCTCGGCAAGCAGCTCGGGAACATCGTCGCCGGGGGAACGGGGTACCTCCAGCAGCTCGGGGATGTGCTCGCCAATGTCGGCGATATCTTCCTGCATACCGCCCCCAACCTCCCCGGCGTCGGCGGCGACCTGCTGTCTACCCTCCAGGGCGCGACCGGCGGGCTGGCGAAGCTGACCGGCTGGCTCGGTCCGGCACTCGGTCCCATCCTGGCATTCGAAGGAGGAGCCCGCTGGGGTCCGACGCTGGTCGGAGGAGCAGCACGAGCGCTGGGGAGGGTTCCCGGGGGGCTGTTCGGCAGTGTCGGCAGGACCGCGACCGCAGCTGATGCCGCAGCCCTGGGGATAAAGGAAGGTGAAACGATCGCCGGGAGAGGAGTCGCCGGAGCCCTGGGCAGCCTGGGCGCAGGAGACATCGGGGCGATCGCAGCGGCTGCCCTGCTGATCAACAAGGCGGCTACCTATAAGACCCAGGCGCAGCTTTCTGCCGACCAGACAATGCAGGGAATCAACCAGATGGGATTCGCGCAGGGCGTCCCGGCGATCCTGTCCGCGATGCGCAAGGCGGGAAACGTCCCGGACACGATTGCGGGCAGCGATAGCCCCCTTTCCCGGCAGTTCTCCGGGCTTGGCGAGATCGGTGCCGGGATCGGGAAGGGAAAGCCCAGCGAGATATGGCAAGGGGTCGTCAAGGCCTACAGCGGCGTCCTGGGATTCTTCAGCGGCAGCAGCGGGATGCCGAGCAATTTCACCGTTGCCCAGCAGGCACTGCACAGCCTGTCCACCACGATGGTCAACGCGCTCGGCGCCGGGCAGCAGGTGGCTAACGTCTGGAAAGGCATTACCGGGCAGACGCTGGACATGGGTAAGGCCTATGACGTCGCGACGATGGCACAGCTTCAGCTCGGGAGCGCTTTCGAGAAGAACGGCAGGCTGACTTCCCAGGCAAAGACGATGATCGCCAACCTCCAGGCGGGTTACCAGGCGATGAATTTCAGCGGCGGGCAGTTCGGGGCGGCGGTCGGAGCCCAGACTGCCATGTCCGGGCTCCAGCACAGCCAGATCGGCGCGGTCAATTCTGCCTACGATCAGCTGCTCCAGATCGTCACCGGGGGCGCAGCGGGAGCATCGGGATTCTTCGGGACGCTCGGCGGTGCCCCGGTTTCCAGGACCCGGGGTGGCTACAAGATGCAGGCACCCCCGGCGTTCGCGGCAATGGCACAGGCGCTGACGTCATTTACCACTCCCGGTGGCGCCGCAGCGTGGAGTGCCCTGACCAATTCCCAGAGCGGGCTCATCCCGCAGCTGGGGAGCCAGACGGACTGGCTGCGCACCATGCAGACCATGGGAGCGCTGTCCTCCGGGCAGACCACCCAGATGGCTGCATTCCAGATGCAGCAGCTGCTCCCGATGATGAGGCATTCTCCCGCAGGACTGGCAATGCTGTCCACGATCGGGCAGGAATTCGGCGGTCCCGTCATGCAGGCCGGGCTGAGCCAGGAGCAGAACTTCAAGAACATCGCGAAATGGACCGGTCAGTTCGCAGCGGATGCCAAGACCTACAACCAGAACATGAACAAGGGTACTGTCGCGGCTTCCAGTATCCCCCGCGATGCCCAGCAGTTCGTCCAGCAGATCGGGTCGAATATCGTCGGGGGGCTCGCCCAGGGAATTACCACCCATGGCGCGGACCTGCAGAACCGGTTCATGGACTCCATGATCAACTCCGGCGGGAACAAGGTCGATGCCGCTGCCCTGCGGAATTACTCGACGTTCATAGCCAACTCGGGAATCCCGAAAGCAGCCGGACTGGACATGGCGCACCAGGTCGCGCAGCGCTCCGGAGCCGGGAGCAATGCTGCCATTACCGCCCAGATCAATGCGGCAATCAGCGGGGCTTACGCGAAAGTCAAGATCACGGCAGACACCTCCCAGATCGGGGCTGCCATGAACAAGCTCCAGGACAAGGTAGTCAAGGCAAAGGTCCAGGCGGACGGCGGCAGCCAGGTCAAGACCCTGCAAGCGTCCATCGACGCACTCAGGAGCAAGACGGTCCAGGCTGCGGCTCGCGCCCAGGGTGCCGGAGCGGTCGCGGCACTGAACGCCGAGATCGCCGCCCTGCACAGCAAGATCGTGACAATCGAAGTGGTCACGATCAACAAGACGATCACGCAGAACATAACCACCGCCGGGGGAGTGGCGAATTCTACCCTTGCCGGGGGTCCGGCGAACATGCGGCTCACTTCCGGGGGGCATGCTGCCGGGTTCCGGGTTCCCGGCTATGGCGGCGGGGATATTCACCCGGCAATGCTGGAAGGCGGGGAAACCGTCGTACCGAAGCATCTCACCCCCCTGGTTGCCCCGCTGATGTCCGCTCACGGAGTCCCGGGATTCGCGGCAGGAGGGTATATCGGGCAGCCCGTCTTCGGGTCACTGAGGTACTGGCTGGGCGCAAACGGCATGGCTCGGTGGAATCCTGCGCTGATGGCGATGCTCCAGCAGCAGATGCAGGCAACCCAGGGCGGCTTCGGCATTCCCCATATGCCCGTAGGTAACCCCGGTATTCACCCGTATGCCCTCACCGGCGGTATTCACCCGTCCGCTCCTGTGCACGGCGTGAGCCCGCAGCGCCAGCATTTCATCGATACCCTGCTCGGCCAGATCAACAAGGACCTGAAGAACTCCAAGGACCTGAAGAATGTTTCCGTCTCCATTATCGACGGCATCGCGGCGGGCATGAAGAACATCGGGGCAGGCTCGCAGAAGATCGCCAGGGAGATGGTGAACCAGATCTCCAAGGAGATGAAGTACGCCCAGGGCGTCGCACAGGCAGCCGCCTACGGGCAGGGTTACGATCCCTCCGGCAAGGGCTCGGGAATCTTCGGGGGCATGAACCTGACCAGCCCCTCGGGACTGACGGCAGCGCAGCAGCATCCTGCCGGTCCTAACTCTCCCGGATTCAACGCCAAGGACTGGAACGCCTATGTCGCCGCCTACGCACAAGGGGACCCCACTCAGCAGGCTCAGTCCGTGCAGGATCAGATGAAGTCCTACCTCAAGACAGAGCAGTCGTTCGGCAAGGATATCGGCAAGCTCCGCAAGCAGCACCTGAACAAGGCGGTCCTGGCACAGCTGATCGCGGCAGGACCGCAGCAGGGAGACGCTCTCGCGCAGTCGATTCTCGGCGGGCAGGGCGGCGTCAGGTCCGTGAACCAGCTGTGGAACCAGATCAACAAGGCCTCGAAGAAACTGGGCGCGCAGGCGGCAATGGGACAGTACGGCGGTACTGTCGCGCCGAACCTCAAGAGCGGGACCTTCGTCAACAACAACGTCTCGATCAGCGTCTCGGTAGGCGGCGGCGGCAAAGGCGACCTGGCTGACCTGAGCCAGAAAGACCTCAATGCGCTGATACAGAAAATCCAGACAGCCTTGCTCAAGCAGGCAAAGAGAAACCGCAAGACCGGCATTCAGCAAAAGGGCAAGGGTGCATAAGGAGGGCTCATGGAACTCAAGCCGCTGACCGTGACATGTAATTCCTGCGGGAAATCAGCGCAGACCTGGGATTACGCCCATCCTGATCTCGCAGTGGAATGCCAGTGCTGTGCTGTCGCGCACGATCATGCCGGGCTCGGCTGCCGCCCGGTCGTCATCTACGCGAACGCGCACCTGACCTTGTTCGAGATCACCGAGCTGCTGGAAATGGCAGCAGAAAAGCAATGGGATCAGCAGTTCACGGATCCGGTTGCCGCAGAATAGGAGACCCGCATGGCATGCTTTGACCAGTCTGATGCCACTCGCGTTCTCAACGCGGAGCTAAAGGCGACTAATTACACCGCCGCTACCACGGTAAGTACCCGGCTGGGCACGAATGCCCCGACCGCGACGGTGAACATGACCGAGCTGACCGGGACGGGATATACTGCCGGAGGGACCGTGACGACATTCAACACGGCTTCGGCGGCGGCGACGTCGAATTCCTCTACCGCTTCCTGGACGAATGGCTCAGGAGGCACCTGGTCTATTGTCGGACTGGAAATCTGGGGGAATGAAGGGACACCGCTGCGGCACATGTTCGGCAGCTGGACGGGACAGCCGATTTCGGTAGCCAACGGCAACACTTTTGCAGTCGCGGCTGCAGGTATCACCGTCTCGCTTGTATAAGAGAAACCTGATCGCGCGGAGGTGAGACGGAAATGACTTCGGTCACCTTCACGTCGAGCGGTTCCTGGGCGTCGGCGGCTCCTGTCGTTGACTGCCAGTGCTGGGGTGAGGGCGGCAGTGGCGGCACTTCCAGCCACGGCAGCTTCGCCGGAGGCGGCGGAGGCGGCGGTGAATGCTCCGAGGAGACGACGCTCGCCGTTAGCGGCACGATCAGCTTCACGATCGGCGCTGGCGGGACATCTACTAACACGAGTTTCCCGGGAACCTCGGTTACCGTCACCGCCCGTTTCGGTGCCAGTGCTTCCGGGCAGTCCGGTGGTGCGGGCGGCAGCGGCTCTACCAATACTATCCACTTCAACGGCGGAGCCGGAGCTGCCGGAGGCGGCGGCGGCTCTTCCGGAGGCGGCGGCGGAGGCGGCTCAGCCGGGAACGGGGGAGCCGGAGGCAACGGCACGGGAACCTCCGGGGGAAGCGCGGGGTCCGGAGGAGGAGCTGCTGGAGCCTCCGGAGGTTCCAGCCTGTCTTCCGGCACCAACGGGAATGCGCCCGGGTCCGGGGCTTCCGGAGGGGGCTCCGGAGGAACGGTCAGCCGTCCTGGCGGGACCGGGGCTGCCGGGCAGATCACCCTCACCTACAGTTCCTCGGTATCGGGAGCCGCGAACCTCGCGGGCATCGGCACCCTGACCGCTGCGGGCAGCATCGCGGGAGCGGTCCCGCTGACCGGCATCGGAACCCTGACGGCTGCACGATCCGGGTTCGGCGCCGCCTCGCTGACGGGCATCGGCACCCTGACCGCGAAGGCAACCCAGCGGGCGCTCGCCGCCCTGTCCGGCACGGGTTCCCTGGGGGCAGCCGGAGGGACGCCCGCTCCCGCCGTAGTCAACCAGTGGGCGAACAGCTATGGGCAGGGCACGACTTTCGCGTCCATCACCTCCGCCCTGCAGTCCTGCGTGGTGGGACTGACCCCGGACTTCTCGGTGGGAGTCGGGTCGGGGACGCCGACGCCGGGAAACTGGCTGTTCTGCATCGCCTCCTGGACGCAGAATCCCCAGATTTCCAATGTTCACGTAGGAGTCGGAGATGATATCCATTCCTACTGGCGGCAGTTCCAGGCATCGTCGGGAACCGGCTGGTCGTTTACGGTATCCGGCACTCCGCTGAACAATACCTATTTCATCGCGACAACCGCGCAGGCGGCGAGTATTACCGTAGGGGACATCTTCCGGGACACCGCGAACCCGGCGGGTATTTTCCGGGTAACTGCCATCGGAGCCCCTTTTGCCGGATTCCAGAACATAAGTTTCTCCCCGACAGCCGGGTCAGCGATGAACAGCCCGGATGTGGTGACGCAGGAGACTGCGGGCATCACCCGTACGGCAATTTCCTATACCCCGAATACTGCCCGGACTGTGGGTCGCGTGTATGTCGCCCCGGACAGGGAACTCGCCGCGATCAACGTCCTGGTCGTGGAGATATCAGGACTGGGACCCTGGGATACGGTTACCGGGACGAATTACAATTACGGCGCTGCGGTTACCTCGCTCGGACTGTCCCTGAGTGCCCCGCCGAGAGCATCGTTCTTCATCGGCGCGACCGGCGGGGATAACATCTCTTCCGGGCAGGCGTTCCTGCCTGCGGGATATACCGCGCTAGCCACCCAGACGCAGACCAACGGCTCTGACCATCTCGCTGATAATATCCTCACCGCCGCTTTCAGGGCGTCGTCTACGCTGGCGCAGAGCGTGTCGGGGACATCTTCCTCCTCTGAGAACATGTCCGGCTTCCTGCTCGGGGTGGAGGTGACGGCAGACAGTCCCATCCCTGCTAGCCAGAACCCGAACTGGCCGTACCTGAAATTCGAGGCGGCATTCGGGTCGGGATTTAACACCCCGGTCTCGGAGATGACCTGGACTGACCTTACCTCCCGACTGTGGAACTGGGATGAGACGACGGGCATCCAGTATCAGCTGGGGGAGATCCAGGCGTCATTCGTGGAGCTGCAGGCGGATAATAATGACCGTTTCCTGACATCCACTAATTCCAGCTCACCGTATTATCCTGACGTCGAGCCGGGAACCCCGGTACGGCTCAGGATGGCACTGGGCACTATCGGCGGCACGATCGTGAACCGCTGGTACATCATCTCGCGCAATGCCCAGGAGTGGACCGAGGAAATCGACGAGCAGTTCCGGTATTACGTCAATACCACCGGGACGGACCTGTGGAATGCACTGTCCGCGACTCCCCCGACATTCTACCGGGGCGAGGTTTACGAAGATGGTCCCTACGCCTGGTGGCCACTCGATGATCAGCCCGGCACGGCGGGAGTGCTGCCCACCCAGATGCTCAATGCCGCCACCGGCAACACCAGGACCCTCAACGTGGAGCTGTCCCCGCTGGGAACAGGACCGACGTCGCCGTTCGGGACAGACGGTTCCTCGCTGGCGTTCGAGTCCCCGGCAGGGAAGAGCCCCGGGATTGCCATTTACGCGGTAGGAGCCAACTCCGGCTGGATGTTCGGGGACCCGGTGCAGTCACCTGCCAGTTTCGACACGGGAAACCCGGTCAGTGCCCAGCCCGGCTCTGCTTCCTGGCAGATGGCGGGTGCTACGGGGAATACCGGGTCCTACGGGTGGTTCCTGGCGTGCAATGACAGTAATTTCCCGTTGCTGGCTAACGGGGTCACTGTCGAGGTGTGGTTCAATTACCAGTTCTTCGGATCGCAGGAGGCAGCCCAGTCGGTGACTCCGCATGTCGTGGCACAGCAGCCGTACTGCCCGTTGTCGATCCTGGAGCTGGCGACGGATACCGCCCCGGTCGCGGTGCTGCAGCTGGATATCTCCGGTCACCTGAATCTCATTACTTACCATACCGGGACCGGCACGTCGCACAGTATTTACACTGCCTCGGACCTGCGGGATAATTCATGGCACATGGTCACCATGACATTGACGCCGACAGCATGGCAGGTTTACCTTGACGGCGGCGATAACGCGAACGTCTCGGGGTCAGCCACGGGAATGACGTCTGCATGGACCTGGCTGATAGCGAACGGGGACCTCGGGACGGCAGGAGGATCGTCACCCGCATCTATCGTGCACGGCGGCAATGTCTCCCTGTCGCATATAGCGGTATTTCCCTATGTGCTGCCATATTACCGGGTACTGGATCACTACTGGGCGGCGATCTCGGCGTTCGGGCAGATCCCGGCTCCCGGGGGAGTAACGCTGAAGCCCCTCCCGTGGGAGAGTCCGGGACCGATTTCCCCGGACGGCCTGTTCTCGTCGGGGACCTACGGGGAAAGTACCGGCGGTCATCTGTGGGCAATGAGCGTCATCGTGGTCGCAGAGGCGGGAGGGAATAACTCCGGTCCTTCCGCGCGGGCGATAGGAGGCGGCACCGCCGTCCAGTTCGATGAAGGGGATTCCGCTGCTGTCACATGGAGCGGGGTTGCCCCGAAGTGGGCGATCTATAATGCGGCGCAGTCGGGCAGTGAGCAGCAGGCAGCGATCACTGCCGGGGTCAGCGATGATTTCAGCGGGGGATACGGGGCGAGCGCCGGGTCTTACGGCATCGCCGATACCGGGAACGGGGACGGCTCTTCGCCGCCAGCGGCCTCTGCGGTCGGCGACACGGTAGGGGAACGGATCGAGCGGCTGATGCGGGCGGGCAAGTGCACGTCTCCGAGCAGGTGCATCGACCAGGCGCCGCTGCTGGTGCAGGCGCCGGGCGCCACCGGGGGAGGAACCCAGGCGGGAAGCGCGATCCAGGCGATCCAGGAATCCGACGACGGATTCCTGTACATCGACAACTGCGGCAACCTGACCTACTGGGAGCGTCCGCACCTGGCGAGCCAGTACTCGTCCCCGGTCTGGCAGATCGGTCCTTCCACCGGGAAAATCCCCTATTACCGGGAACTCAACTGGGTCACCGACCCGCAGCGGGTCTTTAACGCGATCACCGTCTCCCCGGTTTCTCCCACCGGAGCGGCACTGCCGCTGATCACTCCCTCTGACGCGGCAACGGCGAACGCCTCCCAGCGCCGGTACGGAGCCCAGCCGCTGCAGGTCACCTCCTGGCTCCAGGACACCTCGGAGATGCAGGCGCAGGCGGACTGGCTGCTGTCCACGTTCGGCACCCCGAGACGACGCGCCGAGCAGGTGATGATCGATGCCGCCGCCTACCCTGCTGCCTGGCCGCTGGTGATCGGGGTCAACGTGGGAGACGTCGTGACCCTGGAAGACTGGGTGGTCGGCGGAGGCGGGGCTGTCTACACGATGCGGGTTACCGAGATCAAGCGCCGCATCGATTTCGGCACGCACAACCAGCCGGTCACCGGGCGCGTTACCCTTACCCTGGACTTCGAGCCTACTTCCTACTGGAGCTGACATGCCGCGCGTTTATGACTGCATTGTCCTCGCCGATGACCAGCTTGATGTCCTGGAAGCCCGCATGGAAGCCCTCGAAGGAGTCCCCGGGCTAGTCCATATCGTCTGCGAATCCCCGGTTACTCATGACGGGGAACCCAAGCCGCTGCATTTCCAGCTGGAGAGATACAATCGCTTCTCCCGCTTCCGAGGGCGGTGGAATCATGTCGTCGTGGAACCCCATGAGATCACCGGGAGCAATCCGCAGGAAAGAGAAGAATCACTGCGGGAGTACCTTCTCCACGGATTTCACGGAGACCCGCACGATATCTTGTTCTTCGGGGAAATGGATATCATTCCCGATCCAGGCAAACTGGAAGATGTCGCCCGCAGGAAAGTACCCTCTGACAGCATGGGGAATTCGGCGGCACGTCGCGACATCACGGCAATCGCTGACCTGCTGACCTAAAAAGGGGGACTGTTGAACGCACTGGTCGCTATCGGCGGGCTCGGCGGGCTGGTGGTCCTGCTGTCGGCGATCATCGTCATCGGCAGGGGCATCTTCAAGCAGGTCAATGCCACCGAGGAGAACACGCTCGCCGTGCAGAACCTCACGAAGGAAGTCGCTGACATGAAGGCGATGTACGCCAATCACGAGACGCGCATTTCCGTCCTGGAAGACAGGCTCAAGCGATGAATAACTTCCTGCACACGAGACCCGCGACCCGGGTAGTGCTGGCGCTTGCGGCTATCGCCCTGCTGATAGCGGGCGGGCTGGTCAGCGAGTATTTCCTGTTCGGCGTCGCCAGCACGGCAAGCCAGATCGCACAGGTCGCACAGCAGGACCAGCGCGCCCTGTGCGAGTCGGGCAATACGGCGCGTGCCCAGCAGATCGGGCTGTGGCAGTACGTCATCGGGTTGTCCTCGCCGCCGAAGACACCTCAGCAGAAGCAGAATATCGCCCTGTTCGAGGCGTACCTGAAGACCGTGTTCAAGCCCCGCAACTGCAATCCGTAAAGGAGCATCATGAAGATCACCTGGGTCATCGCCGGAATCTTCTTCATTCTCGCCATCATCTGCCAAGCGTGGTCGCTGCATCACGGCGCCTGGGGTGAGACGCTGCTGTTCCTGTTCGGGATCTTGTTCTGGTGGCTCAGCGAGCACCCGCGCGTGCCTTAGCCCGCAGGGCGATCCAGTACCTGCCCTGCTCGATGGCATCATCGACCGCGATGTGCGGGCGCAGTCCCGTCCTGTCAATGCTTCTGTAAATTTCCCCCTGCTCTTCCCTGCTGAGATTCATGCCATCAGCGTAGCTTCCCATGTCCCGGCAGGAGAAGCCCAGGGGATTCCTGCCTGCGAACCGCCAGAGATAGTAATTCACCCAGGCGAAATCATAGGCGGCGGGCTTAGCGACGGCTACGGGCTTCCCGGGAAGAGATTCACACCAGCTGGCGAACTTCGGGATCGCAATGCGGGGAAAAGCGCGTCCACTCATGACTTCAGCCCAGGCTTCCGGCTGGGTGTCCCACCATGACATGGTATCCGGGTCGGTCCTGGCATCAGGCAGGGCGATCAGCTTCCCGTACCAGGTCTCCAGTTCCGCACCTTCCTGGCTGAATGCCGCCGCCCCCAGGGCGAGCATGGAGTTCAGCCCCGGGGCGGGACCATCGGCTTCGATGTCAATCGAGACGTAAGTGATCATGCCTGAGAGCATACACTGCCGCAGCTGCCAGATCGCCGGGTATCTCGAAGAAGAAACCAGCAAAGACGGCGACACGGGAAGCCTGGCGCACATGTGGCATGATAAATGCACTGGCTGTGACTGCGAGGTGAAACCCTGTGAGGGAAGGCTACTGTCATTCCTGCGGTCGCTACGGCACGCTCCCCGCCTTCTGCCTGTGCCGCGACTGCCTCGACAGATGGGGGAAAGACCGTGATCATGCGCCTGATCGCGGAAGACTGGGCTCAGCTCTGGCCTAACGTGTTCGCCGTGTCCATCTGGACGGTCATCTTGTTCCTGTGGCATCACTACCGGCTGAAGAAGCACATTTACGCTTCTCATGAGAAACTGGCTCGGCATGTCACGGAGCAGCTTGCCGGGAAAACGGAAAAGGAAATGCTACCCTCAGAAGAGGAGGCGCCATGATTACCATGTCCGATAGCGTGGACCTCGACATGATCCCCGCTGATACCGAAGCGCTTGCCGTGTACGTGGACGGGAGATTCGCCGACGTCGCGGAAGCTAAGGCACGCTTCCCGCACGCGAAAATCCTTTCCATCGCGGTTTTCGCGAAAGATGACGCAGACTGCCTGGATGTGGAGACCGGCGATGCCACTCCTGCCCAGTCAGCGGGATGGGTCGCGAGACAGCTGGCGAGAGGGCTGAAGCGTCCCGTGCTCTATGCCAGCGCCTCGGTGATGCCGGAAATCCTTTCCGCCATGAAGGCAGCAGGTGTCTCTCGCAGTCTCCTGCGGCTGTGGAGCGCGCATTACACGTTCTCTCCGCACATCTGCGGTCCCGCTTCCTGCCGGGCGATGAGCATCTCCGCTGACGGCACTCAGTGGACGGACCGGTTCCACGGCAAGAACCTGGATGAATCCCTGCTGCTCCCCGATTTTTTCGGGGGGATATCACTACTGGAGGAGATCGTGAACAACCTGCCGGAGCTGAGCCCGGGTATGACCGACGCCGACCTGCCGCACTGGTACGTCAGGCGCCTCCAGGCGATCCTGAACTACGTCTACGGCTATCCCTGCAACGTGACAGGTACTTACGACACCATGACCGTCAATGCCGTCAGGATGCTCCAGAAGCGCTATGCGCTTGCCGTGGACGGGATCACCGGCAAGGACACCTGGACCAAGGTCATCGGCGGATGAGGACCCTCCCGCCGTGCCCTGCTTGCGAGGAGACCAAGACCAGGCCTCACTGCGAGAATCCCCAGTGCACGTGGATCAGCTGCCTGAACTGCCGCCGGACCGGCAAGGGGGAAGAATGAAATTCGACCTGGGGCGTTACTCCAAGTTCATCACCGGGGCGATCGGGCAGGCGCTGACATTCGCCTCGCTGTACTACGGCACGAATCATTACGTAGTCCTGGCGGTCGCGATAGCCGCCGCGCTCGGCGTTTACGCGGTCCCGAACAAGCAGCCGCCGGTCACATAGCACAGGAAAAGAGAAAGCCCCGCTCCGGCGGGGCTCCTTTTCTCATTGGAGAGAGATGGACTGGGATTACCTCATCTGGCTGTGGCGGGAAATCCCGCGTGACTGGAAGGTCAGTGCCGTGGCGTGCGCGGTCCTGACCCTGTACCTGCTGCTGGAGATATGGAGCACGTTCGCGTGAGTGGATGGATCACGAAAGACTCAGGCAGGCGTGAGGAATACGCTTCGGGAATGATCCGGGATGTCAACGGGGACAAGCCCAGGTTCGACCTGATTTTCCCAGAGGGGATTCCCTATGAGTACCAGTTCCTCACCCGGCTAGCAGGACTGCTGACCCGGGGAGCGCTGAAATACGGGGAGAGGAACTGGGAGAAGGCGTCAGGAGAAGAGGAAATGGCGCGCTTCAAGGCCTCAGCGCTGCGCCATCTCCTGCAGTGGATGTGCGGTGAAGATGACGAAGATCACGCGGCGGCTACCGTCTTTAATCTTCTGGCGTACGAGACTACTAAGGTGCGACGAGACGGACCCGGACGCCTGCCTCCCGGAACATGATCTCCGATACTTCCCATTCGGGAGCCCAGAACTGATCATTCCAGTCAGGTTGAGTAGTGACAGCTTCCGCTATTCCTGACTGGATGATCCCGCGAGCGCAGTCCGAGCAGGGGTACAGCGGGCAGTAAATCACGGCACCCAGGAGGCTTGTTCCCGTCCGGGCAGCATTATAGATCGCGTTCCGCTCGGCGTGCTCGGTCCACCGGAGCTTCTCCCTGCGTCCGTTTCTCACAGAACGGCTGAACCTCAGCTCGATGCCGTCATCGACCTTGCGGGGAAGTCCGTTGTACCCCTGCGTGAGGATCTGCCCGCCCTCCCCGATAATCACGCACCCCACTTTGGTGTTACGGTCCTTGCTCCACGATCCGATATGACCGGCAAGCTCCAGCCAGCGATCATCCCAGTCAGTCATTTCTTTTCTTCCGGTATCCCTGGGGTCCTTTTATCACGGGACGGCGGTGAACTCTCCATTTCGCTCTGCGCTCCCGGGAGGCTTCGAGTTCTTCTTCCAGGACTTTCCGCTCGGCAGGAGTGATCTCGCGGTACAGCGGGCATTCCTGCCTGGATAGCGAGATGCGAAGCACTTTGCCGCATTCCCGGCAGTGCTCTTCGTGATAACAGGACCAGTAAATGCTCTCATCTCGCCACGACTGAATTCTCCAGCCGCATTCCGGCGTCTTTCCCTGACGGGGGAAAACGGGAACTACCAGGATCACTTCCCCTAGATGCGGGCCTTTCCAGTGCTGCCCCTTGCACAAGTCCGGGTCTTTCTTTCCAGGGGTCCTGGTTTTCGCCGGATCATCCTGGGCTGCGGCAGCCCGCTCCTGCGACCGGGAACCGGGAGAACCCCATTCCCACCTGCTGCGGGAGTGCCGCTCGTAGGGGTCAGGCATAGCACCACCTTACATCCCGGAACCTGACGGCGCAGGAACAGAAGAAGACGGACTGGCATCAGGAGAAGCGTCCGGGGTCACGCTGAAGGGAGCTGCGTCCGGAGATGCCTCAGGAGAGCCTGAGAGCGTCGCTGAGGGACTTCCGGAGACGCCTGACCCTGATGGGGTGACGGTAACAACCGGAGCCGGAGAAGGCGAGTGAGTGCTGTACCCGCCTAGTGTCGTGCCGTACTGCACAGGTCCGCCGAGGTTACTGGAGAGCGTCTTGCCGGTGGCGTGCTCCACGACGACCAGGGTCACGAGGCAGGCGCTCAGGGTGACCGCGAGCAAGCCTCCCGCGACGCCCAGCTTGTGTCCCAGGTTCCACGTCCTGTGCAGGGTCCGGTGCGCTCTCAGCTCATCGATGTGGCGCTCCAGCGGCATGTCCGCCAGGTAAGTCTCCTGCCCCTTGCCGCGCTGTTTCCGCGCCTTCAGCTTCGCATGCGCCTTGCGGGTCCTGTCCTCGAAGATGAATGCCCCGACGCTGTAGGTGATGCTGGACAGCGCCGCCCCGAACAGCGTCCCGGCATCCCCGAACAGGGAGCCGATGACCATGGACACCACCGACGCCCCTGCCCCCGCTGCGAGGGTGACGGGACTGAGCTTTTTCTCCTCCGTCACAGGGCGATGATGAGGATCGTGATCACGATGGCGAGAACCAGGATGAACCCCAGGGGCTCGGGAACCCAGCCGAGCCCCCAGACGCGCACGCTATGCCCCTTACGGGGATGCCAGGGATCTTTCACCTTGTCATTGACCTGGTACCGGTTCCGCCGTGCAACCTTCTTCGCCATCTCATTCCTCCTTGCAGCTCTTGCATTTCCCCGGCTTCCTCCCGGGTTTCCCGCATTGCGGGCAGTAGTATATCCGTATCCTCCAGGGAGCAGCCATGCACCCCCGCCCGGAGTCGGACCGGGCAGCCAGGTTTAGGAAACCCGGTGAAAGATCCGCTATCGGGGGCTTGAAACAGACCGGAAATCAGAGGGGCATCTGAGAGTTGAACTCAGCATCGACGGTTTTGCAGACCGCCTCCCGCACCAGCGAGACATGCCCCGTCATGGTACCCCCGCCGCGAGTCGGACGCGGCACCCGGGATTCGGAATCCCAGGGGAAGATCCGCTACCGGGGGTTGGTCTTGCAGCAGTCACAGCGGGCATTCCTGTCACAGGCATGGCAGCATACCACGCACAGGCGCATGCCGAATGACATCGTATGGCATTCGGTACGGGGGATGACAATGGTCTTCACGATCGGTCCAGTAAATAGCGGGCAGGAAAGTGCCGGAACCAGGGGTCGAACCTGGGGTGCGTATGCCACTGCTTTACAGGCAGCTGGACGGTCCGTCGTCCACTTCCGGCAGGGTCAGTGATGAATATGACCCGGATAATATCGCATTAGCCTCTCCTCATTGTCAGGTTGTTCTTCATGCAGTACCCGCAGATCACGGAATCCTTCAAAGGGGTGCGCTGCTTGCAGACATAACACTTCTTCCCCGAAGTGCGCCTTTTCCCCTTGCGCTTGCCGAAAATCCACATGATATTCCTTCCCGAGGGTGATCGACGGGGCTCGAACCCGTGGTCTCCGAATTCACAGTCCGGCGCTGTACGGCAATGCCTCCAACTCAGCTACGACCACCGTAGGCGGCGAAGGAATCGAACCCTCGTCTTCTGCTCGTAACGCAGAGGCCCTCCCATTGGACGAGCCGCCCTTTATTTCCTGCGCTTGATCTCCCGGTTGATACCCCGGTGCCTCAGGGAGAATGCCCCTCCGAGAACCGCGATCCCCGCCACTACGATCAGCAGGGCTATCACTGCGGTCACGTGCAGGGCTTTCATGCAAGCCCATACCGCCAGTGCAGATATTGCCCCGATGGCCACGTACCCCCGGCGAGCCGGACGTTCCTTAGGTGTTCTCATCTATTCTATTCCCTTCTTCCGCACACCCAGAAGGACTCGAACCTTCGCCCCGGGATTCGTAATCCCGGATCCTATCCTCTGGACCATGGGTGCTGGAAGCCAGGGGTCTGAGGGATGAAAGCCGCTTGACCCCCGGCAGTGGAGATGTCCCGAATCGAACGGGAGTTTCCTGATCCTGCATGAAATCCGCAATTTATGCATTCACTGGGCATTCCTGTCATCCCCGTAGGCAGCAAGGGAGTTGAACCCCTGTCTCCGGCTTGTCGAACCGGTGCTCTCCCGTTGAGCTAGCAGCCCTCATGTGCAATATGCCAGTCAGCTATCCACCTTCCGGATCATCGTGTGAATCTTGTTATATGCCGGACCGAAGTTCACCCGGGTTACCACGGGCAGCTGGACCGGGAAGATCCGGTGCAGCTCCGTTGCCTTACGCTCGTAAGTGCTGCCCTTGCGGTGCACGATCAGTTCCGCGATCTCTACTGAGCAGCGGGTCCGGTCGAGTATTTTTACCTGGTAACCGCTTCCGTCATCGCCGATGCAGTCTACCGTCATCCGCTCCCACTCACCGTCAGGATCGTCGCGGTACGTCCAGATTTCCTCGTTGACGAAACCTTCGAGGATATCGGCGGTGTAGTCCCCCCGGTGCTGGTGGATGTCAGAGTCGGGGATATGATCTCCCCAGGCGTGAATACGCTCAGCCGAACCGTCTTCCTCTTCATGCAGGACCACTACGGCAAAGCCGTTCGGGTTCTGGTAGATCCTCATCCGCCCGCCATCCGTATCACGATCATCAGCATGATCCCCAGCGCGATGAGCAAGAACGTCCACCTGCCCAGGACTTTCCAGGATATTGCTCCCAGGGTAAACGTCACCAGCGGGACTGCTGACAGCATCCACAGGTGAAGCCAGGGATAATACTGCCCGGCGAAGACCATCTAGATGATGCCGTACTTCCAGGCTATCCATCCGCATGTCCCGAGGATCAGGGCTACTCCCAGGAGGAAGCCAGGAAGACCCAGCTTCATGGTCAGCCAGACTGCCGCCACTCCGGTCACGATCCCCGCGAGGGCGACGACCGAGAATGCCCACGGGTGCACTTCCTGCGCCATTGCCAGTATCATCATTCCTTCTTCCCGGAAGCGGGTCATGGGTCAGCCAGTGATCCGCAAGCTCCCTCCAGGATACTCCCCGGGGGAGGAAATCGTCATCGATCGTCATCTCATACCATGCGAGTGTCACACTCCGCCTCCAGCGGAACTGACGGGATTCGAACCCGCGATCTCCGCCTTGACAGGGCGGTGCTTTAGGCCAGCTAAGCTACAGAACCGCTCTGGCGCAGGGATTCGAACCCCGATAGCTGCCTTAACGGGGCAGCGTCCTGCCGTTGAACGACACCAGATCAAGACTCTTTAGGGTCCTGTCGGGACCAGTTCCGGGGGAAGGATTTGAACCTCCGACTTCTGGGTTATGAGCCCAGCCAGCTACCGAACTGCTGCACCCCGGGTCGATAAGAAAATCCTATACCCTCACAGAGGGTGAGTCAAGGACTTTCTTCGTAGCGATATCCCGTGCCGACCGGGAAACTAGTCCTTATGAGGGACTCGTGAGCAGCCGCTTCACCATATCGCCGTGCTCCGTGCGGGATTCGGACCCGCGTTCTCCTGTTTGAAGGACAGGCGGCTTGGACCGCTAGCCTAACGGAGCATGCCCTTCAGCTTCGGGTACTTATACTGCCCTGCGGGTACCTGCCGCACTTCTTGCACTTCACGAGAACGATCCTGATCCGCAGCATCGGGGTGATCGTTACCTTCTTCTTCCACTTGTGCAGTCCGCCTTCCGGGCAGCGATACACGGGCTGGACACCTTTTCCCGGCACTTTCCCTCCGTACTCCCACGGGGACTCGGACCCCGTTCCTGAGTCTGAGAAACTCAGATCTTACCCATAGACGATGGGAGCATGGCACGGGCGGAGGGACTCGAACCCCCATGATCCATTACCTTGTCTCCCGGTTAGAAGCCGGAGGGGTTACGCCCGCTAGATCCCGTTGCACGCGGGAAGATCGCAGTCGTGGGCATCTGCCGGACCGCACCTGATGCACGAGCATGTACAGGAAATACCTAGATGCTGCTTGGCAAGGTAAACTTCATGCGGACTGAGCTGGTCTCCCCGCTTCCAGGCTTCAGCCAGTTCACTCAGCCGGGACACTTGCCCGCTGCCAGTAGCCGTACTTGCCGGAATCAATCCATTCCCACTGAACGTCGAGCGGGAAGTTCTCGTCCTCGTCGTGAGGGGACCACGAACCTGTCTCGAACGACATGACGCCTCCAGTAGGGCAGCCAGGAATCGAACCCGAGGAAAACTTCTGTTGATAAGACAGCTGCGCTCACCATTTAGCTACTGCCCCGTAGGCTTCCAGAGAGTCGAACTCTGCGCGACCACTTCATCAGAGTGGTTCCCCCGACCAGGGGGACTGAAGCCCATGTTACTTCCCGTTTTTCTTCTTCTTCCCCTTGATGAATTTCCCGGTCTTCGGATCACGGGGCTGGGCATTTTCCTTTGACCATTTTCTCATCCACGGCTTTCGCTGTTTCTTGTTCCTGCCGCCGTACGCCTTCCCGACCTTGCGTCCTTGCTCGCGCTGTTTCTCGGTCGGTCCACGCTCCTTCGCGACCTGCCTCCCCCGTTCCCGCCCTTCTTGCTGACGTTGCTTAGCGAAAATCGCGTAATGAGAATCCTCTTTCGGGCAGACCCAGCGTTCCGGATTCAGGAAGCGGTGCATTCCTGTTCCGCAGACAGGACATTTTCTTCCCCAGTGCATTTTCCCTTCTCCCGCCGAGAGCAGAGGTGTTGATCCCCCAGGTATTACCCTGCATGCCTGTTTTCGGGACAGGTTGCTGAACCGTCAGCGTGCTCCCGTAGAGGGGATGCCAGCTCCCTGACTGGCTTAATCCCCGGACCCTGATCACGATGATCCAGATCACCGCGATGAATATCGCCCCGAACAGCACGAGCAGGACCCGCTCCGCCCTGGTGACGGGACGCTTCACGAACATCTTCGTTCCCTCTCCGAGGAAGGCGGGATAATCGAAATCCTGGGACAGTGCCCTCATCTCGTTTCCAGCGAGAGCCCGGTCCCTGCCGGGTTCACCTTCCAGGTTCCTACCCGGAAAATCCTTTCGGATGTTCTGCCCTGCGTTTCATCTCCTGGCATTTACCTCTCGGGAGACCGCATTTATCGCAGATTTTAACCGGCGAGCGCCCTTTCCCCTTGATCGCCTTCTGCGCTCTCCGGTTGCTGCCCGCGTATTTCATCAGCGCGAGGACTGCCATGGCAGATATAACCAGGAATACAACCCATCCCATGTTACTTCTGATCCCTTCTTTTTCCTGCGAGGAGAGCGGGATACTCGAAATCCACGGCATTACCCGCGCACTTCTTAGCAGGAAGGCCGAGCGCCCTGGCTCGTTCACTCTCCATGTCCTAGTATAGCGTCAGGTGACCCGTAATGGGGTCAAGACGCTCATCAAGATCAGGACCGAACGCCGCTGCAGTGAACGTGGGAACACCGCCGAACTCGGTCAGTCCCGAATCCTCGATCAGCTCATGCACGATTCCCGCTGATTCCGCCGCCTTGCAGAGATCGAGCAGTTCCTGCTCCGAATTGACGATGCAGCATATCTTGCGAAAGTTTCCCAGGATCCACTCATATTCCGGAGCACTGAACTCCGCTGCGAGGTATATATTCTCCCCGAATGGCGGGTCGAGCTGCAGCCTGTTCGTCAGCCAGGCGATGGAAGCGTGAGCACCCTGAGCAATCTCCTTGCCCCTTCTCATCTTCAGGTCTTTCCGAATAACGATGACCTGCTTGACGTTATCCATGTACCCCTCCCCGGATTCGAACCGGGAACCTCTCCGCCCTGAACGGAGCGCCTCTGCCAGGTTGGGCTAGAAGGGCAGGGTGCCGCCGGAGCGGCACGTTACTACTTGAGTCCCGCGATGAAGTCCGTCCATGCATCAGACGTGAACGTTATCACCGGGCTGGCATTTCCGAGCCCGCTGTCCCGGACCTGGATGCCGTTACGCACTTCCAGGCAGTTGGTTCCCCCGCTGTATCTGCTCTTGCGCCACTCCAGGCATTCGCGGGAGGCACAGTGACTAGACTTCACCCACATCAGATATCACCCCGATCCTCGTTGCGGGACTCCGGGGAGACCCCGAACTTCCAGCCTGGCACCGGACGCCGGATGCCATAGGTAACGCCTGACCCGAAGTTACTGCTTCTGTTGAAACTGTTTCCGTTCGAGAACATACCCTTCACCTCCTCCGGCATGATACCATACGAGTGACCGACGAGACTCGAACTCGCCCCCTGACCTTGGCAAAGTCAGATGCTAACCGCTGACACCACGGTCACGCACAGGACTCCCCTTGCGGTCACCGAAGCTCCTACGGGGAGTCCTGTTCCTGTATGAGCGGCATGACCGCCTGAGATCATCTTAGCAGAGCCCGCTCGGAGAATCGAACTCCGACCCCCGGCTTACCATGCCGAGATGCTCACCATTACCACTAAGCGGGCATTACGTCCTATTCCTCAGGACGCTTCCTCTTCCTTACTGGAGAAGCCTTTTCCTGTCCCGTCCTTTGCTTCGCCAGCCTGATCTTCGCGTCCCCTCCGTTCCCCTTGGCTCCGGAGTGCATCATCTTGTGATGCCGGGGGCGCGTACGTGAAGTGTTACCGTCGTTTCGTGGCATGTATATCCCTGTTTAACGTCCAGGGTCATGACGATGAGTGAGCGGACAAGATGATCACCTTCTACACGGGAGAGCCGGTACGCCCTCCCCTCCCTTTGCTGCGTCAGCAGCCCCGTGGGCGTCCGGTATGCACCCCTCGCGCCCTGCCTTCGGGTCACTTAGATGACAGTTCATGCAAGCAGAGGATCCTGTCATGCCCGTACTTCCTCGAAGGTGATCTGCTGCGGGAGCACGATTCGGACGTGCACCTGGGCTGTCAAAGAGCCTCGGGCTGCCGTTACCCCATCCCGCAATGACCTAACCTGATGAAGATGAATCCGCAGCGACGGCAGTGAATCTTTCTCCGGAGAGAGGAAATCCACCACTTGCAGAATTTGCACACGCCAGTGCATCTTGCATGCTGACAAGTCAATGTGCATCCCTGTCCCGCAATGTCAGGAGAATCTCTTCCGTTCTTCCGGTGTCATCATACGCCCGACATGCCACCGGCTGCACCAGAAGCACGGATATCCCTCAAGGTCCCGTCCGTGCTTTTCCGTCATCGCCACAGCAGCCTTGATGGCGGAAGCTTCCGAGGAGTACCTGATCTTTGGCTTCCCCGGAGGTCCGCAGGTGGCGTCCTGTCCGTAGGCTTCGCCAGCTCGCAGGTGCATCCGCGTTTCACTGTCGTCCACTACTACCCCACGATCTCCCAGTCATCTGCCAGGAGGTCCCAGTTCGCCCCGCCGAACGGACGGAGGATGCCCCTTTCGGGATAGTCGATCATGAGCAAGGGCATTACCTCACGTCCGTCAGGAGACTGGACATGGACAAGCTCAAGATGCGCGCCTGTCCAGTCATGCCTCCCGCCTGTCCAGACAGCACGGGCAGCTTTCTTTCCCTGCTTCACTGCTCTCAGCGCTTCGCCGAAATCCATCTTCCACCTCCGAGCCGCCAGACGGTGCCGACCCGTCTCATCTGCCTTACAGGGGCAAAGCCACAGCCGTGCGTGGCGGCATTGTTTCCGTACGCCTGGCGGGAGTCGAACCCGCATCGACACGATGGCCACTAGCACCTCAAGCTAGCCCGTCTCCCTGTTGCGGCACAGGCGCATGTTCCCTTACTCCGGCAGCTTGCCGACCTCATCGTGGATCCGCCTGCTCCGCACGACGTGACCAGCCTGTCCCGTGTGGGCTCCAGGCTCATCTACCGGGACCGGGATCAGCTCCCGGAGCTTCTCCTCGAAACGGAGGGCAATCTCCCCGATGGTTACGTCCCACCTCAGCACAGCGGCTTCAATTGCCCCAGCGGGCAGCTCCACGTCGATCTCGCGGTCTTTCCGGAGGAAGTCCTCCGCCAGGTCCTCCACGGTCTGCAGGATCAGATCCCTGCTGTTCATTGCATTTTCCCTTCCGGTACCTG
>Ga0070681_10000274_pt1 | contig 41330 bp, 60 predicted proteins | sample KBSC83BmetaG_FD_65650 | JGI IMG/M metagenome (GOLD analysis project Ga0070681, IMG submission 65650) | Corn rhizosphere microbial communities from Kellogg Biological Station, Michigan, USA - KBS C8-3B metaG | ecosystem: Host-associated > Plants > Roots > Rhizosphere | place: USA: Michigan...
TCGGCCTGATGTCGTGGAATGCTGCGGCGCATTGGAAAGCGGGCGGGGAAGTGACGTTAGTCCGCGCCTGCAGGCTTTGCAAGGCGAAGCGATGCCGCACCGCAGCATCTGCCACGAAGCTGACGCGCGATTTGATAAATCGGCGAGGAATTGGTTGATAACTGACTCCGCGCAAATTTTCGCACAGTAAAACAAAATTCCGCTGACGTGAAAAGCCGGCTTCGATTACGCTGGCCGGATGAGCGGTGTTCTTGGTCCACCCGGTGCCTGTGATGCGTGCGGCCGGTGCTGCTGCACGCTGCACGAGGTCGGCATCCCGTGTTTCCATTGCGGCAAGGGCGTGTTCATGAGCCGGCGCTGGTGGACGTTCTGGCAAGATGAATACGGCACCTGGTTCGCCAGCCCGCGCGAGGACATCGATCTCGAAGCGTTGGCGGCTGAATGGAAATGGATTGAAGATCGTCACGCGGCCGGTCACCTGATCAGAACAGACCGCTCGGCTCGGCCTGAACGTCCCAGCTGAAGATCAGCAGTTCCGTATGCTCGGCCGCGTTCGCCCCACCGCCGACCGTGTAGCGGATGTACGTCTGCTCGATGTGGAACCTATCGAACGCGCGGCGGATGTCAGGATGATCGCCCAGGCTGACAATGGCTTTGCCCTTCAGCCTTCCCAGCCGGTCCGCCAGCGCCTCGTACTCATCCCAGCCGAACTCGATGCCGTAGCCCTCAGTCTGCCAGTACGGCGGGTCGAGATAGAAGAAGGTGTGCGGCCGATCGTAGCGATCGATGCATTCCTGCCACGGCAGATGCTCGACGTAGGCGTTGGCCAGGCGCAGATGCGCGGCCGAGAGCGTCTCTTCCAGACGCAGCAGGTTCAGTCCGGGCGGCGCCGTGGTTGCGGTCCCGAAGTGCTGGCCATCGACGCGACCGCCAAATGCGGCCTGCTGCAGGTAGTAGAAGCGCGCCGCCCGCTGTATATCGGTCAGCGTCTCCGGCCTGGTCATCTTCAGCCATTCGAAGACCTTGCGGCTGGTAAGCGCCCATTTGAACTGCCGCACGAACTCTTCCAGATGGTGCTGGACGATGCGATACAGGTTGACCAGCTCACCATTGGCATCGTTGAGCACCTCCGCCTCAGCGGCCACCGGTCGCAGGAAGAACAGCGCGGCGCCGCCGGCGAACGCCTCGACATAGCACTTGTGGGCGGGGAAAAAGGGGAAGATGCGGTCGGCGAGGCGGCGTTTGCCGCCCAGCCACGGAATGATGGGTGAAGCTGCGTACTGTTGCACAGTGCAAGCCTTTTTCGTGTGGCGAAACCTTGTTAGGCTGGCCCGGCTCTGTCGACGGAGCGGGCAGCCTTGGGGATTCCGCAGAGCTTGCTTCTGCGCATTCTGGCGGCCGGCGTGTTCCCGCACGTCGGTCGCCGCTGTCTTAAATCGCAACGCCGGCTGTCCAGGCACCCGCGATGTAGGTGGTGATTTTGGATTCGGCTTCGATGACGAAACGCCAGCCGGAGCGAGGTGCGCCGAACACCCATGCTGCATTCGCGCCATCCCAGACTGCGATCTGACCATCCTTCCCTGCCCATGCACCTGTGGCAGCGGCAGCGACAATGTAAGTGTCGCCCGCGGCCGGCGATGCTGGCGGCGCAGTGGTGGTACGGTTCTTTGCCGAAGGGTGAAAGGCGAAGCGGCCAATGGCAAGCAGGTTGGCGTCCATGCCGGTGTTCCAGCCGCTCTCGCCGAGCGCCCAGCCGTAGTTCAAGCCGCTGCGCGGTTCCGATGCACTCATGATGGTGCTCCTCCATAGAACATGCCGTAGTTGAATCCATAGCCAGCGCGACGCACCGTGATGTCGTGCTCCTGCCAACTGGTTACGCTGTCGCGCGAACTGCGCAGGCGCAGGCGCACCCGACCATTGAGCCGATACTTCACAGCGTCAGAATCCGGGAATGGCGCACTGGGGATGCCCGGCGAGTAATCCGCATAACCTTTCGTGATGCGAAACTCGTCGAGCAACCCGGAAAAATAAAGCGAGTTGCCCTTCGTATAGCGGCCGAAGGTGAGCGTGGACGAGGGATCGGCGGCCGCCGGCCCGTTGAGGAGACCCTCGGCAACCAGGACGCCTCCAACAAACATTTTTACCGGCTTGCCGTCCGCGGCGCCAAGATCGATAAGTATCTTGATGTACGTCCAGGCGCCATTGGGAACGTTGCCGGCGGTCACGCGAGCGGCATTAGTCGCGTTTAGCGCAGCGATAATAAAATCGAGCTGGTTGGAAGGGTTGACCTGCAGATAGATTCCCGCATTGGCGGTTGGGGAGGCTCCGCCGGTGTCCAGGATGGCGCGCGAGCCCGAGCCGGAAGGGTTCACCCATCCTTCAATCGTCCACGACGTCGTTCCATCATGCAGGAACTTCCAGAAGCTTGCGGCTTCGCCGGAGGTGATATAGCTGGTGCTGGGCGTAAAGCTCGCGCAGGCTGTGCCGAATTTGGCGCCGCTGGTCACTAACTTTGCGGCGCCACTGGCCGTCCAGACGCGGCCAGATACCTGATCTGTAATGATGGTGCTGGCGTTCGCACCATCAAAATGCAGCAGCGATATTACCGTGCCAGGCCTCGCGTCGGCACCCGGGATTTGCGAATCCGCCGCCTCGCTGTCCCATGCGAATGGCGAGTCGACTAGCCCCGCTTCGGTGCGGCGCAGTACGCCGTTTTCGTCATACAAAAATGCATCGTAGGTAACGCCGGCTTCGGGACCGATATCGGCTTGGGTGGTGTCCACCAATTGATCGGCCTGCGACACGCGATCGCGATGCGCCCAGCTGGCCGAGAAAGTGCCGCTGATCGCCTGCGGGTACCACGCATCATTGATTTGCAGCCTGGCCGGCGGATAAGGCCGGAACTGGCGCTGATCGAACGTGAGCGACATGGGCGTTGCAAAGGCGGGATCGAGCTGATCGCTGCCCGTATTGGTGAGCAACTCGACGTCGATGGTTTCGGCATCGGTGTATTCGGTAGCGACCTTTCCAGCGAAGCCATCGAAAAACCAGATGCGTGCGTTGGCGGCATGGGCAACCGGCACCGTATCGGCACAGCCGCGGCCAAGGGAGATCGTGTTGGCGGCCGCGTCGACGGCGTCGACGCGCACGATTTCGCCATCCCACAGCCCAGCCGACCCGACTATCACACTTGACAGCAACACCCCGCCGGAAAGGGTGAAGCTCGTCGTCGGCGCCGCGTCGGTCAGCGTGTCGCCCTCGACAATCAAAGCCGTCGGGCACCACGGCCCCCGCGCGCTTCCTGCGTAGGTTGTGCCGCCATCGGTGGAGACGGTTACGGTGTAATCGCGGCTGGTAGCCGGGTCTTTAGCCACCGTCATCAGATAGCCGGTGTCATCCGGCAGTGCGGCGAGATCCGCGCGCGACAGATTGCGCACGATCTGGAAGTAAGGCGCTTCGAACGCGGCCTGCTGCATGATGCCCAGCGGGATCTGCGGCGGCCGTGGGTCGACGCCCGGTTCGCTGTCCATATAGCTGGCGGCCGCGAGATTGTAGATGTCCTGCGCGGCGCTGATGGTCATGGCGCCGCTTTTCAGCGTGCCATCGCTCTTTTCGGCCAGTAGGCACACTAAGTCGGCAATGCCCTTTTTCGGCGCCTGGATGCGGAAATACGTGTTGCGCCGCCAACTGTAAGGCTTGCGCGTGGTGGTGATATCGCCGAAGGCCGACGCCGGCGTGATCATGGCGGCAAGATCGCGCTGCGCAACGCGAAGGGCGAGATCAGCAGTCGGGAGTTCGTGGTATTCGTTGGTCTGATGGTTCAGGCCGTTAGCGCTGATCAGCGCGAGCGCCGTCACCGGACGCGTGGTGACCGTGATCCACTGCTGCGGGTCGAAGTATTCCACCGCCACGCTGTTGACCAGGTCATCCAGCACCTTCGGCGCATCGTTCCAATCCAGAATATCGTCGTCGGTGAGGATCGGCAGTGAATTGAGATCGTACACGCCATTGGCGATGTCGAGGTACCACAGGCCATCGGTCGGGTCGCGATTGACCGCGCAGCCCGCCACCTTTTCGATGCGCGCAATGGCATCGTCCACGCTTTCGCTGTCGGGGTCGTAGTCGGTGCACAGCCCGAAAACGTTGTTGTAGAACCAGTCGGCACCGGTCCTCCAATTTGCATCCGCCATGCTGGCGGTGGGCTCCTGCCCGCGATCCTGCGCGGTGCGCAATTCATAGAGCACGTGCGCCGGGTTCATGGCATTGACGCCGGGCGATGTAATCTCCACGTTCAAAATCGCGCCGCCCTGATAGGGCGGGGCTGGCTGCAGCTCGTCATAAGCCTTGATGGCGATTTCAATAGTTGCCCCCGCCGCAAGGGGAATAGCGCCGCTTTTATCGCCGGGGCTATTTTCATTGGTTGGGTTGATGATCGAAGCGATCGCACCGTTGAGAAAAACGACGAACCCATTGTCGCCGGAGACCCGCAACGTTTGATTTGGTCCTGTTACCGTTACGGTGCGTCGCACCCAAAGCGTTGTCTCGACGGGCCATTCTGTATTGCCGCCAGAGGCATCGCCTCCCGCGAATGGTGCCTGGCCGTCCACCAGCCATCCATCGGTCGGAATGGTCAGATTCTGATGTGCGGGGTCTGCATCCTGCGGGAGAATTTGATATTCCCAGCCATCTGCATCGGGCGCCAACGTCGTCGATGCCGCCACCGGCACCACCGCCTTCTCCGGATACCAGCACGCACCATCCCAGCCCTGCAGAATCGCCTCGCCCTTGTACGCCGGCTTTTGCGGGTAGGGGTTCATGGCGCCGAACTCGCCGCCCTTGAACACCAGCGTGGTGACGCCTTCCATGCCCGATACCTGGCTGCCGAATGCCGACAGCAGATAACTGTTCGGCAACTGGTCGGTTTTGCCGAACAGGATGTCGACGTCGCCGACGATGCCGCCCTGATCCTTGTCGCCGCCGAACAGGCCGGGCTTGTTGATGGTGATGGTGCCGGTGTCGGTCAGCCGACCGCTCCACGCCGTCTTGCCAGCGGCGCGGAATTCCGTGAACGCATCGATCGGGTGCCCGCACAAACCGTGCAGGTATGCCACGTGGTAGCGGAAGCCGATGACGACGGAGCTGCTCTTACCCATGCGCGGATTTCCCGATCGCGCGCTGCGCATCAAGCGCATCGCACGCGTGCGCCCACTTCACCGTCGCGATGGCAAACGCATCTCCGACGGCGAGCAGCTTTTCTTCCTCGATGCCGTTGCGCTTGAACGCGGCGTAATCCAAACCGTGGTCGTCGAACCACACGCGCATCATCGGCCGACAGAACCCCCTGCGCCCATCCGCGCGAGGCTTGCAGAAGTACGGAACCGTCAATGCGTGATGGAAGGTCACGATCACTTGCCACCGCCATCGCTGTAGATCGGGTCTTTGCCCACCAGCTTCCAGCCGAGTTCGGCCGGGTCCTGGATGCAGAACGTGCCGTAGTAGCGCCGCGCTGCCTTGCCGTCCTGATTGGTGGGGCTGTTGGCTTTTGCGTCCTGCGGCGCCGCCGGTTTGCGGTTGGACATCAATACCACCGCCAGCGCGGCCACGATGGCGACGATTGCCCACACGATGAACCAGATGATCGCCTGCTGCGGCGCGTGCGTGCGATGCGGCCGTGCGGCCACCACGATCGTGCCGACGCCATACATGCAGCACAGGAACAGCGAGCCGATCAACGCGCACTGCCGCGCATGCGCGCCCTGTGGCTTGTCGAACCACCAATAGCGGAAGCGCCAGTACCAGACGTACCCGACGCGGTGACGCAGGCGCGCGATCAGATGTCCCATGACATGCTCTGCCCGTTGTAAGGATCTTCCACCGGCTCATAGATGAAGCCGCCGTAGTGCTGCGTGTTGCCGCGCGCGGTGCACGCCGCCCAGGTGCCGGGGCAATTCGGCAACACCGTGACGGCCGTGCCGACGGCCAGATCGCTGCCGAAATACAGCAGCTGGATCTCCGTGCCGGTGTGCGACATGATCGGCCGCTCTTCCACTAGCCCGTTTTCGCGCGTCCAGCTGAAGGTGCCGCCGGCGAGCGACAGCGGCGCGGTGCCGAATTCGGCCGCGCTGATGGTCAAGCCATCGATCGCCGTCACGGTGGCCGGGATCAAGAAGTCAGCCGGATCCAGCAGGCAACCGCGCGGGCCGGTGCTGTAGACCGTCTTCCAGCACGTCTTCTGCCACTTCGGCCCACGCCGCAGGTTGCTGCTGTTGCTTCCGCGCGGCAGGCAGGTCAATTCCAGCGTCTGCGCTTTCTCGTTCCACTGCGGCTGCGCTACGCGGCCCTGCCAGCGCACCTTGGTTTCGAGATCAGGATCCTTCGCGTGATAGTCCAGGCAGACGACGCTGATCCTGTCCTGCGGCACGTAGGGATACCAGTTGTTGCCCAGCTCCTGCGTCACGGGAAGATCCGTGATGCTGGGGTCGCGCACGTAGGGGAACTTGATGGTGATCTTGTCCTGCGGCTTCTCCACCGTCTGCTTGATTTCGCTGCGCGTGATCGGCGCGGCGACGTAGGTGTTGACGCCGATCTCCACATCCTTCATCGCGCTGGTGAACCGCCAGATCTTCGTCTGCCGCGTGAAAATGGTCAGCTGGCGCGGGCGGCCGCCGCGGCCGGACAGTTCGAAATCATCAAACATCGCTCTTCACCGCCCGCCAGTTGAGGGACGCGTAGGCGACGCCGTCGGCATCGTTGATGTGCTGGATCTGGAACGAGTCGCTGGCCGATGCGCACATCGAAAGCCAGCCGATGGCGCGCACCGCGCCAGGGTCCAGCGCCACGCCGAGCGCGGCATCGATTTGCAGGATTTCCTCGTCGCCGCTTTCGGCGCTGCCGGTGATGCGGCGGTAGAACCGCGTGCCGTCGTACAGCTCGATTGCGATGTCGCGGCGGTTCTGCTGCAGGTAGCCGAACTGGCTGTAGCCCATCCACGGCACGTGCAGTTGCGTGGCGTTGTCCGCCAGCGCCGCCTTCAGCTGCACGTCCTGCAACCAGGTCGGCACCCACAGCGTGGCAAGCTGGCCTTCCAGCATGTACACCATCGAGCGGAACACCGTGTGCTTGTCGCGCCGGTACAGCTTGAAGTTCTGCGACTGCGCGCGGAACGGCATGCGCGGCAGGTCGTAGTAGAAGACCGGGCCCACGTCCGTATCCACCGTGCCGGAAAGCCGGTCGTATTCATCGGTCGGGTCGTCGGAAACTTCGTTGCGCCATTCCAGCACCGGCGCGCCGCGGTACGTCGTCGCGGTCGGCCACGCCGCCGGCCAGTCGCACGGCTCGTCGATAATGGCCGCCACGTCCAGCGCAAGGGTGGTGTCGGTGTGCCAGGTGGCCTTCGGCACGTCGGCCAGGCGCGCCTTGCGCACCGGCATCAGCTTGTTGCCCGGCCCCCACGCGTTCACCGTGGGCGCCGCCAGCGCCAGCCCATCGGCGCTGATGCTGTCGATGGTCACCAGCTCCCACGTCTGCGGGTCTTGCCACAGCACCGCCTGGCCGCCCGCCACGAAATCAAAACCATTTGTGCGACACGAAAGACCGTCGGCGCCGGCGGCCGCGGTCGCGGTCAGCCATTGCTGGTCGGGGAAGATCGGCAGCAGGAACTGGCGCACGCCGATGTCGAAGCGAATGGCATCGGCAATGCGCTGGTTGCCGCGGCCGAGCAGGGATGAAAACGCGAACGTGCGCCGCGGCGTATCGCGCAGCCCGCGAATCTGCTCCGCGCCCGATGCCGTCGCCACCATCGCATCGGAAAGAAACGCCAGCGTTTCGTTGACCGGCTGGCTGGCTTCAGGTTTGGTGGGCCACAGAATGGGGCCGTCTGCCGTGTAGCCCATCAGCTTGCCCACTTCCCACGGATGGCGCTTGGGTTGTCGCCGACGATGTGCACCACGGCTTTCTGGAAGGCGGGAAGCTGCGCAATCTTGTCGGCGGCTTCCTCGACGCTCCACACGTGGATATGCGTCGTGCCGCCGTCGTTGCCGCCCTGCGGCGAATCGTTCGCCGCGAAATCGCTCATGCGCACGCGCGGCTGCGACGGTGCGCTGAAGCCGAGCGACGCCGGCGACGGCGCATTGGCGAACGGCGAAACGAAGCCGCCCTCGGCGTAGCCATGCAAGGTGCGGCGCATGGCCTCGAAGGCTGCGGGACCGCCGATCGCGCGCATGTCTTTCTGCGAGAACACGCCTTCGCCGGCGTGCACGAAACCGGCGATCTGATACTTGCCACCGTGGCCGGTGTAGCCGCCTTCGCTGAAGCCGCCGCCACCACCGCCACCGCCGCCGCTAAAGCTGGCCCCCGCGATCAGCGATGCGATCTCCGCGCCCTGCGCGAACGCCCCGACGATGAAGGGAATGTTGTACGGAAAGCCGACTTCCGACGCCTTGGCGACGTTGGTGGCCAGGCTCACCGCGGCCTGCGCGATCGCGAACGTTTTGGACAAGGCGAACAGCACGGCGTAGGTCTTGTTTTCGGTGCCGTAGCGCTGCGCCCACACCTGCGCCAGCTGGCCGAATGCATCGCTGGCCACCTGCACTTCGCCCCAGTACTGCGCCTGCTGAATCTGGCCAACCGCCGCCGCATGCTGCGTCGACAGATCGCGCTGTGCGGCATCGAACCGCTGCGAGATCGCCAGCTGGTCCTGTCCATATTTCTCGGCCGCTGCCAACGCGGCCGCGCGCTCCTTCTCAAGCGCGGCTTGCGACTGCGCGAACCAGTCGTTTTCGCCGGCCATGTCGCGCAGGGACGCGCCGAGACCCGTTTGGCTTTGATCGATCGATTGCCCCGGCATCCCAATTACGCTGCGTGGAATGGGTTGGCGCGGCTGGTTCCGATCGATGATCTGGCCTAAAGCTTGATTGAATTCCTGCGAGCTGATGTCGTGGCCGGAACCTTTTAGCTGTTTCGTCAGCTCATACAATTTGTTGAGCTTCGCAATGGCCTTATTGACATACGTATCCACAGAATCGGCGACCTCGATTCCAAACCGTCGCCAGGTCTCCTGCGTTTTTTGCGTCGGTGCGGCGCCGAGGGTTGCTTTGAACTGAATCCATGCCTGCTCGGTTTTTTTGAGCTCGCCCTGCTCGTCTGCATCCATCTGAACGCGCTTAGATGCGGCGTCCTGCTGCAATTGCGTGATCTCAGCATCGATCTTCGCAACCTTCTGGTCTGCTTGAATGCGGTCCGCCGCGGTTTTGATGTGGCTTGTCGCCGCCACTTTTTCCTGTTCCAGTGCCGCAGTGCGATCGCGCACGTACTTTTCGAGATCCGCGCGCAAGCCGTCGTAATACGCTTTGTCGCTAATGAGACCTGCCTGGTGCTGCGCAGCCAGTTGCTTGTCGGCGTTTTGATAAGCGTTTTGGATCAGCGCCAGCGCGTTTTGCACCGCAGCCAAATTAGCGTTCAGCTGGGCGCGATCGATATTGCCATCTCGTTTTTTTAGTGCCGAATCGAGCTGTTGTTGCGCCTGTTCGAGCGCCTCCTTGTAATGGGCCTTGGCTAGCGCGATTTCATCGGCCGTGAGATGGCCCAACATCGTTTTGTCGAGGGCCGCCTTGGCTTTCTTCGTTGCATCGTCGAACGCCTGCAGGGGCGTCTTGAATTGATTGAGGTACGCCAGGCCCTGTTTGGATTTGGTCTCGGCGTTCTGGGCGACCGCTTGCGCCGTCTGTTCGACACCCTGGCGCGCGACCTGGCCTTGCAGGTCTTTCACCTTCGCCTGCAAATCCGCGATGGTTTCATTGGATGCGTTCTGCACCAGGTTGCCGGCACGATCCAGGTGCGTGCCTTGCGCGTTCTTCAGGTCCGCGCGCGCCCCGACGAGCTGCTGATTGATGGATTGCCCGGCACCGATGCCCTTGGCCGCATTCCAGGCGGCAGACGCGGCCTCCTTCACCTCGTTCCAGGCGCGGATCATGATGCCCGCGCTGACCTGCACCTCTTCGGCGCGATCGTGGACTGCTTGCGAGGCAGCCTGCTGTGCAATGCCGAGGGCGCGTTCCTGGTCGCCTTGGTCCAGAAGGCGCTGAACCTCGTCGAATTGCGTCGCGGTCAGGAAGTGGTACTGCTGATCGAGCTTGGCAATCGTCTGGATATTGCCGCTCATGAGATCGTCGACGAATTTCACGCCGTCGGCGAGTTTGCCGCCCGTCATCGTGGCGAATTCGACAGCGGTTTGCGACAACCGATCCAGTTGAGCGCGGGCAAGGGTGCCCTTCGCCGCGAGTTCTGTCAGTGCCGTCGCCGCATCGCCGTAGCGCCCCGTGACGGCCCCAATGCGGTTGGCCATGTCCACCAACTCGCCCGCTGTCGCGCCCGCGTAATCGCCGGTCGAAATCAGCGCGCGATTGAACTTCAGGGTTTCTTCCTCGCCCTTGAACTCGGCGAGCGCGTACAGCGCGAGCGCTGCCAGTCCGGCAACCACGGTAACTGTCAGCGCTGCGACGGCGGCTTCGGCGGTGGCTGCGGCGCCGCCGAATTTGATGACATCGGTCGATGCGCCCTTGAAGTTGCCTTTCGCGAGGTTGCCCGCAAGGTTCGCGACGCTGCGGCCCAGCGCATTTGAACTGCGCGAAGCATTGGTCGCCATCGTGGCGACATTGCCCAGTGCACCGGCGTTCTGTTCGGCTGCCTGTGCAGCGTCGCGTTGGGCGCCGGCGCTCGCATCCAGCGACTTGCCGAGTGTCGCCGTGGATGCCGTTGTCTTGTTGGCGGCAGCTTCGGTTTTCTTGATCTCGGTCTGGACCTGCTGCAGACCGCTTACGGCCGACTTGGCGTCGGCCGTGATCTTGAGCGCGATGGTTGGATTGACGTCAGTGGCCATGAATCACATTCCATGCGTTTCGGCGGGTCAGCCTGTGCGCAGTGCCTCCAAGAGCTGCTGCATTGCGCGTGTGCCTTTGCCGTTTTTGCCGCCCCGCGCGCCGCCATATCCCCATGCGACCGCTTCAACCATGTCAGCCTTGACGCGCGCTTCGTGTCTCAATTGCGCGCGCCTGATCAACATCAGTTGACGCCGGGTGTAGCGCCCATCGATGTCGCAGGGATCGATGCGGGTAGCGCGAGAGACGGTGAGAAGGACGTCGATCCAGCGGACATCTTGCGCCGATGTTTCGCCTCCGCGCGGTCGAGCAGGCGCCGCACGACCGTCCTCCAGAAAAAACGGCCGGCCACCGCCCACCACGTCATGTACAGAAGCCTGCCGTCTGCCGGGTTCAGACGTTCGATGAACTTGGCATCGATGCCGTCGATGCTGTCCAGCATCAGCTGGTGCACGGCATCCTCGTGTTGCGCCATGAGGTCGATATAGGTTTCGACCCCCGCATCCTTGGCCTCGCCGGAGTCCGTGAGTTTCCGCAGATCTTCGATCAATGCATGGCCCACGCGAAGCGCGCGCTGCTCCTGGCTGAAGAACCGAAACTCTTTCACCACCAGATCGCGACCATCGACGGTCAACGGAAGATCGGGTGCAATGGTGAACAGGTCTTCCAGCGGATTGTCCGCCGCCTTTGCCTCATCCACCACGGCGGGTTCAGCGGTGCTTGCCAGTTTGCGTGCCATGTTTGCCTCACCTGATCCCGGCGTGCGCCGGGGATGACGAAGATGGAAGCGGGCCACGATTCGAACGTGATGGCCGGCTTTGAGACCGGCTTGCTGCCAACAGCTACCCGCAATTCGTTTCAGCGCGACCCGGCCTTATGCCACGTCGAGCAGCATCAGGCGGGCGTAGCCGCCGTATTTCGGATCGTTGATGCGGAACGCATCCACCTTCGCGCTGCCGGTCAGGTTCAGCGCGCCGAAGCTGTCGTTGATCAACGCCAGCGAGTCGGTCGGCGAAAACGCGATGCGATTGACCTCGCCGCGGCATTTGGTGGTCTTGCCGCGCACCGTGTTCTTGCCGTCGAACAGGACGTACATGTCCTGCGAATTGGCGGTAAGCGCGGTGACGATGCTGAACGATCCATAGGTGTAGGTCGACGCCTTGACGCCAGCCTTCACGGTAAGGAACTTCAGGACGCCGGTGGTCGGGCTCAACGTGTAGTCGGTATCCAACACCAGCGGCTGCGCGGTGCCATCGACCAATGCGACATCGGATACCTGGGCGAATTCCAGGCCCCACATATCGCCGACCTCGACATCACCGATCGTCTCGTCCGTGACGGTGCTGCCGGTGACGCTTTCGACCGAACCGGCCAGGGCGAGCGCGGCGTTCTTGTCGCTGATCTGCGCCAGCGTCAACTTCACGCTCATATCCTTGGATTTGTCCAGTTCGTCTTCGAGCCCCCGGCTGCCCGAGTAGTGCTCGTTTTGCTTGTCGGTCTCGACGGTGAAGTCCCATTCCAGGGTGCTGGCGTCGTACACCCAACGCGCCGGCATGCGGCTGCCGTCGGGGTTGCGCAGGCCAATGCCCACCAGGCCCTGCATGCTGAAGGATTCGGTGCTTTGCATGATCTGCTCCTACTTGGCCGCCGCCGCGACGAGTTCCTTGGCAACAAGGAAATCGCGCTGCTGCAGCGTTACGGTGATCTTGTCGCCCTGCTTGCAGACCTTGCCCTTGTGGGTATGGCCGTCCTTGAGCAGGGTGACTTCGACGGTTTCTTGCTTCGGTGCGGCTTTCTCGTTGGGCATTACGGTTTCCTCGGGTCAATCGCTGATGAGTTGGCGGGTGGTCAGGGCAAGACGCGCGGCGTGGCACAGCACGTTGGCGAACATCACGGGGCCGGAATCGACCACCTGCACGCCGGCGTCCTCGTTTTCGGGTTTCGGAGTCAGCACCAGGCCGCCCAATGTCGAGTCTGCGCGGAAGGTGTCGGTGATGGTTTCGATCAGGTTGTCGAACGCGATTTCGCTGCTGGCCGCATCGTCCAGCGCCATCACGCCCTGGATGCGCCAGGCGACGGTCTGCACGCGGCGGCTGCCGCCGGCGCTGACTTCGTTGATGGCGCCGCGGCGCACGAACCAGCCGCGCAGCTGCTGTTCGCCGGCCGGCACGTACAGGCTTTTCAGCTTGTCCATCGCGTGCGCGTAGCGCTCACGGTCGTGCACTACGCCGATGCCGGCAATGCCGGAGAGCTTCGCCACGATGGCAGCGCGAAGATCCTGCAGCGCGCTCATGCCACACCGCCCGCAAGCTGGTCACGCACGCGCTGCACGGCGTCGGTCAGCAGCTGCTGGATCTTCGGCAGCATCTTGTTGTACGTCTGCTGCCACACCGGCTGCGCGTGCGTGCCGCGCTTGCCGATGGTGTTGCGAATGGCAAAGGCCATGCTCTTGGCTTCCTTCTCGCGCAGGCCGATCACGGCCTCGATCCAGTCCATCAATGGCTGGATGGGCGGCTTGTGTGGTTTGGTGCCGACCTCGACGTACGCGCCGTAGGGCTGCGATTCGGCAACCATGCCCAGCACGCCGTCGGCGACCAGGCTTTCCTCGTGGTGCACGCCGCCGACCAGGCCGGAGCCGCTACGTCCGCCCGCGCCCATCGGCAGATGCTGTTGCAGCTCGCCCTGCACCAGCACGTCGGCTTCGGTGACGGCGCGCAGCAGCTCGCGCTGCGTCAGTTCCGGCGCCTGCTTCCACACCTCGGCGAGCTGCAGAAACTGGCTGGCGTCGATGGTCAGTTCCATCAGGTCACCGGCCAATTCGTGGGCGGGTGGAACAGCCGGCGACGGCCCAGGCTGTCGGTGCGCTGCAGTTGTTTCACGGCGCTGGCGCCCTTGGTGCGGTCGCTCGGCGCGCTGCCGACCGCCGCGGTGTAGATCGCCAGCAGATCCCGCGCGCGCGCGCGCCACTGGTCGGTCTTGGTCTTGCGGTCCACCGTGTCGGCGGAAATGGTGGATTCGGATTCCCCTGCGTAGTAGCTCGCGAGCTGCCCGCACAACCACGACGCCGCCAGCGCGGCGACGGCATGCGCATGCTTCGCCGGCACGGTGTCGTCGGCATCGTCGACCAGGTGCGCGGCCGTGTAGGTCAGGCGCACGCTTTCATCGACGGCGAGCTGCACCGGCAGGCGCAACTGGCGCACCGTCGGTGACGCATAAATCTGCACGTCGCTGGCATCCAGATACACGGGCGGCCACTGGCCGATCGGGTATTCCGCGCTCACCAGCACACTGTCGTCGGTCCAGCCCGCGGGCAGGTCCAGCGTGTTGCCGGCCGTCGTGGCGGCCTGGTCGACCACCACCGAGCGTGGCGCGTCCGCCGAATACTGCGTCACCGCCGCGTTGATCGCGGCGTCGCGCTGGTCAGTCGTGATCACGCTGTCGCGATCGCGCACCAGGGAATCGACGTCAGTTTGATAGTCGGCGAGCATGGAAAAGATTCGGTATTCCGGTCAAGAAATCGGCGCGGCGAGGCCGCGCCGATTCGGAGAGAAGGAGGACGTCCGTGTCCCCTGCACGCACTCGTTACGCGACCACCGCGCCGTAGAAGCCGCGGAAGTCCATCACTGCACCGCTGTAGATGTGCCGGATCTTGTATTTGATCTGGTCGTTGGAGAACAACGAACCCTGATTCGGCGAGTCCTGGATGAAAATCTCGGGCTCCTGGTTGCCGTTGTAGAACCCGATCTCGATCAGCGGGGTCTCGCTCTTGTCGGCCGTGGCGTACCAGTTGTTCGCGTCCGTCCAATACGGCACCGCATGCAGCGTCGGCGCTGTGGTCTGGATGAACTTCGGGTCGTTGTTCGTGTCGCGGTTGAACAGGTTGTAGGCCGTCTCTTCCAGATCGGGCGGCACGATCAGGTGACGCGCCACCAGGCCCAGCCGCTTCGCGCTCGTCAACTCGGCCTGCTTGGCCATCGCCAGGCGCGCCGCGGACCACGTCGTGGCATCCAACGCCGCGGAGCCGAGGTTGTTGTGGCCGGCCACGAACAGCGCCGTGGTGTCGTAGATGTTGCCGTTGTCGGCAATGAAGTCCAGCACGAACTCGTACAGCGTGCGGGCGGCCGCCATCGCCATCTTGGTCGGGATGCGGCGGATCACGCCGACATCGTCGTTCGCGATGGTCTCGATGCTGATGGTCTCGGTGCCGCCGCGCTTGGTGATCGCGTAGCTCGCGGCTTCGTCGCCGGGACTGGTCAGCGCGGTGTACGAACCGTCTTCGGCAACGTCCGGCAGATTGCCATAGCCGCCGATGCGGGCGCGCTCCTGCGTGCGGAAGTCAGTGATGGGTACCACGTCCGCCAGGAACTGCCAGTCGCTCCACTGGTTGGCCCCGTTGTAGTCACGCAACATCGCGCGGGTGATGGAGTCGCCCAGCGCGTCGCCGAACGTGGCGGCGCTGATCGCTTCGCGGAAGTTCGCCGCGCCGATCGCCTCGCGCAGACGCTGCGTGTCGACGTTCTTCATCAGGCCGGTCACGCCGCGGTCGCCGGTCATTTCCACGTAGCACTCGCGGAACGATATGGCCTTCTTGGTCGGATCGAAGAACTCGTCCAGCATCTTCTGGACCTTGTCGGCGCGATCCTCGCCCGCTTCCACGAACTCGCCGAGTCCCTGCACCTTGGCGCCATCGTTCAGCTCGCCCAGGAACTTGCGCTCGGCCTCGATCGCGGCGGTCACGTCTTCGGTCTTGAAGCTGGCCGCTTCGGCGAAACGCGTCGTCAGTCGATCCTTGATGGCCTTCGGCAACTTGGCCTCGGCAATCGCAACGCGTGCATCGGCGCGCGCTTCGACCATGCGGATCTGCTCGGCCATCTGCTCGGCGGTCACGCCGGCCGGGGTGGTTTCGGTTTTCGCGGGCGCCGGGGCCGCCACCGCTTCGCGGTAGGCTTCCAGCACCTGCTCGTCGCTGGCATCGGCCAGACCTTCGGCACGCTTCGCGTCGCGTGCGGCAATTGCTTTCATCATCTGCTCGCGCAGCATGTCGGTTTCCTCGTGATGGGATTTGGCTTCGGTGAAACGGATGAACTGACCACCGGCGCCAGGCTCGATGATCAGATCCACGGAGGCGACCTTGGTGAGTTTGGTGGCCTCGCGGAACTTGCCGGACTGCTTGGATCGGCCGGATGCGTCGATCGACAGGCCGAACAGATCGGTCATGCCGCGCGAGACTGCCTCGCGCAACTTGGCGGCGACGTCGCTGGATTCGAGCACGTCGAGCACCGCCTGAATTTCGCCGCCGTCTTTCGACTCGACGAACTTGGCTTCGGTGAGCCGGCCGACCAGCTGCCGGAAATCCTTGCCGCCGCCCTTCAGATGCTCGTCGTCGCTCTTCACGAACACACGCACGCCGTTGAACAGCGGCACCGCTTCGCGCAGCACGCTGGCGGGATAGGTGACGTTGTTGAGCGATGTGCCGGCGCGGATCACGCGCACCAGGTAGCGGGTGGGCTTGTCGCCGCCATCGGCTGCTTCGATGAAGAAGCCGGTGGCGGAAACCGCGGAGTTACCAGCACCAGGGCTGGGCTTTCCGCGGGCGCCACCGGGTGCAGCCTCGCTCTCGGGTGTATGGGGTGCAGCTTCGCGCGCTGGCGTGACAGGCGTGGGCGTGAGCACCACTTCCTGTGCGTTGCCGAGCGCGACCGTGTTGTCATCCGCGATCGTGTACATGAACTGGAACTGCTTGCCGTCGCGCAGGATCACCACGCGATCGGGATACACGGCCTCCATGCAGATCCAGTCGTTTTCGCCTAGGCCGTAGTTGCGCTTGAGCGCGGCCTGCAGCAGATCGCGCACCTGGCCGAACTCCGTCGCCGCGGCTTCGCGCAGCGCGGCATCGCCGATGATGCCCGTGATGGCAATGGCGGCAGCGATCGCGCGCAGCTTCACTTGATCGCCTCTTTCCAGACGCGCGTGCCGTCGGTGACCACTTGCGCGGTCTTGCTCTTCGACAGCACCTTCACCTTGGCCTTGTCGACCTTGGCCGGGCGGCGCGGACGCAGACCGTCGTCATCATCGACTTTCGATTTCGCGGCTTCATCGGCCGCGGCTTTCTTCGCGGCCTCTTCGGCGGCGGCCTTGTCGGCGGCTTCTTTCTCCGCCAGGGCGGCGGCTTCGGCTTTCAACTGCTCTTCGGACTTGGGCACGAGAGATCTCCGGAATGGGTTCGCAAACGCGTTGCGCACCGCGAATTTTCCGGATCGATCGGCTGGAGTCTTTTAACGCGCGTTAATCAGGACTTGCATCAGCGTTTGGGTTGGGGCGCGTGGCGCGGATCAACCAGGCGACCGCTTGGCAGCTCAATCTTCACCGCGCCGGCATCGTCGATGCGCACGGCGCCCTTGTCGCCGAAGCTGGAACCATCGACCACGGGGATGGAATGACACCCGCAGTTGATCGTGTTGGCGGCGCTGCCGTTCGGGTCACGAGGGTACATCAATTTTTCGCCATCGACGATGAACGGTTTGTCGTGCGGAACGATCTGCCCGTTGGCGGCGATATGCGACGCGCGCGGATGCAAGCGCGGGCTGTGCATCCAGCGCTTGTGCAGGTTGGGCACGATCTGCGCGTCACGCTCCAGCGCGGCCTGGTGTCCCACAGAATAGGCGCGGCCGATTTCGGTGTAGGTCACCGTCATGGCGCGCGCACGCGTGGCGCCGCCCAGCACGCGCCGCACGGCGGTGATGGTGTCGGGCAGCGATTGCACGCCGACCAGGTGCTGCACCAGCGTGGCGTTCAATCGGTCGACCGCGCGCACGGAAATATCCTTGATGCGATCGGTCATGAAACGCTTGGCCGCCATCAACACCGCGGCATCGATGCGCGCGCCGGAAAGCCCCACCGTGATGCCGGTGACGCCGGCATCGCGCAATGGCGCCGCCAGGCTATTGATGGCCGCTTGCCATGCGGCATCGGCGCCGTTGGTCGCGGCCTGCGTCGCGGCGGTCTGGAACGCGTGCAGCGCGCGCTCGATCTCGTTGCGCAACTGCATCAGCCGTCGCTGCGCGGATTCCGTGGGGTTGGACTGCAGCGCCGTGATCACGCTGCGCTCGGCGATCTTCAGTTGCCGCACGATTTCCTGCAGCGTCTCGCGCTGGATGCGCGGCAGCTTTTTCGCTTCCGCCAGCGCGGCGGCGTTGAACGCGGCCGCGCGTTCCTCGGGCGTCATGGATCAGGCCGCTTCGGCGGCGGGTGCAGGCGGAATCGCCGGCGGCGGCGGCTGGTCGTTCAGCGGAACGCCTTCCAGTTCCGTGCCGCCGTGATCAGCCAGTTCCTTTTCGGCTTTCTTCAGCTCTTCCTCGACGTCGATCTCCACGCCAAGCCGACCCGCGATGGATGCGATGACACGCAAAGCCGTTTCGCGGGAGACAAGCTGTTCGCCGAGCGCCATCGCCACCGCCGCGGTCGCCTGCGCCAGCGCCGCCGCATACTTGGTCGTGTCTTTGGCCGTCATTTCCGGCCACTCGACCTGCAGCGTCGCGAGGATCTTCGCCTGCTCGGGGGACAGCTCATCACCCAGCGCATCCCACTCGCTGCGCACCACGTAGCGGCCGATGTCGGCCAGCATGTGGCCGATGGTGCGCTGGCGCATTTCCAGCATCTTCTCGGTCGGCTCGGTCATTGATGAGCCGGTGGACTTGTTCACGTCCTCCGCGCCGCCGTACCAGTGTTCGGGGATCGTTGCGCCGCCCAGCACGTGGTTGCGGAACAACCGCGCGCCGGCCGCGGAATCGACCGCCTTCAGATCAGGGGTCGGCGCGTTCCATTCCTCGTTTTCGTTGTGCACGCGTACGCTGCCCGGTTTTGGCGGAGCGATTTTCTTCGCCCGGTCGGCGATTTCCTGCGGCGATGCGCCGGTGATCTTCAAATCCCAAATGAACGCGCGTAGCGACCCAGCACGATCCAGCTCGCCGAACAGATATTGATCGTACGCATCCAGCCAATCGATCTGCGCCAGCAGGTCGCTGCGTCCGCGCGTGGTGCTGGAAAGATCGTTCACCCGATGGAAGAAGCAATCGCCAGTGTCGAACTTCTCGCGGATCCGCTGCGTGTTGGTGGCGAACGCTTTTTCGGGGACGTTCACGATCACGCGATAGCGGCGTGCCATGCCCTTGCGGTCTTTCTTCGTGACGACGCCGATCGGCTGCTCGCGGTTTTCCGGGTCCATGACCACGGTTTCGATCAGCGCCGGGTCGAGATAGCCGAGCCGCACGAACTTGGAATTCTCGTCGCGGAACACCGGGTAGCACGCCTCGCCAAACAGCGCGAGTTCGCGCACGCGCTTGGGCAGCTTGATGTCCCACGCGTTCAGGCCATCGGACCAGTGTGCATCGAGCGCGGCCTGCGCGGTGTCGTTATCCACGCGCCACTTCACGCCCTGGGAAAGCAGATAGGCGACGGGAAGCTCGATCAGCCGGTTCGCCAGCAGGTTGGTTTCCCACTGGAAATGCGCCAGCCGCTGCATGCGGTCCTGCGTCAGCGGCGCAAGGTCGCGACGACCGTCGCCAGTCAGCCGTCGCCACTGATCCTCGTCGGCATCCACTGTTGCGCCCGCCGCTTCGCGAAATTCGGTATTCGCGGCGGTTTCCGGCGTTTCGCCGATCAAATCCGCCACCCATGCCCGGCTGGCACCCCCGGATGCGCCGTAGGACTTTTCAGGACTTTTTTTGAGGGCCATGCGGGCAATTCCTATACGTCGGTGGCGGCAAAGCGGCCGGAGCCGCTTACAGCGCGTTCTACGCGGTCGCGGCGATCGGCAAACATGGCGGCGCGGCGCCCGCGACCGAAGCCGTCGGCGCGATACGTGTCGGCATCGGGTTCGATCGACTCGCCGGCGGCGGGTTGCAGATTGGTTTCGCCGGCGTGCAGCGCCAGCATGTGCGCCCAGAACTCGTCGGCGTGGCCCGCCTCGTTGCGGTCGGCATCGAAGCGCGGATTGCCGGCGACGGTCGTGAGCCGGCGCACCGCGTGATGGCTGTCGCGGATGTCGCGCGAAACCGGAATGCGCACGCGCTTGTCCTCGAACATCTGCTTGCCGTACGTGGCCAGGTGCTGCTTCACCTCGCCGGTGAACGTCACACCCTCGATCCGGTACTCGCCCCAGCGCGCCTGCGCCTCTTCCACGATCGGCATGCCCAGGCCGGTCTTGTCGATGCAGGCCCGGCGCGCGTTGTACAGGCGCATGCGCACGTCGAATTCGTGCAGCTGCTCGGCGAACGGCGCGCGGCGCATCACCTTGACGTTGCGCGTCCAGAACACGTCGCCCTCGCGCTGCACCGTCCAGATCACGGATTTGTCGCCGGTGCGCGCCACGTCCCAGCCGATGAAGCATTCCCCGCGCGGGTCCAGCTTCTCGATCCGGCCGGCATCCGGCGACTCGCAGCCGACGATCAGCTCCCACGGCAACCATGCCGATGCTTCATCCACCGGCGTGCACATGTATTCCTGCTGCCAGGCGTCTTCGTCGCCGACGCTTTCATGCTCGGCTTCGATCCATGCCTCGCGCTCGGCCTGGGTGAGCGGGCGGCCCATGATCCGATCGGCCAGGCCATCGTTCACGGCGTCGACGATCGTGGTGGTGTGCAGCGACCACGCCGGCTTGCGCCCTTCTGCGATCGCCTTCTTGGCGTCGCTGATCATCCGGTAATAGCGGTTGCCCTTGCCGTTGTACGTGCTGATGATCCGCGCCGGGAATCCCCAGGTGATGATCGGGCGCGCCGCCTTCCACATGGCGTCCTGATCACCGTGGAACGCGAACTCATCCAGCACCAGCTTGCCGCCCTTCGATCGGAACGCCTTGGGGTTCGACGACAGCGCGTTCACGCGCTTGCCGTTCGCGAACTGCACCGTCAGCGCCTTGATGTCGTCGTTTTTGCTGATGACCGTCTCGCCCAGGTCGGTCGCGGCGATGTTGAGAATCCGCGCCCATTGCGCGACGTAGCGGATGTATTCCTTCGCGGCCGATTCGTCGGCCGAGGAAAACCATACATCCAGCGGCTTGTCCGAACGCGCGGCATCGCGCGTGTCTTCGTAGCTCTGCACGTAGCTCGCGCCGATGCGGCGCGACTTCTCCCATTCCTTCAGGCGCGACTGGTCCTGCAGCCACGCGATCTGGTAGGCGAGGAAATACGTGGACAGGCCGCTCATGGCGTTGCCCGGTAGCGCATCTGCGCCAGGAACAAGCGCACGTACAACCCGCAGGCACGCCAAAGCTCCAACTCGGCCTGCAGGGTTCGTTGCGGTTTGCGGGCATGCGGATTCACAGCAGCCGCAGCTCCTTCTCGATTTCGTCGATGGAGGCTTGCGTCAGACCCACGCGCCGTCCGACTTCGCCGGCCTTCTTCGCCGCGCGCTCGATGGCCGCCTTCTCGATCTTCTCGCGCCGCTCGATGTTGGCCTTGCTGGTGGCTTCCAGATCCCGAATCGCCTTGGCCAGCAGCATGATGTCCATCGGCTTGGTGGGCTTGGCCTTGCTGTCGTCGCTTTCCGGCGCCATCGTCGCCAGCGTCTGGAACGCCACGGTCTTCAGCATTTCGGCCAGCAGCGCGCCGACGTCGCCGCTCGGATTTTCGCCCAACTGCGTCACCCACTGGCCGGCCACCGCCTGCGCGTCCTGGTACTGGCGCATCTGCGCACGCGCGCTCTTCACTGCGCGGCCAACCGCAGAGCGCGAGACTTCGCCGTCCAGCTCGTTGAGCTTGTCGGTGATGTCCTCGATCGTGTGGCCAGCGCGCACCAGGCGGTGGAACAGGTCCTGCAGATCCTGCGGCATCAGTTCCAGCGTTGACCGGCGGCCCATGTCAATCCTCCAGCACCACGACGCCCGGCACTTCCGCGTCGCGCGAAACGATGTCGCGGCCGAGCTGGGTGATTTTGGCGAAGCCGACATCGACCACCGTTCGGCGCGTCACCATGCCGTGCTGGTGCAGCCAGTACAGATCCATGTCGAACGTGTCCGCGTCGACCTTGTAGCCGGCGTCGCGAATCATCGTGCGCAGAATCGCGTCGCTGGCGCCCTGGTCATTGCTGGCGGCCAGCAGCTGAAGGATGCGGCCGCGGCGGTAGCGTTGCTGGTGCAGTGCGAAAGGCTGGTTCATCATCGTTCCATCAGGTGTCGGTTGATCACGCGAAGCTGTTCGTTCATCGCCCGCATTTCCGCGCGGGTTTCCGCCGCATCCTTGCCGATGTCATTGATCTTTTCGTGCAGCGGCCCGAGGTTCTTGGCTGTGAGATAAAACCGCTGGTCGGATTTCAGCCCGGCCACGGTCTGCTGCAGCTCGCTCCACGACTTGTCGCGTTCGGTCTGCTTGCGCCACATGGCGGCCAGAAACGTCGCCATCACGATCAGCGCGCATGCGACGATGCCCAGCAGCATCAGCAGCAACGGGCCGTTGATCATTGTTCCGGTCATGGCTTTCCATCCCCCTGCAACTTCCCGACCGCCGCGCGATCCGCGTTGGCCTTTTCCACTACCGCGCGCCATAGCGGAATCGTCGCCAGCGCATCCAATACACACACCGCGGGCTGTCCGGACCAGGCGCAAAACATCCCCGGTGTGGCCGGCTCGGCAAGCGGCGTCGTGTATTCGGACGGCACCGACACGTAGTGCGTGACCGGAACCTCAATGATTTGCGGGCGCACCAGCACTTGCGGCCGCGCCGGGCCACAGCCGCCGAGCAACGGCGGGAGGCACAGCGAGGCGAGCAAGAGCGGCACCATCGGCGTCTTCATGCCCCTGGTTCCTGATCGCATCCACGTCTTGTTTCGCGCGCGCATCGATGGCGGCCATCGCGGGCGCACGGATCTTCAGTTGCGCCGCCGCTTGGCGTTGCAGCGCATCGGCCTTGGCCTTTTCGGTCTTGGTATTGGTGCTGATCGTTGCCAACGCGCTGGTCTGCGCATCGGCCGTGACCTTGCACGTCGCGAAATCGCCTTGCGCGCTGGCCACCGACTTCGCATCGTGCGCCGCGCGCAGCCCGTAGCCCACGCCGAAACCGCCGCCGAAGATGGCGGCCAACGCCAGCAGGCCCACCACCACCACCGTCCATTTAGGCGACATGACACGCGGCCTTGCCGGGCCAGCCGGCGTCGATATAGGCGGGTTCCAACACCAGTAGGATGCTCCGCACGTAATCGCGGTTTTCGTGCCACGCGCTTTTGCTGCGTGCGCGAAACGATGCCGTCTCGTGGAACCATCGCTGCGGATCCGCGCCGGCCCGGTCGGCCAATGCGCGTTCGCGATCGCGTGCGGTTTCGCCGCCGTTGTACGCCGACAGCGTCATCGCCCAGCGTGCGCAATCACCGTTGCCGGGCGCGCGCGCATACAACCATGCGTCGTAACAGGTCTGTGCGCGAATCGACCACCACGCATCCCAGGGATCGGGCGGCCCTACGGCGGGGCAAATCTGCGGCAGCCACTGCGCCGTCGGCGGCGCGAACTGCGCCAAGCCTTCGGCATACGGCGATTTCGCCTTCGGATTCCAGCCGCTTTCCTGCTGCAACTGCGCGGCCAGCCGCGCCACCGGCGCAGCCAGGCCGAAGCGTTCGCCCGCCGCCTGTTCCAGCGCATGCCGATACTGCAGGCTGGTGGCGGGAATGCGCACGCCCAGCGCCGTGCGCGCATCGGCGGAATTGACGCAGGTCGCCAGCAGCGACACCAGCGCCACGCCGACCAGGAACCACAACAATCGCGCGCGCAGGGTCATGCGGCAGCCCTCGGTTCGATGTTGTAGGCCCAATTGGTGCCGTAGTCCGGCTTCGTCGGCACCGCTTCGCAAACCTGCCACGCGTCGGCGGCGCCGGGAACGTTCAAGTCCACCAGACCCGGGATTGAAGCGCGAATCAGCGCCGGGTAAGCATCCGGCGCATTCGCGTACTGGACGAAATCACCCAGCTTGTTGTTCGCATAGCCGGGCATGTTTTTGCGGATCAGCGCATCCAGCGCTTGGGGCGTGATCGCTGGATCGGTTGCAGCAGCGATGTCGGCTGCGGGCCATGCGCCTTGCGTTCCGATCCCCTGCGGGCCGGTGAGCGTTGCCTCGAGCACGGCCGTCCACGTCGGCAGGAAATTGCCCTGCGAATCCTTGATGGTGTGCACGTAGAGCGTGGACAGCGGATAGCGCGCATCGGCCAGCATCGGCATCACGTTGGCGCCAAGGTAGGCGGCAAATGGCTGCCACTCCGGTCGCTTGTAAGCGACCACGTTCACCACGATGCGCAGATAATTTTCCTGCCAGATGGCAATGCCAGTGCTCGGTCCACCCGGCGCGTCGTTGGCGCCAGGACGCATGTAGTCGGCGAGGAAACACAACGGGTTCGTCGCCGGAACCTTCGCCAGCATGGTTGCCAATTGCGCCGTGAAATATTCCGGCATCGCCGACAGGTATGAAGCCAGGAACACGCTGCGCAAGGCCCATGCGCTGCCGCGTTCCTGATAATGGTTCCACGTGAAGGTCTGCTGGCGATAGACAGGGTTGAATGCCGTCAGCATCGCATTGGCCCACACCGCGGCATGGAACTTGTCGCGCGCCGTACCGGAAGCAGCCGCCGCGACGAAGTTGTAGCCCGTCTCGTGCGCTTGATCCCATGCCAGCGGCGAACCCGTTACCTTGGCGGGATCGCTGTACGCGGCAATCGGATTGCCCGCAAAGGTCGCCTGCTTGTAGGGCAGGAACGACACCATCGGATAGGTGCCGATGTCGAACGGAAGGCCGGTATCGTCGTCCAGGAAATAGATCGGCCACGCGCCCGAATGATCGGCGGCGACGCGCACCACGGCATAGGCCGCATCGGACGGCTGCACGCAGAACGGCACATCCCATGCAGGCACGTAGGCAATGTCCGGGCGCGATCCGGTCGAACCCATGCCCTGCATCGTCGCCACGCCCATGCCGTTGTAGGACAGGTCGTAGTTGGTGAGGTCGGCCAGTGGCAACGGCACAGTTGGCGTTGCCCAGTTCGGGAACAAGGAACCATCCACCGCATGCCACGGTGCTTGCTTGCCGTAGCGGACTGTCTGGTTGAACGTGCCGCGGTGGAACTGAACGGACGCCGGGGCGAACACTTCCGCGCCGTCATAGCTCACGGATAGCGTGCCTGCGAAGTCATTGCCGTCGCGGCCGTTCACGGCGCCGATGTCCGCGCAATCGGAGTAGAACCGGCCGCGCAAGCTGGGGTGCTTGTCGCCCGCTGCATTGGTGAACGGAACGTATCGGCCGTCGACCGTCCAGTCCTCTCCAACCGTCGCAAGGGCCGTCCAGATCACCTTTTGCAGATCCACCACTTTCGCGGCGACCGTATGCGTGGCGATTGTTCCGCTCGGTGGCGGTTGCGGTGGCGGCGGTGGCGGTGGCGGCGGTGGCGGCGGTGGCGGCGGTGGCGGCGGTGGGGGTGGAGGCGGCGGCGGCGGCGGCGAAACCGGACGCGTGTACAGCACGTCATACGTGCCGACGTAGCTGATGGAGATGGTCTTGCCGGGGTTGGCCATCGCGACGTTGTCGGCGTCTTCGACGGCCTCTTCCAGGCTCTCGTGATTGCTGGCGCCGCCGGGCACGGCCCACTGCCCGCGATTGGTATGCGAAAGGGGGTTGCTCATGGCAGCAGCGCTCCGGCCAGGATGGCGGCCGAAACGATCAGCGCGCGGCGCTTCCAGGCGGTTCCCTCGGCAATGCCATCGAGCGTGTGCGGCCGCGCATACGGAAACAGCGCGCGATCCACCCAGTAGCCGATGTAGGCGTACACCGCCAGACGCGCGCAGCCCCACAGCATCAGGCCCAGCTTGGCCGGGTTCAGCCAAAACACGATGGCGAACGCCACCAGCCCAAGAATCAGCAGCGGCGAGCAGCGCAGCAGGTCGCTCGCCTTGGGTGCAATCGCAGCCCAGACGCGCAGCAGTTTCAGCCAAAGAGTGTCGTTGTTCATGCGGCACAAAGTGCCGCATCAAACCCCGCGGGGTCTTTTAACGCGCGTTAATCGGATAGCAGATCGAGCGGCGCATCCTGGGCGACGTAGTCGTCATCGCCAGGGCCGCGGTCGAAGCGATGGTAGTACAAGTGCCGGTTGTCGCGCGACAGCACCGCCGCCACGTTCTGCCCTGCAAACTCGCTTCGCGCCAGCAGCGCGCGAAACGCCGCTTCTGCGGCGGCAGCGCTGGGCGTATTGGTTTTTTCGAACACTTCGCTGCCGCGCGCGGTGCGGCGCTTCAGGTAGACGCGAAACTGCGGCACGCGGGCTCCAGGACAAAGGGGCCACGCGTGGGCGGGGCCGGGATGTCAGAGCACGAACTTGGCCACCAGCAATGCCACTGCAAACAGCCCGGCCACCACCACCACCGGAAACCAGCGCGCTTGCGCGTTGATCTTGCCGGCTTCGGCCATCAGCTTGCTCGCCTCGGCGATCAGTTTGACCGCATCGGCCTGGTCGCGCTCCATCTTGTTCTCCCGCTCGGAGCCCGGAACCCGCCGGATCGGTTTGCGCATTACAACACGATCCACCCACCCGGTCACGCCGCCCACCAGCGCGCGCCATTGCCGCCGCGCGTCACGTTGTGCCCACACCATCACGCGCAGGTAAGCGCAATAGCCGGCGCCGAACACCAGCATGCCGATCATGGCCGCAATCAACCAATGCTTGCTGTAGCCGACCAGCTTCAGGCACTGCAGGCCAATCGCCACGCACACCGCGTAGCCGAACAGCGCCAGCGTGCCGTCGCGCTGGATGCGTGCCAGCCGCATGGCGCGCACGCAGCAGCGGCAAATACTTTGCCCGCGGCGCATCAGCCGCGTTTCGCAGCGCGGGCAGAACGTGACATCGCAGGCGATATGAACATCCCGTCCCGCGGCGATGCCGCCGCGATCGGCACTGATCGAGGTTCCCGTGTATGAGCCATCCATGCGCATCCCCAAGCGCAGCCATTTGTGAAGACTGCATGCAGGATGCGTACCAGAGAGAGGGAATCACTACGGCGCAGTGGGCGCCGTCGAGTTCACGCAACGATCGTGAACGCCCTTGGCGATTTCGTCGGGCGTGCTTCTGCCAAGGCTGACGGCAACCATCATGCCGATCGACGCAACCACCTTGTCGCCGAGCAAGGGATATTTTTGGTCAGCGATTACGTCACGCGTCACGCGGTTCGCATCTGCCGGGCTTGCGCTCTTCGCCGCAATGTAGTGCGCAGCCTCTGTGGATTGCGAGCACAGGTCACTCGCGACCGAGGATTGAACGGCGGATTCCGGCGTGAACGCACCGATCGCAAGAAAAGCGATGAATAGCGCGATCAGCACGCCAACGAACACGCCGAGCTTTTTCCCAAAGCCCCAACGATTCCGGTTTCGCGCGCCGCAGTTTGGGCACGCCTTCGCATCGTTGGAATGTTCCTTTTGGCATTCCGGGCAAGTGATCACGGTCGTTTCTCCCCTTCGATGGCTTGATCATGCGGCAACTCGTGCGCCGCGTCACTTCTTGCGATTGTGATATCTCGGCGGCTTGGACTCGTGCAGCGTCACATCGCGCCCGGCCGCGATGCTGCCGCGATCGGCGTTGACGCGATGGGGCACATCTTCGTCGTCGGAAACCGCGCCCAGGGCGCGCAGCGCGCGTCGCTGCGCCACGGACGACGCCGCGCGAAACGCCAGCACCAATTCGCGCTCGATGCCGGACAGCAGAAGCCGTTTTTCGCCATGCCACTGCGGCCAAATCTCCTCAGCGGGGCGGCGGATGATCTCCGCGATGCGCTCCTCCACCTGCTTGCTGCGGCCGTGGCCGGCCACGACCGCGCTCACGGCGCTGCGATTTATCTCCAATTCTCGCGCCAGATCGGCCTGCGAATAGCCCGCAATCTCAAGCGCAGCCTTGATTTCAGCCGGATGCATGACGTTCCCTCAAAAACCGCTTGACACGCGATATGAACATGCGTAGTGTATGTGTTCACTGAACAAAGACAGTAACTTTGTGTACGGCGAATCGTTTCGCCGCTTTGGAACCGACATATGCCGAAAACCCCCTCCACCGTAAAAGTCGCGTTGCTGATGGCCAGCATCTCGCAAGCTGACATTGCGGATCAGCTGGGAGCCAAGCGATCGCAAGTTAGTTCGGTGGTGAATGGCCATGCACGCAGCAAGCGCATCGAACATTGCATTGTGCGTGCAACCGGCGTTCCGCCGCAGGTGCTTTGGCCGCAGTGGTACGGCCCCAAGACCAAGCGCAGCAAACCCGCGCCGGCCGCGCTCACCGCGGCCCTGGAACAGCTTGCCAACCTGGCGGAGGCGAGCTGACCCATGTGCATCGACAGGGGGCCGCTTCCCACCATCACCTGCATCGGCCGCGTCGAGGCGCTGCGGCTTGCGCGCGAGCTTTCGCCGCGCCACACGGCGGAACCCATCCGGCTTTACGAAGCGCGCATCGAGCGCAACACCAATCTGCTTCTTTCCGCCGGGCAGGAGCCCGGCAACCCGCTGCACCGCTACCTGACCCGGTTGCAGCCCTTCACCAGCGCGGCCGACCGGCCGCAGGCCTTGAAGCACGCAGCGCGGGATGCGCTGACGCGAAAGGCCGCCTAGGAGGTCAGGCATGCAAAACGAAACAGGGGCGGTGTTTGATGCGTTTGGCTTTCGCATGGATGTGCCCGTCATCGGCGAAGGCTTCTTAAGGCGTGTACGAGAAGCAAGCCGGCGGTCCACCGGGAAGGAACTACTGCCATTGAAGGATGCCCTGGTCATCGCGAGCCAGAACCTTGCTTGCGCGGCGCATCCCAAAGAAACGGCGCCAGCTTCGCAACCGATTCCGTCCATGACGGCGACGGCGCATCCAGCAGATTGCGATCGCCCGTCAGCAGGTATCGGTCGTATTGAACCCGCTGTTCCTGCATCCAGTCCTGCATCTCGTCAAGCACCGCCGGCTGATGTTTATGCAAGGCCGACAGCAGATGCAGCAGCACCGCACGGGTGCCATTCGCAAACGAATCGTTGTCCTCGGCCTGCGTCCGCATGGCGGCGAGCTCTTCGCGCAACCGGGCAGTTTCTGCTTCGAGTTGGGCAAGGCGGTCGGTCATGACTGCATTTCACCAGCCGAAACACGGTTTCGCAACAGCAAAACCGGGAAACGTTTGGATGCCCGCGCGCCGCATGGCGCAAGGGGGCTTCCAATGAGCCGCCGCAATTGGAAAGTCTGGCGGCCCACCAGCCTGCAGGAAGCGGTGGAAGGCTGCGTGCGCTACGCGCAGGATCACGACGCCCGCGCCAGCGTGGAACGCATCGGCGACCTGGTCGGCGAAAGCAAGTGGACGCTGTACAAGTGGATGGAAATGGGCTCCATCCCGGCGCGCAAGATTCCCGGCTTCGAAATGGCCTGCGGGCGCGCCTACATCACGGAATACCTGGCGCTTTCCGCGCACAAGCTGGTGGTGGACATGCCCACCGGCCGGCGCGCCACGCCTATTGACGTGCACGCCCTGCAGCAAGCCTGCAACGACGCCGTCGGCGCACTGCTGGCCTTCCACCAGGGCCGGCTTGCCGCGTCCGAAACCATCGATCACCTCACCGCGGCCATGACCGCACTCGCGCACGAGCGGGCGCAGGTTGAACGGCACGCACAACCGGAGCTGGAACTGCCATGAAATCGATATGCGACATGCAGGAACGTCTTCGCACCGTCAACGAACTCACCGAGCAATCACTGCGCAAGCGCGACAGCCTGCCCGTCGGTTCGCCCGAACGCGATGAATGGCACGGGATCGCCTTCGCTTGCATGCGTGAGCAGCGGCACCTGAAAAGCGACATCGGCCGCGCGCGTCAAATGGCCGCAGCAATGGTGCAGGGGCAATGAGCGAACGCACCTACATCAACGCCGCGCAGCAGCGTCTGCTGCAGATGCTGATGCGCCTGGCCGGTCACGAAATCGACGGCCTTTCGCCCAGCGAGTTGACGCATGCGCTGCGCACCAGCCCCAGCAACGTCACCCGCGACCTGGCCAACCTGAAAGAGGCCGGCATGGCAGAAGAGGTCATGCCCAACCGCTGGCGGCTCACGCCGCGCGTGGTGCAGATCAGCGTGGCCGCGCAACTCGCTTTTTCCAAGGCCCAGCAAAAGCTGGATGAAGCCCAGCAGCGCTTCAGCCGCGTTCGTTGAAACCCCACCCGAAGGAACCGCACCACATGGCACGCCCACGCACCGCACGCAGCCCCGAGCAGACCGATCGCATTGCCGATGCCGGCATCAACCACCAGGCATTGGCCGACGCCGGTCAAGCCGCCACCGAACACGCGCAGCAGCTCGCGATGCTGGACATGCAGTTCGCGCTCGACGGCGATCAATACACCTTCGACCGCATCCGCATGATGACCCCGGCGGCCATCGGCATGGTGAGCACGGGCATGTTGTGGCTGGGCCGCGCGCTGATCCTGGTCGAAGCGCACGAAACGCGCGACACCTACCAGGCGTATCTCGAAGAGTTCGAAATCGCCGATCGCACGGCGCGCCAATACAAGCACGCCGCGCGCCGCTTCACCGAACGGCCCAAGCTGATCGCGCTGGGCGCATCGAAGATCCTCGCGCTGGCCAGCGAAAGCGACGACGCGCTGGATGAACTGGAAGCCGATGACGCGCGGCTCGACGAAGTCGACCGCATGACGGTGCGCGAGCTTAAAGCAACCCTGCGCACCGAGCGCAAGGAACGCGACGACGAGAAAGCCGCCGACGAGGAAATCATCCGCACCAAGGACGAGCGCATCAACAAGCTGATGCGCAACAACCGCAAGCTGGAAACCAGCAGCGTGCGCGTGCAGGTGGACGACCTGCTGCGCGACATGGATGAAGCCGCCGTGGTGCTGGCGCAGCAGGCCACCTTGCTGACGCGCGGCATCAACGATGTGCGCCGCGCCTACGACGAGGCCGGCGAACAGGCCGAGCCGGAAGTGGAAGCGCGCATTACCCAGAACATCGGGCTGGGCGCGCAATGGCTGCGCGAACTCGCCGCGTTGGACGGCGAGTAAGCGCCATGTACGCCGGGGAACTCGCCGAGCTGGATTACCTGCGCGATCTGGCCGATCGCTTGGCCGCGGCGCCGCAAGGCGCGGCGGGCGAGCTGATTGCCGACGCGCAGGCCCGGCTTGGCGGCGTATCCCGGCCCACCGTGTACAACAAGCTGCGCAGCGTCGGCTGGACATCCGGCCGCAAGCTGCGCACCGACAAGGGCGACAGCCGCGTCAGCGCCGAAGAAGTGCGCGCGGTGGCCGGCATCCTGCGCGCCAGCCAGCGGCAGACCGGCAAGGAACTGCTGCCGGTGTGCGATGCCATCGAGATCGCCCTGGCCAACGACATGCTGCGCGAGCGCGTGGCGCCGGAAACCATGCTGCGCCTGATGCGGCTGCACGACTGCCATCCGCGCCAACTGGCCCGGCCGGAACCCTTCGTGGATCTGCGCAGCAAGCACCCGAACCATGTGTGGCAGCTCGATGCGTCCATGTGCGTGCTGTATTACCTGCGCAACGGCCGCATGGGCGTGATGGACGAGCGCAAGTTCAACGTGCGCAAGCCGCGCGACCTGGCCAGCGTCAGCCGCGAGCGCCTGTTGCGCTGGGTCACCACCGACCACTGCACCGGCGACGTGATTGCGCGCTACTACAACGTGGCGGGCGAAGACCAGCGCAGCCTGTTCGAATTCATGATGCATTGCATGCAGCCGCAGGCCGGCCGCGTGATGCACGGCGTGCCCTGGATGCTGGTGTGGGATGCCGGCAGCGCCAACCAGTCGCATGCCATCACCGCGCTGCTGGATGGCCTGATGGTGCGCCATTGGGCGCACACGCCCGGCAACCCGCGCGCGAAAGGGCAGGTGGAAGGCACCAACAACGTCATCGAGCGCAAGTTCGAGGGCCGGCTCACCTTCACGCACATCGATTCGGTCGAGCAGTTGAACGCCGAGCTCGACACCTGGCTGCGCGCCTTCAACGGCACCCACATCCACCGCCGCCACGGGCATACCCGCGACGGGCTGTGGCAGACCATACGGCAGGATCAGTTGCGCTTGTGCCCGTCGCAGGAAACCTGCGCCGCGCTGCTCCACAGCAAGCCGCAGCTGCGCACCGTCAGCGGCAACCTGATGGTCAGCTTCGCGCCCAAGGGTTTCGAGTCGGCCATGTATTCGGTCGAACACGTGCCGAACATCCGCGCCGGCGAAAAGGTGCGCGTGGCGGTGAACCCGTATCGCACACCGGCCATCTTCGTGATCGGCGAAGCGGAAGACGGATCCACGCGCTACATCGAATGCGAGCCCGTGGCCAAGGATGCGCACGGCTTCTTCGTCAACGCCGCCACCATCGGCGAAACCTACGCCGCCAAGGCCGACACCGTCGTCGACACGGCGCGCAAAGACATCAACGAAGCGGTGTATGGCCAGCGCGACACGCTGGATGCCATCGCCGCGCGCAACAAGGGCCGCCTGGCGTTCGACGGCAAGGTCGACCCCTTCAAGGATCTGCGCGAAGCCGCCGCCAACGCGCCCAGCCACATCATGCGCCGCGGCACGGAACTGGACGTGCCCAACCCGGTGCAGGTGGATCTGAAACCGCTCGATCACGTGCAGGCCGCGTACGAAATGCGCGCGCGCCTGCAGCGCTCACTCACGCCGGAAGACAACGCGCGCATCTGCGCGTGGTTCCCCGACGGCGTGCCTGAATCCGAACTCGATGCGCTGGCCGAACGGCTGCAGGCGCCGGTCGTCGAGCGTCCCCGTTTTTCCATCGTCGGAGGTCAAGCCGCATGAAAGCCACGTTTTCAGCCCGCGAACCGAACATCCTGATGGAAGCCCAGCCCGACGATCTGTTCACGCCGCTGGGGCCCGATCTCGTCGAATGCGTGTGCGCGGTGCGCACCATCGGAGATGGCAATGATCGCGACACGAGCCACCTCGACCCCGATGTTCGGCTTGTCGTCGTTGTGATCGCCTGTCGCGTCGAAAAGGGCGAACCGGAGTACTACCCGACCGGTTTCACGACTTCATTGGTCGGTGCCACGCCGATCAGCTTTCTGGAACAGGTCGAGCCGGCCGCGTTCCGCGAGCGCACGCCGAAGTCGGATACGACGATGCGCGCCGCGCGCGAAGCGTCATTGGCCGAGCGTGTTCGCAAATACGAGGTTGATGCACTGCGCGTGACCCCTTGGGGATATGCGCGCGGCGGCTACGTGCCATGCGCGCCAACGGCTGCGCAAGCCGTTCCGCCTGGCCCCGAAGACGCCGGCCCGACGCTCGCCGACTGCGCATCACGCGAGGAGCGCCAAATCTCCCGCCTCTAACCCGTTTCACCCACCCACCTGATCAAGGAGATCAGTCATGCACGCACGCCACATCGAAACCGAAGCATTCCAACCCTTCCGCACCGCGCCGCCGCTGGTTACGCGCAAGCCGCTGGTGCCCGTCCGCGAGATCCGCGCCGGCCAGCACTTCGTCCGTACCGATTCGCCCAGCGAAGTGCTGGTGCTGATGACGTGGGCAGGCGGCGGCTTCATGGATCCATCGCACAGCTACGCCGTGGTGGTGGCCACCAACCATGACAGCGAAGGCTACGTGGTCGGGCAGTTGCTGCAGCTGCGCAACAGCATGCTCGTGCGCGTGGTGCACGAAGCGCGCGCGCCGGTGTTCGCGCTGGAGGCTTGATCGTGCGCACCGGCCGACCCGTCACCACCAAGATCCAGCCGTATCGGCTGCACACCCTGCTGAGGCAGGAGCGAATCCCGCTGGCCGAATTGCGCGCGCTGTTGCCGGTCGAGGCCGGCAGCAACCGCGGCCAGCCGATGGCGGCCAACGTTTTTTCGCAGCTGCTGGTGCAGCGCCGGTGGCCGAAGAGCACGGCGGCGCAAACCATTGTGGACCGCACCGCCGAATTCCTGCGCGAGCGCGGCTTCAGCAAGGCCGACATTGCGTCGGCGTGGAAGGTCGACGGCGACCAGGTCGACGCCGGACCGCCGCTCGATCGCGAGCCACAGGCCGTGCGCACGCCCGCCGCGCCGCAAGACACCTTTCAACTTCCGGAGGCAGAAATGTTGAGTCAAACCGCGCGCGAGCGCTTCGGCATCGCCCGTCACCCGTTCGTGGATGACGTGCAGGGCCCGCAGGATGTCTACCTGTCCAAGGATCAGATCTACATCCGCGAATCGATGTACTACGCGGCCAAGCACGGCGGCTTCGTCGCCGTCATCGGCGAATCGGGCAGCGGCAAGTCCACGCTGCGCCGCGATCTGCTGGAACGCATCAAGCGCGACGAGGAACCGATCATCGCGATCAACCCGCAGACCATCGACAAGCGCGTGTTGACCGCCGCGCACATCTGCGACGCGATCATCGCCGACCTTTCCACCGAAGCCCCGCGACTGTCGCTGGAAGCCAAGGCGCGCCAGGTGCAGCGCATCCTGGCATCCAGCGCGCGCACCGGTGTGTCGCACGTGTTGATCATCGAAGAGGCCCACGACCTTTCCGTCGCGACCCTGAAATACCTCAAGCGCTTCTGGGAGCTGGAGGACGGCTTCAAGAAACTGCTGGGCATCATCCTCATCGGCCAGCCCGAGCTCGGCGATCGCCTGGACGAGCGCCGCAACTACGACGCCCGCGAAGTGATCCGCCGTTGCGAGGTCGCGCGCCTGAAGCCGCTCAACGGCAACCTGGAGGAATACCTGGCGCTCAAGCTGAAGCGCGTCGGCGTGCGGCCCGAGGATCTGTTCGAAAAGGACGCGTTCGACGCCATCCGCGCGCGCCTCACGCGTCGCCGCCACGGCACCAACGAGGTCGAGTCGCAGCTCTACCCGCTGGTGGTGCAGAACCTCGTGGTGCGCTGCCTCAACCAGTGCATCGAACTCGGCTTTCCCAAGATCAGCGCGAAGCTGGTGGAGCGGGTGTAATGAGCACGCCCCACCAACGCCTGCACATCCGCACGCTGCTGTACGAGCTGGATATCCCGACCGGCACGGTGACCGAAGACCTGGTGCGCAATGCCGAAGCCGCGAGCATTCCGAAGGGTCCGCTGCTCGAAATCGGGCAGCGCACCGACCGCTTCCTGGAATCGCTGACCACGCCGCAGGCCAAGGCCCTGGCGCAAACCCTGCTCACCGGCGAAGGCGTCGCGTGATGCGCGTGCAGCCCAGCCAGATCGACGACGCGCTGCAGGACATCGCGCCGGCGCATGCGCGCGAAGCGCGCGCGGACAACCGCATCTGGCGGCGCGGCGCGATGTTGATGCAAAAGCTGTGGCGCATGCACTGGCACACCCAGCGCATCGACGCGCCGCTGCCATCCATTCGGGGGAAACGTTGATGCACTTCGACTTCTTCAGCTTCGGTATCGGGCTCGCCGGCGGCTGCGTCGGCACGCTCTCGCTGATTGCCTGGCTGCGCTACGACAAAGTTTCACATCGCATGAGCACTTCGGGGAAGTTAGTGGTTTTTTCCGGCTTTAAGACCGGCCGAAAGGGAAACCTGATCGTTGATCGACAAAAGCTTCACGAGTCCGACGGATACAAACGCCAAGTTGAGGCGTTAAAAACGCTGGCAGAAGTGCGGGAAGACCGCAAGGGGCGCGGCTGATGCGCGTCACCTGCCCAAGCTGCGCTGCGCAGTTCAGCCTGGAATCGGCGCTGCAGATGGATGCCGCGCGCTCGGCGCTCATGCGCGCGCTGGCCATGCCCGCGCCGCTGGCCGGGCTGCTGGCGCAGTACCTCGGCATGTTTCGATCGAAGGGCCGCGTGCTGGCGTTCGATCGCGCCGACCGTCTGATGGCGGAGCTGCTGCCCATGCTCGATGCCGCGCAGGTGCAGCGCAACGGCATCACGCGCGCCGCGCCGCTCCCCGTGTGGCAAGCCGCGCTGGATGAAATGGTGGAGCTGCGCGCCGCCGACAAGCTGCGCCTGCCGCTGAAATCGCACGGCTACTTGCTGGAAATCGTGTTCGCCGCCGCCGACAAGGCCGATGCCGCGGCCGAGCGCACCACCGAACAGCAGCGCCGCAGCGGCGAGCACCGCGCTGCCGGCGACGATCGCATCGAACGGCTGCAAAAGCTCTCGCTCATCCGCAGCGCCTTCGAACTGCAGCTCGTCGACCGCGGCGAATCGATTCGCCGTTTGCACGAAATCGGCTACGGGGAGGAAGCATTGAATGGCTGAACTCACTTACCACTCGCTGTTGATGGCGTTGCGCGCGCACATCGGCCGGGCCCGCGGCGTCACCGCCAGCCAGCTGGTGGGCGAGGTGCTGGGCGCCAGCCGCCCGGCCGACGAACGCCGCCTGCGCGATCTGATCGTGGAGCTGCGCATGCAGGGCCACCACGTCTGCGCGCACCCGTCCAGCGGCTACTACCTCGCCGAAACGCCGGAGGAGCTGGAAGAAACCTGCGCCTTCCTGCGCGCGCGCGCCCTGCAGAGCCTGTCGCAGATCTCGCGCATGCGCGGCGTCTCCATTCCCGACCTGGTCGGGCAGATGCACCTGCCCACCTGACCGCGGAGGAACGAACGATGAATTACTGCAAAGACTGCAAGCACTTCAACGATTTTGGCCTTCTCTGTGTACGCGGGAAGCGGCAGAAGGGAAATGATCCCGTAAACGGAGCCCCTGTACACATCTACACAGTGCTGCGCCCTGTGCGCGAGGAAAGGGAAAGCATTTTGCCCTGGCGCTGCGGAAAGCGTGGGCGATATTTCGCTCCGAAAGAATCGCGCCATGTGTGACTGCATCGACAAAGCCAACCGCCAGCTGCGCCACAGCGGCCACACGCTGGCCGTCGCCAACCGCTCGCAACCCGGCACGCGCGTCATCGAGCGCGTCGCGCAAGTGCGCGCTGTCAGCCTCGACCCGCTGCGTCGCGGCCGCGGCCCCACCGTGCTGGCCACGCATTGCCCGTGGTGCGGGCAGAAATACGAGAGCGCGGCATGAATTATTCGACGGCACCCATTGGCTGGGGCTTCCACCCCACGCCGAAGGCGGAATTCGAGCGTGCTCATATCGAACGTCTCGACCGCGAAGAGCTCGCGGCGCGCATGCGCTGCCAGACCGCAGCCGCGCACACCCCCGAAAGCCGCAAGAAGGCCATCGCAGCACGCCGCGCCGCGTTTCGCGGACAAGACCGCTGCATGCATTTCCAGTTCGCGCTGTGGGCCGCTGCGCACGGCATCAAGCACGATGCGCCGCCCACTGCGCAAGCCATACGCGAAACCTTTGGCGTCAGCCTCACCACCGCCTACGCCTTCCTGGCCGATCTGAAGAAGGCCGCCAACCGTGTACAGGAGCAGCAATGAACGCACAAACCGCACCCGTCCCGCGCATGTACGAAATCGAAGTACTGACGCGCGAATTCGCCCAGACGCGCGACATCCTTGCAACCAGATTGCAGGACCTACGCGATGAGCAGGAAGCCGCCAAGCGGCGTCGGATGAAGCAAATCCGGTTTGCGCTGGCGCGCTTCACCGCCGCCCACGACGCCCTAAAAAACGCGTTGCAGGACAGCGCCGACATCTTCCAGTCGCCCAAGACCCGCATGCTCCACGGCATCAAGGTCGGTTTCATGAAACAGCGCGGCAAGCTGGAAATCGACAACAACGATCAGGTGGTCAAGCTGATCCGCAAGCATTTCACGGAGCAGTTCGACGCGCTGGTCAAGACCACCTACACGCCCGTGCGCCCGGCGCTGCAAAACCTGCCAGCCGTCGACATGAAGCGCCTCGGCGTGCGCATCACAGACGACGTCGACGCCGTGGTCATCAAGGCCGCCGACAGCGAGCTCGACAAGCTCATCGATGCGCTGCTCAACGATCCCGAGCTGGAGGAAGTGCGGTGATCAAGCACAGCCAGCTTGCGCTCGCCATCGCGCTGCTCGCCGGCACGGCCAAATATCGCAGCCCGGTGGCGACCAGGGCGTCCAGCCAAAAGGCGCGCGTCGCCGAAATGGAACGCCGCGCTCTGGCCGAATCCAAACGCGCACGCCGCCGTGCGCGCAACCTCAAACAGGAGGCAACGCGATGAACACCAACAACGATCCCGTGCTCGACCGCATTGAAAACGCCGACCGCATGCTGCGTCAGGCGCGCATCGAGTACTCGCGTTCCAACACCGACGACGCCGTCGAATTCCTGGCCGCCTGCCGCCGCAACATCGACCGCGCCAGCGAGGCGTTGAAGAAAACCGCGTCGGTCAGCGAGCTTCCGCGCGGCAAGGAGGCGGCCCATGCACGCTGATCAGGCATTCGAGCTTGAGCCCGTCACGGCTGAGGCTGCATTCGAAGACTCGCTGCGCAATAACCGCGACCCACGCAAGGATCCGCAACCCGGCGACGTCCTGGCCATCGGCACCGACGTGCGCGAAGTATGGGAACGCATCGCGCTGCACGGTCCCGACAAGCCGACCACCGTGCAATACGGCTTTCCCGGCAAGTCCGCCACCCGCTACATGCGCATCGACATGTGGCGCGTCTGGGCCCGCAACGCCGAAGTGAAGAAGGTGGCGCCATGAAACGATGCAAACCAGCACCACTTGCCAAGAAAGACGTGCGCCTCGATCGGACGCTGATCACAGATCCCGCGAACTTGGTCGGGAAGGAAATCCTGTGGGCTGGCGAACCCGACGGCGGCGATTGGCACTCCGAAGATCAAGCGTTGCTACTGGTCTTGAGCGAGCGTTCCTATTGCGTGATCGATACCGACTTTCAGGAATTGCTGCGATACGAATCTCCAGACGGTACGCCTCGCCTGGATGAATTGCTGCCACCGCGCGTGCTGCAGGAAATTGGCGCTATCAGTGGTCGCCAGCGCGAGCAAATGGAAGCGTGGGACCGCGAGCAAGCGAAGGAACGTCTACGCGTCAGCATCGAAACATCCAAGCGGATTCAGGCGGCCGATGAGGCAAAGCTTGCTGAATTGGAGCGCCTTTCGCCATGAAACTCCAGGTCAACACCTCCGGCGCCTGGCGCAACATCGTCGATTTCGACGCCGACCGCCGCGACGCCATCCTGCGCGCGCTGCCCGAGCTCGCCCGCGCCATCGGTGACGACAACGCCCGCTGGTGCATCCTCGACGACGCCGGCAAGCGCGACTGGCTGGGCAGCCTCACCGATGCCATCGAGGCGGCGCCGTGAACATGGACCCGAACAGCAGCGCATCCCGGTGCCTGGCTGTGCTGCGCGACGGGCCGGCCACGACCGCCGAGGTCGCGGCGGAAATCGGTCGCGGCACCAATATCACAAGCGCGCATCTGTTCTGCCTCATGCGTCGCGGCAAGGTCACCAGGGCGCCATTCCAGCCGGTGGAAGGCCGCCGCTGCAATCTGTGGTCGATCAAGGAATCAACGCCATGATGACCGTGCGCTTCCCGAACGGCTTTTCGGTGACGTACAACGATGCGCGGTACGCGAATCGCGGCGCCAACTACACCGATCTGTATACCCATTCAAACGAACGCACGCGCAAATGGATCGCGCAGGTGCCGAACGCGGCGCTGATCGAGGCCCGGCCCGCATGCAAAACGTTCCAGGCCGGTGCGGGCGACTCGCTGGATGAGATTCTGCACGCGCTGGAGACGCGCACCATCGGCAACGATTGTCGCGACGCGCAGAAACTGAAGCGCATCAAGCTGGCGCTGGCTGATTTCGACGCGCGCCGAGGGTGCTGGAAATGAGCGCAGTCTTCAGCCCATGCCGCCAATACCGCTATCGGCTGTCGCGCGAGTTCGGCATGGGCGATCGCACGGTTGCGTTCGTCGGCGTGAACCCCAGCATCGCCGATGAGGCAATCAACGACGCCACCATCCGCAAGATGTGCGGATTCGCGATGCGGTGGGGTTTCGATCGCATCGAAGTGGTCAACCTGTTCGCCTGGCGATCGACGGACGTCCGTCAGCTTGCTCGCGTCGGCGATCCGATTGGCCTGGAAAACGACACGCACATCGTTGAAGTGCTCGCGGATGCGTCCCGAACAGTCGTTTGCTGGGGTAATCGATGCAAGCTGCCGGCGTGCATTCGTCCACGCGTGGTATCCGTGCGCCGGCTTGTTGCCAGTTTCGGCTCGGATATTTGCTGCCTCGGAAGGACAAAAAGCGGCGATCCACGCCATCCAGTAAGGCTTTCCTACGAAACCCAGCTAGAGCCGTGGTCATGACCGCCGCCCGCGCCACTGCCAACCGCGCCGCCGGCCGCAACCGCGATCTGGCGATGATCCACATCGCCGCCCAGCAGCTCGGCATGAGCGACGAAACCTACCGCGACATGCTGTGGTCGGTGGGTCGCGTGCGCTCGGCGAAGGATCTGGACCTGCCGGGGCGCGACGCCGTGCTGGCGCACCTGCGCGCCTGCGGCTGGAAGGATGCTCGCCGCCGGCCGTCGCCGTACAAGAAGGGCAGCCAGGCAGCACTGATCCGCCACCTGTGGACGGAACTCGCCCGCGCCGGTGCGGTGCAGGATGTCAGCGACCGCGCGCTGCGCGCCTTCGTCAAGGCGCAATCCGCGCCGCACGATCCGAACGGCCAGGGCTGGGACGATCCGCGCCTGCTGCCGCGCCCGGTCGCCAGCGCCGTCATCGAGCACCTGAAGAAGTGGTGCGATCGAACCGAAGGGGCCAAATCATGAGCGTGCTGGATATCTATGCTCAACGCGAAGTCGTCGCGGTACGGGTCCGCCTTGGCTGGCGCGGAAAATTGATTTTGCAGGTACGGAACCGCGTTGTGCGTGTGCGCATTTTTGGGGACGATGAATATGTAGGCGTCAGCCCTTGGCGTGATGCGGACGCGCGGCGCCCAGCCGAACTCGCGCAAGCAATACGGCTTCTCCCGCCCACCTGATGAGCGCCAACCTCGCCCGCGTTCCCATCTTCATGCGCGACCAGGCGGATATCGCCGCGCGCGTGCTGATCGACGAGCTGGGGCTGGCCGCCGACCGCGCCGGCGAGATCGGCCTGCGCATCTCCCGCGAGGTCTGCGCCGAGCACGCCGGCGAGCTGGTCTACGTCCCCCGCGGCGATGACCTCATCCGGGCCGAGCGCGACCGGGAGATGTACGCTTACTATTGCAAGTGCGGCCGCGACGTGAACCCGGTCGCCCGCAAGTTCGACCTATCGGACAAGCAGGTCTACGAACGCATCCGCATGTTCGAAGCCGCCCGCCAAGCCGAGAACCAGGGCGCCCTGTTCGCCGGCGACGCCGACGATACCGACTATCCAGGCACCCCGGCCGCGCGCGCTCCGCGCGCCTGATTTGCCCCTCCCGCGGTCGCCGTTTACTCTTTCGCCACACGCAAAGAGTTTTCAATCGACGTTCCGTTTTTTCCCACTACGTGCCGAAGAATCCCGGTTTATCAAGCCGGACGCCCTTGGTTTATCAAGTCTCCCCTCACGAAGCGGCTGTTGTGAAAAGTCAGGCCAGGGATGGCCGTGGTGGTGTGAGTG
>Ga0070681_10000279_pt1 | contig 40944 bp, 33 predicted proteins | sample KBSC83BmetaG_FD_65650 | JGI IMG/M metagenome (GOLD analysis project Ga0070681, IMG submission 65650) | Corn rhizosphere microbial communities from Kellogg Biological Station, Michigan, USA - KBS C8-3B metaG | ecosystem: Host-associated > Plants > Roots > Rhizosphere | place: USA: Michigan...
GTGGAATCCCCGAAGGCGTAGTGCGCCACGTTCTGATCGAGGAAACGCGTGAGATAGCGGTTCGCGCTGTCGTAGAGCTTCCGATCGTTGATGACGCCCTTGGCCTGAAGCCGCGCGTACAGCTCGTTCAACCACGCCGGCTGCACGGTGTAGTTCGGGCTCACCGTCTTCGCCAGCTCCATGCTGTAGTCCGTGATGACCGTGCGGAAATCCTGGCCCTTCGGAGCGATCGCCTTGTTGAACGCCTGCTCCGGCGTCGTGAGCGTATCGTCCTGCACGATGACGTCAGGCGTGATGCCGCCGCCGCCGTAGACCACGCGGCCGCCATCCGACTTGAACGCTGGACGCGCCTTCTTGCTCGCGTTCGTTTCGTTCGTGTCCTGCGGCGTCTCGACGAACTGGCCGTTCACGAACTTGCGCGGACGCTGAATCGTGCGACCGCTCGGCGTGAACCATTTGCCCGTCGTCAGCTTGAGCGCGTAGCCGCCGTCGAGCGGATAGACACCCTGCACGAGACCCTTACCAAAGCTCGTCTGTCCAACGACCAGCGCGCGATCGTGATCCTGCAGCGCGCCAGCCACGATCTCCGACGCGGATGCCGTGCGCTCGTCGGTCATGACGATCATCGGAATCGTCGGCGCAAGCGGCTGTGACTCCGCGACGTCGACTTCCGGCGCGCCTTCGCGGCCGCGGACGGCGAGAATCTGCTGTCCCTGCTTCAGGAACAGATTGGCGATCTGTTCGCTCTGCTTGAGGATTCCACCCGGATCGCCGCGCATGTCGAGAATGATTCCGCGAGCGCCTTCGGCCTGGAACTTCTTCACCGCGGCCGCGACGTTGTCGAACGCGTTCTCGTTGAACTGCTGGAGCGGGATGTAGCCGACCTTGTTGCCGTTCCCAAGAGCGATGGTGTACGGCACCGCGGGGATATGGATCAGCGCGCGCGTAAACGTCGCATTGATCGGCGTGGTGACTCCCGGTCGCGCGAAGGTCACGCTGACGCGCGTGCCCGGCTCGCCGGTGAGGGAATCAGAGACGTTGTTGATCGTCCAGCCCTGCGTCGACTGCGGCCCGACCTTGATGATCTTGTCGCCTTCGCGAACGCCGCCCGCTTCGGCAGGCGTATTTGGATAGACCGTCTCGACGCTAATGAGATGCGTCTGCGGATCTTCGGAGATGAGCATGCCGAGTCCGCCGTAGCGGCCACCGGTCTTGCTCTCGAAGTTCTTGACGTCCTTCGGCGTGAACAGCTCGCTGTATGGATCGTTGAGCTCTTTCACGAGACCGCGTGCAGCCTTTTCGAAGACGTCGGCAGTGGGAATCGTATCGACGTACCGCTCGCCGACCAGCGACATCACCTGCTCGAGGAGTAGCCCGCCACCGCGCGTTGCGCGGCTTTGCAGCATGAAGCCACCAGCGACCACAGGGACGCACATGGCGCCAATGAGCGCGATCTTTCGTGAGCGAAGCATGCGAAGTCCAGCGTGAGTTGTATGAACGATAAACCGCCCACCGCGCTCCGCGGTGGCGGTCGCTAGGGGGTCTCAGGCGAATCTGGCAAGGACGGGGCCTCGCCACCATGGCGGCCCCAAAGGGATTTCCAGGAAAGCGCGACGCCGGACCGGAAACGCTTCTTTGTCAGGCGAAATCCGTCCGGGGAGATGGCGATCGTAAAGGCTTCACCATCGATCTCAATCTCGCGCCGAATGGTTTTGTCGAGCTTTGTCGCCATTGGATTCTCGAGTAATACCCTAATGATTCGCGTCAGTTCGTCTGGCGCCCCGGGCCGCGGATCTACGCCTGTTTACGACCCAGTAAGTAGTCTACGAACCAGGCTCTTTGGTGTTGACGAACGACAGCCTCGCGAATCACTCCGTGGGCGCGCAGCATGTCATGGGCAGGCTGAAGCACGCGCTGTAGATGAGATGGATAGCGCTGCACGAGGGGCAGCTGGTCGCGCAGACGCTCGAGAGAGACACGCCACGCCAGCGCCCCACCCGCTCTCGCGACCTCGAGCAGGCGGTACAGGCGCCTCGCAACCGGCGATGGCAGCGAGAGATACCGTGCCATGCTCAACGATGCGGTGTGGCGTGCCGCAAGGTTCTGACGCACGACTGGCGAGAGGACGACGCGCGCCTCTCCCGGTTCGGAAGCGACAACCGCCGGAAACAGGGCCAGCTGATCGCGTTCGGATGCTCGGCGCCGCTCGATCATGACGGAGCTGAAGAGCGTGAAGCTCAGGTCGGTGACATCAGACGTGCCCGCGTCGAAGTAGCTGCGCTCCGACTGCAGCACGGTTCGCTCGAGCCTGGTCAATGCGGCGCGGAGTTGCTCGTACGTTCTGCCGTCCGCCTGCCGACCGGTTGATCGCAGAAAGGAGTGGAGCGTGAACGACACGGCGCCATCCGAGGGCTGGCCGGCCTCGAGGTATCGTCGCATCAACTCGATGTACACGTCCTGATCGAACGTGCCGGGAAGGCGATCTCCGGGACTCGCGAGCACGCGCCAGCGGCCGCCCGAATCCGTGAGATAGGAGATCGATGCGTCCTCCGTGGTGTCGCTCAGCCGGAAGAGGGGAAATTCTTCCAGTGATCGATCGAGCAGTACGGTCCGAGCGCCGGCGCGGCGTTTCACCGCGAGCGTCATGTCAACGGAACGATCTCGCCCGTGATCGCGCTGGACGCGGGTGAGCAGAGAAAGGTGACGACGTCGGCGACCTGCTCGCGCTCCACATACGGCTCGTTCGGCCCCATCGAGCTCAAGTTTGCTGCCGTGCGAATGGCAATCGGGGCGAGCGCGTTGGCGCGCACGCCGTTCTTCCGTTCTTCCGCCGCGATCGCTCGTGTGAGGATCACGATCCCGGTCTTCGCGATGGTGTACGCCGACATGTTCTCGCCGGTCCCGCCCGGAAGTGCGGCCTGAGACGCGAAGAGAACGATCGCGCCGCGCGTGCGACGTAAGGCCGGCAAGAACGCGCGAGTCGTCAGCATCGCCGTCGTGAGATTGATCGACAGCATTCGATTCCACACGTCGAGCGTGCTGTCCGCGACGGGCCCGCTCATCGCGAAGCCGCCGGCCATGTGCACGAGCGCGTGAATGTCTTGACCGTGATTCGCGCGAACTGTCTCGACTAGCTGAGCGACTGCGCTTGGATCAGTGAGATCGCAGCCGTAGCCGCGCGCACCATGACCGTCACGCTGAAGGTCTGCGGCGCGCGCCGCGACCTTCTCGCCGCTGTGATCGACGAGCACGAGCGACGCGCCAAGATCGGCGAACGCCGCCGCGACCGCTTCTCCGACTTGGCCTTGGCCGCCGACGCCGGTCAACACAACAGTCGAGCCGGAAAACATTGGGCATTGGATGGAACTGTGAGCGAACGCAACAACCTTAAGCATGGCATTCAATCCCTACCCGCCGCAAACCACGACCGAGCTCGTCGTGGCACGTTCCGTGTTATGGGGTAGTGTGAAATGTCCCGGATCGTACGAGTAGGAAAAGTCATTCTGGCTGTGTGTGTCATCGCGCTTGCGCTCGTCGGGATATTGACGGTCACGCGCGGCACACCGGTCGGCGCCGTCGTGACGCTCTCACGCAAGGACCCACCCGGCGTTTCGGATTCGCTCTTCGAGCGAACCTTCGAGCTGTTCACCGGCACGCATATCTTCGCCGGAAATGTCGTCGATGCGGCGCTCAACGGAGACGGCACGTATCCAAAGCTCTGGGCCGACCTCCGCGCCGCGAAGAATTCGATCACCGTGCAGATGTACTACTCGCTGCCCGGAAAGGTGGCGGACACGATGGCGGCCGTGCTCAAGGAGCGCGCGCGCGCGCATGTTCGCGTGTTGTTCCTCATCGACGCGTTCGGGTCGCAACATCTCTCGCGGCAGTTCCTCGCGTCGATGCGCGACGCCGGCGTGGAGGTCGCGAGGCTGCGATCGCTGCGATGGTATTCGGTACACGACGCGAGCGATCGATCGCACGTGCGTGTGGTCGTGATCGACGGTCGTGTGGGATACACCGGCGGGTTCGGGCTCGCCGACTATTGGCTTGGCAACGGACGTACGGACGATCAATGGCGTGAGTCCAACGTTCGGTTCCGCGGGCCAGCGGTCATGCAGCTGCAAGCGGCGTTCGCGGCGGCATGGGCCGAAGCGACCGGCGAGTTGATCACGGGCGCGCTCTTCTTTCCGAAGACTGGGTTTCAGCCGGTCGGAACGACCCACGCCGGGTTGCTGTTTGCCGCGCCCACCACAGGCAGCACACCGGCGGAACGGTTTCTCGCGCTCACCATCTCCGGCGCACAGAAAACGCTCTACATCACGAACTCGTATTTCGTCCCCGACGACGACTTTCGCCGGATGCTCGAGGAAGCGGTGCAGCGCGGCGTCGACGTCCGCGTGCTTACCGTGAGCGAGAAAACCGACGTGAAAACGACGTGGTATGCGGGGCGCTACGACTACGAGGAGCTGCTCTTGCGCGGCGTGCGGATCTACGAGTACCAGCCGACGATGCTGCACTCGAAGACGATCATCGCTGACGGCCTCTGGGGCACGATCGGGTCGATGAACTTCGACAATCGATCGATGGCATTCAACAACGAATCGAACCTCGTCGTGCTCGACCGCGCGTTCGGCGCGCAGATGGACTCGACGTTCTTCGACGATCTTCGCTACTCGAAGGAGATCAAGCTCGACGAATTTCGGAAGCGCTCGAGGTGGTCGAAGCTGCTGGAGAGCGGCGCGACATTGCTGTCGCGCCTTCTGTAACTCACCGAATGTCCTCGCGGCCGAGCGCAGCGCGAACGGCTTCGCGCATCGCGACGAGCGCTTCGTCGCGCGACGCCGGCGAATCGTCGCGAACGTGCAGCTCGACGCCGTCGGCGACCGTCATGCGACGCCAGCTCGGCGGCGGCTCGTCATCGACTGCTTCGCGGCGCGTCTCGACCGTTGCTCCGAGGGAGGCGGCGAGTGACGTGGCGACGCGGCGTTCGAGAGTGTCGCCCGTGAAGTCCGCCATCTCCCGCTTGATCGCATCGAGCGTGACGCCCTCGCGCTGTCGGATCTTGATCGCGAGCAGCTGAAGGAAGTGACGGTAGTTGTAGGTTGCGGACGTCCCGGTGCCCTCGGGTCGCGCGAGCAATCCGTTCGCAACATAGAATCGAATCGAGCGCGCGCTCGGCGCGGCGCGGGCGGAAGCGTTTGTTGGACGAACGCCGGCGGCATCGACGAGCGCCGTCACGTGCGCGGCAAGGCCGCGCGCGTTCCACGGAGCGTGCCGCGCGTGCGCGCGCAGTAGCGCGATGGGTGATTCAGCCATGCAGTGTGGGCAGCGTGAACGTCAGGGCCGCACGGGCGCCCTCCGCGCGGAGGGCGATGAACCCACTGTGGTCGGTCAGGATGCGTTGTGCGAGCGTGAGCCCGATTCCGGCGTGACCCGGTTTGCTCGTGACGAGCGGTTCGAACGCGCGTGCGAGCGTGTCGTCGTCGAACACGGCGCCGTCGTTTTGCACGACCGACACCCATAAGCCGTCCGCAGTGGCGACCGATCGAACTTCAATGTCGCCGCCTTCAGGCGCGGCTTCGATCGCATTCGTCAAGGCGCAGGACAACGCATGGCCGAGCTGATCGGCGTCGATGTTGCAGGTCGCTTGTGACTCGGCGGGGGTGTGGTGCGCGAGAATCGCTTTCGATTCGAGATCCCCCCGGTGTTGCGCGATGATCGTCGTCCACACGTCGTCGGGATTGCCGGGGACGAGCTTCATCGGCCGCGGGACGCCGTACTCGAGGAGCGCGTTGATGTAGGCATTCAGGCGATCGGCCTCGCGAAGAATGCGGCCGATGTTCTTCTCGACGACCGGATCGTCGGTCACGCGATAGCGGAGCAGGTGCGCGGCCGATGCGATCGCGAATACAGGATTCCGCAACTCGCGGGCGAGCGCCGCCGCGACGTCCTGAGCGCCCTTGAGTCGGTCGCGCTGGATTGCTCGCGGTGGAACGATCGCAGATCGTTCCGATCCGAATTCGGGCTGTGCGACGGTCATGCTGGATATTATCTGGCGTTCAGGCCTGTGGAAACCGGAGAAAAAACAGAGCGGCAGCGAAGCGCGTGGTGCCGCTTCGCTGCCGCCGCATTTCCTGTCCAGCGCTGCTTACGGTTCGATCAGCGCTTCTTTCCTTTCTTTGCCGCCTTTTTCGGCGGCGCTTTCTTTGCCGCCTTTTTCGCGGGCGCTTTCTTGGCGCTCTTGGCGGCCTTCTTGGCGCTCTTCTTCACGGCCTTCGCTGGCGCTTTCTTGGCCGGCGCTTTCTTCGCCGAAGCTTTCTTGGCAGCGGGCTTCGCAGCCTCCTTCGCCGGTGCTGCGCTCTTCGCGGGCGCTGCGCTTTTCTTGGGCGCAGCCGCTTTGGCCGAAGCTTTATCTGACGCCATCGCCGCACCGGCGAGTGCACCCGCGGCGGCGCCTGCCGCTGCTGCGGCTCCGGCGCCCGAGCCGGCGGGGCGACCCGGACGACCGCGACGCGGCGGCGGCGTGAACGCGTCTTCCTCGTCTTCGTCCTCGCCGGCTGCCTCGACCGGAGCCCCCTCCTCCTCGTCCTCGTCGACGTCGTCGGCCGAATCCCACAGATCGTCGCTATCGTCTTTGTGGGTCATCCAGCCGCCATCGTCTTCGTCGTCGTCGTCGTACGACGCGCCGCCCCCACCCCCACCGTATCCGAGATCGCCATCTTCATCGTCGCGATCAGCGAACCGGTACTCCTCGCGCAACTCGTCACCTCGCGGCATGCCCGCCTCCAGAGAGTTGTGTGATCAACTGAGATATCGATCGGCAGACGGCGCTCGCACCGGCTGCACCACGTACCCGAGCTTCGGCTGCTCCGCGCGCATCGCGCAGCGCCCGTTTTCAATGGGGCTTAGTATACTGAGCCGGGCGCTTCGTCAAGGAGAAGACGTAGCCCTAACGCACAACGTTGGAGTTACGATCGTGCCAAGAGTCGTCATTCTCGTTCCCAGCGCGCAACACACCGCACCGATCGTGGCGCAAACGGTTGCCGACGGCGCCGCGCGCGTGCGATTCACGGAAGTCGAAGTGCGCGCGATTTCGGGCGACGCAGCGACCGACGGACGACGCGTGAGGGCCCTTGAAGGAATCGAGTCGCTGACCGAATCAGATGCGGTCATCGTGACGACATCGGCCCCACCTGACGCAGACGTGGAGCTCAAAACGGTCCTCGAGAGAGCCGAACGGGATCTGCCGAATCACGTGTTCTCGAATACCGTCTTCGCCGTGATCGGCGCGAGCGAGGCGGAATGGCTGCCGATCGTGGCTCGCCTGGGCGGAATCGTCGTTTCGATTCCGCGTGGCTCTGAGAATCCTGATGAACGGGCGCGCGCGTTGGGCGAACGTGTCGCGACGGTGGTGGAGTGGGTGCGCCATGCCCGCTCACATGAGCATGGACATGCGCACCATCACTCGCATCAGCACCACCACTGAGGCGCCCTACCTCGCAACCATCAATCGACAAATTCCACAGTTACGGATCTGTCGATAAGACCGGCGCGAACGCCGCGATCGAGAAAAAGACGAACGGCCTGACGACCACGGTCGCCGTAGTCGAGCGTCCAGTCGTTCACATACATCCCGACGAAGGTGTCGGCCTTCGAGCGATCGAGGCCGCGAGCGTACTGCATCGAATGATCGAGCGCCGCCTTGCGGTGGTCTAGTCCATACGCGATGCTGTCGTGAAGGTGCCGCGAAATCTTCCGCGTCATGGCGTCGCCCAAGTCCTTTCGAACGACGTTGCCGCCGAGCGGAAGCGGCAGACCGGTCTCGCCGAACCACCACTCGCCGAGGTCCTGGATGAGATGCAGACCGTTGTCTGCGTAGGTCAGCTGGCCCTCATGGATGAGCAGCCCGATGTCGACATCGCCGCGGACCACCGCATCCTCGATTTGATCGAACGGCGTCACGACCGGCTCGAAATTCGGTTCGAACAGGCGAAGGGCGAGATACGCGCTCGTCAGCTTTCCGGGAATCGCGATCCGCTTGCCGGCGATCTCTGTTCGGGTCATCGGCGCCTTGGCCACGAGCCGCGGTCCATAGCGATCGCCCATCGACGCGCCGTGCGGCAGGAGCGCGTATCGATCGGACAAATACGCGTACGCGTGGATCGATACGGCAGTCACCTCGAGCTCACCCCTCATCGCACGCTGGTTGAGGGTCTCGATATCCTGCAGCTCGTGCACGTACGTGAGGCCTTCCGTATCGATTTTACCCGAGGCAAGCGCGTAAAACATGAACGCGTCATCGGAGTCGGGGCTGTGGGCAACGCGAATCGTGGTCATGGACGCTTGGCCGAGAGTGCGAAGGTGATGTCGTTTTCGTGGGTGATGTACTCGGGCACCTGCTTCGCACGTTCGGACGGCGCCGCCGCGATGAACTTCTCGTGGTACGATCGTTCCGCGGCGGCATCTTTCCGCATGTGCGCCGCATTTTCGGCGAGAATGAGCCCAAGGAGATGCGTCGGCTGCCGTGCGAGGATCGTATCCGCCTGCGCTCGGGCCATCGGCTCGTTTCCAGACACCGCCGCGATGCGACCGAGGTCGTAGCGCGCGTCGAGATCCAGGCTGTCGAGTTGCTGGTAGGCCATGATCGCCATCGGCGCAAACAGCGCCACTGAATCGGCGCGGCCGTGCTCGTGCGCCATCATCACCCGATCGTAGAGGCGAATCGCGCGCTCGGCGGGCGACATGTTGCTGATGTCCGGTGGACGGGCTCCGCCGGCGCCAGTGGCGAATGGAGCTGCCGATGAATCGATCGGAGCCGCTGCTGCAGCGTCACCCGAGGAGCGGCCGAACCGCTGTCCCGCGACCAGCGCCACCAGCGCGACCAGTGCAATCGCGGCGACGCTCCATGGAAGTGCGCTCGAGAAGCCGCGCTGCTCGGTCGCGCTCACCGTACCGCCCGTCCCGGCGGCTGCACCGGCGGGCGTACCACATCGATGACAGAACTTCGCTCCGGGCGTGAGCTGTGCGCCGCACGATGCGCAGGTTGCGCCGGCGAACGGCGCTCCGCAATTCGAGCAGAACTTGCCGGTCGACTCGGCGCCGCACGCCGAGCATTTCTGCGGCGTTTCCCCGGCGGTTGAGATAGATGCCATCCAGGAAAGCTACATGCCTGACTCGAAGCGTGCGTGAGTGAGATCGCCTCGCTTTACAACGGCGCGGGACGCGCCTTAGCGTTCAGGCGATCAAATCCACAGAGGGCCTTCTGCCGACGCGCTCCCGCTCCATCACGCCCGACACGAGCGGTGCATCGAAACAGGACATTCTCGAGCTGACCGAGAAGCTCAACGTCCGCTTCATGCGCCTGCAGTTCACGGATATTCTCGGCATCAACAAGAATGTCGAGATCCCAGCGTCTCAGTTCGAGAAGGCGCTCGCCGGCGATATCATGTTCGACGGGTCCTCGATCGAGGGATTCGTGCGGATCGAGGAGTCGGACATGCTGCTCACGCCCGACCTCGAGACGTTCTTGGTCTACCCATGGGGCGATGCGGACAATCGGATCTGCCGGCTGATCTGCGATATCTCGACGCCATCGGGTCAGCCGTTTGCCGGTGATCCGCGGGGCACGCTCAAGTCGGTGCTCGCGAAAGCGAAGGCGATGGGCTTCAGCATGAACGCGGGGATGGAGGCGGAGTTCTTTCTCTTCAAGCCCGACCCGAGCGGCGCCGCGAGCACCGAGACGCACGACGTTGGCGGCTACTTCGATCTCGCGCCGGCCGATTTGGGCGAGGACGCTCGGCGAGCCATGGTCGATACGCTCGAGCGCATGGGATTCGAGGTCGAAGCGGCGCACCACGAAGTCGCGCACGGGCAGCACGAGATCGACTTCCGCTACGCCGATGCGCTCAAAACGGCCGACAACATCGCGACGTTCCGCTTCGTCGTGAAGCACGTCGCAACGCAGTTCGGGCTGCTCGCGTCGTTCATGCCGAAGCCGATCTTCGGGCAGAACGGCAGCGGAATGCACACGCACCAGTCGCTGTTCAAAGGGAAAGACAACTCGTTCTGGGATAAGAAGGCCGAGTGGGAGCTGTCGAGAACGGCGCTTCACTACATCGGTGGTTTGTTGCGGCACGCGCGCGGGATGTGCGCGATCACGAATCCGCTCGTGAACTCGTACAAGCGGCTGGTGCCAGGGTACGAGGCGCCGGTCAACGTCGCGTGGTCGATGCGCAATCGCTCGCCGCTCATCCGCGTGCCCGATCGTCGCGGGCTGGGGACGCGTCTGGAACTGCGATCGCCGGATCCGGCGGCGAATCCGTACCTCGCACTCGCGGTGATGCTCGCCGCGGGTCTCGACGGCGTCGAAACGCACGCTGACTACCGCGAACCGGTGAACGAGAACATCTGGGAGATGAGCTTCCGGGAAAAGCGCCGGCTGCGGATCGACGATCTGCCGCACGATCTGAACGAAGCGCTCGACGAGCTCGAGAAGGACGACGTGATCACGAATGCTCTTGGCAAGCACATCACATCGCACTTCGTGGAAGCAAAGCGGCAGGAATGGCGGGACTACATCACGCAGGTGAGTGCGTGGGAGTTGGAGAGCTATTTAGCGAAATACTGACCAACTGCCGGGGACGGGCGGCGGACGACTGACCAACTACCGGGGACGGGCGACGGGCGACGGACGACTGACCAACTACCGGGGACGGGCGACGGGCGACGGGCGAAACATCGCAGCAGATCCCTTCGCTCAGGATGACAGCTAGCGTGGCGCGTTGCCTCGCGTGAGCTTTGGACATGCTTCGAGTTCGACCTGCAGAGCGTGGCGACGCAGATGCACTCGCCCGCCTATGTACCCAGTTGGGTTATCCCGCACAGCCGTCGGACATGCCGGCGCGCATCGACCGGCTCGAGATCGATCCGAGCGCATCCGCTCTCGTCGCTGTCGATGATGCAGACGTCGTGGGGCTGATCACGACGCACCTGCGGCACACGATGAACCATGCCGCGCCGCTCGCGCAGATCACGATGCTCGTAGTCGACGAGACTCGGCACGGCTCCGGTATTGGCCGAGTGCTGGTGAATGCCGCCGAAGATTGGGCGCGTGAATCTGGCTGCAAACGCATCGTCGTCACCACAGCGCTCCAACGCGCCGACGCGCACAAGTTCTACGAGCGGCTCGACTACGCACACACCGGCCGTCGGTACGGAAAAGACTTCGCTCCTGGAGGACACTGAGCATGCGCCGCGCCTCGAGCACTTTGCGTACGCCTCTCGTTCTCGCGTTGGCTCTGGGTGCGGTTGGAGCCCGTTCCGGCAAAACACCGCCGCCAAGCTTCGATGTGTACGCCGTGCGGTACGCCTCGATTCCATTTCGCGTATCGGGGCTCATCGCCGGCGCGGACACGAGTCGCCGGATCGACATCGCGATGATGGTGTGGCTGCTCAAAGGGCCGGACAACCGGAACGTGCTCGTCGACGCGGGTTTCCATCGCGCCGATCTCGTGTCGCGTTGGAAGCCCGCGAACTACTCCATACCAGCGGAAGCAGTCGCGCGTGCCGGCGTGAAGCCTGAGGATGTCACTGACGTCATCATCTCACACGTGCACTGGGATCATCTCGACGGCATCGATCTGTTCCCGAAAGCACGGGTCTGGATTCAGCGCGAGGAGTTTCAGCACCACCTCGACAGCGCGGGCACAGTGAAGGACCGCGCGATCGATGCGGCGGACGCCAAGGTGCTCGCCGCGATCGCGCGTGAGGGGCGAGTGATGCTCGTCGACGGCGACGCGCAGGAGATCATCCCCGGCATCACGGTCTATACCGGTGGCAAGCACACGTTCGCGTCGCAATTCGCTACGGTGAAGACGACCGCGGGCACCGTCGTGATCGCGTCGGACAACATGTACCTCTACGAGAATCTCGCGAAGCATCTGCCGATCGCGCAGACGCTCGATGCCGCGTCGAACTTGCGGGCGCAAGAACGCATGACGACGCTTGCTTCCGATCCACGGCTCATCGTGCCCGGACACGATCCAGAGGTGTTCGCGCGATTTCCGTCACCAGGCAACGGAATCGCGCAGATTCACTGATCGAGAACCGCCGCTTTCGGCGCATGGCTTTCGTGCGCCGGCTCGGAGCGTTTGGCGCGGCCCAGCATGTACGCGGTGTTCAGGAGCGCAACGTGGGAAAAGCCTTGCGGGAAGTTGCCCACCTGGCGCTGGAGCTTCTGGTCATACTCTTCCGACAACAGACCGACATCGTTGCGTAGCGACAGCAACCGCTCGAACATCCGCCGAGCGTCGGCATAGCGCCCCATGAGCGCATAGCTGTCGGCGAGCCAAAAGCTGCAGGCGAGGAATGCGCCTTCCCCCGGTGGGAGACCGTCGTCCGTCGCGGCGCTGTCGTATCGGAGCACGAGTCCATCGACCAGCAGATTTTTTTCGATCGCTTTCACGGTGCTGATCACGCGCGGGTCGGACGCGGGGAGAAAGCCAACGATCGGAATCGCGAGCGTTCCAGCGTCGATGAGCTTTGATCCATATGCTTGGACAAATGCACCAACGTCGGAGTTGTAGGCGTATGTGCAGACGTCGGCGTGGATTCGGTCGCGGAGCGCGCGCCATTCCTGCGCGGGCCCGGACAGGTTGAACATCTCCATGCTTTTCACCGCGCGATCCACGGCCACCCAGGCCATCACCTTGGAATGGGTGAAGTGTTGCGGTCGTCCGCGTGTTTCCCAGATGCCCTGATCAGGCTTCATCCAGATCGTTTCGAGATGCGCCATGAGCGCCTGCTGGAGATGCCAGGTCTCATGGCTCGCCCTGAGGCCACCCAGGCGGGCCTGATGCAGTGCGTCCATGACTTCGCCGAACACGTCGAGTTGTAGCTGTTCATGCGCGGCGTTGCCGATGCGGACGGGACGAGAGTTCTCATATCCCGGCAACCAGGGCACATCCCACTCCCAAAGGAATCGTTCGCCGCTGAGACCGTACATGATCTGCACTTGCGCGGGACTGCCGGCGGCCGCGCGGACGAGCCAGTCGCGCCACTCTCCCGCCTCGCGATAGTAGCCGCCGTGCATCAGGGCGAGCAGCGTGATCGTCGCGTCGCGCAGCCAGCAGTAGCGATAGTCCCAGTTGCGAATACCCCCCACTTGCTCGGGGAGCGACGTCGTAGGCGCCGCGACGATACCGCCCGTCGATTTGTACGTGAGCGCCTTGAGAGTGAGCAACGAGCGCAGGGCGGGTTCACGCCATTCGCCGTGATAGGTGCACTGCGCAGCCCAGTTGGTCCAGAACTCTTCCGTGTCGCGCAGCGCAGCTTTCGGATCGGCGGACTTCGGCGCCGCCAGGTTGGATGGTCCCCACGAAATCACGAAGTTGACTTGCTCGCCGACCGCGACCGAGAACTCGCCGACGGTCGTGCGCCCGACGCCACGAAGATCGATGTCGGAGCGGATGATCATCATATCCGGACCGGCGATCGCGCGAAGTCGGCCGTCGTCCATGCGGCTCACCCATGGAACGACATTCCCGTAGGCGAAGCGCATGATGATCTCGGTCCTCATGTCCACGCGACCACGCAGACCCGTGACGATACGCACGAGGTCGGACTGACCGTCGTGAATCGGCATGAAGTCGGTGACACGAACCGCGCCGTCAACCGTCTCGAAGTCCGTTTCGAGAATCATCGTGTCGCCACGATATCGCCGGCTCACTCGAGGATTGGGGTCGGTGGGTGCGATTTGCCACCGCCCGTTTGCCGGAGTGCCGAGCAGCGCGGCGAAGCACGCGCCGGAATCGAAACGCGGCCAACAGAGCCAATCGATCGATCCAGACAACGACACGAGTGCGGCGCTCTCACAATCGCCCAGCATCGCGTAATCTTCGATGCGCGACGATGTCGACGCTGTCGTCGGGAACTGTACTGTTGTGTGCGTCTCAGACATTGGTCCTCAGGGGCTAACGCAGAAACCGCACCCGCAGCCGCCACATCCGTGGAGAGTCCGATCGCCGAACCTGGTAGAGCACACAACGAAGTTCGGGTCATCGTCGTCATGGGCGTGGCCGCGTCCGGAAAATCCAGCGTGGGCGGTGCTCTTTCGCAAGCGCTTGATTGGACCTTCTACGAGGGCGACGACTTTCATTCCGCCGCCAACAAGGCCAAGATGGCCAGCGGAGCTCCATTGACGGACGCCGATCGGCGACCTTGGCTCGAGAGCTTGAGCTCAGTGATTGGTGAGGTCATCCGGCAGGACCGGCACGCGGTGCTGGCTTGTTCAGCCCTGACGGCCGCCTACCGCGATGCGCTCGTCCCAGCGAATGCACCACCTGGAGCAGTTCGCTTCGTGTTTCTGAACGTTCCGCGCGCCGAGTTGGAGGCGCGGCTCACGCACCGGAAGCATTTCTTCCCCGCGTCGCTGCTCGACAGTCAATTGGAAACGCTGGAGCTTCCACGCGATGCCGTGATGGTGGACGGAACCCGGCCTATTCCGGAGATCGTCGAGTCGGTCCGCGAAACCCTCCACGTCTGATCATCGAACCGGCCATCCTTTCATGAACGCACGATTCTTTCGCACAGCCGCTTCGTTTCATACGTGGCTCGACAAGTATCACGCGAGTCGCGACGAGCTGCTGGTGGGCTTCTACAAGAAAGGATCCGGCAAGCCGTGCATGACGTATCAGGAAGCGTTGGATGAGGCACTCGCGTTCGGATGGATCGACGGCATCCGCCGGCGTGTCGACGACGTCAGCTACACCATTCGGTTCACGCCCCGTCGTGCGACAAGCATCTGGAGCGCTGTGAACATCAAGCGCGTCGGCGAGCTGACGGCCGAACGCCGCATGAAACCCGCCGGGGTGGCGGCGTTCGATAAGCGCAGTGAAAAGCGGTCAGCCATTTACACCTACGAGCGCGCGGCTGCACGCGAGATGCTCCTCGACCCCGATGCGCTCGCGTTGGTGAAAGCCGACGAGAAAGCTTGGGCGTACTTCGACGCTCAGGCTCCATGGTACAAGCGCAACTGCGCGCATTGGATTGTGAACGCGAAACGGGCGGAGACGCGAGCAAAGCGTCTCGCAACGCTCATCGAGTGTTCGCGGAAGAGGAAGCGGATTCCGCCACTCAGTTATTAGCGAACAAAGTGTCATCCCGAGCGAAGCGAGGGATCCGCACTCCCGAAGTGCAGATCCCTCGCTTCGCTCGGGATGACAACCTACGGCGTCACACGCGCCGCCGGCTTCGGACCGAGCTCGTACTCCTTCGGAGGCACGTCGCCGAGCAGGTTTTTGATGAAGTAATCCCAACGACGACGCGTCATGTAGTTCGACTCGTTCGCGTAGCCGTGCGCCTGATTCGGCAACATGAGCAAATCGAAATCCTTGTTCGCCTTGATCAGCGCATCCACCACGAGGAGCGTGTTGTCTGGCGGCACATTGTTGTCCATCGTACCGTGCGCGAGCAGCAGCTTGCCCTTGAGATTCTTGGCCATGTTCTGGTTGGCCCAGTCGTCGTAGTTCGATTTTCCGGCAGTACGTACCTCGAGGCCGCCGTAGCGTTCGCCCCAGTCGTCCTCGTACTCGCGGTTGTCGTGGTTCCCCGATTCCGAGATTCCGACCTTGAAGAAGTCCGGATAACGGAACATTGCGTCGGCGGTCGCAAAGCCACCGCCCGAGTGGCCATAGATGCCGGCGCGATTGATGTCGATCCACTTATAGCGCGACGCCAATTCCTTCATGCCCGCGATCTGATCGGGCAACGTGTTGTCGCCCATGTTGCCGTAGTAGAAATCGTGGAACGCCTTCGATCGCCAGGGCGTGCCCATGCCGTCCAACTCGAGAACGACGAAGCCGAGCTCCGCGAGTGACTGCGCGTCGCCGCGCGCCGGGTTGAACGCGCGTCCGCCAACAGAGCCGGTCTGCGGTCCCGGATAGATGTGATTGATGATCGGATAGGACTTGGTCGAATCCAGATGCGTCGGCACGTACATCAAGCCATAGAGGTCCGTCTTCCCATCGCGCGCCTTCACGGTGACTGCCACCGGCGGCTTCCATCCCGACGCGACGAGGCGCGTGACATCGAGCTTGTCAACGTTCTCTACGAGCTTGCCATTCTGATCGCGCAGGACTGATACCGTCGGCACTTCGGGAGTCGAGTAGTTGTCGACGAAGTACTTGCCCGAAGGCGACAGCGAGACGTCGTGGTTCGCGTTTTCGGGCGTGAGCAGCGTCAGTCCCTTTCCGTCCATGCCAATCTTGTAAAAGTGGCTGAAATACGGATCGCGGCCCTTCTCCTTTCCAACGCCGAGGAAGTAGAGCGTTCGCGTCTTGTCGTCGATCCGCAGCAGTTGGGTGACGTTGCCTTCGCCGGTCGTGATTTGCTGCTTGAGCTTGCCTGTCGTGAGGTCGTAGAGGTACAGCTGTCCCCAGTTGTCGCGCTCCGAAAACCAGATCACCTCGTTCGACGCGGGCAGCACGTGCCAATTCACTCTGCCATTGCCCGACTCGAACTGCGTCTTCACGGTTTCCTCGAGCACGTCACGAATCGCGCCGGTGGCCGCGTCGGCCACGCGAAGATTCTCCTTCTTGTGATCGCGCGACGTAGACACGAACGCGAGATGCGACGCGTCCGGATACCACTCCACGTCGGCCCAATCGCCGCCGCGGCAAGCGATATGGTCGCAGAGGGTCGACCGATGCTGGTCGGCGCCCATCTGCAGCCGAATGACTTTCGGCGTCTCGGTGCTGACGTCGATGATCACGCGATGGATCATCGTCACGATGCTGTCGCCCGGGAGCGGATACTTCGAGACGCGCAGCTCGGGATGTCCTACTTTCGTGCTCACGAGATACATCTCGCCGACGTTGCGCTGATCCTGCTGGAACGTCGCGATCTTCTTCGAGTCGGGCGACCACAGCACGATCGCGCGATCGCTCGACGTCCAGCCGGCGTTGTCCGTCGCGTAGCCGAAGTCTTTCACACCGTCGTGCGTGAGCTGCGTCTCGCGGTTCGTCGCGACATCTCGCATCCAGAGATTCCAGTCGCGAATGAAGACGGCACGCTTGCCGTCCGGCGACGGCGACTCCGGTGCGCGAGCGGCTCCCCGACCGGCGCCCCGTCCACCTGCGCCGCGACCGCCGCCCCGGCCACCGCGACCAGTGCCGACCGCTGCCGACGTCTCGCAGTGCACCGTCGCGACATCGCACTCGACGCGAGTACCCCCGGCGACTACCTCGATCCTGCGGCCGTCGGCGGAGTAGCTCGTCTGCGTGCTAGCCGCACGCAGCGAATCTGCCGCCGAGCCGAGCGCCGTCTTGACTGCCGTGGCGAGGCGCGGTTCCGCGAGCACGTTCACTCGTGTCGCCTTGGCCGGATCGACGAGGATGAGGTCGGTACCTGTCGGCGTCAGCGATCGATACCAGAACTCGTCGTTGGCGAGCCACGTCGGCCGCACGACCGTACCGAACACGAGCGGGGCGGTGTTGTACGACATGAAGCGCTCAGCTCGGGCGTAGTCCGCCGCCGTATAGGTGCGTTGTTGCGCGGCAGCAGGGGCCGCCACAAGCGCGACCGCCGCCAACGAGACGCGAATTCGCATGATGGTCCTCGGGTGAAGAGTCTTCGCCACGGAACTTGCTCGCCGTGACTTGGCGCGGCAACGGCGGCTCGCTCACGGCTCCCTTGGCAGGAAGTTGAAAGCGATATGAAAGGGAAACGACCGAGCCGGCAAGGGTTATAACTCTCGTGTTGCCGCGCGCGACAGGGATCTCGATACTTCTTTGCTGGCCGGCCCACCCATCATCGTTCAGCCTTCGATCATGACGACGAGACGACTCTCGATCATTCTCGGCCTCCTTTGCTCGGCGCCGCTTGGCGCGCAGAACGTGAAGCCGTCAACGTCAGCTGCGCCGGCAATGTCGTCGACGCTGCCGACCGACCCCAAAGTCCGAATCGGCACGCTGCCAAACGGGCTCAAGTACTACATCCGCGTGAACAAGAAGCCGGAAAAGCGGGCGGAGCTTCGCCTCGTCGTGAATGCCGGCGCGGTCCTCGAGAACAACGAGCAACTTGGTCTCGCGCACTTCGTGGAGCACACGGCCTTCAACGGCACGACGCACTTCGCGAAGAACGACCTGGTCAAGTATCTCCAGTCGATCGGCGTTCGATTCGGCGCGGACCTCAACGCGTACACAGGGTTCGACGAGACCGTCTATATCCTCCCGGTGCCCACGGACACGGCGCGCATCGTGGAGCAGGCCTTCACGATTCTCGAGGATTGGGCGCACGGACAGGTCTTCGACTCCACCGAAGTCACCAACGAGCGCGGCGTCGTTCGCGAGGAGTGGCGTCTCGGTAAGGGCGCCGGCGACCGCATGCTGCATCAGTGGCTGCCGACAGCGCTCAAAGGCTCCATGTACGCCGACCGCCTGCCGATCGGCAATGAAGGCAGCATCATGTCGGCGACGCCGGCGCGCTTGAAGTCGTTCTATTCGAAGTGGTACCGGCCGGACCTTCAGGCGGTCATCGCCGTTGGCGACTTCGATCCAGCCGTGATCGAAGCACAGATCAAGAAGCACTTCGGCAGCATTCCGCGCGCGACGAATCCGACGCCGCGTCCGAACGTAACGGTGCCAACGAACAAGGCGCCGCTGATTGGAATCGGTCACGATAAGGAAGCGACGGGTTCCGACGTCGAGCTGATCTTCAAGCTGCCCGTGGAGAAGACGCGAACGGTCGCCGACTACCGTCGCGATCTCATGGCGCGGATGTATCTCGGTATGCTCAACACGCGCCTCGACGAGATGTCGCAAAAGGCCGACGCGCCATTCCTCGGCGCCGGGGCATCGAAGGGATCGTTCATCGGCCGGTCGACCGATGCGTTCACGCTCGGCGCCAACGTGAAGGACGGCGGCATCGATCGCGGACTCGATGCGCTTCTGGTCGAAGCAAAACGCGTCGATCAATTCGGGTTCTTGCAGACTGAGCTCGACCGCCAGAAGGAGAGCATGTTGCGCGGCTACGAGCGTGCATACGCCGAGCGCGAGAAGACGCAGTCCGCTTCGTTTGTCGGCGAGTACGTCAACAACTATCTCACCGGCGAAGCGATTCCCGGCATCGAGTACGAGTACAAGCTCGTACAACAGCTCGTTCCGACGATCACGCTTGCCGATGTGAACAAGCTGGGCAGCGCGTGGATCACTGACACGAATCGCGTGATCATCGCGCAGACCCCGGAAAAGGACGGCGTCAAGATTCCGACGCAATCCGAGCTGCTCGCCGTGTTCGATAAAGCCAACAAGGAGCAGGTCACGGCGTATACCGAGAATCTGTCGAGCGCGGCGCTCGTCCCGACGCCGCCGATGCCCGGCACGATCGTGAGCGGCCGTCAAATTCCGGCGGTCAACGTCACCGAATGGACGCTGTCGAACGGCGTCAAGGTGGTGGTGAAGCCGACCGACTTCAAGGCGGACGAAGTGTTGTTCAGCGCGAGCAGCCCGGGTGGAACGTCGCTGGCGTCCGACGCGGATTTCATGTCGGCGAGCATGGCGTCCGACATCATGGGCATCAGCGGCGTTGGCCAGTTCAATCGAATCGATCTGCAGAAGAAGCTCACCGGAAAAGTCGCGGCTTCGGGTGCAGCAATCGGTGCGACCAGTCAATCGCTCGGCGGACATGCGTCGCCGAAAGATCTCGAGACGATGTTCCAGCTCATCTATCTCGACTTCACCGCGCCGCGGCTCGACACCGCCGCGTATGCGGCGCTGAAGGCGCAGGCCGATCAGTACATCGCGAACCGCGGCTCCGATCCCGACGAAGTGTTCAACGACACCGTCGGCGTGACGATGACGCAGCACAACTTCCGCGCGCGCCCGATGACGGCAGCCGTGTTCTCCGAAGTGAACCCCGAAAAGGCGCTGTCGTTCTACAAGGAACGCTTTGCCGACGCGAGCGGGTTCACGTTCGTGTTCGTCGGGAATGTCGACACACTGACCTTGAAGCCGCTCGTCGAGAAGTACCTCGCATCGCTGCCGTCCACGGGTAAGAAGGACACCTTCCGCGACAACGGCGGCAATGCGCCGAAGGGAGTGGTCGAGCGCGTGGTGCACAAGGGCGTGGAGCCGAAGGCCAACACCATCATCGACTTCACCGGCGCGTGCCAGTACACGCCGGAAACGCGTTTTGCGCTTCGCTCGCTCATGGAGCTGTTTCAGATCAAGCTGAACGAAACGCTTCGCGAGCAGTTAGGCGGTGCTTACAGCCCGAGCGCCGGCGGAAGCTGCTCGCGGGTTCCACGGCAGGAGTATTCCATCACGGTGCAGTTCAACTCGGCTCCGGATAATGTCGAGAAGCTGACCAAGAGCGTGTTCGCGGTGATCGATACGCTGAAGACGCAGCCGCCCAGCGCCGCGGACGTGAACAAGGTCAAAGAGGCGCTCGCACGCTCGCGCGAAGTGAACCTGAAGCAGAACGCGTTCTGGGTGGGCAACCTGCTGTCGTGGACGCAGGCGGGCGAGGACGTTACCGGCTTGCTCGACCCGCAGGATGCCATGATTCGGAATCTCACCGCGGCGCAGATTCAGGAGGCCGCAAAGAAATACTTCGACACGGCCAACTACGCGCGGTTCATCCTGCTTCCGGAGACGAAGACGACGCCTTGAACGGCCGGGGACGGGCGGCGGGCGACGGACGCACAACGAACAACGAACAACGAACAACGGACCACAACGGACGACTGTACGACGGCAATCCCGCGGGCCAGATTGATCAAATGCGGATCCACATCATTGCGCTCCTCTGCGCCGCCCAAGCTGTGGCGGCGCAGATCCCCGAGCGAGAGTTCGCCGCCCGTCGCGACTCGCTCGCCAAACGGATCGACAGCGGCGTAGTCGTCGCGTTCGGCGGCCGGACGCCCATCACGGACTTCGGTCCGTTCCATCAGCTGCCCGCGTTCCATTACCTGACGAACTTCGACGAGCCGGACGCGGCGCTCGTGATGATCGTGCACAAAGGCGCCGGCGCGTCCACGCTGTTCGTCACACCGGCCGATCCACGTCGCGCGTTCTATTACGGATGGCGCCCCGATTCCGCCGACGTCCGGAAGATTCACAATGTCAACGGACGCTCCTTCACCGCGCTGCGCGGGATTCTGGATTCACTCGCGTTCACAGGGCTGCCGTTCTACACGCTCGATGATTTCGAGGACGCCGACTTCGCGCGCGCGGATTCGCTGACGCGCGGCAAGGAGTTCATCCGCGCCGTTACCGCGAAGCACGCCGGCCTCATCGTTCGTGACGCGCATCCGCTCGTCGATCAACTCCGCGCGAAGAAAAGCGCCGCGGAGATCGCGCTACTCAAGAAGGCCGCCGAGATAAGCTCGGAGGGGCATCGCGCGGCGATGCTCGCGCCCGTTCCGCAGCACGAGTACGAGCTGCAGGCAGCGCTCGAGTACACGTTCACTCGTCTCGGAGCGACGCGTCCCGCCTACGGTTCGATTGTGGGCTCTGGGTTGAACGGCACGCAGCTGCATTACATGAAGGACCGCGGCACCACCAAGCCGGGCGACATCGTCGTGATCGACGCAGCGGCGGAGTACGAAGGCTACGCCGCCGACATCACGCGCACGATTCCCGTGAGCGGAACGTTCACGCCGGAGCAAAAGAAGGTCTATCAGATCGTTCGTGACGCGCAGGCCGCTGCAGAGCGAAACTCCAAGCCGGGTGTCCGTGAATCAGTCGCGCAGGATTCATCCGTCGCGGTCCGCACCAAAGGGCTCGCCGCGCTCGGCCTGGTCGAGAGCGAGGACGCGACGTTCGATCCACCGTGGCAGGCGAACTGCGAGCGCCAGCCGGCATCGTGTAAGCAGGCGATGTTCTGGATGATCCACGGTATCAGCCACGGTTTGGGGCTCGCGGTGCACGATCCCGCGCAGTTCTCATACGGTGATCGCGTCTACAAGCCGGGCGACGTGTTCACGATCGAGCCAGGCATCTACATCAGCACGCGAATGCTCGACGCGCTGCCCGACACGCCGAAGAACCGAGCGTTCATCGCGAAGGTGAAGCCGATCGTCGCGAAGTACGAGAACACCGGCGTCCGCATCGAAGACGATTACGTGATCACCGAGACGGGCCTGGAGCGTATCAGCACCGCGCCGCGCGAGATCGCGGAGATCGAAGCGTTGATGAAAAAGCGGCAGCGCGCGGTCATCCCCTGATGCGGTTGAGCATCATTGTGGTGCCCGCGCTGGCGGTGCTCGCGTCGGGTTGCGTCGTGAAGAACGGCTCCGAGCCGACGACCGCGACGTTGTACGTCTTCGCCAACTTCACGGCACCGACCGTGTCGGTCAAAGTGAATGGTCAAACGCTCGGCCAGCTGACGCGACAGTTCACCGGCGACATCGGAGATTGCGGGTCGATGGGCGCAGTGGTCACGCCGGGCACGATGCTGCACCAGACGATCCAGCTGAATCAGACGTACGAAATCGAGTGGGATTACGGCAACGGCACGACGGATAAGGTCGAGCTGTCGGCGACCTCGGATGTCATCGATTCGGGGTGTCCGTTCGCGCAGATTCCGGCGCCCGCACCGTAACTCCAGACCCCTCACGCCAAACCGTGAACTCCAGACCGTAAGGGTTGGAGTTGACGGTTTGCGGTCAAGGGTGCGGAGTTCGCGTACGCTGCCGGCGCCTGCGCGACCGTTACAATGGCACCGATCTGGCCGTTGCCGCCGGCAACCGAGGACCACTCGAGCATTCACACGGATTTCCTGGTCGAGCTCGGGTCATGGTGAGACTATGATGCTTCTGATCGTCCGGCACGGCGTCGCTGAGGACAAGGAAGAGTTCGCGGAGACCGGACATCCGGACGACGAACGCCCGCTCACTGCGAAGGGGCGCAAGAAGATGAAGCGCGCCGCGCGAGGGCTGCGCGCGATCGTGCCGGAGATCACGCTGCTTGCAACGAGTCCGCTCGTGCGCGCGAGGGAGACGTCCGATATCGTCGCCGCGGAATACGATCGGGGAGAGGCGGACGCCATCACCGGCTCGCTTCGTCCAGACTCGGCGTTCAGCGCGTTCGTGGAATGGGCGAAGGAGTACCGCGACTCACCGGTGGTCTGCGTCGTTGGACACGAGCCGCATTTGAGCGGCCTCGCGAGTTGGCTGATGGCGGGAACCGAGACATCGCATATCGAGCTCGGCAAAGGTGGCGCGTGTCTTCTCTCGTTCGCTGGTGCGCCGAAGAAGGGAGATGGCACGCTTCTCTGTCTGCTCACGTCGAAGCAGCTCAGCGCGATTGGCGATTCCCTATGACAGCTATGGCCGAACGACAGAATCCGGCGGACGATAGTTGACGTCCAACGCCTGAAGCCGCGCCAAATGCTGTGTCAGGCGCGCGGAGAAATCCGCGAAGTCGCGCAGCGACGGCGCGGTCCATAGCACTTCGGCCAACGCAGCCTCCCGCGGGAACGCCATGTACTCGACGTTCTTCGGTCCTTCGATGTACTCGGTCCACACCTGTCCCTGCGCACCGAGGATGTGCTGTGTGAAGCGCGGCTCGAGGTCGGCCGGAACAGGGTTGTAGGCGTACACCGTATCGAGCGGCAGGAATCCGCCGATCGCGAGCGGTTCTTCAGCCGTGTTTCGAGTTTGATAATGATCGAAGTACGTGTGGTCGCCCGGCGCCATCACGACGTCGTGGCCGGCACGCGCGGCGGCGATCCCGCCCTGGATCCCGCGCCACGACATCACCGCCGCATTCGGAGCGAGACCGCCCTCGAGAATCTCGTCCCACCCAATGAGCCGCCGCCCGTGCGCCGTCAGAAACTTGTCCATCTGCGTGATGAACCAACTCTGCAGCTCGTTCTCGGCGCGAACGTCGCGCGGGTTCGCGGAATCGCTCGGCGTGATTCCCAGGGCGCGGATCTTCGCCTGGGCTCTCGGGCTCGCTTTCCACTCGGGTTTGATGGCTTCGTCGCCGCCGATGTGAATGAACTCGCCTGGGAACAGGGACATCACCTCGGTGAGCACGTCCTGCATGAACGCGATCGTCGTGTCCGATGGATTGAGGATGCGTGGCGTGACGCCCCACTGATCCCAGACACGGACCGTGTCGCCGAAATTGCCGAGGCTCGGATAGGCGGCAATTGCGGCTTGTGAGTGGCCGGGCATCTCGATCTCCGGCACGATGCGAACGAATCGCTCGTGTGCGTACGCGACGATCTCGCGAATGTCGTCCTGCGTGTAGAAGCCGCCGTGTCGCTTGGTGTCGTACGTGTTGTGTGTCGTGTCTCGACCGGGCGAATGGCCGATGAGCGTTTGTGATCGCCACGCTCCTATCTCGGTCAACCGCGGATACTTCTTGATCTCGATTCGCCAGCCCTGATCGTCGGTCAGGTGCCAGTGAAACGTGTTCATTTTATGCAACGCGAGGAGGTCGATGTACTTCTTCACGAACTCCTTCGGCATGAAGTGGCGTGAGACGTCGAGATGCATGCCGCGCCAGGAGAATTGCGGGCGATCGATGATCGTGACCGCGGGCATCGTCCACTCGACGCCGCTGACTGGCGCGTCGCGAAAAATTGCGGCGGGAAGGAGCTGGCGAATGGATTGCACCGCGTAAAACGCACCGGCAGGCGCGGCGGACGTGATCGTCACCACGCCCGGCTTTACTGCGAGCCGATATCCCTCGGCGCCGAATGAAGTGTCGCGAGCGGGCGCGCGCTGAAACACGATGCGGTTGCCGCTCGAGACATTCGTGAAACGAACCGGCAGATCAAAGCCTGTCGCGGGCGCGAGATCGCGCGACAAGCGACGTGCCGCAAGCGAGTCGGCTCGGTCGGCGATGATGATCGTCTGCGGCGACAGGCGGAATTCGCCGGTCGCGCGAACGACAGACGACGGGCGGGGAATGATCGCGATCTCGGCGGATTGAGCCCTGAGATGTCCCGCGGCAAAGAGGAGCAGCAAGGGAAGGCGTCGCATGGCCGAGAACATAGAGCGCGACTGGCTGGTGCGACACGGGAAGTGCAGATCCTACGGAAAGTGCAGATCCCTCCCTCCGCTCGCATCAGGGCAGCTGCTGCGCTCGGGATGACATCCACTCTTGACATCCAAGATGAAGCGTCGCATCGTGTGGCCGTCATCTTGGACGTCAAGTGGAGAGCCATGGCAGATACCTCGACCGACGTCATTCAGGGCACGCTCGACATGCTCATCCTCAAGAGCCTGAGCCTTGCACCCATGCACGGCTTTGGCGTCACGAAGCGAATCGAGCAGATCAGCAAAGGCGTGTTCAAAGTGAATCCCGGCTCGCTGCTGCTCGCGTTTCAACGCATGGAGCGCGACGGCGTGATCGACTCGGAGTGGCGTGTGTCGGAGAACAACCGGCGAGCGAAGTACTACAGCCTCACCGCCAAGGGACGAAAACGGTTGAAGGTCGAGACGAGCGACTGGGAGCGACGCGTTGCGGCGATCGCGAGGCTGCTCGAGGCGTAAGTCCATTCTCGGAGGCGCCGTGTCACCGCTGCGTGCCGCGCGTGCGGGTCTCAGACGTCTGTTCCGGAAGAAGGTCGTCGACCATGAGCTCGACGACGAGCTGCGCCATTATCTCGAGTTGGCGACGCACGAGAAAATGCGCGGTGGACTATCGCGCGGCGCCGCCGAGCGTGCGGCGCGTCTCGAGATGGGTGGCGTGGAGCAGACGAAGGAGCGCGTGCGAGCCGGCGGCTGGGAAGCGCGTGTCGACACGCTCTGGCAAGATCTGACGTACGCGCTGCGCGGCCTGCGTCGAAACCCTGCGTTCACCGGGATCATTATCGGGACACTCGCGCTCGGCATCGGCGCGAACACGGCGATGTTCAGCGTCGTGAACGCGGTGATGCTTCGCCCGCTTCCGTACCATGACTATCGGCACCTGGCGCTCGTGTGGGTGGACGACAGTCGTCGCGAGCTGCATCAGGAAGCGACGACGTACCTAACCATCATGGATTGGAAGCGTGACGCGCACACGTTTCAGAATCTCGCGTACTTCAACACGCAGCGCGCCAATCTGAGTGCCACCGAGCATTTCGGCAGAGAGCGGACCCGAATTGGCCTCACCTCCGGTGATCTATTTCCGGTGCTCGACGTTCCGGCGCTGTTGGGCCGAACGATCACCACGCAAGACGAGCTGAATGCGTCGCGCGTCGCTGTCATCAGCTACGCGCTCTGGCAGCGGCGATTCGGCGGAGACTCGAGCGCCATCGGCCGCCGACTCGATACAGAGCTCGCGGACAAGAATAGCGAAGGGTCGTTCGAGATCGTGGGTGTGATGCCGCCGGGATTCTTCTTTCCGGACAAGGCTACCGAGCTGTGGATTCCGTCGACGACCTATTGGCGCTTCCCCCGCGAAAGCCACGAACGTTTCCAGCCGTGGGCGCATCGATGGATAGCTGTCGGACGACTCGCCCCGTCCGCCTCATTCGCTGGTGCTCGCGCCGATCTCACCCGCGTCGGCCAACGGCTCACCGGCACCTACACGACGGACATTCCCGACTTTCCAGGCTTCAAACCCAACGTTCTGCCGATTCTCGACTCTGTCGCCGGCCGCAGCGTGCAATCGGCATTGTGGATCTTGCTCGGCGCCGTTGGACTCGTGCTGCTCGTCGCATGCGCGAATGTTGCAAACCTGCTGTTCGCTCGCGGCGCAGCACGCCATCAAGAGTTCGCGATACGCGTAGCTCTCGGCGCTGGGCGTGGCAGACTCGTTCGCCAGCTTCTGACGGAAAGCCTCGTGCTCTCGCTGCTCGGCGGCGCTGTGGGAAGTGTCGTCGCGCTCTGGAGCACGCGAGCGGTCGCAGCCACCGCGGCGCTCAGGCTTCCGCGTGTCGATGAGATCAGTGTCGACGCACGCGTGCTTGGCTTCGTCGCACTGATCTCGGTGATCGCGGGACTGACATTCGGTATCGTGCCCGCGTTTCGCGTGTCGGCGAGAGACGCCGCCGAGGCATTGAAGGAGAGCGGCCACAGTGCTGGAAGTATCAAGCTTCGCCGGAGCCGCGCTTTACTGGTCATCGCGGAATGCTCGCTCGCCGTGGTTCTGCTCGCGGGCGCAGGGCTGCTGTTGAGAAGCCTCAGCCGGCTGCAGTCGATCAATCCAGGTTTCGATCCGTCTGGGGTGCTCACGGTGCGAGTCGAGTTTCCGCCGGAGACGAGCGCGCGTGGAGTTGCAGGGAGTGATGTCAGTCGCATGCAGGCGCGCCTGCAGATGGAGAATGAGTTGTTGATGCACGTTCAGGCGATGCCCGGTGTGGTGATCGCGGGCTTTACCGACGACATGTACATCAACGCACAGGGGCACGCGTCGATTGCGATTCCTGGCCGTTCCGCTGACTCGCTTGCAGCCGGCGAGCTGAATGATGCACAGGTGTCGCCGGAACTGTTTCCACTGCTCCGAGTGCCGCTGCGACGTGGTCGCGCGCTCACACGGGCCGATGCAACGCAGAAGATCCGCGCGATGTGGACGCCAGTCGTCAACAACGCGCCGCTCGACGAGAAGGAGCGAGTTGCCGTGCCAGAGCCAGTTCTGGTCAACGAAGCATTCGTGCGCCGCTTCTTTCCGGCCGAGGATCCAATCGGCAAACACTTCTGCACGGATCCGACGAGCAAAACATACTGGTACGTCATCGTCGGCGTTGTCGGCGACATGCACCGTCAAGGACTCGAGCGCAAAACGATCCCAGAGTTCTTCGGGCCTCATCTCCCGTTTCCGAACGCGCGCGCTGATCTCCTGGTGCGTATCCAGGGCGATCCGTTGGCCGCGGCGCCGATGATTCGACGAGAGATTTTGAGCGTGCTTCCAAGAACGCTCATCGTCCAGGTATCGACCGCCGACGCTGGACTCGGCGATTTCAGTGCGCGGCGCCGCTTCGAAACGTGGCTACTCGCAGGATTCGCCCTCCTGGCGCTCGGCCTGGCGGCGGTCGGGATCTACGGCGTGGTCCACTACAGCGTAGCCGAGCGCACGCGAGAGATCGGCGTCCGCATGGCGCTCGGCGCGACGGCGGCCGACGTCGTGTCCCTGGTCATGAGTCGCAGTCTGGTGATGCCGGCTGCCGGCATCGCGATCGGGCTCACCGTGGCGGCCGCGCTTACTCGAATCATCGAGCATTTGTTGTTCCAGGTGGGCGCGACCGATCCGGCCACTTTCGTCGGCGTGGCCGGCGTGTTGTTGGCCGTAGCGTTCGTCGCGTGCTTCCTTCCTGCGCGCCAGGCGACGCGAGTCGATCCTATCCGCGCGCTTCGACAAGAGTAAAACTCATGTCCCTACTTCGGCACATCGGCGCCGGCCTCAGACGGCTCACGCGATCGCGCGCGGTACTACAGGAGTTGGACGACGAACTCCGTCATTGGATGGAGCTCGCGGTCGCTGAACGAATGCGACACGGCGTCACGCGAGAGCAGGCGGAGCGCGAAATTCGCCTGGACGTCGGCAGTCCAAGCGCGTTGAAGGAACACGCGGAATCGGGCGGCTGGGAGATTCACGTCGAAGCCGTCGTCCGAGACGTCCGCTATGCGCTTCGCAACTTGCAGGCGTCGCCGGCGTACGCCGCGACGGCGATCGCAATGCTGTCCGTCGCTATCGCCGTGACCACGACCCTGCTCACCGTCTCGAATACGGTTCTTCGACAACAGTGGGCCGTACCCGAGCCGTCTCGGATCTTCACGCTCGTCACCGCGCGTGGCGCACCACGCTTCTCGCCCGCTGAGGCGCGGTACTTGAATCAGCACGCGACGACGTTCGGCGGAATCATCGCGGTACGATGCATGTCGGGGGCGCGGGATGATTGCGAGCTCTCCGTGAATGACATGCCCGCGTCCGTCGACTTCGTAAGCGGGAACTACTTCGACGTCGTCGGTTTGCCGCTGAGAATGGGACGCGGATTCGCGGTCGGTGAAGACGAGATCGCAAATCCGGCTGGCGTTGCCGTCATCAGCGAAGCACTGTGGCGAAGTCGGTTCGGATCGGATCCGAAGATCGTTGGCGCGACGATTCGAATCGACGACGTCCGTTTCACGGTCGTCGGTGTTGCAGGCGCGGGCTTCACAGGCACACGCACGGAGCGGAAGGACGTGTGGCTTCCGCTCTCGTCGATGCTGCTGCTGCACCCCGGGCGAGCGGACGTCAAAATGCAGCTAACGCATCCGTCATCGGACGTCAGTGAAGCGGCTGTTGCGGGTCGCCTGGCCACGACCGCCACGCGTGAGCAGGCGGTGGCGGAGCTCAACGTTCTCGACCGACAGTATCGACAGGACAACAATATCGAGAGCTTCGGTGTTCGGTTGATTCCAACGACGTACTTCCCGAACCCGGCGAAGCTTGGAACGGCGGCGGCGACGTTCACCAGCATGTTCGTTGCCGTGCTTCTCGTGCTTCTTCTCGCCTGCGCGAACGTCGGGAACCTTCTGCTCGCGCGCGCCACCGCGCGCGGTCGCGAGATCGGCGTTCGTCTCGCGCTGGGGGCGAGCCGTGCGCGCGTCGTGCGCCAGCTGCTCACAGAAGGCTTGCTCCTCTCCATCGTCGCAGGAGTCCTGGGCATTTCGGCGTCGCTCGAGCTGCCGACGCTGATCATGACGCGTGCGTTCGGCAGCGTATCATGGCACTTCGCGCCTGATGCCACCGTGATCGCGGCCGCGACGGCCGTGGTGCTACTGACGTGCCTCGCATTCGGGCTCGCGCCGTCGCTTCACGCAACGAGCAACGATGTTACGTCCGTGATCAAGGCTGGCGACGGTGGCGGCCAAGCGCGTTCGCGACGCCGGCTGCGAGGAACTCTGCTCGCCCTTCAAGTTGCCGTGAGTCTATTGCTGCTCGTGAACGCGGGGCTGGTCGCGAACGGGATTCAGCGCGGCGAAGATTCCAACCCAGGTTTCGCGACGCACAGTGTCGGCGTGTTGACTATCGAGCTTCCCGGCGGCGTCGACTCGCTTCGGCGAGCGGCGTTCGTGAATCAGTTCGAGCACGACAGCAGAGTGGTTCCCGGAATACGCGTGGCGTTTGGAAGTGTGGAACCGCTCGGCGCCGGCCGAGCGACGAGCTTTCGCCTCCCGAGCGACGCCGCGACGCGAGTACGCATGGTGGGCGCCTTCGACGTGTCGCCTGGGTTTCTCGATCTCATCCAGCTCCCGATTGTCGCCGGCCGCGATCTGCAACCTGTGGACGGCGACGGCGCGGTTCTGGTGAACCAGACGTTGGCGCAGGCGCTATGGCCGGGCGAAAACCCGCTCGGGCAGGTGATCATCGACGGCGTGGAGCGCCGGGTGGTCGGTGTCGTCAAGGATGCGCGCATGTATCGAATCGGTGCCGTCGACGGCGCTTTGTTTCGACCGATCGCACGTGGAACGCTTCCGAAGATCCTGACACGACCGGTGTCGCCGGCAATCACCGAAGCACTCAGTGCAATCGCGACGCGAATCGAGCCGCGCGCGATCATTCACGCCGACTCGATCGCAGGCAATGTCGATCGTCAACTTGGTGGCCTCCGTGTGATCGCGCTTCTTGCCGGCGCGCTCGGATTCATTGCGCTGATCATGGCCAGCGTCGGCGTGTTCGGCGTGTTCGCCTATATCGTGCAGCAGCGCACGCGCGAGATCGGCATCCGCACGGCGCTCGGCGCGTCGTGGATCGACGTGAGCGCGTTGGTGCTCCGCGACAGCGCGCGCTCTGTCATGATCGGGCTCGGCGTTGGGCTGGTGCTCTCGCTGGGCGTCGCACGAATAATCTCGAGCGAGCTGTACGGTGCATCGCCGTACGATTGGCGCACTCTCGTTGCGTTGGCGTCACTGCTCGCAAGTGCCGGCGCTGCAGCGACCTTCGTTCCGATTCGACGCGCGACTCGCGTCGATCCGGTCGTCGCGCTCAGAAGCGATTGACGCGCGACACGTAGCGCGCGCAATGACGAATGGGCATGTTACGCAGGTTCATTCGCGTGACGGGACATGCCTCACGACCGACGAGCATTTCTTTCGACTCTAGGCGCCGCGGCGGTCAGCCTGGCGTACGGATGCACGCCATTTGCCCCTCCCGCGACCGCGGCACGGCCGAAGCGGACGCGCTTGGGCATTCAGCTCTATACGCTGCGAACCGTCGCGGGAACGAATCTCGGCGGGACGCTCGCGCAGCTGGCGGCGATCGGGTACAACGAAGTCGAACTGGCCGGCCTCTATAACCATCCAGCGGTGGAGGTTCGGGGCCTGCTCGATCAATACGGCCTCATGGCGCCGTCGGCGCACATCGACATCGCGCAGATGGAAGGCGCGGCAGCCGAAGCGACGTTCCGTGATGCAAAGACGCTCGGGTTGGAGTGGATCACGGTGCCGTCGCTTCCGCGCGGAAAGCGCGATACGGTCGAGGACTGGAAGCGTGTTGCGCAGGAGTTCAACGCCGTGGCCAAAGAGACGCGTGCGGCCGGCTTCCGCTTCGCGTATCACAACCACAATTCGGAATTCCGAAAAGTCGGCACGACCGTGCCGCTGGAGATCCTGCTCGCCGAAACGGATCCGATGCTCGTGTCGTTCGAGATGGATGTCTATTGGGTGGTGAACGGCGGCGGCGATCCGGTGGATCTGCTCACGCGGTATCCCGGGCGATTCAAGATGCTCCATCTCAAGGATTCGATGGGCGCGCCTGAGCACAAGATGGCGGATGTCGGCTCCGGCACGATCGATTTCAAAGCAATTCTCGCCCAAGCGAAGGAAATCGAGCACTATTTCGTCGAGCGCGACGATCCGACGGACGCGCTGGCGTCGGCGAAGGCGAGCTATGCTTATTTGTCTGGGGTACTGTCATCCTAACGACGTAGGTGCAGATCCCTCGCTGCGCTCGGGATGACTTCCTCCCCGTCTTTTCCCTTTTCGGTTCCCTCTTCCCCTTCCACCCCAATGCAACGTCCCGTTTACGACGTCTGCATCGTCGGCTCTGGCGCCGGTGGCGGCATGGCCGCCTACGTGCTGACGAAAGCCGGCGCGCGCGTCGTGATGTTGGAGGCCGGCCCGCAATGGTTCGCCTCGAAAGATTCGAAGATGCTCGTGCCCAACTACGCGACGCCGCATCGCGGCGCGTCGATTCACGGACGGCCATTCGGCGAGTTCGACGCGTGCGACGGAGGCTGGGAGATCGACGGCGAACCGTACACGCGCGCTCCCGGGACGGAGTTCAGTTGGTGGCGGGCTCGCATGCTTGGCGGTCGCACGAATCACTGGGGCCGAATCTCTCTCCGATTCGGGCCTGACGATTTTCGCGGCAAGAGCCTCGACGGTCTCGGCGACGACTGGCCGATCTCGTACGACGACGTCAAGCCGTACTACGACAACGTCGATCGCTTCATCGGATTGTATGGCTCGAACGAGGGCCTGAGGAATGCGCCGGACGGCATCTTCATGCCGCCGCCCAAGCCGCGCTGCTACGAGCTGCTCGTCAAGAAAGCGTCGGACAAGTTGAACATCACGTGCATTCCCGCTCGGCTCTCGATCATCACGAAGCCGCTGCCGGGCCGACTGGCGTGCCACTACTGCGGCCAGTGCAATCGCGGCTGCCAGGTGAAAGCGAACTTCTCGAGCGGCGACGTGCTCATCGCGCCGGCGCTCGCGACCGGCAAGCTGACGCTCCTCACGAACGCGATGGCGCGCGAAGTGACGCTCGGCGCCGACGGCCTCGCGAATGGCGTGGCGTTCATCAACAAGAACACGGGCGCCGACGACCACGTCCGCGCGAAGATCGTGGTGCTCGCCGCGAGCGCGATGGAGACCGCGCGAATCCTGCTCAACTCGAAGTCGAATACATTCCCGAACGGACTCGCGAACACGAGTGGCACGGTCGGCAAGTACCTGACCGACACCACCGGTGCGGGTGTCTCGGGACACATTCCGGCAATGGAAGACCACCTTCCGCACAACCACGACGGCGTTGGCGGAATGCACGTCTACATGCCGTGGTGGCTCGATAACAAGAAGCTCGATTTCCCGCGGGGCTATCACATCGAGGTGTACGGCGGTCCGGGAATGCCGGGGTCGGGATTCGGCGGCGGAATTCAGCGCCGAAACGGCGGCGGCTACGGCAAGCAGCTCAAGGCCGATTACCGGAAGTACTACGGCGCGACGATCGGCTTCGACGGTCGCGGCGAGATGATTCCGAACGAGAACTCGTACTGCGAGCTCGATCCCAACGTCGTCGACAAGTTCGGCATTCCGGTGCTGCGTTTTCATTGGAAGTTCGCAGACCACGAGATCAACCAGGCGAAGCACATGCAGGAGACCTTCCGCGCGCTCATCGAGGCCATGGGAGGCACCCCCACGTCGCCTATGCCATCGAAGGAGCGGAACTACGGACTCGCCGCCGGCGGAACGATCATTCACGAACTCGGCGGCGCGCGCATGGGAAGCGATCCGACGACGTCCGTCGTGAACGGGAACTGCCAGGCGCACGACGTGAAGAATCTCTTCGTCGCCGACGGCAGTCCCTTCGTGTCGCAAGCGGACAAGAATCCGACGTGGACGATCCTGGCGCTGTCGTGGAGAACGAGCGAGTACATCGCGCAGCAGCGGACTGCGGGGGCACTATGAAGAGGGAAGAGGGAAGAGGGAAGCGGGAAGAGGGGGGAAGCGACGTTGGGGAAGGGGCCGCGCTGAACCGTCGCGATGCACTGAAAGTGCTCGGTGTCGTGCCGGTTGCCGCCGCAATTGGGCCTGTTGCACTACACGCGCAGAGCGTAACGACGGCGGTGCAGAGTGCGGTCGCACAACAGACGGCGCCCAAGTTCTTCAACGCGCACGAATGGAAAACCCTTCGCGTGCTCGTCGACTACATCATTCCGCGCGACGAGCGTTCAGGAAGCGCGACAGAAGCAAAAGTCCCCGAGTACATTGATTTTCTGATGGCCGAGAAGGACGCAAATCCGGCCACGCAGGTGGCGTTGCAAGGCGGCTTGGCGTGGCTCGACACGGAGTGTCGCAAGCGATTCCAGAAGAGCTTTGTCGAAGCGTCCGACACGCAGCGACGCGAAGTGCTCGACGACATCGCATATCCGGAAAAGGCAAAACCCGAGATGCGGTACGGCGTCACGTTCTTCAATCGCGTGCGCGACATGACGGCGTCCGGCTTCTTCTCGAGCGCGATGGGGTTCAAGGATCTTCAGTACATCGGCAACGTGTTCAACCCTGGCTACGACGGCTGTCCACAGCCCGCGCTCGACAAGCTCGGCGTGAGCTACGACGTCATGCAAACGCGGATCAGTCCCCAGGAGAAATGACCGGAAAGAACGATGCGAAAGTGCAGATCCCTCACTCCGTTCGGGATGACAATAGCAGGCGACTCGGGGTCGGGTTCATCGGGAGCGGGTTCAATGCGCGGTTCCACATGCAGGCCTTCCGCGCCGTGCGCGACGCCGACGTCCTTGGCGTCTTCAGTCCAAACAAGAAAAACGCAGCGTCGGCCGCCGAGTATGCGCGCTCGCTCGACGTGGGTCGCGCGAAGGCGTACGGCTCGATCACCGACATGGTCGCCGATCCCGCGATCGACGCGATCTGGCTCACCGGACCCAATCACGCTCGCATCGAGAACGTCGAAGAGATCGTGCACGCGATCGAGAGCGGAAAGGGAGCGCTGCGCGGAATCGCCTGTGAAAAACCGCTTGCACGGAACGTCGGCGAGGCGAAGCGCGTCGTCGAGCTGGTGAAGCGCGTGGGCATCGCCCAGGGCTATCTCGAGAACCAGGTCTTTTCACCGCAGGTGGAAACAGGGCGCGAACTGCTGTGGGCACGCGGCGCAGCCACGACAGGGCGTCCGTATCTCTCTCGCGCGGCCGAGGAGCACAGTGGTCCGCACATGCCGTGGTTCTGGCGCGGCGAGCTGCAGGGTGGCGGCGTTCTCAACGACATGATGTGCCACTCGGCGCTTGTGGTGCGGCATCTGCTCACGAAACCCGGCGCGCCGCTCGCGAGCGTGCAACCCAAGCGCATCACGGCGCACATCGCGAGCCTCAAGTGGACGCGACCCGACTACGCCAAGCAGCTCGTGAAGACGTTTGGAAAGGAAGTCGACTACGCCAAGCATCCGGCCGAAGATTTTGCGAGCACGACGATCGAGTTCGAGACCGAGGATGGACACACCGTCATTGGTGAAGCATCGACGTCGTGGAGCTTTGTTGGAGCGGGACTTCGGTTGTCGGCCGAGTTGCTCGGTCCGGAGTATTCGATGTCGTGGAATACGCTCGACAGCGGGCTCAAGCTCTTCTTCTCTCGTGCGGTGCGCGGCAAGGCCGGCGAAGATCTCGTCGAGAAGCAGAATGCTGAAGTCGGACAAATGCCTGTCGTGGCGAACGAGGCAGCCGCGTACGGCTACGAAGCGGAAGACCGCCACTTCGTCCGCGTCTTTCTCGGCAAAGAGACACCCAAGCTCACGTTCGACGATGGGCTCGAGGTTGTGAAAGTTCTGATGACGGCATATCAGAGCGCGGAGCAGGGCAAGACGCTCGAGTTTCCGCCGCGCGGGCTGGACAAGTTCGTCCCCGCCGTGGCGCAGGGCACCTGGAAGCCTCGAGGGGCGTGAGAAGAGGACGGGGTGCGGAGATCGTGAGCGGAGCCGAGTAGTTGGCTTTCAAATGCGCAAGATTCGTCAAATCCCTCCCGGTACCGTTCTCTCCACCGCCTGACACGAGGCGGACGACCGGGAGGAGATCGTGACGAACGCCGCGAGCAGGACGAGCTACGAGGATCGCATCGAGCGGGTCATCGCGTACGTCCACGATCATCTCGACGACGAGCTGGATCTCAATCGGCTGGCGGACATCGCATGTCTGTCGGCACACCACTGGCATCGCGTGTACATGGCGATGCGCGGTGAAACGATCGCGGCGACGGTCAAACGTCTCCGACTGACGCGCGCGGCAACGGACTTGGCGAATAGCACCCTGAGCGTCGACGCGATCGCGAAGCGGTGCGGGTATCCGAACGTCCAGTCGTTCACTCGTGTCTTCAAGGCGGTGTACGGCATGCCACCGGCCATGTATCGGCGCCGGGGCACGCACACACACTTCCGACCCAACGACACGGAGAGGACGACGAGAATGTACGACATCACGATCACGACGCTTCAGCCGATGCGAGCCGTCACGCTCGAGCACATCGGGCCGTACATGGAGATCAACCGCGCGTTCGACAGATTGTTCGGCTGGCTCGCATCGAGGCACCTGCTCGGGCCAGACGTTCGGTCGTTCGCGATCTTTTATGACGACGTGACGACTGTGCCCGCGGCAAAGCTGCGGTCGCGCGCCGGCGCTGTGATGGCACGCGGCGTTCCAGTCGAGGCGCCGTTCGAGCAGACTGAGATCGCCGGCGGCGACTATGCACTCTTGCGGCACAAGGGTCCGTACGCGGATATGAAAGCCGCATATGACTGGCTCTACGGACAATGGCTTCCGCAGTCCGGGCGAGAGCCCGCGGCCATTCCAACGATCGAGGAGTATCTCAACAGCCCGCGCGACACGGCGCCAACGGAACTGCGATCGGACATCTATCTGCCGTTGGTGTGACGATCGCTTCTAGATTGAGCTCGAGCACTCCGGTGGGTTGTGTCAGCGGATCCTCCACTGCATCGTGTCCGGGCGCCAGGGTCTTCGCCGGCGGAGGTCGCCGAGTTCTCCATGTCCACGACGTCACGAAACGATCCGTGCCCGTGCGGGTCCGGTCGCAAGTACAAACGGTGCTGCTTGGCCGGCGATCTGCAGCGTGCGCGCCACCAGGCTATCGTGCCCGGTCACATTGATTCTATCGACAGGCTACGACCCGCGCTCACGCTCGAACCGGACGACCCTGGCGAAGCCGAGGCGGTCGCGATCGAGCCGGGCGCGACGTGGATGGTGGACATCGTCCCGCTTCCGATGGCGATCAGTCATGACTCGTCCGCCCGCTCCGCTATGGGACTCGTGGTGGACTCGAGCGGCATGGTGCTCTTGATAAAGCCAATCGAAGCTGCGCCGAGCGAGCTGGAATCGATCACCGAAGAGATGGAGGCGCTTGTAGAGGAAGCTGCCGCTAGCGTCGGAGTGTGGCCGGCGACGGTCCGTGTGCGATATCCGCAGATTCGCGCGCTGCTCGCGCCCGGACTGTCTCGGCGGCGCATCTCCGTTCGATCGGCGCGCAGGCTCGCAGCCCTCGATCGCGCGCGGCGCGACTTCGCTCAGAAGGCGCTCGGACTCGGCGAGCTGGCCGACATATCTGCGTTCATCGGACGATGGAGCCAGTTCGGTGCGCCGCGAACGCTCGTCGCGGAGGTATTCGACGCGGCTGGTGAGTTCTATCGGTCTCGCCCCTGGTCCATGCTGACCGCAGACGACGCATTCGACGTCGTTCTTCCGGGCGAGGCGCAGTGGACGGCGCTCGTCCTTGGCTCGGCCGGCGCGACGTTCGGCCTCGTGCTTCTCGAGCAACGCAGCGACGTTCGTCGCGTACTCCAGCCGACTGACGGAACCAAAGCGCCTGCAGTCCAGGGGTCAGCTCTGTACTGCACGTTCGACGACAACAAAGACGTGCCGCGCGAGTTTCGTGAAGAAGTGAAACGCAACCGATGGACACTTCCGGCGGCCGACATCTACCCCGTTCTGGTCGCCATCAATACGCCTGCTGGTGGAGTCACCAGGCGCCAGTTGCACGGTCTGGCGAAGATTCTTCGCGCCACGGCGGCGTTCAGCGTGTCGTTGCCAGAGTTGGTTCGGGGTGAAGGGACGGCCGGATTCTGGAGCCACTCCGCGACCGGCGTGAATTTCCTCTTCGACCGTCGCAAGCTCGCATTTGCTGTCATGTCGCAAGTTACGTTGCCGCTTGCGATCGCAGGTCCGGAGGGCGCGGCGGCGGAGCCGTTGGCACGGCTCGATCCCGACTCGATCGACGAACAGGCCGAGAGGGAGCGAGGCGTACTGCCAGAATTCGGCGCGTGGATGCACGATCGCGGCAAGCGCACGGATCCATCGCGCCAGGTCAGCGATGTGCGTTTGTTCGTCGACTTCCTGACTCTGTATCAGGGAATTCGCCTAAATGCAGTGAACGAGTACGACCTGCGCGTGTTCCTGCATGATTGGATGCACCGCAAGGTGATGATGTCCGACGAGGATGCCGCCACCATCCCGGAGTCGTTGACGCTCTTTTTCGAGTTCCTGGCTGAATCCAAGGGCCTCGTCTGCCCCTGGGCGCAAGCGGTCATCGGTGATCGCGCGACCATCCGCCACCGGCGCCAGACTTTTCCCGGCGGGTTCTTCTGGGATCCGGGCGTCGACGAATGGCGCGGAGCGCTTGGTCCGTCGCTCGCGGCGCGCGCTCTCATTCCTCAGCCGGCCGATTCCGAGAGCGTCGGCGGGCAAGGGACGATGGGATCGGTGGAAGCGATGCTCGAGTCGGAGCTCGAGCGTCTCTGGCTGGTGTGGCGCGATGAGCTCGTTCGCGACGGAATGACCAGTCAGCCGGACGTAGTTGCGGCACTCGTCGAACGAGTGGCCAAATGGGAGCGGGCGCCGCATCGGAGTCTCGGTGGCGCGACGCCGCGCAAAGCAATCGCGAAGGAGCGGCGCCAATTCCTGGATCCACGCGCCGAGCTCCGGTAGTTCATGACGACGAAGATCGTCATCCTGGCGCGTGGACTTGGAACGCGCATGCGCGCGGCAGCGAGTGTCGGTCTCGATGCCGCGCAGTCCGCCGCCGCCGATGCGGGGCTCAAGGCGATGATCCCGATCGACCGGCCGTTCCTCGACTACGCACTCTCGTCGTTCGCCGACGCCGGTCTTCGGGAAGTCTGTCTCGTCGTTGGGCCGGAGCACGACGCGATTCGTGAGTACTACTCTCGCGTTGCGACGTCGCGGCTCCGTATCGCCTTCGCGATTCAGGAGAAGCCGGTCGGAACCGCGGACGCCGTTCTCTCCGCGCGCGATTTCGTCGGCGGCGACAGTTTTCTGGTCGTGAACTCGGACAACTACTATCCGACGGGCGTGATCGCGGCGCTACGACGTCCGCCCGCGCCGGCACTGCCGGCGTTCAGCCGCGACGGGTTGATCCGCGACGGACAGATCCCACCGGAACGAATCAGTCGCTATGCGTTGCTGGACATCGATTCCGCGGGCGCGCTGCGCCGCATCGTCGAAAAGCCGACCGACGACGAGGCCGCAGCGCTGGGCCAAGCAGCGGTGAGCATGAACTGCTGGTTGTTCGACGAGCGCATCTTCGAGGCGTGTCGCCGCGTTCCCAAGTCGAAGCGCGGCGAGCACGAGCTGCCGCTGGCCGTGCAGTTCGCGATCGATCATCTCGATATGCGCTTTCGTGCGTTTCACGCGGACGCACCGGTGTTGGATCTGTCGCAGCGAGACGACATCGCGTCCGTCGCGGCGCGGCTTCGCGGCACGCGGGTCGAGCTCTGATGGAATTCTGGGTTCCGGGCCGCATCGAGTTCCTCGGCAAACACACCGACTATGCCGGCGGCCGGAGCTTGCTGTGTGTCGTCGAGCGCGGCATTCGCATCTCGGCGGCGCCACGCCTCGACGACATTGTTCGAGTGCGCGATGCGCGATCGAATGAAACCGTCGAGTGCCGGTTCGATCGCGATCTGGCGCGACCGCGAGGACACTGGGCGAATTACCCATTCACCGTCGTGCGGCGACTCGCGCGCGACTTCTCCGACGCGCGCGTCGGCGCGGATCTCACGTTCGAGAACGATCTGCCCATCGCCGCTGGTATGAGCAGCTCGAGCGCGCTCGTGGTCGCGGTCTACATGGCCCTCGCCGGCGTGAACGAACTCTCGGATCGCGAGGTGTACCGCGCCAACATCCAGACGCGCGAGGACCTCGCCGAATACGTCGGGTGCATCGAGGGTGGATATCGCTTTCGATCGTTCGCCGGCGACGAAGGCGTTGGCACGCTGAGTGGATGCGAGGATCAAACCGCGATGATCTGTGGCCGCGCGGGCGAATTGGTGCGCTATGCTTTTTGTCCCGTTCGCTTTGAGACACGAGTATCAGTGCCGCGCGACCATTGTTTCGTGATTGCGGCCAGCGGGATCGTTGCCGAAAAGACATCGAACGCGCTCGAGAAGTACAACGCGCTGTCGCGGCGCGCGCGAGCGGCCGCTGAGGGATGGCGCCAAGTGTCGGGCGAGCCAGACGAAACACTCGCCGATGCGATCGCCCGAGCGGGTGGCGCTGCGGTCCGCGCTGCGATCGGACGCGCGAAGGTCGACGGCTACACGTCGCGGGAGCTGCAGGACCGCTTTGACCAGTTTCACGAAGAAAGCGAGGTCATTGTTCCAGCCGTGACCGCGGCGCTCGCACGAGGCGATCTTGCCGAGCTCGGCCGGCTCATCGACCAGTCGCAGCAGGGTGCCGAATCGCTGCTCGGCAACCAGATTTCGGAAACGATCTCGTTGGCGCGATCGGCCCGGGAGCTTGGTGCCGTCGCGGCATCGGCGTTCGGCGCCGGATTTGGCGGCAGCGTGTGGGCTCTTGTCCGCGATGCCGATGTCGAGACCTTCGTTGAGCGCTGGCGAGAGACGTACCTCCAGGCTTTCCCGACGCACCGTTCGGCCGCGCAGTTTTTTGCTACGCGCGCCGGACCTCCAGCAAGCCGCTTGGCGTAAGCGCAAGGCCCGCCCGACCACATCACTTTCGGGACCTTAACGTTGACCCGTGGCCACCCACGGGTATTGTATCTCCCGAGCGCGCACGACCGGTTTCTCGCGATTCATCGAATGGAGTAAACGCAATGGCCCGAAAGAAGATCACTCGACGCGACTTCGTGTCCGACGCGGGGAAGCTCGCGCTCGGAGCGTTCGTCGCTCCCCATCTGCCGACAATCGTTCCAAGGCATGTGCTGGGCGGACCCGGATACGTGCCACCGAGCGATATGGTGAACTTCGCGGTCGTCGG
>Ga0070681_10000280_pt1 | contig 40938 bp, 34 predicted proteins | sample KBSC83BmetaG_FD_65650 | JGI IMG/M metagenome (GOLD analysis project Ga0070681, IMG submission 65650) | Corn rhizosphere microbial communities from Kellogg Biological Station, Michigan, USA - KBS C8-3B metaG | ecosystem: Host-associated > Plants > Roots > Rhizosphere | place: USA: Michigan...
GGGCGTCGGCCACAGGACGATCAGCGGGTCATCGAGCGGCGCGTTCGCGAATCCGTTCGATTGGCTGACCGGGTCCTCGACGATCACCGTAATGCGACGGTGCGGCGCATATCCCACGAGCGCCGAGACCGCATCGTGGACAGTATCCAACCGAGTCGTGAGGTCCTGCACCCATTCGGTCATCGGGGCGGGATAGTGGACCTCGAAGTAGCGCGTGCGCACGGTCATCCAGTCTTGTGCCGGACGCGCGAAGTTCGACTGGGCGTTTGCCAGTCGCGTTATCCCGAACAGGGTAATGAGAAGAAGCCGGAGAGGTCTGGCGCGCACGCCCAAGCCGTCGTTAGGCGATCTGGGCGCCGGGCGTCGGGACGGTCTTGGATGGCCTGCGGTCCAGGGCCTCGCGCACCTGCGTGGCGAGCGTCTCGGCGGTAAACGGCTTCGCCAGGACCGATGTCGCGATGTCGGTGCCCGAGCCGGCGAGATCGCCGTCGTCGTTGTACCCCGACATGAACAGGATCGGCAAGCCGGGGCGACTCACCGCGAGCGCGCGCGACAGCTCTCGGCCACCCATCCCGGGCATGATCACGTCGCTGAGCACGAGATCGATCGTGTCGCCCTTCTGCGCGCAGACGCGGAGCGCCTCGTTGCCATCGCGCGCTTCGAGAATGACGTAGCCCTGGTCGCGCAGCACGCGGCGAACGATCAGTCTCACGGCATCCTCGTCTTCCACAACGAGCACCGTCTCGGTCCCGCGCGGAAGAGGACTGTGCCTGATGTGCTCCGCCTTCGCCGGAACCGCGGCGGACACCTGCGGCAGGATGATCTCGAACGTCGTCCCGCGGCCGGGCGCGCTCCGGACATCGATGTGGCCGCCGCTCTGACGCACGATCCCGTACACCGTGGACAGTCCGAGACCGGTGCCCTTCCCTTTCACCTTGGTCGTAAAGAACGGCTCGAAGATGCGCTGCTGCGTCGCCGTATCCATCCCGACCCCGGTATCGCGAACGGCAAACACGACGTGCTTCCCCGGATTCACGCCGGCGTGCCGGCGGGCGTACGCCGTGTCGAGATGGACGACCCGCGTCGAGATCGCGAGCACACCACCGTTAGGCATCGCGTCACGGGCATTGACCACGAGATTCATCACGACCTGCTCGATCTGGCCGCGATCAGCCCGCACGGCACCGATGGCGCTCTCGAACTGCGTCACGAGCGCGATGTCCTCACTGATCACGCGGCGCAACAGGCGCTCCATGTCTCCGATGACCTCGTTCAGGTCGAGCACCTGCGGCTGCAGCACCTGGCGCCGCGAGAACGCCAGCAGCTGGCGCGTCAGCGAGGCCGCGCGCGCCGCGGCCTGCGTGATCTGATGGGCGTCCGACCGGCGAGGATCCTGCTCGGGCAGCGCGTTGAGCAGGAACTGCCCGTAGCTCGTGATGACCGTCAGCAGGTTGTTGAAGTCGTGTGCGACGCCGCCGGCGAGCTGGCCAACGGCATCCATCTTCTGCGCCTGGCGGAGCTGCTCCTCCATCATCTTGCGCTCGGTGACGTCCGCGATCACCCACACCGTCCCGAGCATGCCACCGATCCCGCGCAACGCGGCGGTGGACACATAGACGTCGACGAGCGTGCCATCCTTCCGCGCGCACCGCGTCTCGTAGCCGGTAAACGAGTGCTCGCCCGACGCCGACATTCGACGCATGTCATCCTCGAGCTGCTCGACCGGAACGATCGGGATCGGGCGTCCGAGCACGTCGCCGGCGAACCACCCGAACATTCGCTCAGCCGCCACGTTCCACTCGCTGACGACGCCGCTCAAGTCCGTCGTCACGATCGCGAGCGGCGACGCCTGGATGAGCGTCTGCAGCGTGTCGTTCGTCTCGCGCAGCGCCCGCTCGGCGCGATGCCGCTCCGTGACATCGTGCGCCAACGTTAGGCGGGCCGGGCGGTCGAGCACCGTCAAAGCGTGCGTCACCACCTCGACCGAGATGATGCGCCCGTCCTTCGTTCGGTGCTGCCACACGCCACCGTCGAACTCGGGCGAGTCCGGGGCGCGCGCCGCGACGAGGAGCTTCGGGACCTCGGCATCCGGCCTGATGTCCGTGATACGCATGCCGAGGAATTCGCTGCGCGAATATCCGTAATGCTTGATCGCGGCGTCATTCACGGCGACGAACGCCAGGGTTTCGATGTCGTAGACCCACATCGGTAATGGGTTCGCGTCGAACAGGAGTCGATACCACTCTTCCGACGCGCGCAGCCGCTCTTCCGCGCGCTTCTGCTCGGTGATGTCGCGCGCGACCGCGTACACGAGTCCGTGGTCCTTTCCGGGAGTCTGGACCGTCCAACTCAGCCATTTGTAGCTGCCGTCCTTGCACCGGAGACGATTCTCGTAGCGCTGCGCGTGGACCCCCGTCTCGAGCGTGCGTGCGCTATTGATGGCTCCCTCTCGGTCGTCCGGATGAATCAGGTCCACCACCGGCGTTCCCATCAGCTCCTCCGGCTCGTAGCCGAGCACCGAGCAGAACGCGGGGTTCGTGCGAACGAACTGCCCGGTGAACGACGCGATGCAGAACATGTCGGCCGAGAGCGAGAAAAAGCGATCCCGTTCGCGCTCCGCGGCACGCCGCTCGGTGAGGTTGACCATCGACCCGATCATGCGGCGCGGCGCTCCGTCCGCATCGCGAAGCATGTAGCCGCGATCCAGCATCTCGGCGTAGCTCCCGTCGCCGCAGCGGAAGCGGTACTCGGCCGTCCAGATCTGCGTGTCGGAGTCGAGCGCGTCGGTGAGGCTCGCGGTGGTTGCGTCGCGATCCTCGGGATGCAGGTGCTCGGACCACCACTCGATGCCTCGGCCGAGCTCCTCGGGCGTTGCGCCGAACGCGGCGCTCGCGCTGTCGCTCCACTGCACGACGCTGGTGCGGATGTCCCAATCCCAGATGACGTCGTTGGTGGCACGCGCGGCAAGTCGGTGGCGCTCCTCGCTCGCCGCGAGTGCCGCCGTTCGCGCCTGGAGCGTGGCAGCCATGTTGTTGAATGTCGCCGCGAGCGCGCCGACCTCGCCGGGCGCACTCAAGTCCGTGCGGGCCCCGAGGTCCCCGGAGCCGAAGCGCGCCGCGTCGGCCGTCAGGTTTCGGAGGGGATCGGCGATGCGGGCGGCGACGAGCGCCGCGAGGAATAGGGCGCCGCCAAGGCCTAACGCGCCGAACAGCGCGAGGAATCGCCATTCCGGCTCGTTGGCGAGCGGAGATTCGTCGTCCTCCCGGCTTACCACGACGAGCCAGGGCGCAGCGGTGACGCGTTGAAACGCGTACGCTCGTCCCAGTCGGACGTCGGCGGTGTCGACGAAGCCGGATCGCTCGTCTCGCAGGTGCCCGACGCGGTCGGGCGTGCTGAGGCGGGTTCCGACCGGGACGCGCGTCCCACCGGCACGCGCGAGCACGGCCCCATCGTCATCGAGCAGCGTGATGACGGTGCCGGATCCGGCAGAACCGCCCACGGCGAGGTAACTCCCGAGGCTGTCGAGTCGAGCGGACACGGATGCCACGCCGGCAATCGTGCCACCCTGCCGGATGCGGCGTGCCATCGTTAGGCTCCAGCCGCCGGTCTCCCGGCTCTCGATGGGGCGACCGACCGTCAGGTGCGTCGCCGCGATGGCCTCCCGGAAGAACCGGTGGGCTGCGACTTCCATCTTCCGGGCCCGTTCCGGAATCGTGTCGGACGACCCGATGTTGTGGCCGTCGGCGCCCCACAGTGCCAGGTTCGTGATGTACGGGGGAAGCTCGCCGCGCAGGCGGCGCAGGACTGCGTCGTTCCGTGCGATGGCCGCAGTGTCGGAAGATGCCCCCTCCGCAATCGCGACAAGCAGCCCTTCCACGGTGCCGAGCTGGTCGTCGACGCGAGCGCCGACCTGGGCGGCCAGATCCCGGAGCCGGACGGTCGTATCGCGGTCGAGCTCTCGCTGATAGCTGGCGTAGGTCGTCGCGAAGATCGCGATCCATGGCAACAGCATCGCCAGGACCAGCAGCACCAGGCGCTCCCGAATCCCGACCGCGGCCAGTCGCGCGCGGAGCTGCTGCGCCATCGGTCTCACTGACGATTCACCGTTCGCCCTGTGGCAGGGAAACAACCAAAACGCCGATGGGCACCAGACTCATAACAGGGGCTGACGTTCCAGTCGGGCTAAACGTAATTGCGCCAGCCTAAGATCGTAACGGGCAATCACTTGGCGTCTTGGTGTGCCTCGCCTGTGCCAGTCTCCCTCCGCTTCGCGCAGGGCGCGACGACAATGAGCATATCCGCCGCGTGGGCATGCTGGTAGGCCATGCCCACGCGAGATGCGGGCTCGGTGTTCGACAGGAAACGAAGGCACGCCGCCCACCTCCGATAGTGACGGAGATAGACGTCGATCGCGTGTCGCGCGTCACGAGACCCCCAGCGCCGCCGCCTCGTCCACCACGATCGCCTGCGAGCCTGCAGGCGTTAGGCGGCGGAGATCACCGGCGTCGAGCGACGGCGCGTGAGATGCGCGGTCTCGCGCGTGTCAGCGATCAGGTCATGGGACAGCCCGAGTAATTCGGGTCGTAGCGGTGGTACGGGTTCACCGCGTCCGCCATCGCCGTGCAGCCGCCGGCCAGCGTGATGTCCCGGAATGTTCCAAGGCGTTCGAGCTTGGGCGCTTCGTACTGTTTCTGGGAGTCGTACATCGTCGTACCTCCTATCCGAGTGTTAGGCGCTGAGCCGCCGTTCAAGCGGCCGTAAACGTAACACCGAACCCCGGCATCCTACAGGCAACCGCGCCCTCAGTGCGGCGTTTTGTCCAGACCCTAACAGGAGCCGTGCCATGATCGCTTCACCATTTCGCCGCCTCGCCGTGATCGGCGCCGTCGCGGCATCGTCGATCGCGGTTGCCGCCGCACCACCGGCGTTCGGACCGCCGTGGATCTCGATCGAAGCACCCCCGAACCCCTTTGACGCGACTTCCCGCGGAGCGTTCCTCGTAGTCCACACATATCACCACGGGGACGTCGTCGCCTCCGGCGTCAACGGCTCGGCCGAGGGCCTCGTCTCCGGCGCCCGCCGCACCATTCCGCTCGTCTTCGACACGACTACGCGTCGCGGATCTTATGCCCTTCGAAAGCAGTGGCCGAACGAAGGCACGTGGATGCTGGTAATCAACACGGGTGGCCGGGCCCAGGGCGTCACGGCCCTTGTGGACATCTCAGCGCAGGGGGAGGTCGCAGGAGTGCGCGTCCCGACGCGGCGGTCTTCGGATGGCTGGGACCTGCCGCAGCAGGTAACGGCTCGCGACATCGATACGGCCCTCGAGACACGCGCTTCACGCGCACTGAGCACGCGGCAGTAACCTCACGCGCGGCTCTACAATTGCAAATGCCGGGAGCGTGAACAGCCCTTTCACGCTCCCGGAGTACGTTGGCCGTGCAAATCGTTCTGTGGACACTCGGCGCCGCCGGGCTGCTTTTCCTGCTCGCGTTGGCGCTCATCGGTCTTCGCTATCTGACTCGCGGAACCCCGGTCGCGGATGTTTCAGGAGTCGACGGCAACCGTGACCTGCCCGCAACCGCGGACGACGAGTTCAGGGCGTCGATCGAGCTGTTGACCGGAACGAAGCTCACGTGCGGGAATTACGCCGAGTTGTGTCTCAATGGCGATGGCACGTACGAGCGATTATTTGCGGACCTCGCGAGCGCGACGCAGACGATCACGTTGCAGATGTACTACTGCCAGCCGGGCAAGGTCGCCGATCGTTTCGCTGACGCCATGCGCGACCGCGCGAAGGCTGGTGTGCGCGTCCTGTTCCTGCTCGACGCGTTTGGTTCGGCCAAGCTCACGAAGGAGTACTTCCGGTCGCTCACGGACGCGGGCGTGGAAGTGGCGAAATTCCGGCCGGTCAACTGGTATCAACTCGAGAAGGCCTACGCACGATCGCACATTCGCGTCGTCGTGGTCGATGGTCGGGTCGGATATACCGGCGGGTTCGGCATGGATGACAAGTGGCTCGGCGATGGGCGTCACAAGGATCAGTGGCGCGATACGAATGTGCGCTTCACGGGGCCCGCGGTGCTTCAGCTTCAGGCGACGTTCGCAAAAGGATGGGCCGAAGCGACCGGTGAGCTGCTCACCGGGACGGAGATGTTCCCGCCCGCCAGCGAGGACGGAGCCGGCGGCGAGATGCACGCGACACTGCTTCACACGGCGCCCACGATTGGCAGCACCGCGGCCGAGCGACTGCTCGCGCTCTCCATCGCCGCCGCGCGTCACACGCTCTACATCACGAACTCGTACTTCGTGCCTGACGACGATTTCGTTCGCCTGCTACGCGAAGCGGCCGCGCGCGGCGTCGACGTTCGCGTGCTCACCCCGGGTACGCTCAACGACGTGAAGAGCACATGGTACGCCGGGCGCGCGCAGTACGAGCGACTGCTCGACGGCGGCGTTCGCATCTTCTGGTATCAGCCGGCGATGATCCACGGCAAATCGTTCGTCGTGGATGGCTGCTGGGCGTCCATCGGCACGATGAACTTCGACAACCGGTCGCTCGCGTTCAACGATGAGTCGAACCTGCTGGTCCTTGACGAAAACTTCGGCAGCTCTGTCCGCGCGATGTTTCTCGATGACCTCACGCGATCGAAGGAAGTGACGCTCGAGCAGTTCAGGCGGCGCCCGCGGAAGGATCGAATCCTCGAGTGGGGCGCGAGCCGAGTCGCACGTATTCTGTAGGATCGCGGGCTAGAATTGAGACATGAGCAACAGCGAAGCCCAACACGGCGAGCGCGTCCGCCTCGACAAATGGCTGTGGGCCGCGCGGTTCTTCAAGACGCGCGGTCTGGCGGCGGACGCCATCGACGGCGGCAAGGTGGACGTGAACGGCACGCACGCCAAGCGTGCGAAGATGGTCCAGGTCGGCGACGAGGTTCGCGTGAGGCAGACGCCATTCGAGCACGTCGTTCACGTGCGCGGTTTGTCCGAGCGACGTGGGCCGGCCAGCGTCGCGGTGACGCTGTACGACGAGACAGCCGAGAGCAAGGCGAAGCGCAACGCACTGGCGACGCAGATTCGGAGCATGCCCTCCGACGACTGGGAAAGCGGCCGGCCGACCAAGCGCGACCGCCGCGAGATCGATCGCTTTCGCGGAAGGTAGGCGGTAGCTGACGACTAACGACTCGCGATGTCGGTAAGGGTCGGAGTGTCCAACCGGTGGCCGCCGTTGAACGTCACGAGTCGCGCCTGAATTCCGGCCGCGTTGAATCGGGCGACCTCGACGTCGGCCGCAGCCCACGACGCGAGCTCGTCGCGCGTACCCACAGCGAAGACGACCGGCGCGCCCGCGAGTCGGCCTGCCAGATTCGACGGATCCACGTCCGCGGGAACTGAACCGGCCCAGAGTACGACTTCGTCGGCCCTCACACGCCCACCACGCACGAGCCAGCGCGTCGCCGTCGCGACGCCCTGCGAGAACCCGAGCACGCACAGCCTAACGTGGGACGAGGACGCCGCCGGGAGCAGGTGATCGAGCAGGGCGTCCAGATACGCGATCTGATCGACGATCTCGTGCTCACGATCCTCCCGCGTCATCCACGTTGCGCCGACGCCCGCCTGCGTGTTCACTCCCACTCGCGAGCGGTCGAGATAGAACCGCGACAGACCTTCCGGCGCGACAATGCGCCTCCACGGGGTTGCAAGCGGTACGAAGGGCTCCAGGAATCTCGCCGCCAGCTGCCCATACCCGTGACAGACAATCCAGAGCTCCCGGAGCTCACTCGCGGCTTCCCCGGTTTCGTCGCTTCCAGTCGTGAAGTAGCGAGCCGTGCGCGTGACCGCGAGATGATGCTCGATCATCACGTCCTGGGCTTCACGAGCAGTCGCTGGCCCACGCGAATGTTGTTGGAGGGCAGGCCATTCCACTCCTGCAGCTCTTCGACAGTCACCTCGTATTGGCGAGCGATGAGCTCCAGGGCATCACCGCGCGAGACCACGTAGAAGATCGGCTGGCGCTCCGCGTCGGCGACTGCGAGCGCCTTCTGGCGTTCATCCTCGAGGCTGTCACGGATCGCCTGCTGGCGCCGCGTCATGAGCGTGAGCACGCTGTCGAGCCGTGAACGTTCCGTCGGCTCCACGCCAAACGTGCGAATCTGGCCGGGCGCGCGAATCACGACGCCGGTCTCCGTCCCGAGAAACACTCGGCCACGCGACACCTCGATCGGCCGGTCGTACAGGAACGACGATTCCTCGAGCAACTGTGGCTCCGGCTCGCGCGGCAGAATCTCCTCCGGCGGAACGCCGACGTACACCAGTCGACGGTTGGTCGCCGCGAGAATACCGTGGGTGACCCGGAAGTAGTTCCACCAGTGGCGTGCGATCACCGGCGCGCGCCAGTCGATCCCCTCGCCGCGCTCGAGCATCAGCTCCAGCTCGCTATTGGCGATCCGCGCCGACCCTTCAGCGTCGCCCCGATGAACGAACAGCAGCCCGCCGACGATCGCCACGAGCAGCACCACGACCACACCCCACGCCGACACTCGCAGTGCCACGCGCCAACGCGGCTGCTTCGGCGCCGGGCGGGCGCGCCGAGCGGAGGCCTCCATCTCCTCGGTCCAGCCGGTCGACGGCTGGGCAAACGCGGGGTCGGGCAATTGGCTCATCGACTTCGACGCTAGAAACACGAGCGGCTCCGCGCAAGCGCGGAGCCGCAGTCCTGCTCACCGTGCCCGTCGGATGACTGGCTCAGTGGCCTCGTTCCGCCCCGGCGGCCTCGCCCTTCGGCTGCTCCTGGCGCCTGTACTCCCCAGTCACGTCTCTCGGGTGCTTGTACGTCTTCTTGTGAATCACGCCGGCCGTCGTAAACGCGCCTGCGACGAGGGCGATGATGAACAGGGCCACTCCCCAGCCCTGCGAGAAATTCCCTTCGATCCGTCTGGTCGTCGGTTGCATTGGGTTCGGAATGCGGGTGAAGTCTCGGAAAAATGTAGCTGGGCCTACCGCAGCTTCGCCACTCGTTCCTTGCCGGCTTTTTCGACGGCCGCATCGGCAGCGTCGATCGCGGCCTGGGTCTCACGAGACGATCCGCCGACCTCGATCTCCGACGTCGTCCGAACGGCGCGGCGATACCAATCGGTCCACGTGTCGAGGATCAACCGTTCCTTGCCGCGGTCGCCACCCTTGGCGACGGCTTCGGCGGAGAGCGCGCTTTCCGCATCGAGCCGGGCAATGGCTGCCCGTTCGAGCTCGGCGACGAGCGCGCGTGCGGTCGCGCCGTCGGCAGACGCCAGCGTCAGCGCGGACACGAGCGCCGACACGCCGACGTTCGCGAGCTCGCGCGGCGATACGTTAGGCAGCCGGTCGCCATCCGTGTGGTAGTACACGTCGGTGAAGTGCCAGAACAGGACGCCGGGCTTGTGGGCGTCGAGAAACGGCACGTGGTCGCTGCCCCCTTCGAACGGGTTCGTGCGAACGACCCACCCCGTCACCGCCGCCTGGTCCAGGCATCGACGCAGGACGAAGTCGTTGAAGAAATGGGGCCTCAGCTGATCGACCGTGAGCGGGCGTCCGCCCCATTCGGTATGGTGATCGTCGCCACGGGTCCACACGGCGGACGGGTCTGGCATCTTCTCGATCAGGAACGTGCCGCCGGTCTTTTGAGTGTCCTCGCCTACCATGTCGAGGCTGAGCCCCCACTTCACCGTCGCCGCGCGCGACGCGTCCGCGAGGTAGTCGCGCGTTTGCTGGATCTCGTTGCCCCAGATGAACGTGACGGACCGACGGGGATCCACCGTGCCTGCCTGCACGAGCGACGATACCACCCGCGCCATCTCCACCTGAGCGCCGACGCCGGACGCGTTGTCGTTCGCGCCGGGTTCCTGGACGTGCGCGCTGAAGACGAACCGCTCGTTAGGCTTCGTGCTCCCGTGAACGTCGGCGATGACGGTGCGCTCCACGGACCGTGAGAAGCGTGACCGCGTCATCACCCGCACGCGAACGGGGCCCGCGGCGAGCGCACGCTGCAGCGCCTCGCGGGCCTCGTACGAGAGCAACAGTCCCCACACCTTCGCGGCGGTGTCGGCCGAGATCGACGAGAACTGGATGGAGGTGCGATGCGTCTCGGGCTGTGTGTAGGCAGGCATCGAGTACGCGAGCACGCCGATCGCGCCTCGCTTGCGTGCCTCGTTCGACAGGCGCCCGACGGGCATATCACCGAATACGACGTTCCCGGCGACCGACACGCGGTCGAACGCCCCGTTGTCGCCGTTGCCCACCGACACCACCTCGGCCTCGACGCCACCCTCCGGTGTGGACGACGAGTTGACCGCAAGCATGTTGCGGTTCGTCGCCCATCGGAGAAGCGGGGCCGGTGATCCGACGATCGTGAGCGAGGCATCGAGCGGATCCCATGCCGGACCGGACATGGGTCGCTGCTCGATTCGAAACGTGAGCCGGTCGGTGGGTTTCGCTGCCTTCTCATCGACGTATCCGGCCGCGCGCAGCTGCTCGGCGACGTGGTCGATGCTTTCGTCGAATCCCCGATTGCCCGGCCACCGCCAGCGTTGCTCGACGAACGCTACGGTCGAGAGCGCCCGGTCGCCCGAGTATGCCGGGCGAACCGCGTCGAACAGCCGCGACACGGCCGGCGGCGAGGACGAGGCAGAAACCGCCTGCGCGACGGCTTCACAAGGGGAAAGTGCGGTAAGCCCAATGAGGGCGCCGACAAGGGCGGGATAAAGCGAAGACGCCGCGATGGCGCGGCGTCTCGTATCAATCGGTGTCTGCATGCCCTCAATAATCAGCTTGCAACGCGCTCGATGCCACTGTCGTGCATGGTAAGCGGGAGGGCCACACGCGCCAGGTGGTCGGTCATGGCCTGGGCTGCCCGATCCGGATCGCCATCGGCGATGGCGTCCACGATGTCGCGATGGTCGGCGAGCGCCGTCGGCAGTCGCGTGCTATCGAAATCGTCCCGATAGAGCCGCTCGCTTCTCAGGAGCGCGACGATCGTCTGGCTGAGCAGCACGAGCACCGGGTTGCCGGTCGCTCGAGCCACCTCGACGTGGAATTCCGTATCGCCGTCCACGAGCCGAGCGGAGATCGAATTCTCCTCCTCGAGCTCGGCCGAGATGGCGCGAAGTCGCGCAACGTGCGCGTCGGTCCGCCGAATCGCCGCGAGGCGAGCTGTGGGGATCTCGAGTACTTCGCGAGCCTCCTGAAGGCTGGCGACGTTGTGGGGCTCGTTTCTGAGTAGAAGGGTCATCGACTCGACGACGCGGTCCGGCGACAGGTTCGTCACGAACGTGCCACGTCCCACGAAGACTTCGATCAATCCCTTTTCCGTGAGCGACTTGATCGCCTCGCGAACCGCCGTGCGGCTCACCCCGAACCGTTCAGCCAGATCACGCTCGGCCGGAATCTGGTCCCCCGGGTTGAGGGCACCGGAGAGAATCTGTTGCTGGATCTGGTCGACGATCTCCTGGTAGAGCCGCTCCTTCGGCTTGATTGGCAAGTACACAGGCATCTTTATCCGTCCTGGAGCCAGGGGCGGCGACTCCGGAGCGTGCCGGAGCGTCACCGATGAAACTGGTCGCGTGCTACGGAGCGTGCACGCGTCATGTAATTGGGAATACGCGGGTGAGGCGGGGAGCGTTGGCGTTGGTGCGACGGCCGGACATACGATGTGGCAAGCGATGTGGCCCGCGCCGTCGCCACATCGTTTCGGTGGGTCGAGGATTCCCTAGTGGCCGCCGCGATCCGCCCGTACCTTCTCGCTCCATGCAACTCACACCGGTCTCGCGGCGGACGCCGCTGTCGCTCGATGATCGCTCGGCGGCGCGGCCGTCCGAGCTCCCTGATGATGACGAGCTGAAGCCAAAAACGAAGGAGCTGCTCAAACGGCTTGGCGAGCTGCAGGCGACGCTGTACGCCGACGCCAGATACGCGGTGCTGGTCGTCCTCCAGGCGCGCGACGCGGGAGGAAAGGACGGCACGGTCCGCAGGGTTTTTGGGGCGTGCAACCCGCTCGGCTGCCAGGTAACTGCCTTCAAGGTGCCGACCCCTCTGGAGCTCAGCCACGACTTTCTGTGGCGCGTTCATCAGGCGGTTCCGGCGCGCGGTACGCTCGGAATCTTCAACCGCTCGCACTACGAGGACGTACTGGTCGTTCGCGTGAAAGACCTCGTGCCGAAAGCGGTATGGTCGAAGCGTTACGACCAGATCAACGAGTTCGAGCAAATGCTCGACGACAATCGCGTAAAGATCATCAAGTTCTTTCTTCACATCTCACGCGATGAGCAGGCGAAGCGGATGCGCGATCGGCTGTCGGATCCGAAGAAGAACTGGAAGTTCCGCGCGGGTGATCTCGACGACCGTGACCTGTGGGACGAGTATACGAAGGCGTATCGCGACGCGCTGCGGCTGTGCAGCACGCCGTGGGCGCCGTGGTACGTCGTGCCGGCCGACGACAAGCGAGCGCGCAACTATTACATCGCCCGCATGATGGTCGAGACGCTCGAGGGACTCGGCCTGCGCTACCCGAAGGCCGACAGGTCGGCGTTAAAGCTCAAGCGGAAGCTCAAGTGACGGGCCGCGTCGAAACGTTAGGTACACAGCTCCCTCGCCGACTGCCTTACACGGAGTGATCGGATGGCCTTGCCCGCTGCCGAGTTTATGACGACCACCGCGAATTTCCTCGATGGCTACCGCATCGTGCGAACGTTCGGCGTCGTGCGAGGCATCACCGTCCGATCGCGGTCGGTCTTCGGAACACTTGGCGCGGCGCTCCAGCAGCTGCGTGGCGGCGAGATTTCCTTCCTCACGGAGCTCTGCGAGCGCACACGCCATGATGCGTTCTCGCTGGCGATCGAGCACGCGCGCGAGCTGGGTGCGAACGCGCTCGTGGCGCTGCGCTACGATGCCACCGAGATCATGGCGGGCGTGTCCGAGGTGTTGTGTTATGGCACGGCGGTGCGCGTCGTGCCGGTGCGCGACACAGACGCCGCCGTGTGACGGTCGTCTCCGTGGTGCCCTCACAAATTCCTCACCCCTGACCCCTGACCCGTGCTGCTCGCCGGCGACATCGGTGGGACCAGAACGCGGCTGGCGCTCTACGACGAGTCGACCGGAGCGCTTCATCGCGCGGCGTCGACACAATACGAGAGCCGGTCCGCGTCGACACTCGAAGAGATCGTCCTCCGCTTTCTCAGGGAGAGCGGCGATCCCGAGACCACGGCCGCGTGCTTCGGCGTCGCCGGGGCAGTCGTGGGGGGCAAGGTTCGCACGACGAACCTCCCGTGGCAGGTCAGCGAGACGGGCCTCGCGGAGCGGCTCAATATCCCGCGAGTACGGCTGCTGAACGATCTCGAAGCAGCAGCGCACGGGGTCGTCGCGATCACGGATCCCGCATCGCTCGTATCCCTGCAGGCGGGGATCCCGCCGGAAGAACGGCGGGCGCTCGCGCTGGTGTCGGCCGGCACGGGCCTTGGCGTCGCGCTGATGTGGTGGAACGGGCACGAGTACCAGGTCGCGCCGTCCGAGGGTGGTCACTGCGATTTTGCGCCGCAGGACGACGTGGAGGATGCGCTCGTCGTGTGGCTCCGCGCGCACTTCGGTCACGTGAGCTACGAGCGCATCGTGTCGGGCCCGGGGTTGGTGAACCTCTATCGATTCCTGCGAGAGTATCGAAAGACTCCGGAACCCGCGTGGCTCACGACGCGCATCGGGTTTAGCGACCCGGCGCCGGTGATCGCGGAGGCGGCACTCGATCACGCGGATCCAGTCTGCGATGAGACCCTAACGAGATTCGTGCGTATCTACGGCGCAGCCGCCGGTAACTACGCGCTCACGTCGCTCGCGGTGGGCGGCGTCTTTCTTGGCGGAGGGATCGCGCCGAAGATCCTCTCGCGGCTGACCGACGGCCCGTTCCTCGACGCCTTCGCGGCGAAGGGCCGGTTTGCGGAAGCCATGCGCAAGATGCCGATTCACGTCGTAATGGCCCCCGACGTCGCCCTCCTCGGCGCAGCCTTTTGCGTGCGAGCGAGTCCGAAAGCCCCGTAAGGGGTCAGACTCCTTCCCAATCGTTCGAACGCACGAAGTCCGCCGGTTAGGCGGCAGGGAGCGTGAGGGTGAACGTGCTTCCCTTCCCCATCACCGACTCGGCCACGAGGTCGCCTCCCATGGCGCGCGAGAGATCGCGGCTGATCGCGAGGCCAAGACCCACGCCTTCGTTGGGCGCGCCGGCCGATCGCGCGACCTGAACGAACGGCTCGAAGATGGCGAACAGCTTGTCGGATGGGATGCCGCGACCGGTGTCGCTGACGCGGACCATCACGTGGTCGGCCACCGACGCGCACTCCAACATGATCTCGCCGTTAGGCTGCGTGAACTTGATGGCGTTCGTCATCAGGTTCACGAGGATCTGCTCCACTTTTTCGCGGTCGGCCCACACGCGCAAGCCTTCACCGCCGCTGCGACGAACGAAGCGGAGCGCCTTGGCGTGCAGTTGCAGCGTGGTCACGTCCTCCACGTCCCGGATGGCGTCGTCGAGCCCGAACTCGCGGATCTCGTATCGGACAGTCCCTGAATCGAGCCTAACGAAGTTCAGCACATCGTTGATCAGCGCCAACAGGTGCTTCTGGCTGCGGCGGATGCGCTGGATATCCTCGCGTTGCGCCGGCGTGACCGGCCCTCGCACCTCCAGCTCGATGAGCTCCGCATACCCATCGATCGCGTTGAGCGGCGTGCGCAGCTCGTGGCTCATCATTGCCAGAAACTCGGACTTCGCGCGGCTCGCCTGCTCCGCCTCCGAGCGGGCCGCTTCGGCCTCGAGGCGTGAGATATTCGCCTCCTTTCGCGCGCGCTCCGTGTTGGCCAACAATCGGGCGCGCTCCTGTTCTGCCTGTCGCCGCTCCGTGATGTCCGCAATGACCGCGACAACCGACGGCGCCAGCCGCTCACGCGGCAAAACGGGATCCAGTCTCACCGACAACCATCTATCTGCGCGGTGTACTTCGTACTGCCGCGGCTGGGCGGAGGCGAGGACGTGCGCGATGGTTTCGCTCGCCGAGTCGCCGGATGGCGTGAAGAGCTCGTGGAATTTCCAGTTGCCCTGCCCTGTGTTGAACAGGGTGAGCAATTGGTCCGCGGCTTGGTTACACCGAACCAGCTCGGCGTTCTGGTTGATGATGCACACGGCATCCGTGATCGCGTCGAACGTCGCCTCCCATTGATCCGCCGCTGCGCGAACGTTCTCCTCGGCGGCCCGCACACGCAGCAGTGCGCGGACCATCGCGATCAGCTCCTGCGATTCCACGGGCCGCGTTAGGAACGCATCCGCACCAGCATCGAGCCCCTGGGCGCGCCACTCACCGGTCGTGAGGCCGGGGGCCACGTGAATGATCGGAATCCCGGCGGTGGCCGGCTGGCCCTTGAGCTGATTCGCGAGCTCGAAGCCCGGCCCTCCCGGGAGCTCCGAATCCAGTACGATCACATCGGGATGATGCTCCACACACCGCATCAGGTCATCGGCATCCACTGCGGTGTGAACCTCGAATCCGGCCTGTCGAAGCCATATCGCCATCGCCTCGCGACTGTCGTCGCGATCATCGGCAACGAGAACGGTGCGCGGTTCGGGGGCGTTTACGGGAACGTCCTCCAAAGCGGCGCTCTGATCGTGCAGGGCATGGTCAGCCGACGTCATGCCCGAAGTCCTAGGAAGATGCGCGCCACGCGTGCGTGTGGCGTCGGAGTCGGCGCGAGTCTTCTCCTCGGTCGCGTCGGATTACCATGAAACCGGTGTTTCGAACCGGCCGTACGGCGGGAAACCTCGAACCGCACCCCAATGCACGCTGTTCTCAGAGACCTCCGGTACGCAGTCCGATCGCTGCGGAAGAGTCGCGGCCTGACGTTCGTCGCCCTTCTCGCTCTTACACTCGGTATCGGCCTCACGACCACCATGTTCAGCATCGTGTACGGCGCGATGCTGAAGGGGCTGCCCTTTCCCAATGCCGACGAGCTCATAGCGGTCCAGCGCGAGAATCTGGCACGCGGCTTCCAACGGATGTCGACGCCAATTCACGACTATCTCGACTACCGCGCGCAGCAGAGGAGCTTTTCCGGGATCGCGGCGTTCTACCAGACCGCGGTCAATGTCAGCGGGGCCGAGAAAGCCGAGCGCTACGATGGCGCGAGGGTAAGCGCGGAGCTTTTCGACGTGCTCGACGTCCGACCACAGCTCGGCCGTACGTTCCGCCGTGACGAGGAAACGCCCGGGCTCGGGAACGTCGCGGTGCTGAGCTACTCGATGTGGAAGGATCGGTATGCGGGAGATCCGCAGATCCTGGGCAAGGCCATTCGGGCTAATGGCCAGCCATTGACGGTCGTCGGGGTCATGCCGCCGAACTTCACGTATCCGGATCGGCAGGCGATCTGGATGCCGTTGCAGCTGGACGCAACCAAGCTCGAGCGAGGCAGTGGCCCGGGTCTCATGGTAATCGCGCGACTACGCCACGGCGTGTCGCTGGACGCCGCGAATACCGACATCGCCGGGATCGCCCGACGCATCGCGACGGAGTACAAGGCGTCGAACGAGGGAATCAGTGCCACCGCCCGGCCCATCATCGAGAGCGAGATCGGCCCGCAGCCGCGCCGACTGCTGTGGGTCATGCTGGGGGCGGTGTCGTTCGTGCTGCTCATCGCGTGTGCGAACGTGGCCAACCTGCTGCTGGACCGTGCGGCGCACCGGACCAAAGAGGTGGGGATTCGCACAGCGCTTGGCGCCTCGCGGATCGCCGTCGTTAGGCAGTTCCTGAGCGAAGCGCTGGTCCTGGCGGTCATCGGCGCCGCGCTCGGCGCGGGCGTCGCGCAGGTGGGCGTCACGCTGTTCAATCGCGCCATCGTCGACACGAATCCGCCATTCTGGCTCGACATCCGGCTGCACCCGCCGGTGCTGCTGTTCGTCGCGCTCACCGCGCTGGGTGCCAGCTTGTTCTCGGGTGCCATCCCCGCGTATCAGGCGTCGCGAGCGGACATCAACGAGATCCTCAAGGACGAGTCGCGAGGGGCGTCCAGCTTCCGCATCGGGCGCCTGAGCCGCGCGCTCGTGGTCTTCGAGATCGCGCTCTCGTGCGGGCTGCTCATCGTGTCGGGGCTAATGGTGAAGAGCATCATCAAGCTGCGCACGCTCGACGCCGGCATCACCACCGAGAACATCTTCACGGCCCGAGTCGGGTTCCCGGAGACGCACACCGACACGGCGGCTCAGGTGAGCTTCTTCGAGGCACTCGCGCCACGACTTGCCGCGTTGCCAGGCGTTCAGGCAGTGTCACTCTCCTCAGACTTACCGACGATGTGCTGCGGGGGCCTGAGCGTGGCGATCGAAGGAAAGCAGTACCAGAAGGACGAAGACTATCCCTCCACGCAATCGCTGACGGTGTCGGCGGGCTTCTTCCCGACATTCGGGGTCGCCGCGGTCCAGGGCCGCGTCTTCTCGACCGACGACAAGGCGCAGTCCGTTCCCGTAGTGGTCATCAACCAGTCGTTCGTACGAAAGCACTTCCCATCCGAGAACCCGATCGGGAGGCGGATCCGCCTTGGCGGCGCGAAGTCAACGCAGCCATGGCGCACCGTGGTCGGTGTCGTTCCGGACATGTTCACCGGCGACCCGAGTAACCCACGCGATGCCGGCATTCTGATCCCGCTGGCCCAGGACCGGCAGCGCTTCGTGAACATCGCCGTTCGAGCACCTAACGCCATGAGCATGACGCCGCAGGTGCGCGCGGCCGTTTCGTCGCTCGACCCTGACGTGCCGATCTTCTCGGTCCTCTCCATGACCGAGACGGTGGACCGGAGTGTCTGGCACATCCGGGTGTTCGGCACCCTATTCATGGTGTTCGGCGTCGCCGCGCTGCTGCTGGCCGCGATCGGGCTCTACGCCGTGATGGCGTTCTCCGTCAGCCGGCGCGCGCGAGAGGTTGGAATCCGCATCGCGCTGGGCGCACGGACCGCGGACGTGCTGCGGCTCGTGTTCCAGCAGGGCGTCATCCAGCTCGCGATCGGGATGACGTTAGGCCTGGGCCTGGGCGCCTTCGTTTCGAAGGGCATTGGCGCGGTGCTATTCGAAGTGCAGCCACGTGACCCGATGACGTTCGCGGGGGTCGTGGCGGTGCTGACCGCGGCGGGGCTGCTCGCATGTTACATCCCGGCGCGGCGAGCCGCAAAGGTCGACCCCCTCAGCGCAATGCGAGTCGAGTAGGAGAACTTCGAGGGGCTGGCAATCCGGCGGCGGTATGGCCAGTCCCAGGTTCGTCAGTGGGTCAGTGATCGGTCATCAGTCATCAGAGCCCGTTTCCTCGAGATGGCGAACGCGGCGGACCCCCTCGCGCGAACCACTGGAGGAAACGGGCTCTGATGACTGATGACTGACATCCGAAAACTGACCCACTTGTTACTTGCAGTTCGACGAAGTGACGGCCAGCCCGTTTGGAGGAACGCCTAGAAGAACTTCGAGATCGAGTACAACAGCAGTCCTACCAGGCCACCGACCAGCGTCCCGTTGATACGCACGAACTGCAGGTCTTTCCCGATCTGTAGCTCGATCTTCTTGGACGTCTCCTCCGCATCCCACTGGCCAACCGTGTACGAGATGAGCTGCGCCACCTCACCGCGGAACTGGTCCACCGCGTACAGCACAGCGTCCAGGATCCAGTGGTCCACCTTCGCCATGAGCTCGGCGTCGCTCAGCACCGCGGTGCCGAGCTTCATCAAGCCCTGCTCTACCGCGCCAGGCGGGTCCGTCTCCTTGCGATCCGCATAACGCGCGAGCGCTTCCTTGGCGTCGCCCCAGATCGTCGCGGAGAACTGACGAACCGCCGGATTGCCGAGCATGTCTTCCTTGATGGCCTCCGCGCGAGCGATCACCTCCGGTGAGGTCCGCAGCTTCTCGATGAAGCCGGTGAGCGCGCGGTCGAAACGCTCGCGCAGGGGGTGCCCCGGATCCGCGGCCACCTGGCGCAGCGTGTTCTCGATGGCCGCCACGACCTTGTCGTGAATTCGGTCATCTACCGCTTCAGGAAGCCACCACGGGCTCTCCTCACGGATGCGCTGCCGAATGAGCTCCTCGTTGCGCGATACGCCTTCCGTTATCAGCCGGAGCGCCTCATCGAGCAGCTCCTGGTGTCGGTTGTCCGCCGTCAACAGTGACAGCACGTTGCCTAACACGGGCGCGACCTGCGTCTTCCGTACGCGCGTGACCACGGCGCGGTCGATCATCGCCTGCACGTCTTCATCGCGCAGCACCTGGGCCGTGCCCGCCAGCCCGGATGCGACGTGGTGCGAAATACGCCGGCTATTGTCCGGATCACTGATCCATTTCGCGATCCGCTCCGCGATTCGCAGTCCGTGAAGTCGCGCGGCAATCACCTCGCGCGACAGGAAGTTGTTCTGCACGAACCCGCCAAGGCTGCGACCAATGCGGTCCTTGCGGCTCGGAATGATCGCGGTGTGCGGAATCGGGATGCCGAGCGGATGACGGAACAGGGCGGTAATAGCGAACCAGTCCGCGAGCCCGCCCACCATCGCGGCCTCGGCCGTCGCGCGGACGAAGCCGAGCCACGGGAATTGTCGCTCGAGCAGCAGCGACACGATGAACAGCACGGTGGCGCCAATGAGCAGGCCCGTCGCCCGCCGCTTCATGCGGTCGAGCTGGATCTGCTTGTTCGGGTCTTCCTTATGGATCGGAACCCGCGGCACCACCGGTACCGGCGTCACGCTCGCGCCGCCAACCGGTTGCAGTGCAGCAGGATGGTCGGACTCGTCAGGTGGGCGAAGTTGCGGAATCGCCATGGTCTAAAGCTGAAACGACGGGAGAGTGGGTGGAAGGGTTGTGCAAGCCCCATACTGCGGGCGTTGCGCCACCGCAGCGCCCAGCACAGGATGGAACATGGAAAAGCGCGATTACCTGCTCCGACAGATCGAAGCCCTCCGACAGATCCTCTCCCGCCTACGGGAGCTCATCGTCGGAGGTGCCACGGCGCAGGCCGACGGTCAGATCCGCGAGGAGATGCGGAATGTCGGCCTCGACCTCGCAACGGCGAACGCTCTCGACCCTGCGACGCTGTTGATGCTGCTGGGCAGCCCGGTCCTCGACGCGCGCCGCGCGTTCGCGGTGGCCGCGCTCCTTCACATGGACGCGCTGCGCGCGCGCGCCGATGGCGATGAAGCCCGGGCGGCACGCAGCGTCGCCAATGCGCTCGCGCTGCTTCAGGCAGCCAAGCCGATGCTCGAGGGTGAGCGTGCCGACGACGCCACGCAGATCATCGAAGAGCTCCGCGCGCCTTCGCCGACTACCTAACGCGCCGACTCGGCGATGCCGAACTGCGCCTCCCGATCTCGCTGAATCTGTGTGATGGCGTAGAACAGCTGGGCGTAGGCGACATCCTCCGCCGTCGGGAGCTCGACACCGGCGACGTTAGGCCCCATGATCGACGACCATCCTCCCGTGTGGCCGAAGCCGATCGCGTGCAGCAACTCGTGCATCGCCACCCGCGACTCGCCGAGGTACGCGTTCTGGCTGACGGTGAGGAGGGCCTCGTAGATGCGGCCTGTGGCGTCGTAGGTGATGTACGTCTTTCCGGCGGCTGACATTCTCCGGTTCACCGCCACGAAGATGCCATCCGCTCCGGCGTCGACTTCCTCGAACGAGGCTGGGCGGAAGAGCTTGCGGCCCAGCAGGCGCTCGAGCGTGGTCGCCAGGTCCCAGAAGCGAACGGAGTCGTTCGGCGAGATAGACGGGTCGCCGACCGCGTGCCGGAACGCGACGCGGATTGGAAAGCTGTCCGCCAGCCAACTCACGCCTCGTCCGGAATGGCGACTCAATCGCCAGTAACCGGGACCGTCGCCGAACCGCGTGGTCGCGCGCGTTGGGTCGATCGGCACCTCACGCCCGTCGAACAGACCGCCGCGAATTCGCCACCGTCGGGGCAGCAGCACGATTCGCGCAGCCTCGCCGGGGACTCCGGGCCCGAGCGTGACCACGCTCGGGTAATAGCGCGGCGCGGCTGAATCGCTGAAAACGCGCAGCGTGACCCGGCTCGACGGCTGGGCCGGGAACGCGCCAACGAAGGTGCCTGACGAGTCGATCAACGCCTCGTAGGTACCTCGCTCGTCGGTCGCGATGACGTGCACGCCGTCGAGCGAGCCGCTGTCGGCCGCGATTATTCGCCCGCCGAAGAGGTAAGACGCCGCCGGACCTGTCGTTCGTCCGCCGGGCGCGGCGGCCAACAGCACCGCCACACTGCCAAGCGCGATCATCCGCATCGGAGACATCCTGCCTGCCACCGCACCGAATCTATCCCGCGGCGCAGAGCGAGGGGATGACGCTTACGTCGCGTCCGCCGTATCTCGGCGTTCGACCTTCACCTTCCGAGTACGGCCGGCGCCCTCACGAGCTCGCGCCCGCAATGCGGTCGCGTCGACGATCTCGAATCGCCCGCTGCCGAGCGCGCGCAGGAGCCCCGACGCGCGCAGCGCCTGCAGCTCGCGCACGACCACCTCACGCACGGTGCCCAACTCCTCGGCGAGCTGCTGCTGCGTCATCCCGATGGCGATCACCGCTCGGTGACGCGCGTCGGCTCGCCCGATGAGATACTCCGCGAGTCGCGCCGAAACCGGACGTAGCGACGTACGATCGAGACGCTCGACCAGCTCACGCACGCGCTGGCTGAGCCGTTCGAGCAGCACGAACGCGGTTTCCGGATTTGTCCTTACGGCGGCGAGGAGGACGTCACGGCCAACGAGCGCGCATACTGTCGGCTCGGCGGCGAACGCGGTTGCCGGGTAGCCACCGCCGCTGAAAACGGGTACTTCGCCGAGCGTTCCTCCAGCACGTTCGACGTGCACGACCTGCGTGCGGTCAGCCGCCTTCCGGACGACTCGCACCTTCCCCTCGAGCACCACCAGTAGACCAGCGGCTGCGTCCCCCGCGCGAAACAGGATGTCCCCGGTCGCAAACCGACGCTCGATGGCGCGATCGGCAATGATGCGGAGCGCGCTGCGCGGTAACGCCGCGAAGAGCGAGACGGGCTTCAGTCGGTCGAGAGCGATCATTTGGCCTGTGGTCGGCGCGCAGTACGATAGGAGAAACCCGGCCGTGCGCGAAGTGACAGAAGTCTCACCTGGGCAACGGATATCGCATTAACGTTGCGGTACCAGCTCAGAGGGACTTATGCGAATCGCGATCACTAACTGCAGCACCATTGCCCTGGCACTTGCCGTCATGGGTACTCAGGGTCGCGCACAAAGCGCGATGGATCACGCGAGTCACGCCAGCGCCAGCTCGGCGGGCGCGATCCCGCCAGGCCAGGCCGCCTACGCGACAATGGCCGCCGTCGTGGCGATGTTGCAGGCCGACTCCACGACCGACTGGTCGAAGGTGAACATCGAAGCGCTCCGCCAGCACCTGATCGTGATGAACGAGGTGGTGCTCGAGGCGAAAGTGCGACAAACCAGCATCCCGGGTGGGGCATCCATGGGTGTGACGGGCGACGGACACGTGGCCGAGTCGATCCGCTCGATGCTGCGGAATCACTCCGCGATGCTGAGCATGGAGGGACCGTATCGGTCGAGCGTCGACGACATTCCGGGCGGCGTGCGCTGGGTGGTCACCGCCGCCAACCCCGGCGATGCGAGGACCGTCGCGAAAATTCGCGGGCTCGGATTCGCCGGGCTTTTGACGTTAGGCGACCATCACACGCCGCACCACCTCGCGTTGGCAAGAGGCGAGCCGATGATGCACCATTAGGCTCAGGCGCGTCCGCGGTCGCTCCGGTACCGACGAATCAGCGCGTTTGTCGAGCTGTCGTGTCCAAGCCGACCGGGCTCCTTGCGAGTGAGCTCGGGTGCGATCTTGAGCGCCAGCACCTTCCCCAGCTCCACGCCCCACTGGTCGAACGAGTCGATATCCCAGATGACGCCCTGCGTAAACACGGCGTGCTCGTAAAGCGCGATGAGCGCGCCGAGGGTTCCGGGGGTGAGCCGCTCGGCAAGAATGGTCGTGGTGGGACGGTTGCCGTCGAACTCCTTCGCCGGCACCAGCGCGTCGGGCACCCCTTCTCGCTTCACCTGCTCGGCCGTCTTGCCGAAGGCCAGCGCCTCGGTCTGCGCAAACATGTTGGCCATCAGCAGGTCGTGATGGTCTCCGATGTCCTCCAGCGGTTGCGCGAAGCCGATGAAGTCGCACGGGATGAGTCTCGTGCCCTGGTGGATCAGCTGATAGAACGAGTGCTGCCCGTTGGTGCCCGGCTCTCCCCAGAAGATCGGCCCCGTCTCGTAGTTCACGCGTGCGCCGCTGACGGTGACGTGCTTGCCGTTGCTCTCCATGGTGAGCTGCTGCAGGTACGCCGGAAACCGCGCGAGGTATTGGCTGTACGGCATGACGCCGATAGTCTGCGCGTCGAAGAAGTCCGTGTACCAGAGGCCGAGCAGACCGAGGATGACGGGCAGATTCCGGTCGAACGGTGTCGTGCGGAAATGCTCGTCCATCTGGTGGGATCCATCGAGCATCTCGCGGAATCGCTCCGGGCCGACCGCGATCATTGTCGAGAGGCCGATCGCGGACTCCATCGAATACCGACCACCGACCCAATCCCAGAAACCGAACATGTTCGCCGTATCGATGCCGAACTTCTGCACCTCGGCGGCGTTGGTCGATACGGCCACGAAGTGCTTCGCAACGGCTCGGTCGTCGCCTAACGCCTTCAGCAGCCACGCGCGGGCCGTGCGGGCGTTCGTCATCGTCTCGAGCGTCGTGAACGTCTTGGACGCGACGATGAACAGCGTCTCGGCCGGATCGAGATCGCGCGTCTTCTCGTAGAAATCCGCTCCGTCGACGTTGGACACGAAGCGGCACGAGAGCGAACGGTCCGCGTAGAACCGCAGGGCCTCGTAGGCCATGGCCGGACCGAGGTCGGACCCACCGATGCCAATGTTCACGACCGTGCGGATTCGCTTGCCGGTGAAGCCGGTCCACGCTCCGCTGCGGACGCGATGCGCGAAGTCGGCCATCCGATCGAGGACCGCGTGAACGTCCTCGACCACGTTGTGACCGTCAACGAGGATCGAGGCCGACCGCGGCGCGCGAAGCGCCACGTGAAGCACCGGGCGGTTTTCGGTGACGTTGATGCGATCGCCGCGGAACATCTGCTCGATCCGCTCGTTGAGCCGACAGGCTTTGGCGAGCGCGAACAGTCGCTCGAGCGTTTCGCTCCTCACCCGGTGCTTCGAGTAATCCATGTAGAGCCCGGCCGCCTCTGCCACGAGTCGCGTACCGCGCGTCGCGTCGGCGTCAAAGAGGGATCGCAGGTGCACCGATCGCATCTCCTCGGCGTGCATGGCGAGATCACGCCACTCGGGAAGCGTCGTGAGCGTTGCAGTGGCAGGTGATATGGCGGGCGCGGTAGTCATGTCGAATCGCTTCGCGGAAACTGGTTCGCTTTTTCCTCGCGGCTCCTCCAACATACACACACAAGCTTCGAGCAGCCCAGTCGTTGGTAACCGCCGAACCGCAGTGCCCGCCATCGGGCCTTTGCAACCTCGGACCATCCGGAACTCGACATGAACCTGTTCTCGACCACGCCAACGCAACGGCAGCTGGCGTTCGGGCTGCTCATTCTTCGCATTGCACTCGCCGCCGTATTCATCATCCATGGCGGCCAGAAGCTGTTCATGATGGGGCCAGGCGGGACTGCCGCGATGTTCGCACAGATGGGAATTCCCGGCCCTGGCTTTTTCGGTCCGATAATCACCTTTCTCGAGCCGCTCGCCGGGGTCGGTGTCCTGCTCGGGCTGCTCACCAGGGTCGCGGGGCTCGCGATCGCGTGTGACATGTTGGGTGCGATCCTTACCTTTCACATTCACCATGGATTCTTCGTACCCATGGGGATCGAGTTCGTGATGATGAACTGCGCGGCGGGCCTCGCGCTCGCAGCGCTGGGCGCCGGGCCGATCTCGATCGATCACGCCATCGCGCGCCGACGCAGCGAGCGCTAAGGAGACGGTATGTCACCTGAACCCATTGGCATGGCCGGGAACACTGCAGAAGCCGAGGACCGCGGTGTCGCGGCGCCGCGTTTTCGGCTGCCACCGGCCACACACATCGGCGTGGTTCGGCTCCAGGTTGCGGACATTGCGCGATCGCTCGCGTACTACGGGCGCGTCCTCGGATTTCGCGTCGTGCGGCGCGACGACTCGGGTGCTGCGCTCGGCGCGGTCGGCAGCGACGCGCCGATTCTCGAGCTGCGCGAACGGCCCGGCGCCCGACCGCACCCGAGGCGGGGGCAGCTCGGACTTTTTCACTTCGCGATTCTGCTTCCGGATCGGGCCTCGCTCGGACGGCTCGTGCGCCACCTCTCGGAGATCGGCGCGTACGCCGGCATGTCGGATCACCTCGTGAGCGAGGCACTCTACCTCACGGATCCCGACGGGCTAGGCATCGAAGTGTACGCGGATCGGCCTCGGACGGACTGGCGCTATGCCGGCCGTGAACTTCAGATGGCGACCATCCCGCTCAACGTGGAGAATCTCACGGCGGCGGGCGGGACGGAGCGCTGGACGGGGATGCCTAACGGTACCAGAATCGGCCATGTGCATCTGCACGTTGGCGATCTGGAGAAGGCGGCCGCGTTCTATCACGAGGCGCTTGGCTTCGACAAGGTCGTCTGGAGCTACCCCGGCGCGCTATTCCTGTCGGCGGGCGGCTACCATCACCACTTGGGGACGAACACGTGGGCGGCTGGAGCGCGGCCCGCTACCGACGAGGATGCGAGGCTCGTCGAGTGGGAGCTGGTGATGCCCGACGCGGCGAGTGTGTCCGCCGCGGCCGCCAGCGTCGAGGCCGCGGGTGGGACCGTCGAGCGTTCGAAGGACGGTACTGTGCTCGCGCGCGACCCCTGGGGGACGGCAGTACGCCTCATCGCCGGTTGACTGAAAACCGAAAACGGACGACTCAACATCCCCTTGATCGACATCGGTCATTCAGGGTTAATCCGCGCGGATCGAGATGAGGGGGTCCACAGCCACTGCGCGACGCACCGGCACGAGGCACGCTGCCAATGCCGTCGCGAGCAGCACCGCGACGCCGATCGCGAACGAGACGGGGTCCGTGCGGCCGACCCCATACAGCATGCTCTCGAGCAGCTTCGACGCCCATCCCGCGCCAAGCACACCGACGAGAGCGCCGACCGCCGCCATCAGTATGCCTCGTCGGAGCACCGACGACGCGATCTCGGACCGCGTCGCTCCGAGCGCGATCCGAATGCCGATCTCGCGCGTCTGCTGCGCGACAGAGTACGCCATGACGCCGTAGAGCCCAACCGCCGCCAACACGAGCGCGAGCCCGGTGAACGCCACGAGCAGCGTCATGGTGAAGCGTGGCCGAGCGATCGATCGCTGCATCACACTCTCGATGTTGCTCACGGTAGGCGACGGAAGGCGCGGGTCCGCCTGCGCCACCACGCGCCGGAGTGACGGGATCGGATCGGCACCAGGCGCGACGCGGACCAGCACCGACGGCTGGTTGGAATCGGTCGTCGCCAGGTACATCATCGGCCGACTCGCTTCGCCCAGGAGGCCGGATGTGAGCGCGTCTCCGACGACCCCGACGATCGTCATCCAATCGCCCTGGCCGTTGTAGACCACGCGGATCCGCCGGCCTAACGCCGACCCCCGCGGCCAGTACTTCTTCGCGAAGCCGGCGTTGACGACCACCTGTCGCGCGGCCTTCGATGTGTCCGTGATCGTCGATCCCTCGACCAGCCGAATCCCCATGAAGCGAAAGTAGTCGGGCTCGATCCGGTTGTAGTCGATAAACGAGGTCGTCCCCGCAGGAGGCAGCGGGTCGCCCTCCGTCTGCAGCGCGCCGATCATGAAGCTCCGCCAGGGCGGCACTGCCGTCGAAATCGTTAGGCCCTCGACCCCGCTCACCTGACGCATTCGCGCCGTGAGATCGGCGAGGAACGCCTGCCGTGCCTCGGTCGTCGGATACTCCTGCCGCAGCGAGAGCTGGACCGCATACAGGCGCGACGTGTCGAACCCGGGATCGACGGTCTGCAGGTGCGCGATGCTGCGAATGAGAAGCGTCGCCCCCACGAGTAGCACCGTGGAGACCGCCATCTCGCTCACGACGAGGATCGAACGAAGCCGTCGCTGCCGCCTGGACTGCGACGCCGAGATGGCGCCCGCCTTGAGCGCGTCGTTGGCCGAGAATCGCGCGGCCTGCAGTGTGCCGAGGAGCCCGACGATGATCCCCGTCAGCGCGGAGAGGGCCGCCGTCACTAGCAGCGTCGTCCCGTCCATGTGCGCTTCCGCCAGCTCGGCGAGAGAATCCGGGCGTATCGCGACGAGCGCGCGCAATCCGAGCCAGCCGGCGATTAGACCACCAACGCAGCCTGCTCCGGCGAGCAGAAGGCTCTCGGTGATCAATTGCCTGACGATGCGAACGCGACTCGCACCCATCGCCGCGCGAATGGCGAGCTCACGCTGTCGCGCGGCGGTTTTGGCGAGGAGCAGGTGCGCCACATTCCCGCAGGCGATGAGCAGCACGAGTGCCACAGCAACCGACAGCAGCAGCAGCGACTGGCGGAAGCTGACCATCTCACTCGGCGCCGTTAGGCGGACCGTAAAGTCGCCCGCATCGAGCGACGTGGGCTTCTCCCCGGCTGATCGGGCGTAGATGGCGTCCAGCTCGCGCGTTGCCGCAGCCACCGTCGCGCCCGGCCGGAGCCGCCCGACCAGCCGGACCCCAAGGCTGTCGTTTCGCAGGTCGAGCGGCAGCCATACGTCGCTCACGGTCTCCTCGACCTGCGGCAGCCGATATCCAACCGGCATGACACCGATCACCGAGTACGGCTGATTGTCGAGCACGATCGACTTCCCGATGATTCCGGGGTCGCTCCCGTAGCGGCCGCGCCAGAGTGGCTCGCTCACCAGCGCCACGCGGGCGCCGTCGGCGATGTCGCGTGACGTGAACACGCGGCCGATCGTTGGTTTTGTCCCGGTGAACTCGCTGAACGACGGCAGGACGGAGGCGACGTTGACGCTGACGGGTGGGCCCTCCGTCGTTCGCAGTGACCGGTCTTCGTCCATGTACGGCTCGAACGCCTCGAATGATCGGGCATTCTCCTTCCAGGCGCGGACGACCGGCATTCCCGGCATCACGACCACGCTCATGCCGGTCGTGTTGCCTCGCGCTGGCTCGAGATAGACGAAGGCGATCCGATCCGCGTTCGGGTACGGGAGCGGATGGAGCAGCAGTGCGTTGACGACGCTGAACACGGCCGTGTTGGCCCCGATGCCCAGCGCCAGCGTGATGATGGCAACGGCGGTCCAGGCCTTCTGCCGGCCTAACGTGCGCCAGGCGAATCGGAGATCGTGCACGAACGCGTCGACGAGCTGGGCCCGAGTCATGCGACGTTCCCTCCGGGAACCGATGGCGATGCATTCGGCGCGCGCCTGTGCGAGGTCGCCGAGTCGGCGAGCCGCGGCACGGCGGGCGTCGGTTTCGGACAGGCCGCGCGCCATGTAGTCGCGCGCACGCATGTCCGTGTGAAACGCGATTTCGTCGTCCACGTCGGCTTCGGCGCGCGGCCCCCAAAACCGCAGGTAGCGCCGCCACGTGGCGGCGCGGCGGGCATTCGGAGCGGGAGCCTGCTGTGGGTCGTGCATGACCGGGCTCGCGGTCAGCGCGGGGCGGGAGACGTTTCGAGCACCTTGAACACGGCGCCCGCGAACCGCGCCCAGTAGTCGCGCGACGCGGCGAGCTGCTTCTTGCCAGCGGTCGTTAGGCGATAGAACTTCGCGCGGCGATTGTGCTCGGTAATCCCCCATTCGGCGACGATGAGACCGCGATCCTCGAGCTTGTGCAGGGCGGGATAGAGCGAGCCTTCCTCCACCTGGAGGACGTCGTCGGTGCACTGCTCGATCCAGCGCGCGATCCCGTAGCCGTGTGCGGGGGCCCAGGAGAGCGTCTTGAGGACCATGAGGTCGAGCGTGCCCTTGAGGAAATCGGTCGTGGCGTCGGGCATATGAATGGATGCGTCACCTAGGAGTCCTATGTATATACCTCGGTGTCCTAGGGTACGCAAGCGGTTGGCCGAGCTAACGAAGCCGCTCGCCTAGCCTCATCGCGTCGAACGGGGCATGCACTTTCGCGTCATTATCGAAATACACGTATACATCCCGCCCCTCACGCTGCCACCTATCGATCTTCCCCGCCCACACATCCAACTCCTCATTGGTATACCCGCTCGCGTAGAGCTCTCGCGACCCGTGCAATCGCACATACACGAAATCCGCCGTCACCTCTTCCGCATACGGAAACTTCCCGGCCGTGTCGGCAACCACGAACGCGCACTGGTGAACGCGCAAGAGGTCGAAGAACTCCTGGCAGAAATACGTCGGATGGCGAACCTCGAACGCGTGTCGATACTCCACGTCCGCCACGCGGTCGATGCACGCGCCGCGCCGCAGCCGATGATCATGCCGCCGTGCGACCGCCTCGCCCTGCCGGGAATCGCGCGGCAGCTGCCGCATGAAGCCGTCCAGGCGATCCCCGTCGAACCGATACGTGCCAGGGAGCTGCCAGAGAAACGGCCCCGTCTTCTCCCCGACCAACAACACGCCGCTCGCGAAAAAATTGCCGAGTGATGCCTCGACGTTTCGCAGCTTGAGGTTGTGCGTGATGAAGCGGCCGCCCTTGATCGCGAAAATGAAATCGTCAGGCACCTCCGCTGCCCAGCGCTCGAACACGGCAGGCGACTTGAGACTGTAAAACGTGCCGTTCAGCTCGATGCTGTTGAATTGCCGGCTCGCGTACTCGAGCCAGCGTCGCGCCGGCAATTCCGCAGGGTAGAACCGACCGCGCCAGCCCTTATAGTCGTAGCCGCTGATTCCGACGAAGCCGCGCCCGCAACGTGATCGCATGGTGCGGAGTCGAGGCAACCCTCGGGCCCGTTGCCCGGTCCAATACGACATTCCCTTCTCCCCTAGCCTGACTACAAGAGTGCGTGTATCGTCTCTTGTAGACAGGCTAGGAGAACCAACCGCCATGCCGCCACAGCCGAACGACCGACTTCAGGGAACGCTCGACCTGCTCGTGCTCAAGACGCTCGCCAGCGGTCCCATGCACGGGTGGAGCGTCGCACTTCGAATCCAGGACGTGTCACGCGACGCGCTCCTCATCAATCAGGGCTCGCTCTACCCCGCCCTGCACCGCCTGGAGGACAACGGTTTCGTGTCGTCGGAATGGGGCACGTCAGAGAATAACCGACGGGCGAAGTACTACAGGCTGACTGCTCGCGGCCGCAAACAGCTCGAGGTCGAGACCCAAAGCTGGGAGCGCTTCGCCGAAGCGGTGTCGCTCGTCCTCCGTCTCGCCTAACGACTCATGGTGGCGTACCCGCTTGCCCGCTTCTTCCGCCGCGTCCGCCTGCTCCTCGACCGGCGCGCATTCGAGCGCGACCTGGATGAGGAGATGCGCTTCCACATGGACATGGCCACGGCGCGCCATCTCGAGCGCGGTGTCGCCCCCGCGGCCGTGCGCCCCCTCATCACGAAGGAGTTCGGCTCCATGGACCGATACAAGGACGAAGTCCGGGACGCTCGCGGCCTCACCGTGTCCGATGACATGGCGCGCGACCTCCGTTTCGCCGTTCGCACCCTCCGACGCACTCCCGGCTTCACCGTCATTGCGCTGCTCACGTTCGGACTTGGTATCGGCGCGAACGCCGCGATCTTCTCGGTGGTGAACGCCGTCCTCGTTCGCGCACTCCCCTACCCTAACGCGCCACGAATCGTTCGAGCGTACGAGCAGGTCAAGGGCCAGCCGGGGGTCAGTTCCGTCTCCGTCCTCAACTGGCAGGACTGGCAGCGCGAGGTCACCGTCTTCGAGGCACTCGGCAGCTTCGTGGCGAGCGGGGCGATCCTCGGCGGCGACGCCGAGCCTGAACGGGTACGCGCCACTTACGTGAGCGCGGAGGTGATGCCGATGCTTGGCGTCAAACCGATGCTCGGACGCTGGTTCGGCGATGAGGACGTCAAAGGAAAACAGAACGTCGTGATCGTGAGCGAGGCGCTCTGGCGCAACCGCTACGGCGCGGACCGCGGTATCGTCGGCCGCACGATCCGCGTCGAGGGGCTTCCGTTTACCGTCGTCGGCATCATGCCAGCGTCGTTCAACTTTCCGCTCGGGCCGCTGCAAACCCAGGTGTGGCTTCCGTTCATCCCGCCCGACATGGCCCTCGATCCGCGGGCGCGCGGGTGGCACTGGATTTCGGTCATCGGACTGCTCAAGCCTGGGGTCACCGTGCAGCAGGCAAACGCTGATCTCGTTCGAGTCGTCGCCCGCCTCGAGAAGGAGTATCCGATCGCGATTGCGAACCGCTCGGCCGCCGTCGTTCCGATGCGCGATGATGTCGTCGGCCGCGTACGACCGACGCTGCTCCTACTGCTCGGCGCCGTGGTGCTCGTGCTGCTGATCGCGTGCGCGAACGTGGCGAACCTGCTGATCGCGCGAAACGCCGCCCGGCGAAAGGACGCTGCGGTGCGGGTGGCCCTTGGCGCGAGTCGCGGACAACTCGTACGACAACGGCTCGTCGAGAGCGTAGTTCTTGCCCTCGGCGGCGCGCTGGTCGGTCTCGGGTTCGCCTATGCGGGACTTCGCGTTCTCGCTGCGTTGAGTGGGCCGATGCTGCCCATCGTCGGGCCAATCGCCATGGATGCTCGTGTGCTCTTAGTGCTCGGCGCGGCCGCTGTCGTCTGCGGATTGGTTTTCGGCATCGCGCCGGCAATGCAGTGGACGCGCAGCGGCGTTCGCCACGAACTGGCTGACTTGACGGTGAAGACAACCGCCGGCACCGAGATGCGCCGCTTCCGCAGCGCGCTCGTGGTGACGCAGATCGCACTCTCTCTCATGTTGCTGGTCGGCGCAGGGCTGCTCATGCGCGCATTGGTCACGCTCCAGTCCACCGACTCCGGGCTCACCACGGAACGTGTGGTTACGGCGCGGCTCGCCGTGCCAAATCGCTACACTCGCGACAACACGGAGACCGAGCAGTTGCTCGGACCACTGCTCGAGCGAGTCCGGGCGATTCCGGGCGTGCGGCAAGCGGGCGTCGTCTCTCTGTTGCCGATCGAGGAAACGGGAGCGACGGTGAGCTTCTGGGTCGACGACCGACCGTGGCCGAAGTCGGGGACCGAGCCGTTTGCCGAGGTTCGCACGGTGAGCCCGGGGTACTTCGCGACCATGGGAGTGCCGATCAAGGCCGGTCGGGACCTCGAGGAGCGCGACGACTCGATGAGTGTGACGAAGGTCGTCGTGAACGAGACGTTGGCGAGATCGTTCTTCCCGGGCGAGAACCCGATCGGGCACCGCGTGCTTCAGGGTTCGGCCGACCGCTACTTCGAGTGGGAGATCGTCGGCGTCTCCGGCGACGTTAGGCAGTCCGGGCTGGCCGAAGCGCCGCGGGTCGAGATCTACACGTCGTACAGGGACATGCGCGCGAACTTCGCCCGCGGCGACGTCGCCCTCGTGGTGAAGACATCGATCGCGGACGCGGCGGTCGTGCCCGACCTGCGCCGCGCGCTCAAGACGGTCGCGCCGGATGCCGCGTTGATGAACGTGCGGTCGATGGACGAGGTCATCGCGCAATCGCTGGCGAGCCGGAAGCTCATTCTCGTCCTCTTCGGGTCGTTCGCCGGCATCGCACTCGTGCTGGCCGCATCGGGGTTGTACGCGGTGATCTACTACTTGGTCGCGCAGCGCACGCGCGAGATCGGCATTCGCATGGCGTTAGGCGCGGACCGCGCCAGGGTGCTGCGGCTCGTCCTGCGGCAGGGTGCGGCGCTCGCGCTGGGCGGCATCGCGGTCGGCCTCGTGGGCGCCACCATGTTGTCGCGGCTGCTGGCGGGTCTCCTGTACGGCGTCGGCACCCATGATCCGCTGACGTTCGTGACAGTTCCGGTCATACTGGGAGCGGTCGCCCTGGTCGCGAGCCTCGTTCCTGCCTGGCGAGCGGCGCGGGTCGATCCGGTGGTGGCGCTCAAGACTGACTAGGCGACTGGCGACTGGCGACTGGCGACTGGCGACTGGCGACTGGCGACCGCCAGGGACTGACGACGGGCGACCGACGACGGAGAAACGGCGCGTCATTCCGAACGTAGCGAGGAATGACGCGCCAGCCAGCAGCCAGCACAGCAGCCAGCAACCAGCCCCCCGTCGCCCGTCTCCCCTGCCGTTCCGCTTCCCGGTCGTCGAGTGTACCGTATCCGCGACTTCCTCCAACGAGGTGATTCGTGGCCGCACGGCGGGAAATCCGATGGTGCCCCTGCCTTCTTGTCGCCCTGGCAATGCTGACGGCCGAGCCACCGAGCGCGAGCGCACAGACTCCCGTCGACTCGGCCCTGCTCAGCTACCTCAACACGATTCGCGCGATCGACGTCCACGCCCACCCGATGCGGCCCGTGCCGCAGGGCGCGGCGGCCGATACCGAGTTCGACGCGCTGCCACTCGATGGGATCCCGCCGTTCGGCGTCCCGCATCGCCTCTCGCTCGACGATCCCATCTGGCGAACCGCACAGGACGCCCTGTTTCACGCGCCCAGCGCGGCCAACGACAGCATTTACCGCGTGGGGCTCCACGCCGCCGTCGAGGCGACACGTCGCGAACACGCCGAGCACTTCCCCGAATGGGCGCTCGACGCGGTCGGGACAGAAGTGATGCTGGCGAATCGCATCGCCATGGGTGCCGGGCTCGCGAGCCCTCGGTTCCGCTGGGTTCCGTTCGCGGATCCACTCATGTACCCACTGGATACCCGCGGCGAGGCGACACGAACACCCGACACGCGCGCGCTGTACCCAAAGGAGGCGGCGCTCCTCCGCCGGTATCTCCGCGAGCTGCGGATCACCAAGGTCCCGTCGACGCTGGACGCCTACGCGCGAACCGTCGTTAGGCCGACGCTCGAGCGATGGCGCTCCGGGGGCGCCGTGGGCATCAAGCTGGAGGCAGCGTACCTTCGCCCGCTCGACTTCGATGACCCCGACCCAGCCGCGGCGCGCGCGATCTACGCACGCTACGTCGCCGGCGGCGTTCCGTCACGCGCCCAGTACAAGACACTCGAGGACTACCTCGTGCGCGTCATTGCGAAGGATGCCGGCACGCTCGGGTTGACCATCCAGATCCATACGCTCGAGACATTCGGCGGATACTACCGATCCGCCGGCGCGGCGCCTCACCTCCTCGAGCCGCTGGTCAACGACTCGACGCTCCGCGCGACGAAGTTCGTCATTGTCCACGGCGGCTGGCCGCTCGTCGGCGAAACATCGGGGCTGTTGTCGAAGCCTAACGTCTACGCCGACATCTCCATGATGGATATCATCCTCACTCCGCACCAGCTCGCCGCCGTACTGCGACAGTGGCTCGGTGAGTGGCCTGACAAGGTGCTCTTTGGCAGCGATGCCTTCGACGGCGGAGCCGAACAGGGATGGGAGCAGGTCGCCTGGGTCGGGTCGAACACCGCCCGCCGAGCGCTTGCGATGGCACTGACAGGAATGCTCCGCGATGGTGAGATCAGTCGCCCGCGCGCGGAGGAACTCGCCCGGATGGTAATGCGTCAGAACGCGCTGTCTGCGTACGACCTCGGCATGCGCTAACCCTCGTCAATCACCCTTTTCGCCTTCGGCTTATGAACCGAGTCACCCTGATTGCCGCGGTGCTGGTGCTCGCCGCGCCCACTCCATTCGCCCGCGCGCAGGAAACGCCGACGGAGCGCGACGCCGCACGCGACGTCGTGCAGAAGCAGATGGAGCTTCAGCGCTCGCTCAATATCGACGCGGTCGTCGCGAAGCTCACCGGAGCGAACCCGGCGCGTGACGCCGTCGCGGCGCGTGCCAAGGAGCTCATGGACAAGGAGCTGATCGCGCTCGGGGATGACATCACCAAGCATCCCGAGGTGGGGTTCGTCGAAACGCGGTCGGTGCAGGTGCTCACAGACTATCTCAAGCGGCATGACTTCGACGTGACCATGGGCGTCGGAGAGCTCAAGACAGCGTTCGTGGCCCGGTACAACAAGTCGACACCGGGGCCGAACCTCGGCGTCATTCTCGAGTACGACGCGCTGCGTGGAACGAAGGGGGCGTTCCACGGCGACCAGCATTCCACGCAGGGGCCGATCGGAATCGCGGCGGCGGTCGCCGTTGCCGAATTCCTGACGCGCACGAAGACTCCTGGCACCGTCGTGGTGTTCGGCACGCCGGGCGAGGAGATGATGCCACCTAACGCAAAGACCGTCATGTTCGACGCCGGAACGTTCAAGGGCATGGACATCCTCGTGCGGAGCCACGCGGTCAACGCCACGACCCGGCCCGCACCCGGGTTTGGCACCTGCTGCATGAACATCGACGGCGTGAAATACACGTTCTACGGCGCGCCGGCGCATCAGCTCACGGCATGGAACGGCCGCAACGCGCTCGAGGCCGTCATTCACCTGTTCAACAACATCGATGCCATCCGGAGCAATCTGAGACCGGAGACCCGCATTCAGGGCGTGATCACGGAGGGCGGCGCCGCGCCTAACGTCGTTCCCGACAAGACGGCCGCCGACTTCTACATCCGGTACCCCGACGAGGTGTATCTCGCCCAGGTGACCGAGATGGTGAACAACGCGGCGAAGGCGGCCGCACTGGCAACGGGCACGCAGGTCAGGATCGACCACTACGGACGGAACCGCGACGGAATCGGCGTCGGGTCCCTCGACGAGGTCGCATTCGCGTATATGAAGAAATACGGAGCGACCGGCGTGGTGCCCGAGCCCGGCAAACCGATGGGCTACGAGGAAACCGGCAGCGTATCGAGCAACATTCCCGGGGTCGGGTTCAGCGCCAAGTCGTCGAACGCCTCGAACCATACGTACGAGATGGAAGCCGATGCGCTGACGGACGTCGGGCACTCGGGCTTCATAACCGACGCGCAGGCCATGGCGGCGCTACTGTATGATTTCGCGACACGCGCCGACTACCGCAGGCTCGTCAAGAAAGAGTTCGACAGCCTCAAAGCGCTGCACGGCGAGTATCTCGAGGCGCTTGGCAAGGTGTACGTGACACCGAAAGTGGTCGGCGAGCGCGTGGTGCCGTAGCCATCCGGAACTCGCCGCCATCCGCCACTGCCTCGACCGTTCACCTATTTTGGCATTGCGGGTCCGTGGTCCCGTAATCACCCTGCGAGGAGTCCTCTCAACGCAGGAGGGTCGGATGCGCGCTCGTTCTCGTGATTCTCGTGTGTGGTTGGTCCTCGTGGCGGCCAGCGTCGCCTGCTCGGCAGCTTCGCTCATGGCGCAGGATACCCAGGACCAACTGAAGGACAAGCTGATCTTCGTGCCCATCCGCGCCACCCAGGTGATGTCGGCCGCGGATCAGCAGCGGATCGGCATCGACCGCCTAACGCCGGAGCAGCGCTTTGCGCTGGACGCGTGGCTGACGCGCTACTCGGCCGAGCTTCGTGCGAACGCGTTCCGGCAGCCCGCGGCGGGCACGGGCCGGAGCACCGCGGCGGCGTCGAGCGAGGAATCGGCGCCAAGTGAAGCACCGACCGCACCGGAGCAGTTCGGCCATCACCGCGGCTGGTCGCCCCTCTCGACGCTTCCGCCGGCCGCCCGTCTCGTCTCGACACCCGACGAGGGCTCCTTCGTTCGCCTCGCCGATGGCACGCTGTGGGAAGTGTACGCGCCGGACCGGACGTTCACGGACGAGTGGCAGGAGGGCGACTACATCACCGTGTCGCAGGCGCCCAGCGCCGTGGGTGAGTTCGACCACGTGCTGGTCGACACGAACGCCAACACGCGCGCGCATGTGCGATTCGTCGATGTGGTAGGCTCGCGTCGGCGGTAACGCGTTGGTTAGAATCCCCACCAGTACACGCCCTGGGTGCTTTTTGCCGTACCAGCCGCTCGTGGCGAGACAGCATCGTTGATACCGATAGCCGACGCCACATTGGGTGGTCCGAGACCCTGGAGCGCGACGAGCGTGGCGGACCCGGCGGCGATCGTCCATGCGACGGCGACCTGGCAGCTGCTGCCGACCGCGATCGTTCCGGCCGAGTTCACGTCGTACGCGATCGAGCCACCGCGACAGGTGTCCCCGAAGCTCTCCAGCGCGTTGACGGTCCAGGGACCGTAGACCCCTCCTACGAGCGTCCGCCGCCACAGCACCGGCGTGCCGTCGCTGTTTCCGACGACGATCGTGCCGTCACCGTTGATCGACCACGCTGCTGCGCCCGATTTGCCGGGCAGCACGGGGAGCCGTGTCGGCGCACCTAACGAGTCCCAATAGACGGCCGTGCAGCACGTCGTGCCGTCCTTCCCGACGACCTGGCCGCGTCGATTGATCGCCTGGCCCCATGCACCCTCGGCTCCGGTCAGCCGTGCATTGATCCGCTGCACCCACCCGCTGGCCGTTCGAGTCCAAACCACGGCGTTGCGGCCGTTTCCGAAGACATTCCCGGTCATCAGCACCGCGTTGCCGGCCGCATCCGATGCTATACCGCGCACGGCGCCTCCACCCCCGAGGTCAAGCATGGTCATCGCAACCCACGATCCTGGAAGGCCGGTCGCGGACGTCCAGATCACCGGTTTCCCGGCTGCATCCTGCCCACCGATTGTTTGACCAGCACGGTCGATGTCCCACACGACGCTCTTGGTGGCCACGACTGCCAATCCGGACGAGGGGCTCCACGCGACCACGCTGGTGCCGCTCGGACCTCCCGCACCAACGACAACGCCGCCATCGCTGATCGCTACGCCGTTGGCGACCCCGCCGATCGCCACGGCATAGGTCACGGTGAAGAGCTCCGCCCCAATTCCCTTCTTCCCGGTGGAAGTCGTCACGGCGATGTCGTACGTCGTCGCGACGGCGTCGACGGCGATCGTGATGTTCGCCGTCAACGACGTCGAGCTGTTGAAGCGTGTACTGTTGACCCTGATCTTCGGGTCGTCCACGCCATTCCGCTGCCAGCTCGCCCGTGACCCGCTGTCAAACCCGGACCCGGCGATCGTGACGTCGAGCGTAACGTCTCCCTGGTGCCCCGACGGCGGATTCGCCCCCGTCACGGTTGGACCGCTCGTGGTCCTGGCGAACGTCGGCGCCGCCGGGGTCGGCGAGTCAATGCGAGGAGAGTCGCACGCGAGAGGCACGAGGGCCATGAGAGCGAGAGCCGAGACGAACATTCGCCAGCGAATCGGTGCGACCATCCATCCCCCTGGCGTCGGCGCGCCGGTCAGACGCGCATGGTGAACGCGGGTCGCGCGAGGAACCCGGTTTTGGGCCGCTTCGCGCAAGAGGTGTCCCTCATCCCTGCTACAAACGGCACCGACGGCCGATTTTGCGCTTCGTTCCGACGCCCGTCAACGCGATCCGCGCTTCATCCGATCGAGCTTGGACCTGAGCTCGTCCCGGCGCGCCGCGGTCATTCGAGCGAAGCACGTGGCGATCGGTTCTGCCCAGCGAGGCACGAAACCGGGCGCCGGACCGCGCGTACAATTCCGTTTCCGGTCCGCGACCCATTGGTCCTGTTCCATCTGTAGCTGCGCGACGGCCGGTGGGATAACTCCACCAGGCGGGACGTTCGCAAGACGTTGCGTCTCGGCGATGAGCGAGTCGTAGACGCTCTGTAACGGCACGTCTCCCGCGGCGACGAGCTCCGCGAGACAGGCACGTTGCTCGGCCATCGATGGCACCGCACACCGCGCCGGCGCGCGCACCTCAGCCAACGACACGTTACCGGCGCTCGCGGTCACGGAAGGTCGATCCGGCCCCACGACCCACGGCACGTCGGCGATCGCCAGGGGAACGAGCAGCGCAAGGAGCGCCAGGCCGAGGCGCCACGCCCATCGCCCACGCGCCGGCGGCGGCAGCGGTCGCGACCGGGGTTCGGCGTCCGCCACCGTGTAGACCTGCGGATCCTCACGGACCTCGACAACGTCCGGCGGCCACGACCCGTAATAATCGTTAGGCTCGGGAGGCGCCGGGCGGCGGAAGCGCACGGTGGGCGAATCATCCACCGGTTCGGGGGCGCTGGGTACCGCCTGTGCCAGTACCGGCGGGGGGTCGTACGTCAGCTCCTCGAGAAACTGGCCCGTCGTCTGCCAGCGCTGCGCCGGGTCCTTGGCGAGCGCCCCTTCGATGGCGAACAGCAGATTCGCCGGGACGCGCGGGCGCAGCGACTTGATGCGCGGCAGGTCCTCGTGCTTCTGCTTGTAGATGACGCCGTACAGGTTCTGTCCGGCCCACGGCCGCTTGCCCGTGAGCAGCTCCCAGCCCAGCACACCAAGGCTGTAGATGTCCGAACGCCCGTCAATCTCGCTCCCATCGATCTGCTCGGGCGACATGTACTGTGGCGTCCCGAGTGCTGCCCCGAGTAACGTGATGGGCGCGTCGTCTTCGATCCGCCGCGCGATACCGAAGTCCGCGAGCAGCGCTCGCCCGGTGGACTTCTCGAGGAACACGTTTTCGGGCCGCACGTCGCGATGAACGATCCCGCGGCGGTGGGCGTAGCCTAACGCGGTGGCGACATCCCGCAGCACACGCTCCGCGTCTTCGGCGCTGAACGCGCCGTACTCCCGCAGGCGGTCGCGTACCGTTCCGCCCGCGACGTATTCCATGATGATCGCGATCGCGCGGTCGCCGAACTCCTCGATCGATTCGGTGCGGACGATGTTCGGATGGTCGAGACCGACGACGGTCCGGGCTTCCCGGGCGAAGCGCTGAAGCGCATCCGCGTCGTCGAGGTACCGTGCCTGGATGGCTTTGATCGCTACGAGCTTCCCGCTATCGCGATGTTTGGCGAGATACACGGCCGCCACGCCGCGCTGTCCGAGCTCTCGGATGAGCTCGTAGCTGTTCTCCAATGCGCGTAGATCAGTCGGGAAGTCCGTCTCTGGATACATCGGCTCGGCACTGCACTCCCGAAACAACCTTCGACATGCGAGTCGCAGGCCTCCGTCGCGCTCGCCCACTCTCCTGACACCATCCACATCATAGCATCCGCGGCGGCCAATGGCGGACTCCTGGCCACCAACCGAAGGGTACGGTCGCAGACTTTGTGGCGGGGGTCAAGTCAGAGGGCAACTGCCGGTCCATCTCGGATTCATTCGGCGGTCGCTGGCGGACTTCTTCACGCCGAGCGACGTGCGTGGACGGGTAGCGGTCCGCCGATCGCCGCCACGAGCGCGGCGGCGCCGGCTCGTCACCGGCGCCGACCGCGGCTGGCTCGGCTCGTTAGGCCGGACGCGTCAGTGACTCACTGGATGACCAGTGGAATCTGCGAGGCGACCTGCAGGTCCATGAGGGCGTAGAGACGGCGGTCGATTTGGAAGAAGTGCGCGGCTTTCCTCCCGGGGATGACCTTCTCGATCAGCGGGACCCATTTCTGACGGGTCTGTGCGACGTCGACCTGAATGTCGCTCCACCGCTTCAGGAGGCTGATGGCCTGCTCGTCGGTGAGCGTTTTCTGATTCGCCGCATAGTCCTTGACCAACGCATAGAACTCATCGTAGTGCTTGCTCATGTCGGCCGCGTATTGGTCGTACACGGGCCAGAACTTGGTTGCTTCCGTTTCGGTCAGCGGCACGTTCTCGGCGAGAATCTTCTTCTTCTCTGAGCGCAGGTTGCGGCGCACCAGTGCGAGGTCCTTCTCGACCTCGATCCCCGTCGCCGTTTCCTTCTGGGCGAAACTCCTGCTGGTCGGCGCCGCGAGGGCAACGACCATCGTGAGGCCCGTAAGCATTGTCCTTGTCAAGCGATCCCCCTGAATGTTCACCAAAGGATCGCGACCGGTGGGGAAGACACTCTATCCTACTTTCGTCCAAGTCGACGGGCGACCGGCGACGGGCGACTGGCGAC
>Ga0070681_10000281_pt1 | contig 40930 bp, 40 predicted proteins | sample KBSC83BmetaG_FD_65650 | JGI IMG/M metagenome (GOLD analysis project Ga0070681, IMG submission 65650) | Corn rhizosphere microbial communities from Kellogg Biological Station, Michigan, USA - KBS C8-3B metaG | ecosystem: Host-associated > Plants > Roots > Rhizosphere | place: USA: Michigan...
GGCGCAGCTGCTCCTGGAAGCGAAGCGTCCGCTGATCTACACGGGCGGCGGCGTCGTGCTGTCGAACGCCGCGGCGCAGCTGACCGAGCTGGTCAAGACGCTCGGCTTTCCGTGCACCAACACGCTGATGGGGCTCGGCGCTTATCCGGCGACGGACAAGCAGTTCCTCGGCATGCTCGGCATGCACGGCACTTACGAAGCGAACATGGCGATGCAGCACTGCGACGTGCTGCTCGCGATCGGCGCGCGCTTCGACGACCGCGTGATCGGCGATCCGGCCAACTTCGCGCAGAACCCGCGCAAGATCATCCATATCGACATCGACCCGTCGTCGATCTCGAAGCGCGTCAAGGTGGACGTGCCGATCGTCGGCAACATCCCCGATGTGCTGGAGGACCTCCTCAAGCTCCTCAACGGCGCCGCTACGCCCGCCATCGACGCCTGGTGGAAGCAGATCGGCGACTGGCGCGCGCGCAACTGCCTCAAGTACGACCGCAGCTCGAAGATCATCAAGCCGCAGTTCGTGCTCGAGAAGCTCTACGAGATCACCGGCGGCGAGGCGTTCGTCACGTCGGATGTCGGCCAGCACCAGATGTGGGCCGCGCAGTTCTACAAGTTCGACCAGCCACGCCGCTGGATCAACTCCGGCGGCCTCGGCACGATGGGCTTCGGCCTGCCGGCGGCGATGGGCGTGCAGATGGCGAACCCGGGCGCGACGGTGGCCTGCGTGACCGGCGAGTCGTCGATCCAGATGTGCCTGCAGGAGCTCTCCACCTGCAAGCAATACCGGCTGCCGATCAAGGTGATCAACCTGAACAACAAGTACATGGGCATGGTGCGCCAGTGGCAGCAGTTCTTCCACGGCAACCGCTACTCCGAGTCCTACATGGACGCGCTGCCCGATTTCGTGCGCCTGGCGGAAGCCTACGGCCACCGCGGCGTGCTGGTGGAAAAGCCCGCCGACGTGGAGCCGGCGCTGCGCGAGGCGTTCCAGCGCAAGAACGAGCTCGTGTTCCTCGACTTCGTCACCGACCAGACCGAGAACGTGTACCCGATGATCCCGGGCGGCAAGGGCATCACCGAGATCATCCTGTCCGAAGACCTGTGAGCTCGCGGCACATCATCTCGATCCTCGTGGAGAACGAGGCGGGGGCGCTGTCCCGCATTTCGGGCCTGTTCTCCGCGCGCGGCTACAACATCGAGTCGCTCACCGTCGCGCCGACCGAGGACGCGTCGATGTCGCGCATGACCATCGTCACCTCGGGCTCGGAAGACGTCGTCGAGCAGATCACCAAGCAGCTGAACAAGCTGATCGAGGTGGTGAAGGTGGTGGATCTGTCGGAAGCGCAGCACATCGAGCGCGAGCTGATGCTCATCAAGGTGCGCGCCGGCGAGAAGGAGCGCGAGGACATGAAGCGCATGGCCGACATCTTCCGCGGCCGCATCATCGACGTCTCGGACAACACCTACACCATCGAACTCACCGGCGACGGGCGCAAGCTCGACGCCTTCATCCAGGCGCTCGACCAGGGCGCCATCATCGAGACGGTCAGAACCGGCGCGAGCGGCATCGGCCGCGGTAATCGCGTCCTGCGCGTCTAGTTTTTTCCAAGGGGAAGCAAATGAAGGTCTATTACGACAAGGACGCCGACCTTTCGCTCATCAAGGGCAAGAAGGTCACCATCATCGGCTACGGCTCGCAGGGGCACGCGCACGCGCTCAACCTGAAGGAGTCCGGGGTCAAGGTCACCGTCGGGCTGCGCAAGGGCGGTGCCTCGTGGGACAAGGCGAAGAAGGCCGGCCTCAAGGTGGATGAGGTGGCCGACGCCGTGAAGGGCGCCGACATCGTGATGATGCTGATGCCCGATGAGCACATCGCGGCGACCTATGCGGCCGAGGTGGCGCCGAACATCAAGAAGGGAGCGTCGCTCGCCTTCGCGCACGGCTTCAACGTCCACTACGGTTTCGTCCAGCCGCGCGCCGACCTCGACGTGTGGATGGTGGCGCCCAAGGCGCCCGGCCACACCGTGCGCTCCACTTACGCGGGCGGCGGCGGCGTGCCCATGCTGATCGCGGTGCATCGCAACCCGTCCAAGAAGGCGCGCGATGTCGCGCTGTCGTACGCGGCTGCCATCGGCGGCGGCAAGGCGGGCATCATCGAGACGAATTTCAAGGAAGAGACCGAGACCGACCTTTTCGGCGAGCAGACCGTGCTTTGCGGCGGCTGCGTGGAGCTGGTGAAGGCCGGCTTCGACACCCTGGTCGAGGCGGGTTATGCCCCCGAGATGGCCTACTTCGAGTGCCTGCACGAGTTGAAATTGATCGTCGACCTCATGTACGAGGGCGGCATCGGCACGATGAACTACTCCATCTCGAACAACGCCGAGTACGGCGAGTACGCCACCGGGCCGAAGATCATCGACGAGAACGTGAGGAAGCGCATGAAGGAGGCGCTGCTGCGCATCCAGAACGGCGAGTACGCGAAGGAGTTCGTGCTCGAGAACCGCGCCGGCGCGCCGGGGCTGCTCAGCCAGCGCCGCATGACCGCCGAGCTGCCGATCGAGAAGGTCGGCGCGCGGTTGCGCGAGATGATGCCCTGGATCCGCAAGAACCGCCTCGTCGACCAGTCGAAGAACTGAGCGGGATGCCGAGCCCGTACCCGCATCCCGTCATCGCCCGCGAGGGCTGGCCGTTCGTAGGGATCGCGGTCGCGGTGGCGCTCGTCGTCGGCTTCGCGCTGGGGTGGTGGTGGTCGCTGCCGCTCTGGCTCATCGCCCTGTTCGTGCTGCAGTTCTTCCGCGACCCGGCGCGCGCGATACCCGACGATCCGCGCGCCGTGGTCTCGCCGGCCGACGGCCGCATCGTCGAGGTGGGGAAGGCGCGCGACCCCTGGCTGCAGCGCGACGCGCTCAAGGTGAGCGTGTTCATGAACGTCTTCAACGTGCATTCCAACCGCTCCCCGGTCGACGGCACGGTCAAGGAGCGCTGGTACTTCCCCGGCGCGTTCCTCAACGCCGCCCTCGACAAGGCGTCGCTCGAGAACGAGCGCAACGCGCTCTGGCTGCAGACGCGCGACGGGCGCGACGTCACCTGCGTGCAGGTGGCGGGCCTCATCGCCCGGCGCATCCTGTGCTATGTTGGCTCGGGCGCCGAGCTCGCGCGCGGGCAGCGCTTCGGCTTCATCCGATTCGGCTCGCGCGTCGACGTCTACCTGCCGCTCGATGCGCAGGTCAAGGCGGCGATCGGCGACAAGGTCTACGCTGCGGAAACCGTGCTCGCATGGCTGACGCCACCGACGACGAAGAAGTAGAGATGCACGACGGGCCGCTGCCGCCGGGCAAGCCGCGCCTCGGCCTGCGGCGCAGGGGCATCTATCTGCTGCCCAATCTTTTCACCACCGGCGTGCTGTTCTGCGGCTTCTTCGCCATCGTGCAGGCGATGAACGGCCGCTTCGAGACCGGCTGCATCGCCGTCTTCGTCGCCATGGTGCTCGACGGCATGGATGGGCGCGTGGCGCGCTGGACCAACACGCAGAGCGAGTTCGGCGCGCAGTTCGATTCCATCGCCGACATGGTGGCCTTCGGCGCCGCGCCGGCGCTCGTCGGCTACACCTGGGCGCTGAAGGACTTCGGCACCTGGGGCTGGATCGGCGCCTTCATCTACTGCGCCGGCACCGGCATCCGCCTGGCGCGCTTCAACGCCAACATCTCGGTGGTCGACAAGCGGTACTTCCAGGGCCTGCCCAGTCCCTCCGGAGCGGCCGTGATGGTCGGACTGGTGTGGGTGCTGACCGACTACGGCTTCGAACCGGAAGACTCCTTCTGGATCGGGGCCCTTGCCTGGGCGGTGGCCGTCTTCGCCGGCATCACCATGGTGTCGAATGTGCCGTTCTGGAGCTTCAAGGAAGTGAACTGGAAGAAGCGCGTGCCGCTCTGGGTGATCCTCGCCGCGGTGATCGCGCTTTCCATCATCGCGCAGAGCCCGTCGCTCGTCCTGTTCGCGCTCTTCATGTCGTACGCCCTTTCCGGCTACGTCATGTGGGCGATGGGCCACCGCGTGCGCCCGGTCCTGCCGGAGGAATAGGCGGGCCGTTTCGCACGTTGGCTCGTAGTGAAACCGTAAAAACTCTTTCGGCCGTCTATGCGCCATCACGCGCTGCGGCCATTATTCCGGACATGGAATCGAAGTTCGCACGCATCGGCCGTACCTACCCCCGCCCCGTGGGCGCGGTCGCCACGCCCGCACCCGTTCGCCGCCTGCCGCGCCGCTACCGGATCACCGGTGCGCTGATCGTCTTCTTCTCGGCCCTCGGCCTACTCGGCTGGTATCTCGCGCGATAAGCCTTCTCGCACCCACTGCGCGAAGCGGTGGCAGTCGAACTCCTGCGGCACGTAGTACCCGTGCGCGAACGCGCGCGATTGCAGCCCCTGCTGCTGCCACTCGCAATTGCGCGCATCCTGCCGGTTGGTGATGTCCCACAGCGCGACGTAGTGCTGCAGGTCCGCCTCGGCGAGCGGCAGGCGGGCGGCCTCGAACAGCCAGTCGTAGACGATGCGCACGCTCTCCGGTCCGGTCGGCACCATCATGTGCGCGTTCACGTAGTCGGGATGCACGTTGAGGAAAAGACCCGGCGGCACCATCGCCGGGATGTACAGGGTTTTCCGCTCCTCCTCGTTTAAACCCGCAATCGGCGGAATGCGAGCCGTGCCGTCCATCGTCAGCGTCCGGGCGCTGGCCACGTATTCCGCCTTCGTCTCCGCGCCGCGCAATCCCCAGGCGCCCGCGTCACGATAGGCGGTGACGACGCGGCACAGCTCCGGATGCACCGGCGGGCAGTGGAAGCACTCGGAGAAATTTTCGGCGATGAGCTTCCAGTTCGCCTTCACGTCCGCGACGATGCGCTTGCCGATGCGCAGGTTGCGCAGCCCGTAGGGCGCGAGCTGCCGGTCCAGCTCGCCGACGTCGAGCGCGCCCTCGCCGGCGAGGTTGACGAAGACGAAGCCGCCCCACTGGGCCGTCGCCACGCCATGCAGCGGGAAATCCTCCAGGCGGAAGTCCGGCGTCTCCATGCGCCGCGGCGTCGCCACGAGCTGGCCGCCCAGGTCGTAGGTCCACGAGTGGTACGGGCAGACGATGCGCCGGCGCGCGAAGTTGCCGCTCTCCTCGGTACAGAGGACTGAGCCGCGATGGCGGCAGGTGTTGTGGAAGGCGCGCAGCCCGCCCTGTTCGTCTCTCGCTACCAGGATCTGCTGCGTGCCAATGCGCGCGAGCCGCCAGTCGCCGGGCTGGGCCAGCTCCTCCTCCCGCGCCACGGCGATCCAGCGCGAGTACCAGAACGCCTCCAGCTCACGCTCATAGTGCGCCGGGTCGCGGTACCAGCCGGCGGGGAGGCCCGGCTCCAGCCTTTCTAGGGCTTTACGGTCCATATTGCTCTGCCCCCATTTATTCCGATATATTGGCCGCATGCAACAGGCGTTCTTCGCTCTCCTCTCGCTCGCGCTCCTCGCGCTGGGCGGCCTGCTGCTGCGCCCCGCGCGCTAACTACTCCTGCCTACAATCCGTGCTGTTAACCGACCCCATAGGGGTCGCCAGGACATTTCCATGGCCAAAGAACGATTGATCATTTTCGACACCACCATGCGCGACGGGGAGCAGAGCCCCGGCGCCTCGATGACGCGCGACGAGAAGCTGCGCATCGCCCGGGCGCTGGAGCGCATGCGCGTGGACGTGATCGAGGCCGGCTTCCCGGCCTCGTCGAACGGCGACTTCGAGGCGGTCAAGGCGATCGCCGGCGCCGTGCGCGAGTCGACGGTGTGCGGCCTGTGCCGCGCCAACGACCGCGACATCCAGCGAGCGATCGACGCGCTGCAGCCGGCCAGGTCCGCCCGCATCCACGTCTTCATCGCGACGAGCGCGCTGCACATGGAAAAGAAGCTGCGCATGACGCCGGAGCAGGTGCTCGAGCAGGCGAAGCTCTCGGTGCGGTTCGCGAAGAAGCATTGCGGCGACGTCGAGTTCTCGCCCGAGGACGGCAGCCGCTCGGAGCTCGACTTCCTCTGCCGCGTGCTGGAGGCGGTGATCAAGGAGGGCGCGACCACCATCAACATTCCGGACACGGTCGGATACGCCGTGCCGCAGCAGTTCGGCGAGCTGATCCGGAAGATCCGCGAGAAGGTGCCGAACTCCGGCAAGGCGGTCTGGAGCGTGCACTGCCACAACGACCTCGGCATGGCGGTGGCGAACTCGCTCGCCGCCGTTCAGTTCGGCGGCGCGCGGCAGATCGAGTGCACGATCAACGGCCTCGGCGAGCGCGCGGGCAACACCTCGCTCGAGGAGGTGGTGATGGCGGTGAGGACGCGGCACGACTTCTTCGGCATGGAAACCGGCATCGATACGACGCACATCGTGCCGACCTCGCGCCTCGTCTCGCAGATCACCGGCTTCGTCGTGCAGCCGAACAAGGCGGTCGTCGGCGCCAACGCGTTCGCGCACGCCTCCGGCATCCACCAGGACGGTGTGCTCAAGGCGCGCGACACCTACGAGATCATGCGCGCAGAGGACGTCGGCTGGACCACGAACAAGATCGTCCTCGGCAAGCTCTCGGGGCGCAACGCGTTCAAGCAGCGGCTGAAGGAGCTCGGCATCGAGCTCGACAGCGAGGACGCGTACAACAAGGCATTCCAGCGCTTCAAGGACCTCGCCGACAAGAAGGCGGAGATCTTCGACGAGGACCTGCAGGCGCTGGTCTCCCAGGAAGCCGGGCGCCACGCCGAGGAGGAATGGCAGCTGGTGACCATGAACCAGGGCAGCGGGATGGGCGAGCGCCCGCATGCCACGGTGGTGATGAAGTCGAACGTGGGCGAGAAACGCGCGGACGCGCAGGGCGACGGACCGGTCGACGCCACCTTCAAGGCGATCGAGACCATCGCCCACAGCGGCGCCGAGCTGCTCCTTTTCTCGGTGAACGCGGTCACCACCGGGACCGAATCCCAGGGCGAGGTCACGGTGCGGCTCTCCAAGGGCGGCCGCATCGTGAACGGGGTCGGCGCCGACACGGACATCGTGGTGGCTTCGGCGAAGGCGTACATCAGCGCGCTCAACAAGCTGGAGAGCAAAATGGAGCGCCTGAACCCGCAGCACCAGCTATGAACTAGAAACCAGACCAAGGGGGGAGCCGCGATGACGGTGAAGGAGACGAACCAGATCCACCGCCGGATGAACCGCATGTCCGAGTTGATCGGCACGCTGCTCGTCGACGGCTTCCATGCCCTGGCGCTCTTCGCCATCGGCGCCGCCACGGTGTGGTCGGCGGTGCACGCGTTCATCGGGATGATGGCGAAGGGGCATGCCGGCGTCGACGACATCCTGCTGCTCTTCATCTACCTCGAGCTCGGCGCGATGGTCGGCATCTACTTCAAGACGAACCACATGCCGGTGCGTTTCCTCATCTACGTGGCGATGACGGCGCTGACGCGGCTCCTCATCGGCGACGTCGCCGCGCACAACCCGGCGCAGTGGGAGATCCTGACCATCTCCGGCGCCATGCTGCTGCTCGCGCTGGCGACCCTGGTGGTGCGCTACGGATCGGCGCGCTATCCGTCCACGTCGGCATCCACCTCGCCGTGAGGCTGCTGGCGATCCTGCTCTTCGCGATGGCCTGCCCGGCGCACGCGCAGATGTACAAGTGCACGAACGAGCGCGGCGTCGTGCAGTACACGGACAAGCCCGGTCCGGGCTGCAAGGAGGTCGATATCCGGCCGAGCCCACCCATCTCCGGCACGCTGCAGAAGCCGAAGGAAGACCTCGGCCGCGAGGAAGCCGAGTTCCGCAAGCGCCAGATCGACCGCGACGCGAGCCTCGCCGAGGAGTACAAGGCGCAGGCGGAACGCTGCGGCCGCCTGCGCCGCGAGCTGGCGCTCCTGAATGGCAGCCGCCGCGTAGTGCGCATCAACGAGCGCGGCGAGCGGGAATTCATGGACGACTCGGTGCGCGACCAGCAGGTCGCCAACTACGAGCGGGAGATCGCGGCGCGCTGTCCGTGAGGCGAACCTGGCTTTTCGTCCCGGGAGCCGACCCGGCGGCGCACGCCGCCGCGGCGCGATCGGGCGCCGACGTCATCATCCTCGAGCTGGAGGACTTCACGCCGCCGGAGCTGCGGCCGCGCGCGCGCCAGCTGTCGGCGAGCGCGTTCGACGCGTGGCGCAGGGCGGGCGCCCTTGCCGCCGTGCGCGTCAACCCGCTGGAGAGCGGCGGCGCCGACGACCTTGCCGGCATCGCGCGCCCGGACGTCGTGCTGATGTCGAAGGTCGAGACGCCGGAGCAGGTACGGCGCCTGGAAGCGGCCGCGCCGTCCGGGATGGAGCTCGTGCCGAACATCGAGTCCGCGGCGGCCCTGGCGCGCACGGCGCAAATCGCGCGGGCGAGCCGCCGGGTCAGCGCGCTGCTCGTCGCGAGCGAGGACATGGTTGCCGACCTCGGCACCGTGAGAAGCCGCTCGGGCGAGGAGCTGGCTTATGTCCGGGCGCGTTTTCTCGTCGAATGCCGGGCCGCCGGCGTAGAGGCGATCGACGCGCCGTACACCTTCAGCGATGCGAAAGGCGCGGTTGCCGATGCGCGCCACGCGAAGCGGCTCGGCTACCGGATGAAAAGCCTGGTGGATCCTTCGCACGCGCGGCCGATCAACGCCGTGCTCAGCGCATCGCCGCGGGAGGTGGCCAAGGCGCGGAAAATCGTCCAGGCCTTCGAAGCCGCGCGCGCGGCCGGAAAAGAACGCGCGCGCGTGGACGGCGCGCTGATCGAGGTGCCGATCTACGCCGCGGCTAAGCGCCTGCTGCAGTCTTCCGGCGAGTCAAGCGGGCGTACGCCACCACCGCCGCGAAGAAAGCGACGCTGAGGACCAGCTCGGCCGCGGCGCAGGCCTGCGAGGCGCCGCGCTCGGCCACGCTGCGGGTCACGCCCTCGGCGAAGTAGGCGAGGATCAGCAGGCTCGACCACTGGTACGTATAGCGGCGCCCGGCGAAGATGCCGGGCAGGGGCAGCGCGAGCGGCAGCGCCTTCAGCGCGACGAGCGAGCCGCCGGGCCGCAGCGGCGCGACCCACAGCTCCCACGCCAGGCACAAGGCGATGAGGGCGATGAGGGCGGCCGAGGCGGCGCCGCGAAGCCGGACGTGCATGCCGGTTATGATAAAAGCAACAATGAAAGAACAGCTTCGCGCCGCGTGGGAGTTCGCCGTGGCGCTGATCATGCGCTTTCGCGAGGAGCGCGTCACGCAGACGGCGGGCAGCCTTACGTACACGACGCTGCTCGCGCTGGTGCCGCTCTTGACCGTGGCGCTCGCCGTGTCGACCGCCTTCCCGGTGTTCGACGAGTGGACCACGGCGCTGCAGCTTTTCATCCTGGAGAATGTGCTGCCGGACACGCCGGCGATCGACACCGTGATGGAGCAGATCAACTCCTTCACGCGCAACGTCGGCCGGCTGACGGCGATCGGCCTCGGCGGCTTCGTCGTCACCTCGGTGATGCTGATGCTCACCATCGACAATGCGCTGAATCGCATCTTCCGCGTGCAGCGCCGGCGCTCGATCGCCCAGAACATCTTCCTGTACTGGGCGCTGCTGTCGCTCGGGCCGCTCTTCGTCGGCGCGAGCCTGTCCGCGACCTACATGGCCGTGCGCCATTCGGTGATGGCGCTCAAGCTCGAGCTGATCGCCGACTTCCTGCTGGACCTGGTGCCTTTCGCGCTGACTGCGATCTCGCTCGTTCTCCTTTACTGGCTGGTGCCGGCGCGGCGCGTGCAGTGGAGCCATGCCGTCATCGGCGGCGTGCTGGCGGCGATCGGCTTCGAGGTGGCGAAGCGCGGCTTTGCCGTCTACCTCAGCCGCGTGCCGACCTACACGCTGATCTACGGCGCCTTCGCCACCATTCCGATCTTCCTCGTCTGGCTCTACCTCTCCTGGCTGGTCGTGCTGACCGGCGCCATCCTGACGGCGATGCTGCCTGCGTTCCGCAGCAAGCCCGAGCGCCATCGCGTGCCCGGCGAGGCGCTCGCCGACGCGGTCGGCGTGCTGTCGCGCCTCGCGCAGGCGCACCAGCAGGGCCGCAGGGTGCCGCTCAACTCGCTCGCGCGCGACCTGCGCATCCTGCCCGACCGCGTCGAGGAGATCCTCGAGCGCGCCCAGGCGCTCGGCTGGGCGGCGCGCACGGACAAGGACCGCTGGGTGATGTCGCGCGATCCGGCCACCATTCACCTCACCGACATCTATCGAACCTTCGTCTTCGACGCCGACGCAGTCGGCGTTCCGGAGGCCGATCTTGGGCTATCGTTGCGCGATTTCCTGCAAAGAGAGGCGAAGTGAGCATGATCCCGAGACGCGACCGGCTCATCGTGGCGCTCGATGTGCCGAACGCGAGCGATGCGAAGACGTTGGTCGAGAAGCTCGGGCCGGCGGTGTCGTTCTACAAGGTCGGCCTCGAGCTCTTCATGGCGGGCGGCTATTTCGAGCTGGTCGAGTGGCTGGCGAAGCGCGGCCACAAGGTCTTCGCCGATTTGAAGATGTTCGACATCCCGGAGACGGTGGCACGCGCGGTGGCGAACCTGCGCGGGCGCGGCATCACCTTCGCCACGGTGCATGGCAACCAGGCGATGATGCAGGCGGCGGCGGCGGAGAAGGGCGAGGTGAAGGTGCTGGCGGTGACGGTGCTGACCAGCCTCGACCGCGGCGATCTCGACGACCTCGGTTTCTCGTGCGACGTCGAAAGGCTCGTGCTGTCGCGCGCCCGGCGTGCGTTGGAAGCCGGCTGCGACGGCGTCATCTCCTCGGGGCTCGAAGCGCCGCGCATCAAGGCCGAATTCAAGGACCGCCTGATGGTCGTCACGCCCGGCATCCGCCCGGTCGAGAACAAGCCGGCCGATGACCAGAAGCGCACGGTGGATGTCGCGCAGGCATTCGCGAACGGCGCCGACTACATCGTCGTCGGGCGGCCGATCCGACAGGCGGCGGACCCGCGCGCGGCGGCCGAAGGCATCCAGAAGACGATCGCGACTATTTTCCCGGCTTAGGGGCGAGCTCCTGGAGCAGGCGCTCGAGGTGCGCGTGAATGGGGAGGAGCGTGCCATGAAAGAGAACCTGGCCGTCGCGCGTCACGCGGAGGGTGGGGAAGTTCTCCACTTCCAGGTCGCCCACCTCGTCGGCCTCGTCCTCGATGTCGATCCAGCGGAAGCGCGCGTGCGGGAATCTTTCCGCGAGCGCGAGGAATCCCGGGCGGTATTCGGTGCACGTATCGCACCACGCCGCGCAAAGGCAGCTCACTTCGATCATGGCTGATTCTATTCACGCGCTCGCCGGCATGGCGGGGCTGGTCGCGCTCGCGTGGGCGGCGGGCGAGGCGCGTCGCGCGGTGCCGTGGCGAGCGGTCGTCGCCGGGCTCGCGCTCGAGGTCGTGCTCGCCGTAGTGTGCCTCAAGCTGCCGGGCGTGAAGAACGCCTTCATGGCGCTGAACGATGCGCTGCTGGTGCTCGAAAAGGCCACCGAAGCGGGAACCAGCCTGGTGTTCGGCTACCTCGGCGGCGGGCCGGCGCCGTTCGCCGTCTCCGCGCCCGAGGCGACGTTCGTGCTGGCCTTTCGCGCGCTGCCGATCGTGCTCGTGATCAGCGCGCTATCGGCGCTGCTCTTCTACTGGCGCGTCCTCCCGCTGCTCGTGCGGGCGCTGTCGTGGCTCCTCAGGAAGACGATGGGCGTGGGCGGGGTGGTCGGCCTGTCGACGGCGGCGAACGTGTTCGTCGGCATGGTGGAGGCGCCGCTTCTCGTGAAGCCCTATCTCGCGCGCGTGTCGCGCGGCGAGCTTTTCGCCATCATGACGGCCGGCATGGCGTCCATCGCCGGCACGGTGCTCTTCCTCTATGCGGCGGTGCTCGGCCGCGTCGTGCCGGACGTGGTAGCGCATCTCCTCATCGCCTCCATCCTCTCGGCGCCGGCCGCGCTCGCGATCTCGTTCGTCATGGTGCCGCCGACGGGAGACGCCACCGGTGGCGAGCTCGACCTGCGCTCGGAGGCGAGCGGCAGCATGGATGCCCTCACGCGCGGCACGCTGGAAGGCGCGCAGCTTCTGCTGAACATCGTCGCGATGCTGGTCGTGTTCGTGGCGCTGGTCGCGCTCGTCAACCTGGTCATCGCGCCCTCCAGCCTGCAGGGCGCGCTCGGTGCCGTGCTTGCGCCGCTCGCGTGGCTGTGCGGGCTGCCGTGGGCGGAAGCGCAGGCCGGCGGGGCGCTCCTCGGCACGAAAACGGTGCTGAACGAGCTCGTCGCTTATATCGATTTGTCGCACGGCGATCTCTCGGAGCGCAGCCGCGTGCTGATGACCTATGCGCTCTGCGGCTTCGCCAACTTCGGCAGCCTCGGCATCATGATCGGCGGCATGGGCACGATGTGTCCCGAGCGGCGCGCCGAGATCGTCGGCCTCGGCATCAAATCGATTGTCGCGGGGACGCTGGCCACGTGCTTCACCGCCGCGAGCGTCGCGCTGATCCTGTAGTTGGCCCACTACAGCAGGTTCATGCTTTTGAGGATATGGTCTGCGTGCGGTCGACCCTAGGATGGGCCTCGCCATGAGACCCGAAGTCGCCAATCAATTACGCGCCGCCCACGACCTGTATTCGCTCACCAAGGGCGTCCTCGGACTGTGCGAGCCGTTTGGGCCGGTCCACAGCTTCAGGCTGGTGCACAACCGCGGCGCGGCGCGCGTCGTATGCTTCATCGAGCTCGAATCGCCCAAGCAGCAGCCGGCGCTGGTGCGCGCGCTCGGCGCCAAGGTGATCAACGGCGCGGCGTGCCTCGACATCCCGGTCGGCGACGATTTCGGCGTCACGAGCGAGGGCGGCGTGCAGGTCGCGCCGCTGCCGATGCGCGCACGGCCCGATATGGCCGCTACGCGGGTGACGAACTAGCGATTTTTTCTCGCTTCGTGCGTATGTAGGTATCCGGCCCCGGCACCCTTACCGGGGCTTTTTTATGCGTGTACTTTTCGTGACTCCGGAATGCGCGCCGCTCACGAAGACCGGCGGGCTCGGCGACGTCAGCGCGGCGCTGCCGTCCGCGATGCGCGCGCAGGGCGTCGACGTCCGCACCTTCCTTCCGGCCTATCGGGCGGTGCTGGCCGCCCTGCCGCAGGCGAGGGAAGTCGCGCGCACGCGCGTCCTGCAGCACGAGGTGCGCATCCTGGAGGCGGGCGAGTGCCTGTTCCTCGATTGCCCGCCGCTCTACGACCGTCCGGGCGGGCCCTACCAGGACGAAACCGGCCACGACTGGCCGGACAACCCGCTGCGCTTCGGCGTCCTGTCGCGCATGGCGGCGCTGCTCGGCACCCCCGCGTCGCCGCTCGAGTGGCGCCCGGAGATCGTCCACTGCAACGACTGGCCGACTGCCCTGGCGCCGGTGTACCTGCACTCGGAACGAGAGCGCGCGGCGAGCGTGATGACGGTGCACAACCTCGCGTTCCAGGGACTGTTCGAGCCTTCCTGGCTCGGCCGCCTGGAGCTGCCGGCGGCCGTGTTCTCGATCGAGGGCATCGAGTTCTACGGGCGCCTGTCGTTCCTCAAGGGCGGGCTGGTCTTCGCGGACGGCATCACGACGGTGAGCCCGACTTACGCGCGCGAGATCCAGGGGGAGGAGCTTGGCTGCGGCCTCGACGGGCTGCTGCGCTCGCGGCGCGACGTGCTGCGCGGGATCATCAACGGCATCGACGTCGAAGCGTGGAACCCCATGAGCGACGAGCGCATCGCCGAGCGCTACTCGTGGACCAGCCTCGACAAGAAGGCGGCGAACAAGGCGGCGCTGCAGCGCCGGCTGAACCTTGCCGAGGACCCTGCGCTGCCGCTGCTCGGCGCGGTGTGCCGCCTCACGCAGCAGAAAGGCGTCGACCTCATCGCCGCGGCCGCGGAGGAGATCGTCAACCTGCCGGCGCAGCTCTGCATCCTCGGCCGCGGCGAGCGCGAGCTCGAGGACGCGCTCGCCGCGCTGGCGGCGCGGCATCCGCAGGTCATCGCGGCCGCGATCGGCTTCAACGAGGACCTCGCGCACCTGATCGAGGCCGGCGCCGACCTGTTCCTCATGCCGTCGCGCTTCGAGCCTTGCGGCCTCAATCAGATGTACAGCCAGCGCTACGGGACGCCGCCGGTCGCGCGCGCGACCGGCGGCCTGGCCGATACGGTGGCCGACGGCGAGACGGGCTTTCTTTTCGACCGCGCGGAGAGCGCGGCGCTGGTGGAGGCGGTGCGGCGCGGCGTCGCCGCCTACCGCGACGAGCGGCGCTGGCGGGAGATCCAGCGCCGCGGCATGTCGCGCGACTTCAGCTGGTCTGGACCCGCTCGTCAGTACGCCGATCTCTATGCGCGGCACGCCAGGCCGGCGCTGTAGCCGGCTGCAGCTCGGCGGCTTCTTCCTCCATCTCCTGCACGCGGCCGTGGATCGGCCAGCGCGGATTCCAGAGGTTGAAGCGCGGCCGTGCGCCGGCCGCATCCTGCTGCGCGGCGGCTAGCGCGGCCAGCGTGCCCACGTCGCGCCAGTACGCGCGCTCCTCGTAGTCAGCCAGGCCCGGCACGCAATTCTCGGCGAAATCGTAGGCGTACACGCGGTCCTTAGCGCAGACGCGCGGCAGGATGTCGCGGCCGAAGTCGAATTCGCAGCGCTCGCGCGCCTCGGCGAGCATGCGCTCGAGCGCGCGCGGCTGGAAGAGGTAGTTGCCCATCGAGGCGTAGGCGAAGCGCGGGTCGCCCGGGATGGACGGCGGCTGCTTCGGCTTCTCGGTGAACTTGCGCACCCGCCCGTCGGCCTCGGCGGAGAGGACGCCGAAGCCGCGCGCCTTGTCGAGCGGCACGGCGAGCGCCGCCACCGTGGCGTGCGCGTCGCGGCGGCGATGGAAATCCACCATCTGCCGCACGTCCATGCGATAGACATGGTCGGCGGCGAACACCGCCACCATGTCCGGCTTGTGGGACTGGATCAGCGCGAGGTTCTGGTCCACCGCGTCGGCCGTGCCCCTGAACGGGGCGTTGGCGCGCGGCAGCAGCACCTTGATCAGCCCTTCGCCACCCTCGAAGGACGGCGCCCAGGCCGACTGGATATGCCTCACCAGCGAATCCGGCTTGTACTGCGCCACGACATAGATGGTGGAGATCTTGGAATTCACCAGGTTGCTCAGGACGAAGTCGACGATGCGATATCCATTCGCAAAAGGAAGCGCCGGCTTCGCGTGCTCGGCCGTCAGGGGATAAAGCCTCGTACCTTCCCCGCCAGCGAGGACCAGGGCAACGATTTTCATGTGTCGCGTACCTTCAGATGGTTGTTTTGGAACGACGTCGGGGATCATAGGAACGCGTAGCGGTCCGCACTATCGCCCGCCCGATGATTTGATCTGTAACAGCGCCCCCACCCGGCGTAGTCGGTCGTCGACAGGAAATTCATGCCGCGGCGATAGTCCCGTTTCACCGCCCGCCCTACGATGCTTCGACCTTGCGCTCCCAACCCGTCGCCTTCGCCGTCACCACGGCCGCGCTGATGTGCACGCTGGCCGCCGGCGACGCATACGCGCCCGAGCCGCCCGAGGCGGAGCTCGGCGCCTGCGCCCCGGACCCCTCCTTCACGGCCGAGGCGCCGGATCCGGAGCAGGCCGTGCTTTCGAAATACCTGTCACGGCGCTTTCTGATCGCCAGCGAGGCGACCGAGCGCATGGTGAGCGCGGCGTACGACGCCGCGCACCAGGTGGGGCTCGACCCGCTGCTGCTCCTCGCCGTGATCTCGGTCGAATCGCGCTTCAACCCGATCGCCGAAAGCGTGGTGGGAGCGAAGGGCCTGATGCAGATCATCCCCAAGTACCATCGGGCCAAGCTCGAGGGCCTGGGCGGCGAGCAGGCGCTGTGGGATCCGGAGGCCAACATCCACCTTGGCGCGCTGATCCTGCAGGAATACGTCTACCGCACCGGCACGCTGGAGGCGGGGCTGCAGTACTACAACGGCGCCTACTGGGACGGCCGCGCGCAGTACGCGCAGAAGGTGCTCGGCGAGCGCGCGCGCCTCATGGAAGTGGTGCGCGAGGATCGAGGAGCATGATCCGCGCGCTCGTCCTTTCCTTCATCCTGTTTTCCGGAGCGGCGCAGGCCGGCGTCAGCGCCGAGGAAGTGGCCGAGATCCACGCCGTCATCAACCGCCAGATCGAGGCCTTCCGGCGCGATGACGCGCGCAGCGCGTTCGCGCTCGTCTCGCCCGACGTGCAGCAGGCGTTCGGCACGCCGGAGCGCTTCCTCGATGCGGTGCGGGTGTCGTATCGCGCGGTCTATCGGCCGGCGCAGGTCGCCTTCCTCGGGCTCACGGTCATCGGCACGGATGCGGTGCAGCAGGTGCGCCTGGTCGACCGCTCCGGCTCCGTGTGGCACGCGTACTACGCGATGCAGCGGCAGAAAGATGGCAGCTGGCGCACGAACGGCTGCCGCCTCGTGCACCCGGCGAAGACCATTCCGACGTAAGCTCGCCTCCGGTGGAGGCGCCGGCTCGATCCCTCGTTGCACCGAGCACCGTCTGGCGCGGGCGGCCCTATCCGCTCGGCGCCACGTGGGACGGCGCCGGCGTCAACTTCGCCGTCTTCTCGAAGAACGCCGAGCGCATCGAGCTCTGCCTGTTCGATCCGCGCGGGCGGCGTGAGATCGAGCGCGTCGAGCTCGCCGAGCGGACCGACTTCGTCTGGCACTGCTACCTGCCGGAAGCGCGACCGGGCCTGCTCTATGGCTATCGGGCGTACGGCGCCAACGACGGGCCGCACCGCTTCGACTTTTCCAGGGTGCTGCTCGACCCGTACGCGAAGCTCATCCAGGGCAAGATCGGCGCCGGGCTCGGCCGCTGCCAGGTGGTCGATACCGCGTTCAGCTGGGGGGACGACCGCGCGCCGCGCACCGGCTGGCGCGACACGGTGGTGTACGAGCTGCACGTCAAGGGCTTCACGCAGCGCCATCCCGACGTGCCCGAGCAGCTGCGCGGCACATACGCGGGGCTCGCCACCGCGCCGGTAATCGACCACCTGAAGCGCCTCGGCGTCACGGCCGTCGAGCTCCTTCCCGTCCATGCGTTCGTCGACGAACGCCGCCTCGTGCAGCACGGCCTGAAGAACTACTGGGGCTACAACTCGATCGGCTTTTTCGCGCCGGAGCTGCGCTACTCGGCGAGCGGCACGCTCGGCGAGTTCAAGACCATGGTGAAGACGCTGCACGCGGCCGGCATCGAGGTGATCCTCGACGTGGTCTACAACCACACCGCGGAGGGCGACCACACCGGGCCGACGCTCAGCTTCAGGGGATTGGACAACGCCATCTACTACCGTCTGGATCCGGGCAACCCGAGGCGGTATCTGAATTTCACCGGCACGGGGAACAGCCTCAATACGGCCCACCGCGTGGTGCTGGCCCTCGTCATGGACAGCCTGCGCTACTGGGTGCAGGAGATGCACGTCGACGGCTTCCGCTTCGACCTCGCGCCGACGCTCGCCCGCAACGCGAGCCACGCCTTCGACCGCAACGGCGCGTTCCTCTCCGCCGTGCGCCAGGACCCGGTGCTCTGTCGCGTCAAGCTGATCGCCGAGCCGTGGGACATCGGCGAGGGCGGCTACCAGCTCGGCAACTTTCCGCAGGGCTGGGTCGAGTGGAACGACCGCTATCGCGATGCCGTACGCTCGTACTGGAGGGGCGATCCCGGCACCGTGGGCGAGCTCGCCTCCCGCCTCGCCGGCTCGAGCGACATCTTCCAGCGCGCTGGACGCAGTCCGCGCTCCAGCGTCAATTTCGTCACCGTGCACGACGGCTTCACGCTGCACGACCTCGTCTCATACGAGCGCAAGCACAATGACGCGAACCTCGAGCACAACCTCGACGGCAGCGACAACAACCGCAGCTGGGACGCGGGCGGGCTCAAGGGGCAGCAGAAGCGCAACCTGCTCGCCACGCTCCTTTTCTCGCAGGGGCCGCCGATGCTGCTGGCGGGCGACGAGTTCGGCCAGACGCAGAACGGCAACAACAATGCCTACTGCCAGGACAACGAGATCTCCTGGCTCGACTGGGAGAACGCCGATCGCGAGCTGCAGGAGTATGTGCGGCGGCTGATCGAGCTGCGCAAGCGCCACCCGGGCTTTCGCCGCCGCAGCTATCCGAAGCCGGAGGACGTGTCGTGGCTCACGCCGCAAGGCGGGGCGATGACCGAGGCGCAGTGGACCGATCCGCAGACCGGGACGCTCGGCATGCTGCTGCTCGGCAAGCGGCTCGCCGAGCGCGACGACCACGGCACGCCGGTCGAGGACGACGACCTGCTGCTCCTTCTGAACGCCGGGGAATCGGCGGTCGACTTCGCGCTGCCGGGCGACGGGTGGAGGCTTCTCGTCGACACCGCGGCGCCGCAGCGCCTCGTCACCAATCCCTACGCGCTGGACGCCCGCTCGCTCGCGCTGCTGGTCAAAGCCAGGTAGCGAGACCCAGCTCGTGCGGGTGGGTCATCGCCTCCTGGCGCGGCACGACGCGGATGCGGTAGTCGAGCCGCCCGGCGAGCGTCGGCTTCAGGTCGATGCGGAAGCGGTGCTCGCCGTCCACCGCCTGCCCCGTGGCAGCGAGCTCATGGCTGTGCGACACCGGCGCGGCCTCGCGCAGCGCGCGCGTGAGGATCAGCTCCACGCAGACGTCGGCTGGCGTGAGCCCGTTCAGGTTGGCGGCGATTTCGACCGGCGCGCTCTCGCCGAACTGGATGCGGCGCGCCGGCGTGTCGATGCGGCGCAGTGACACGCCGGGCCAGGCCGCCCGCACCTTGCTCTTCCACGCGGCGAGCTGCTTGGCCGCGTCGTAGCCGCGCTCGGCATAGCGGTGGCCCTGCCGCGCCGCCGGGAGGTAGTACTTGGTGACGTACTCGCCGAGCATGCGCGAGGCGTCGTACTTCGGCAGGAGCGAGGCCATCGAGCGCTTCGCCATGCGGATCCAGTGCGCGGAGTAGCCGCCTTCCGTGCGGTTGTAGTAGGTCGGGATCACGCTGTCCTGCAGGAGCTCGTACAGCGTGCGCGCCTCCTCGCGGTCGCGGCGGTGCTGGTCGAGCTGCGGCGAGGCGGGCTTGATCGCCCAGCCGTTCTGGCCGTCGTAGCCCTCGTCCCACCATCCATCCAGGATGGACAGGTTGATCGCGCCATTCATGCCCGCCTTCATCCCCGACGTGCCCGACGCTTCCAGCGGATGGACCGGATTGTTGAGCCACACGTCCACGCCGGCGACCAGTCGCCGCGCGATGTGCAGGTCATAGCCCTCGACGAAGAGCAGGCGCCCCATGAACTCTTCCTGCCCGGCCATGTGCACGAGCGTGCGGATCAGGTCCTGGCCCGGCTCGTCCGCCGGGTGCGCCTTGCCGGAGAAGAGGAACACCACCGGGCGGTCCTTGTCGCCGACGATGCGCCGGAAATTGTCCAGGTCGTTGAAGAGCAGCGTCGCCCGCTTGTAGGTCGCGAAGCGGCGCCCGAAGCCGATGGTGAGCACGTTCGGCTTCGCCGGGTCGCAGAAGCGCAGCATGCGCTCGAGGTGCGACTCGCTGCCGTGGTTCCTGAGGTGCTGGCGCGCGATGCGATGGCGCAGCATGTGCAGCATGCGCGCCTTGATGTCCTGCCGCACGCTCCAGTAGATGTGGTCCGGGATGTCGCGGATTTTCTCCCAGATGCCGGGCTGGCCGAGGCGGTGCATCCAGCCGACGCCGAGGAAGCGGTCGAGCACCTCGCTCCACTCCGGCGCGAGGAAGGTGGCGACGTGCACGCCGTTCGTGACATAGCCCACCGGGTTCTCTTCCGGCGTCACCTGCGGCCAGAAGTCTTTGAGCAATCGCTGCGAGACGCCGCCATGGATGCGCGACACGCCGTTATGGAAGCGTGAGCCACGGATCGCGAGCGCGGTCATGTTGAAGTCGCCACCCGACGGCGGGCGCGCGAGCGGCATCACGTTCAGCTCGCCAAATATCGACTTCACGTACGGCACCACCGTCCCATCGTTGAACTGGTCATGCCCGGCCGGCACCGGCGTGTGCGTGGTGAAGACCGTATTGGCGGCGACCGCTTCGAGCGCCGCCTCCATCGTCATGCCGCCGGCGACGAGCGCGCGCACGCGCTCGAGGATCAGGAACGCGGCGTGGCCTTCGTTGATGTGCCAGACGGTGGGCTGGATGCCCATCGCCTCGAGCGCGCGCACGCCGCCCACCCCGAGCACCAGCTCCTGCTCGAGCCGGGTGGTGCGGTCGCCGCCGTAGAGGCGGTGCGCGATGGCGCGGTCGCGCTCGCTGTTCTCCGGCAGATCGGTGTCGAGCATGAAGAGGCGCACGTGGCCGATGTACGCCTGCCACACCTTCACGTGGAGCCTGCGGCCCGGGAAGTCCAGCGCGACGACGAGGTCGCCGCCGTCGCGCTTCACCGGCTCGATCGGCAGGTCCTCGAAGTCGGAGTCGTGGTACTCGGCGCGCTGGCGGCCCTCGGCGTCGATGGTCTGCACGAAGTAGCCCTGGCGGTAGAGCAGGCCCACCGCGACGAAGGGCAGCTTGAAGTCGCTCGCCGCCTTGCAGTGGTCGCCGGCGAGGATGCCGAGGCCGCCCGAGTAGAGCGGCAGGCTCTCGTGCACGCCGAACTCGGCGCAGAAGTAGGCGATCAGCTCGTCCGCCTTCACCTGCCCGGCGTGGTTGCGGAACGGCGGCTCGGCGAGGTAGGCGTCGAACGCGGCGAGCACGCGCGTCAGGCTGTCGAGGAACGCCGGGTCGGAGGCGGCGTCGAGCAGCCGCTGCTCGTCGATCCGCTTCAGCATCGCCTTCGGGTTGTGCCCGACCGCGTCCCACAGCGCGGGATTGAGGCGCGCGAAGATCGCGCGCGTGGCGCGGTCCCACGAATACCAGAGATTGCCGGCCAGCTCTTCGAGGCGGGCGAGGCGCTTGGGGATCCTAGGATTGACTTCGAGCGAGTAGCGGGTACCGGGCGGCATAGGAGAGTGATCGGTCGACAGCTTTCACTACGGGTTCAGGGCGCGCTGTCGAGAAGCGCCGGATTCTACTGAAACAATGTTGCGTGGCTAGCGGGTCCGCCGCTGTCGCCATTCCACTACGCGTCGATGCTCGCGAGCGCCTGCGTGATTTCCGCCGCGCCGCCGGGGCGCACCAGGCGCGCGGTTTCTTTTCCATCCCGCAGGAAGACGAGCGTCGGCCAGAGCTTGACGCGGAACGAGCGGCCGAGGCGCCTGCCGCTCGCGTCGGCGACCTTGATGTGGCGCACGCGCGGGTGCGCGGCCAGGCCCTCGGCGATGAGCGGCTGCGCGCGCCGGCACCAGCCGCACCACGGGCTGCCGAATTCCAGCAGCGTGGGGCCGGGCAGGGCGTCGACCTCCTGGCGCTTCGGTTCCTGCTCGAGGTATTCCATCACTCCACGAAAGGCTCGACGCCGGCCTTGCGCAGCACGGCGGCCGCGGCGGGCGCGGTCATGAAGCGAAGCAAGTCGCGCGCCGCCTTCGGATCGCGCGCGTTCGTGCCGGCGCCGCCCGCGAAGCCGATCCAGGTCTGCAGCTCCTTCGGGATGGTGCCGAGGAACTGCACGCCCGGCACGCCGGCGATGCGGGAGGCGACCACGACGACCATGTCCGCCTCGCCGCTCGCCACGACCTCGACGTTGTACTCGGCGGGCATCGGGCGCATCTTCGGCTTCATCTCGTCGGCGATGCCGAGGCGCTGTACCACGCTCACGAAGTATTGGCCGCTCGCCCCTTCGCCGGGATAGGCGACGGCGTTCATGGAGAGCAGGGTGCGCTTGAACGCCGCCACGGTCGAGATGTCCGGCCGTGGCGCGCCCTCGCGCACCGCCGCGCCGATGCCGGCGCGGCCGATGACGCTGCGCGTCTCGCGCACCACGCGGCCCTCCTTGATGAGGGCGTCGAGCACCGGCGGATTGAGCACCGCGACGTCGAAGGCCTCGCCGCCGTCGATGCGCCGCTTCACTTCCGGATTCACTGCGAACACGACCCTGACCGTGTGCCCGCTCGCGCGCTCGAACTGCCCGGCGAGCTCGGCGATCGCGGCGCGGGCGCCGTTTCCGCTCAGCACCTTGATCTCGGCCGCCTGCGCCGCGCCAGCGAACAACAGCGCTGCGAGGAGGATTTTCATTTCGTGATGCTAACGGAGGAGCGCTTGTCGTTCCCGCGAAAGCGGGAACCCATGTTCTTAAAGAAAAACTGGGCCTCCGCCTTCGCGGGGGCGGCAGCAAAGGGCTAGGGGATCGGCACCGCGGCGAGGAGCTGCGCGCCGACGTCGATGCGCCGCGCGGAATCGTGCGCCGGGCGCAGGCGGTGGGCCGCCACGCCGGGCAGGATGGCCTGCACGTCCTCGGGGATCACCTTGTCGCGGCCTTCCAGCATCGCCCAGGCGCGCGCCGAATGCACGAGGGCGAGCGCGGCGCGCGGCGAGAGGCCCGCCATGTAGTCGGGCGAGCGCCGCGTGTGCTCGACGATGGCCTGCACGTAGTCGAGGAGCGCGGGCGCGATGTGGATCTTCTGCACGCTGCCCTGGAGCTCGACGAGCTCGGCGGGCGTCATGCACGGGTCGAGCGTCGCCAGCAGGTCGCGCCGGTCGGTGCCCATGAGGAGCGCCCGCTCGGCGCCGCGGTCGGGATAGCCGAGCTCGATGCGCATGGTGAAGCGGTCGAGCTGCGACTCGGGCAGCGGGAAGGTGCCGACCTGCTCCGAGGGATTCTGCGTGGCGATGACGAAGAAGGGCTCGGGCAGCTTGCGCGTCTCGCCTTCGGCGGTGACCTGGTGCTCCTCCATCGCTTCGAGCAGCGCCGACTGCGTCTTCGGCGTCGCGCGGTTCACCTCGTCGGCGAGGATCACCTGCGCGAAGATCGGCCCGGGATGGAACTTGAAGCCGCCGCTGTCGCGCTCGTAGATCGACACGCCGATGATGTCGGCCGGCAGCATGTCGCTCGTGAACTGGATGCGCTGGAACTGCAGGCCGAGCGAGCGCGCGAGCACGTGCGCGAGCGTCGTCTTGCCGACGCCGGGCAGGTCCTCGATCAGCAGGTGGCCGCGGGCGAGAAGGCAGGCGAGCGCGAGGCGCACCTGCTGCTCCTTGCCGAGGATGATGCTGCCCGCCGCCTCGATGACGCGCTCGATGGGACCGCGGAGGACGCTGGAAGTCGACGCGCTGGAAGTCGACAACTCGGCCTTCTTCAGGAGCATGCGGCGATTGTAGCCGATGGAATATGATGGCCGTCATGCGGACCGCCTTCGTCACGCATGCCGATTGTCTCAGGCATGACATGGGCGCCTACCATCCGGAGCGCCCGGCGCGGCTCACGGCGATCGACGACCAGCTGATCGCCGCCGGCATCGCGCAGCACCTCGAACACTACGAGGCGCCGCTCGCCACCGACGAGCAGCTCGCGCGCGTGCATCCGCCCGAATACGTGCGCGCGATCCGCGACGCGGCGCCGGAAGAGGGCACCGTGCACCTCGATCCGGACACCGCGATGAATCCGCATTCGCTCGACGCGGCGCTGCGCGCGGCGGGCGCCGCGGTGCTCGCGACCGACCTGGTGATGCAGAAGAAAGTGAACAGCGCCTTCTGCGCAGTGCGGCCCCCGGGCCACCACGCCTGCCGCGCGCGGGCCATGGGGTTCTGCATCTTCAACAACGTCGCGGTGGCCGCGCGCCACGCCGTCGAGGCGCACGGCCTCGAGCGCGTCGCGATCATCGACTTCGACGTGCACCACGGCAACGGCACCGAAGACATCTTCGAGAACGACGAGCACGTCGTGATGGCGTCGATCTTCCAGCACCCGTTCTATCCGTACAGCGGCACCGACAATCCGGCGCCCAACATGCACAACGTGCCCCTCGCCGCCGGCGCCGGGTCGCGCGAGCTGCGCAAGGCGGTGGAGGGCGTGTGGCTGCCGGCGCTCGAGGAGTTCAAGCCGCAGCTGGTCCTCTTTTCTGCCGGTTTCGATGCTCACCTCGAGGACGACATGGCGATGCTGCGCTTCACCGACGCCGACTACGGCTGGGTGACGCAGGCGGTGGCGGACGTCGCGCAGCGCCACGCGGGCGGCCGGATGGTGTCGATGCTGGAGGGCGGCTATTCGCTCTCCGCCCTCGGGCGCAGCGCGGTCCAGCACATCCGGGTTCTCGCCGGGCTCAACGCCTAAAGAAGCTTCGCCGCCGCGCCGTCGAACGCGGCTTCTGCCGCCGATTCGATGCGCACGCGCGCGGCCTGCGCAAGCTGCGCATAGTTCGCGTGCGAGGAGCGACGATAGGCCGGGTCGTAGTGCTCGGCGAGGAGCCGCGCGACGAATTCGCGCCAGCGCCCCTGCGCGGCGAGCGCCTTCCAGTCGCCGATCTTCTCGCGTCCGTACAGCGCCACCAGGCAATCGAGCTGGGCATCGAGCGCCGCCCGGTCGGCGACGAAGTGCTCGTATTCCTGCAAGAGAAGCGTGACACGCGCCTCCGGGTCGGTGTCGAGCACGATGCAGCGCGACGAGCGCATGCGCGCCATCAGCGCCTCGGGCACCTGGATCTGGCCGATCTTCTTCGATTCCCCCTCGACGTACACCGGTCGCCCCCGGTCGAGCGTCTGCAAGCGCTCGAGCAGCTGGCTTTCGAACCACTTCTGCGTCGGCTGCGGCTCGTCCGGCAGGCCGCCGAGCACCGAGCCGCGATGCGCGGCGAGCGCCTCCAGGTCGAGCACCTGCGCGCCGGCGCGCGCGAGCGCGGATAGCAGGCGGCTCTTGCCGCTTCCCGTGGGACCGTGCACGACGACGAAGTCGAACTCGAGCGGCAGCGACAGCAGCTGGTCCACCACCCACCGCCGGTACGCGCGATAGCCGCCCTCGAGCGTTTTCGCGTCCCATCCGATCTCGCGCAGGATGTGTGCCATGGCGCCGGAGCGCTTGCCGCCGCGCCAGCAATAGATCAATGGCTTCCACGCCCGGTCGCGGCCCTTGAACAGCGTCTCGAGGTGGCGCGCGACGTTCTGGGCGACCAGCGCGCCGCCGAGCTTCTTCGCCTCGAACGGCGAGACCTGCTTGTAGAGTGTGCCCACTTCGGCGCGCTGCGCGTCGTCGAGGACCGGCGCAGAAACCGCGCCCGGAATGTGGTCAAGCGCATATTCCGCCGGCGTGCGGGCGTCGATGATCGTGTCGAAATTCTTGAAATCCACGCCGGCCTACTATAACGTCGCAAGTCCCCATGTTCCTTCTCGAGCGCCTCGTCTCCGCGAGCTGCCGTTCGCTCGCCGCAATGATCGGCTGCGCCGCCAGCGGCCGCCGGCGCGGGCGCGGAGGACAATCGGGCAGCCCGGACGACGCCGCGCCGACACTTCACCGGTCGCGCTCCGCCGTCCGCCGTCATCCCTCAGGAGCGATCCATGAATAGACGCCTCTTCCTGCAGTCCTCCGCCGCCCTCGCCGCACAGTCCCTGCCCTGGAACTACGCCCGGGCCGCAGCCGGCTGGCGCACGTTCGAGACCACCACGCGCGTCGAGATCAGCGACGCGTTCGGCGTCGCGCGCGCCTGGGTGCCGATGCCGCTGGAGGCCGACAACGACTGGCAGAAGACGATCGGCAACTCGTGGAGCGGAAACGCCCGCACCGCGCGCATCGTGCATGACGGCAAGTACGGCATGGCCCTGCTGTACGTGGAATGGCCCGAGAAGGAGATGAACCCGGTCGTCGAGGTGACGAGCCGGTTCATGACGCGCGACCGCGCGGTCGATTTCTCGCGTCCGGCGGAGATCGATCTTTCCGCCGCCGAGCGCGAGTTCTTCACGGCCCCGACGGAGCTGATTCCCACCGACGGCATCGTGCGCAAGACCGCGCTCGACATCACGAAGGGCGCGAAGAGCGACGTGGAGAAGGCGCGCGCGATCTACGAGTGGATCGTCGACAACACGTTCCGCGATCCGAAGACGCGCGGCTGCGGCGTGGGCGACGTGAAGTCGCTCCTCGAGAGCGGCAACCTCGGCGGCAAGTGTGCCGATCTCAACGCGCTCTATGTCGGGCTCGCGCGCTCGGTCGGCGTGCCGGCGCGCGACGTCTATGGCGTGCGCGTCGCGCCCTCGAAATACGGCTACAAGAGCCTCGGCGTCGGCACGGCCAACGTCACCAAGGCCCAGCACTGCCGCGCCGAGTTCTTCGCCAGAGGCTTCGGCTGGGTGCCGGTGGACCCGGCGGACGTGCGCAAGGTCGTGCTGGAAGAGCCGCCGGGCAACCTCGCGGTGAAGGACGAGAAGGTCGTTGCCGCGCGCACGCGCCTCTTCGGCAGCTGGGAGATGAACTGGCTCGCCTACAACACCGCGCACGACGTCCAGCTGCCGAACGCCACCAAGGCGCCGAAGAAGCCGTTCCTCATGTACGTCAACGCCGAGTGCGATGGCGAGATGCGCGACGAGCTCGAGCCCGACAGCGTGAAGTACACGATCACCGCGCGGGAGCTTTCCGTCTAGTGCTCCGGCTCCTCTGGACATTGCTGGTCGCCGTCCCGCTCGCGGCCGGCGCCGCCGAGCTCAAGCCATGGTCCGGCGGGCCGACGCCCGCGCTCGAGCTGGAGGACCTGGCGGGACAGGTGCACCGCCTCGCCGACTATCGCGGCAAGGTGGTGCTGGTGAATTTCTGGGCGACGTGGTGCGAGCCGTGCCGCGCGGAGATGCCCTCGATCGACGGCCTGCGCAGCTCGCTCGACGGCAAGCCGTTCCAGGTGCTGGCCGTGAACCTCGCCGAGCCGCTGTCCCGCATCGAGAAGTTCGCCGGCACGATGCCGCTGCATTTTCCGCTGCTGCGCGACCGCGACGGCGCGGTGGCGAAGGCGTGGCGCGCGCGCCTGCTGCCGGCGAGCTTCCTCATCGGGCGCGACGGCCGCATCCGCTACGTCGCCTATGGCGAGCTTGACTGGACGAGCGAGCCCGTGCGCTCCGTGGTGGATCAGCTCCTCAGGGAAGAAGCTCCCGGACAACGCCGAGCAGCGCGCGACGCTCCGCCGCCGGCGCAAAAAGCGCCCGCCGCGCGCGCAGCGCCTTCTTCAGCCGCCGATAGAACGCGGCGTCATGCTTAGCCTGCGCGAGGAGCCGCGCGAGCGCCGCGTGGTCGGCGACGGGATAGTAGGCAGGATAGTCGCGGCCGAGCATGCCGATGTTGCCGGACATGCGCGAGGCGACCACCGGCGTGCCGATGCGTGCCGCCTCGCAGACCACGTTCGCGCCGCCCTCCATCACCGAGCTGACGACCAGCAGGTGGCTGGTCGCCATCCACTGCAGCGCCTTGCGGTGCGGCAGGCTTCCCAGCCAGCGGTAGCGCGGATCGCGCTTCATCATCTGCTCCGCTTCCGCGCCGAGGCGCGAATCGAGCGCCTCTCCGACCTGGACGATTTCCACGTCGCGATCGGGCAATTGCTCGAGCGCCGCGGCCGCGCGCATCGGGTCCTTCTCCGCGCGCAGGTGCGCGATGACGGCCACGCGGAACGGCGCCTTCGGCGGCTGGTGCGCGAGGCGCGGATCGGCGGACTGGTACACGACGCGCGTTTTTCCCCGGTGAGCGGGCAGCTCGTCCAGCGCCGCTTCCTGCAGCACGATGAGGCGGTCGGCGAGCGCGAGCGACTGCTGGGCCTGCGGCGAGTCGGGCAGGTCGCGGTAAAGATCGGTCCCCGTCAGCACGACGATCAGCGGCTTGCCCGTCTGCTTGAACCGGACGATCGACTCATGACTGCGCCGTGCGTGCAGCGCGATGAGCGCATCGCAGGCTTCGCCGTTCCAATCGACGCCGACCTGCACGCGATGCTTCGCGGCGCGCAGCAGCATCGCCCAGCGCAGCGCCGTGTGGCGGTTCCCGGTGCGCGTGCCCGCGGCAGCCGGCGTGACGATGAATAAGCGCGCCATCGACACATTATCTTCAGATCTCGTCGCCGCTCGCGATCACTTCGCCCACGTGACGGCCGGGCTCGACGGCGAGCGTCTCCTCGGCCCGCGGCTCGCCATCGTCAACCCGCCGCTGTGGGAGATCGGGCATGTCGGCTGGTTCCAGGAGCACTGGTGCCTGCGCGAAGGGCGCCTGGCCGAGACACTGCTGCCGAACGCCGACGCGCTCTACGACTCGTCCAACGTGCCGCACGACACTCGCTGGCAGCTTCCTCTTCCCACGCTCGCCGCGACGCGCGCCTATCTCGCCAATGTCCTCGAGCTCACGCTCGAGCGCCTCGCCCGCGAGCCCGACAACGAACAGCTGCGCTACTTCGTGCGCCTCTCGACGCTGCACGAGGACATGCACGCCGAGGCGCTGCACTACACGCACCAGACGCTCGGCTACCCGTCGCCGGATTCGGGCTCCGACCCCGGATTCACATCGGGGACAGAGCCCGATTTGGGCTTAGAGGGCCGACGCTTCCGCATGGGCGCCGAGCGGGGCGAGGAGCGCTTCGTCTTCGACAACGAGAAGTGGGCGCACGACGTGGAGGTCGCGCCGTTCAGCATCGCGTCCCGGCCGGTGACCAACGCGCAGTACCAGGCCTTCGTCGCGGACGGCGGCAAGGCGCCGCGCTACTGGCGGGATAACCGGGAAGAGCGGCGCTTCGATCGCTGGATTGCGCTCGATCCGCAGGCGTCCGTGCGCCACGTGAGCTGGAACGAGGCGCAGGAGTTTTGCCGATGGGCGAACCGGCGCCTGCCGACCGAGGCCGAATGGCAGATCGCCGCCGAGCAGATGCCGGATCGCTTCCTATGGGGCGAGGTCTGGGAGTGGACCGCCAGCACGTTCGCGCCATTTCCCGGCTTCAGCGCCGATCCGTATGCCGACTATTCGCAGCCGTGGTTCCACACCCACAAGGTACTGAAGGGCGCGAGCTTTGCCACGCCGCGCCGCGTGGTGCATCCGGCCTTCCGCAATTTCTATCTGCCGGAGCGCGCCGACATGTTCGCCGGATTTCGCACTTGTAGAATCGAGCCATGAATGCGCCCGAGAAAATCCGCCTCACCGAGTTCAGCCACGGCGGCGGCTGCGGCTGCAAGATCGCGCCCGCCATCCTGTCGGAGATCCTCAGCGCCGCGCCGATCCGCGGCCTGCCGAGGGATCTCCTCGTCGGCACCGAGACCGCGGACGACGCCGCCGTCTACCGCCTGAACGATTCCCAGGCGCTGGTCGCGACGACCGACTTCTTCACGCCCATCGTCGACGATCCGTACGACTTCGGCCGCATCGCGGCCACCAACGCGATCTCCGACGTGTACGCGATGGGCGGCCGGCCCATCATGGCGCTCGCCATCGTCGGCATGCCGCTCGAGAAGCTACCCGTGTCCGCGATCCGGCAGATCCTCGCCGGCGGCGAGTCGGTGTGCGCGGCGGCCGGGATTCCGGTGGCCGGTGGCCACAGCATCGACACGCTCGAGCCGATCTACGGCCTGGTCGCGCTCGGCCTGGTGCACCCCGACAAGGTGAAGCGCAACAGCTCGGCGAAGGCGGGCGACATGCTGGTGCTCGGCAAGCCGCTCGGCATCGGCGTGCTTTCCGCGGCGCTGAAGAAGGGCAAGCTATCGGCGGACGGCTATCGCGAGATGGTGCGGTGGACGACGAAGCTCAATACGCCCGGCCAGGTGCTCGGCGACATGCGCGGCGTGCACGCGCTCACGGACGTGACGGGCTTCGGGCTCGCCGGCCACCTGCTCGAGATGTGCCGCGGCGCGCGCCTCGCCGCCGAGGTGACGTTCGACGAGCTGCCGCTCATTCCCGAGGCGTCGCAATGGGCGCAGGAAGGCGTCGCCACCGGCGCATCCGACCGCAACTGGAAGGGCTACGGGCACGAGGTGCTGCTGCCGGCCGGCTTCCCGGAGTGGAAGCGCAAGCTGATCACCGACCCGCAGACGAGCGGCGGCCTGCTCGTGGCGTGCGCGCCGGACGCGGTGAACGACGTGGTGGCGGCTTTCCGCGGCGACGACGGCACCGACGCGCGCATCATCGGCCGTTTGCAGGCTGGCGAGCCGCGCCTGCGGATTACTTGAGCAGGGGCGCGAGCTTCGGCCAGATCGTGTCGAGGATGAGCGGCTGCGCCTGCTCGTTCGGATGGATGCGATCGGGCTGGAAGTAGGCGAGATCGTCGCCGAAGCCTTCCAGCATGAAGGGCACGAGCGCCACCTTCTCTTGCTGGGCCACCTGCCGGTAAGCCGCCTCGAACGCGGCGACATAGTCGGCGCCGAAGTTGGGCGGCATCTTCATGCCGACGAGCAGAATGCGCGCGCTGCTTTTCTTCGAGCGCTCGACGATCGCCGCCAGGTTGGACTTCATCTGTGCGATCGGCAGCCCGCGCAGCGCGTCGTTGCCGCCGAGCTCGACGATCACGACCGAAGGGCGATGGCGCTCGAGCGCGGCGTCGATGCGCGCGCGGCCGCCGGCGCTCGTCTCGCCGGAGACGCTCGCGTTCGCGACGCTATAATCGATTCGTTCCCGCTTGAGTTTCTCTTCCAGCAACGCGACCCAGCCGCGCGAGATCGCGAGCCCGTAGCCCGCGGACAGGCTGTCACCGAACACGAGGATCGTTTTCCCGGCGGCACTGGCGGCGGCCGGGCACAGCATGAAGCACAACAGCAGCGTTCTGAGCGCTAAGGGCATCGGCAAGACGGTGAAGAGCGGGACGAGCGACCTCGTCATTCTGCGCGACATCGATCTCGACGTCACGCCGGGCGAAGCGCTCGCCGTGGTCGGCGCATCGGGCTCCGGCAAATCGACGCTGCTCGCGATCCTCGCCGGCCTGGACACGCCGACCGCGGGCAGCGTGCGCCTCGATGGGCAGGACCTGTTCGCGCTGGATGAAGATCGGCGCGCCGAGCTGCGCGGCCGTCTGCTCGGCTTCGTCTTCCAGTCGTTCCAGCTGCTGCCGGCGCTGACGGCGCTCGAGAACGTGATGCTGCCGCTCGAGCTCGCCGGGCGAGCCGACGCCGAGGATCTGGCGCGCGGCATGCTCGGCCGCGTTGGGCTGGGCGAGCGCCTGCACCACTATCCGAAGCATCTTTCCGGCGGCGAGCAGCAGCGCGTCGCGCTCGCGCGCGCCTTCGTGGTGCGGCCGAAGCTCCTCCTCGCCGACGAGCCGACCGGCAGCCTGGATGCGCAGTCCGGCAATGCGGTGATCGCGCTGCTTTTCGAGCTGAATCGCGAGTACGGCACCACGCTCGTCCTCGTCACGCACGATGAGGCGCTCGCGGCTCGCTGCGCGCGCACGGTGCGCCTCGTCGGCGGAAGGATCGCCGCGTGACGAGCCTGCGCATGCTCCGGCGCGACTGGCGCGCCGGCGAGCTGCGCGTGCTCGCCGCCGCGCTCGTCATCGCGGTGGCGAGCGTCACCACCGTCGGCTTCTTCGCCGACCGGGTGAGCCAGGCATTGGTGCGCGACGCGCACCAGTTGCTCGGCGCGGACCTGGTGCTGGTCGCCGACCATCCATGGAGCGGCAAGGTGCCGCAGCTCCTGCGCGATTCCGGCGTGCGCCGCGCCGAGGCGCTCAACTTCATCAGCATGGCGCTGCGCGGCGAGCAGAGCCAGCTTGCCGGCGTGAAGGCGGTGACGCAGAACTACCCCCTTCGGGGGCGTCTGCGCACGGCGAGCGCCTTCGGCGCGCCGGATGCTGCCGCCGAGCACGGGCCGGCGCCGGGGACGGTATGGATCGAGGAGCGCATGGTGAGCGCGCTCGGCGCGCCGGTCGGCTCGACCATCAAGCTTGGCCGCACGCAGTTGCGGGTCGCGGCCATCCTCACGCTGGAGCCGGAGCGCAGCGCCAGCTTCTTCAACATCGCGCCGCGCATCCTGATGAATCTCGCCGACGTGCCGGCGACCGGCCTCGTGCAGACGGGGAGCCGCGTCTCGTACTACCTGTATGCCGCCGGCGATGCCGGGCAGATCGAAGCACTGGAGCAATCCATCCGGCCGCAGCTCGGCCGCGGCGAACGCCTCGACACGCTCGAGTCCGGCCGGCCGGAAATCCGCGCCGCGATCGAGCGCGCGCAGCGCTTCCTCTCGTTGACCGCGCTGCTGGCGGCCGTGCTCGCCGGCGTCGCCATCGCGCTCGGCACGCGGCGCTTCGTCGAGCGCCACCTCGACGGCTGCGCGGTGATGCGCTGCCTGGGCGCGACCCAGGCGCGGCTGCTCGCGATGCACGCCGGCGAGTTTTTCGTCCTCGGAATGCTCGCCTGCGCGCTGGGTGCGCTGATCGGCTACGGGGCGCAATCGGCCATCGGCGCCGCGCTCGCGGATCTCATCCGCGCCGAATTGCCGCGGCCGACGCCCTGGCCCGCGCTGCAGGGTTTCCTGGTCGGTCTGGTCCTGCTGCTGGGCTTCGCGCTGCCGCCGCTGCTGCAACTCAAGGACGTTCCGGCGCTGCGCGTCATTCGACGCGAATCCGGCGCGCCACGCGCCGGCACCGTTACCGCCTATGCGCTCGGTTTCGTCGCCTTGGGCGCGTTGCTCATCTGGCAGGCCGGCGACGTGAAGCTCGGCCTGTACGTCGTGGGCGGCTTCGCCGCCGCGGTGCTGGTGTTCTTCGCCGCCGCGTGGGCCGTGCTGAACGCGCTCGCGCGCCTGCGGATCCGCAGCCTGCGCTACGGCCTGGCGAACCTCCGCCGCCACGCGCGCGGCAACGCGGTGCAGGTGGCCAGCCTGGCGCTCGGCCTGACGGCGGTGCTGCTGCTCACCTTTACGCGCAACGACCTGGTGGACGCCTGGCGTCGCGCCGCGCCGCCCGACGCGCCGAACCGGTTCCTGATCGGCGTGCAGCGCGACCAGCTCGACGCGGTGAAGCAGTTCCTCGCGACGCACGGCCTGCGCGAAGCCGATCTTTATCCGATGGTGCGCGGCCGCGTAGTCGCCGTGGACTCACAGCCGGTGAACGAGGCGCAATACACGGAGGAGCGGGCGCGGCGACTCGTCGAGCGCGAGTTCAACCTTTCGTACATGGACGCCCTGCCGTCGCACAACACGCTGGCGGCGGGACGCTGGACGGCGGACGGCCTGTCCGTCGAGGAGGGCATCGCCGAGCGGCTGGGCTGGAAGCTCGGCGACACGCTGACCTTCAACGTGGGCGGCGAGACTTTCACGGCGCCGATCACCTCGCTGCGCCGCGTGCGCTGGGACTCGATGAAGGTGAATTTCTTCGTCATCGGGCCGCCCACGGTGCTCGGCAAGCTGCCGACGAGCTACATCAGCGCCTTCCGCGTGCCGCCGGGAGGCGAAGCCGCGCTCAACCGGCTCGCCGCGCAGTTCCCGAACCTGACCCTCGTCGACATCGGCGCCGCGCTGAAACAGGCGCAGGACGTCGCCGACCAGCTGATCGCCGCCGTGCAGTTCATCTTCCTCTTCGCGCTCGGCGCGGGACTGCTGGTCCTTTACTCGGCGCTGGTGGCGACCGAAGACGAGCGGCGGCGCGAGGCGGCGGTGATGCGCGTGTACGGCGCTTCGCGCGCGCAGGTCGCCGGCGCGCAGCGCGTGGAATTCCTTGCGATGGGACTCACGGCGGGAATCCTCGCCACCCTCGGCGCGGCCATCATCGGCCAGCTTCTCGCCCGTCGCGTGTTCGAGCTGGACCTGCCGCCGAGCATGGCGCTACTGGTCGCCGGCCCGGTCGCCGGGGTGGCGCTCCTCTCGCTGAATGCGTGGCTGTCGGCGCGCAAGGTGCTGCGCGCATCGCCCGCGCTCACCCTGCGCGAATCCGCGTAGGCTCACGGGGTGAGCCAACCGCCAGTCTAGACTGGCGAATCGTCCTAGAATGCCGGCGGGGGTCATAACAAGATGGTGGAAGCGGCAGTCATCCTTCTCCTCGGTCTCGCCGCAGGGACCGCAGCCGGCTGGTTTTTCCGCTCTCGCATGCAAACCGATGTCGCGCTGCTCCGGCAGCGGGCCGAGCAGGCCGAAGGCCAGCTGCAGCAGATCGGCAGGCAGCGCGATGGCCTCGTTGAACAGCTGCGGGAAGAGTCGAGCCGGCGCGCGACGTTCGAGGCGCTCGCGGCCGGCATCCCGGACCTGCAGAAGGAAATCGAGTCGCGCAGCCTCGCGCTCAACCAGCACCAGCGCACGCTGCTCGAGGTCACGACGGAGAAGGAGGCGCTCGCCGCGACCATCGAAGCCGAGCGCAAGGGCTTCCAGGAGAAGCTGCGCCTGCTCGAGGAGGCGAAGACGGCCCTGTCGGATGCGTTCAACGCCCTGTCCGGCAGCGCGCTGCGCAGCAACTCGGAGGAGTTCCTGAAGCTGGCGCAGTCCTCGATGAGCCCGATCAAGGAGGCGCTCGGCAAGTTCGAGAACAAGATCCAGGCGCTCGAGGTGGCGCGGGAAGGCGCTTACCAGGGCCTGCTGCAGCAGGTGACGCAGCTCCTGGACACCGGCAAGCAATTGCGCTCCGAGACGTCGAACCTCGTGCAGGCGCTGCGCTCGCCCAACGTTCGCGGGCAGTGGGGCGAGATCCAGCTGCGCCGCGTGGTCGAGATGGCCGGCATGGTGAACTACTGCGACTTCGCCGAGCAGGAGACCCTCAGGACCGACAGCGGGACGATGCGGCCGGACCTCATCGTCAAGCTGCCCGGCGGAAAGATGATCGTGGTCGACGCCAAGTCGCCGGTGTCCAGCTACCTGGACGCCATGTCCGCCACGGATGAATCGGACAAAAAGAACAAGCTGGCCGCTTTCGCGCGCCTGGTGCGCGATCGCGTCGCCGAGCTCGGCCGCAAGTCCTACTGGGACCAGTTCAAGGAGACGCCCGAGCTCGTCGTCATGTTCATGCCGGGCGACCACTTCTACAGCGCCGCGCTGCAGGAAGATCCTTCCCTTCTCGAGTTCGGCGTGGAGCAGAAAGTGCTCATCGCGACGCCGGTCAACCTGATCGGCCTGCTGCGCGCCATCGCGTACGGCTGGCGCCAGGAGGCGATCGCGGCCAATGCCAAGGAGATCAGCGAGCTCGGCGCCGAGCTCTACAAGCGCATCGCCGACCTCGGCGGCCACTGGATCGACATCGGCAGGAACCTCGGCCGCACGGTCGAGGCCTTCAACAGCGCGGTCGGCTCGCTGGAATCGCGCGTGCTGGTCAGCGCCCGGCGCTTCAAGGAGCTCGGCGCGGCGCCGGCCTCCGTGGCCATCGAGCTGGTCGAGCCCGTGGAGAAGACGGCGCGCGCCCTGAAAGTCCTCGACATCAGCACTGCGGCGTCCAAGGACTAGGCCACCCGGCCTGTAGTCGCTCGGCGACAAGCATGTTTCTGAATCGAAACATCTTTTAGGTTGTAGAGCTTTCCGCTAATATGGTGGTCGAAAGGGAGCGCTGAGGCTCCCTTTTTGCTTCGGCGCTAAACCGGGCCGAACACATGCCGCTGTCACTGCGATTCGTCGTACCCCTTGCGCTCGCGCTCGCCGCGATCGCGTACGCCGTCGTGCCGCTCGTCGACCGGCTCACGTTCCAGTGGTTCGTGCGCGACCTGGACATGCGCGGCGCGCTCATCGCGCAGACCGCGCAGGAGCCGCTCTCGGAGCTGGTGCGCGACCCGCGCGGCGCGCGCACCCGCGTGCATCGCTACTTCGAGCGCATCATGCAGGGCGAGCGGATCTTCGCCATCGGCCTGTGCGATCGCGCCGGCCACCTCGCGTTCGCGAGCCCGACCTATCCGCAGGCGGTGCAATGCCCCGCGCCCGGCGAGCGCGAGCAGAAGAGCTGGGTGCTGCAGCTGAAGGACGGCCCGCTGCACGTCTCCGCCAACCCGGTTTCCGGCGACGCCGGCCCGCTCGGCAATCTCATGATCGTGCACGACATGAGCTTCGTCGCGCGGCGCAGCGCGGACACGAAGAAATACGTGCTGTGGCTTTTCGCCGGCATCGCGGCGGTGGTCGCGCTGATCACGATGGTGATCGCCGAGATCAGCTGGCGCGGCTGGGTGAACGGCATCAAGGCGCTGCTCTCCGGCGAGACGTTGCTGAGGAGCCCGCTGGGGCTGGCGAGCACGGCGCCCGAGCTGCGCCCGATCGCCCGCGACCTGCAGGCGCTGGTGCGGGACCTCGAAGCCGAGCGCGCGGGGCGCGACGAAAGCCAGACGACGTGGGGCCCGGAGGCGCTGCGCCGGATCCTGCGCCAGGATTTGAAGGGCGACGAAGTGCTGATCGTGTCGAACCGCGAGCCCTACGTCCACGTGCGGCGCAAGGACAACGTGGTCGAGATCCAGCGGCCGGCAAGCGGCCTGGTGACCGCGCTCGAGCCGATCGTGCGCGCGTGCTCCGGCACCTGGATCGCGCACGGTGCCGGCAACGCCGACCGCGAGACGGTCGACAAGAACGACCACGTGATGGTGCCGCCCGAGCATCCGTCCTACCGCATCCGCCGCGTGTGGCTGTCGCAGGAAGAGGAGCAGGGCTACTACTATGGCTTCGCCAACGAGGGCCTGTGGCCGCTCTGCCACATCGCGCACACGCGGCCGACCTTCCGCGCCGCCGACTGGGAGCATTACCAGAACGTGAACCGCCGCTTCGCCGAGGTCGTGGCCGACGAGGCGCGCAGCGAGGACCCGATCATCCTCGTGCAGGACTATCACTTCGCGCTGCTGCCGCGCATGGTGCGCGAGCGCCTGCCGCGCGCGACCATCATCACCTTCTGGCACATTCCGTGGCCGAACCCCGAGGCATTCGGCATCCTGCCGTGGCGCGAGGAAGTGCTGGACGGCATGCTCGGCTCGTCGATCCTCGGCTTCCACACGCAGTTCCATTGCAACAACTTCTTCGACACGGTCGACCGCTTCCTCGAGGCGCGCGTCGACCGCGAGACGTTCTCCATTTCCTACGGCGGCGACACCACGGAAGTGCGCCGCTACCCGATCTCGATCGACTGGCCGCCGGCCGCGCTGCAGGTGCAGCCGAGCGTCGCGGAATGCCGCAAGCGCGTGCGCGAGCGCCTCGACGTCTCGCCGCAGGTGAAGCTCGGCATCGGCGTCGACCGCCTCGACTACACGAAGGGCATCCTGGAAAGATTCGCCGCCGTCGAGCGCCTGCTCGAGCTCGAGCCGCGCTGGATCGGCCAGTTCTCCTTCGTCCAGGTGGCCGCCCCGTCGCGCAGCGCGCTCGACGACTACCAGAACCTCGACAAGCGGGTGCGGGCCGAGGCCGAGCGCATCAACCAGCGCTTCGGCAAGGGCGGCTACCAGCCGATCATCCTCAAGATCGAGCACCACGACGCGGCGCAGGTGTACGAGCTCTACCGTGCGTGCGAGATCTGCTTCGTCTCGAGCCTGCACGACGGCATGAACCTGGTGGCGAAGGAGTACGTCGCCGCGCGCGACGACGAGCAGGGCGTGCTCATCCTCTCCCAGTTCACCGGCGCGGCGCGCGAGCTCGCCGAATCGCTGATCGTCAACCCTTACGACTTCGAGCAGTGCGCGGCGGCCTTGCACCTCGCGCTCACCATGTCGCCCGAGGAGCAGCGCGCGCGCATGAGGAGCATGAGAAACCTCGTGCAGGAGTTCAACGTGTTCCGCTGGGCCGGCCGCATGCTGATGGACGCGGCGCGCATGCGCCATCGCAAGCGCGTCCTCTCGCGCGCCCGCGTCGCCCGACGAGAAGCGGACGCCGCCTAGCGATGGAAGGAACACCGCCGTTCGCGGATAACTGGGCGCTGTTCCTCGACATCGACGGGACGCTGCTCGAGATCGCCGCGACGCCGCAGGCGGTGCACACGGCGCGCGCCGACACGCATCTCATCGCGGCGCTCTACGAAAAGACCGACGGCGCCCTCGCGCTGGTGAGCGGCCGATCGCTCGCCAAGATCGACGAGCTCTTCCACCCGCTCAGGCTGCCGGCCGCCGGCCAGCACGGCGTCGAGCGGCGCGATGCGCGCGGCAAGGTCTACCGGCCGGCCTTCTCCGCCGACGTGCTCGGGCGCGCCTCGCAGCACATCGCCGACTTCGCCGCGCGCCACGCCGGCCTGGTCTTCGAGCACAAGGGCTACAGCATGGCGCTGCACTATCGCCTGGCCCCGCGCCTCGCCGGCGCGGCGCACGCGGTGGTGCGCGAGGCGGCGCGCACGGTCGGCAGCGGCGTCGAGGTGCAGGCCGGCAAGATGGTGGCGGAGCTCAAGCTCGCCGGCCACGACAAGGGCCGCGCCATCGAGGCGTTCATGAAGGAGAGGCCGTTCGCCGGCCGCCTGCCGGTGTTCCTCGGCGACGACCTCACCGACGAGGACGGCTTCCGCGTGGTGCAGCGGCTCGGCGGCCTTGCCATCAAGATCGGCGCGGGGCAGACCGTGGCGCCCTGGCGCCTCCCCAACCCGGCCGCCGCGCGTGCCTGGCTCGGAGAGTGGCTGCGCCATTCCGCATAGGTCATGATGGCGCCGTGTCCGTCCGGCCGGCGCTGACCGAGAAGCAGGCCCGCACCATCGCCATCGCGGCGATGGTCGCCGGCCTTTGGGTGTGCCTCGAGTACGGCCTGATAGCGGCGCTGCTCGGCGGCCTGCTCGTGCACGAGCTCGTCCACGTGCTCGCCGCTCGCATCGCATACAGCGGCAGCGGCGCGACGGGTGCGCGCCTCGTCAGCGTCGCGTTGATCGCCACGGTGGTGATCGGCGTACTGGTCGCGGCGGGGTTCGGCGCGGCTGCGCTCCTGCGAAGCGAAGGCGCGAGCCCGGCCGCCCTCCTGGCGCGCCTCGCCGACATCCTGGCGACTTCGCGCGGCTCGCTGCCCGACTGGATCGGGCAGTACGTGCCCGAGGATGCCGATACCGTGCGTGCGCTGATCGTCGACTGGCTGCGCGGGCACGCCGCGGAGCTGCAGCATGCCGGGCATACTTTCAGCATTACCCTGCTGCATGTGCTGCTCGGCATGGTGATCGGCGCCATCATCTGCTTCCGCGAGGCGCGCGGGCGGCACGACAAATCGCTCCTCATGCGCGAAGCGTCCGCCCGGGTGCTGACGCTCGCGCACGCGTTCCGCAACGTGGTGTTCGCCCAGGTGAAGATCTCGGCGATCAACACGGTGCTGACGGCGATCTACCTCGCCGGCGTGCTGCCGCTGTTCGGCATCGAGCTGCCCTTCACCAAGGCCCTGATCGCCCTCTGCTTCGTGGGCGGCCTGCTGCCCGTCTTCGGCAACCTCATCTCGAACACCGCCATCGTCATCGTCAGCCTGTCGCAGGGCTTCCCGGTCGCCGTGGCGTCCTTCGTGTTCCTGATCGTGATCCACAAGCTCGAGTACTTCCTCAACGCGCGCATCGTCGGCGGGCACATCAACGCCTCGGCGTGGGAGCTCCTTTGCGCCATGCTCGCCTTCGAGGCCGCTTTCGGCGTTCCGGGCCTGGTTGCGGCGCCGATCTTCTACGCGTACGGCAAGGCGGAGCTGCGCGAGCTCGGGCTCGTATGAGGATTCGAGCGACGCCGCCGCGTTAATTCCGGGCTAGCGCCTTCCTGATGAGCGACAGGTCCTTCACGAACTGCTTGAACGCAGCCTCGCGCTCCGCCGCTTCCTGCACGCGCAGCAGGGCGGACGGGTGCAGCGTGGCGAAGACGAACGGCGCGAGCGGGCTCTCGACGAACTGGCCGCGCTGCAACGAGACCTTGAAGTCCTTGCTGATGAGCGCGCGCGCGGCCGTCGCGCCGAGCGCGACCACCACCTTCGGCTTGACGGCGGCGATCTCGCGCTCCAGCCACTGGTGGCACGCGTCGACCTCGCGCTGCGCCGGCGTCTTGTGAAGGCGGCGCTTGCCGCGCAGCTGCCACTTGAAGTGCTTCACCGCGTTGGTGACGTAGAGCTGCTCGCGGTCCACCCCCGCAGCCTCGAGCGCGCGGTCGAGGAGCTTGCCCGCCGGGCCGACGAAAGGCAGGCCCTGCTTGTCCTCCTCGTCGCCCGGCTGCTCGCCCACCAGCATCACCCGCGCGTGCGGGTCGCCGGCGCCGAACACCGTCTGAGTGGCGTTCGCCCAAAGCGGGCAGTCCTGGCAGGCGCGGGCGTCCTCGCGCAGCTGCTTAAGGCTCTTCACCATGGATTATTAGAATGCCGAGTGTGAAAAAGATTGCAGTCCTGACGAGCGGGGGCGATGCCCCCGGCATGAACGCCGCGGTCCGCGCGGTGACCCGCGGTGCGCTGGCGCGCGGCTGGGAAGTGTTCGGCGTGCGCAACGGCTACGCCGGGCTCCTGGAAGACGCCATCCGGCCGCTCGCCGCGCGCGACGTCGGCGGCATCATCCAGTCCGGCGGCACGGTGCTCGGCAGCGCGCGCTGCCCGGAGTTCGCCGAGCCTCCCGGGCGCGCGAAGGCGCTGAAGCATCTGCGCTCGCACGGCGTGGAGGCGCTGGTCGTGATCGGCGGCAACGGCTCGCAGTCGGGCTCGGCCAGCCTGGCGCGCGAGGGCTTCTCGGTGGTCGGCGTGCCGTCGACCATCGATAACGATCTCTACGGCAACGACGTCAGCATCGGCTGCGACACGGCGATCAACATCACGCTGGAGGCGATCGACCGCCTGCGCACCACCGCTTCATCGCACCATCGCGCCTTCGCGGTCGAGACGATGGGCCGCAATTGCGGCTACATCGCGCTCATGTCCGGCATCGCCGGCGGCGCGGAGGTGATCGCGCTGCCCGAGCACGAGCTCAAGCCCTCCGACCTCGCCGAGCGGCTGCGCGCCGCCTACCAGCGCGGCAAGACGCACGCGCTCGCCGTCATCGCGGAAGGGGCCAATTGCGGCGTGCACGAGCTGATGGAGTACTACGGCGCCAACCGCAAGTCGATCGGCTTCGACCTGCGCGTGACGCGCCTCGGCCACGTCGTGCGCGGCGGCGCGCCCACCGCAGCCGACCGGCTCCTCGGCACGCGCCTCGGCGCCGCGGCCGTGGACACGCTCGCCGGCGGCCAGCACGGCGTGCTGGTCGGCATCGTCAAGGGCGAC
>Ga0070681_10000283_pt1 | contig 40794 bp, 40 predicted proteins | sample KBSC83BmetaG_FD_65650 | JGI IMG/M metagenome (GOLD analysis project Ga0070681, IMG submission 65650) | Corn rhizosphere microbial communities from Kellogg Biological Station, Michigan, USA - KBS C8-3B metaG | ecosystem: Host-associated > Plants > Roots > Rhizosphere | place: USA: Michigan...
GGCCCTCCGGGCGGGTTGTCGATAGCGTGCAGTTTGCGCAGTGCAACCAGCTACAGCAACGCGCCGGTCGGGCTATGAGACGTGTAACAAAACAAGCCTTTACAGGGCCTTACGGCCGCTGCATTTCACAATGCGGAAGACGCTCCCAAAAATGTTGCTGCTGCGCGGAAAAGCCTGACTACGTCTGGACCAGCTTGCGGTAGCGGTGGACGCTCATCAGGATCCCCGCGCCGATGAAAAGCGTGAGGAGCGCGGTGCCGCCATAGGAAAGGAAGGGCAGCGGGACGCCGACCACCGGCAGGATGCCGGACACCATGCCCATGTTGACGAACGCGTAGGTGAAGAACATGAGCGAGATCGCGCCGGCGAGGAGCCGCGCGAAAACCGTCGCCGCGTTCGCGGCGATATAGAGTCCCCGGCCGATCAGCAGGAAGTAAAGGACCAGCAGGATCGTGTTGCCGATCAGTCCGAACTCCTCGGAGAAGACGGCAAAGATGAAGTCGGTATGGCGCTCGGGGATGAATTCGAGGTGCGCCTGCGTGCCATTCAGCCACCCCTTGCCCCACAGGCCGCCTGAGCCGACGGCGATAGTGGATTGGATGATGTGGTAGCCGGCGCCGAGCGGATCGGTCGTCGGGTCGAGCAGCGTGAGGACCCGCTTTCGCTGGTAGTCGTGCAGGAACCCCCAGCCGATCGGCAGCGCCGCAAGGCCGAGGCCGATCAGCGTGCCGAGCACTTTCCACGACAGCCCGGCGAAGAAGATGACGTAGAAGCCGGCGGCGCCGACGAGCGCCGCGGTGCCCAGGTCCGGTTGTCGCGCGATCAGGCCGAGCGGCACGACGAGGAGCAGCGAGGCGATGGCGAAATTGTGCAGCCGCAGCGTCGTCTCGTGCTTGTGGAAGTACCAGGCGAGCATGAGCGGCAGCGCGAGCTTCATCATCTCGGAGGGCTGGAAGCGCGTCACGCCGACGTGCAGCCAGCGCCGCGCCCCGTTCACCACGTCGCCGAAGAGCGCCACGGCGATGAGGAAGCAGACGCCGATCACATAGGCCGGAATGGCGAAGCGCATCATGGTCTGCGGCGGCACCTGGGCGACGAGCCACATGGCGGCCAGAGCGACGAACAGGTTGATCACCTGTGCCGTCACGCGCGAGGGCGTGTCGATGCTTGCCGAGAAGAGCGCGGCCAGGCCGAGCATCGACAGCGTGAGGATGAGGACGAGCAGCGTCGGGTCGATTCCCTCGACGATGCGCTCGCCGATCCTGCGGACGGGTATGCCGGCGAGCTCCATCAGTCCCCTTCGTCTTCCTCGTTGACCGACTCGTCCTCCGGCGTCGGCTGGTCCATCCCCGGCGGCACCTTGCCGAGCATGAAGTAGTCGAGCACCGTGCGCGCGACCGGCGCCGCCGCGCGCGCCCCGAAGCCGCCGTTCTCGATCACGATGGCGAGCGCGATGCGCGGGCTGTCGAGCGGCGCGAAGGCGATGAAAAGCGAGTGGTCGCGGTGGCGCTCGGCGACCTTCGCCTCCTCGTACTTCTCGTTCTGCTTCATCGCGATCACCTGCGCCGTGCCGGTCTTGCCGCCGGCGGTGTAGGTGGCGCCGTTGAAGGCGCGGCCGCCGGTGCCTTCCTTGATCACGCCGGCCATCGAGCGCTTGATGAACTCGATGTTGTCGCGCTTGAGCGAGAACTTGCGCACCACGTCGGGCGGGATCTCGCGCTGCTCGCCGGTGCGCGTGTTGTTCACGCCGGCGATGAGGCGCGGCCGGTAGACCGTGCCGCCGTTGACGAGCACCGACGTGGCGAGCGCGAGCTGGATCGGGGTGTAGGAGTTGTAGCCCTGCCCGATGCCGATCGAGATCGTCTCGCCCGGATACCAGCGCTGCATGTCCGGACGCTTGAAGCGCTTCTGCTTCCACTCGGGCGACGGCAGCACGCCGACCTGCTCGCCGGCGAGGTCGATGCCGGTGCGCGCGCCGAACCCGAACGGCGCGAGCGAGCGAGCGATCGCCTCGATGCCCATGTCGTTCGCGAGCTGGTAATAGTACGTGTCGCACGATTCCACGATCGACTTGTACAAATCGACTACCCCGTGCCCGCCCTTCTTGTCGTCGCGAAAGCGCCGCCCGCCGAAGTCGAAGAAACCGGGGTCGGCGATCGCCGAGCGCGGCGTGCGCTTGCCCATCTCGAGCGCGGCGAGCGCCATGAACGGCTTGAACGTGGATCCCGGCGGATACATGCCGGAGATGGCGCGGTTGTTGAGCGGGTGGTCCTCGTTGGTGTTGAGCTCGGCCCAGTACTGCGGATCGATGCCGTCGACGAAGAGGTTGGGGTCGAAACCGGGCTTGGAGACCATCGCGAGGATGCCGCCGTCGCTGGGGTCGATGGCGACGAGGGCGCCGCGCCGGTCGCCGATCGCGATCTCGGCCACCTGCTGCAGGCGCATGTCGAGAGTGAGCGTGACGTCGTTGCCGGGCAGCGCCGGCGTGCGAGAGAGCGTGCGGATGCCGCGGCCGGCGGCGTCGATCTCCACCTGCTCGAAGCCGGTGGTGCCGTGCAGGTCGGCTTCGTACGTGGCCTCGACGCCCGCCTTGCCGATGAAGTCGGTGCCGCGGTAGTTCGGCGCGATGCCTTCTTCCTCGAAGCGCTGCTGGTCCTGCGTGGTCACGCGGCCGAGGTAGCCGAGAACGTGCGAGCCGACGTCGCCGAACGGGTACTGGCGGAAAAGCCGGGCGCGCAGCTCGACCTGGCCTTCGAAGCGATAGCGGTTGACGACGAAGCGCGCGACCTCCTCGTCCGAGAGCCGGTTGCGGATCGGCAGGCTCTCGGCGTTGCGCGTCTCCTGCAGGAGCTTGCGGAAGCGCACGCGGTCGCGCGGCTGGATCTCGACCAGGTCGGCGAGCTGGTCGATCAGGCGCTCCATGTTGCGCACGCGGCGCGGGAAGATCTCGAGCGTGTAGCCCGAATAGTTGCGCGCGATCACCACGCCGTTGCGGTCGACGATCAGGCCGCGGTTCGGCGTCACCGGCACGATCGAGATGCGGTTGTCCTCGGCTTTCGCCTGGTAGACGTCGTGCTGCCACACCTGCAGATACAGAAACCGCACGGCAAGCAGCCCGAATGCGATCAGCACCGCGGCGCCCGCGATGCCGACGCGCATGCGGAACTGGTGGACCTCCTGCTCGGAATTGCGGATGTCGATGCCGCGCATCTGCCTAGATCGTCTGTTCGCTCACCGGCCGGCGTTGCGGCAGCAGCAGCAGCCAGGTCACGGCGGGCCAGAGCAGCGCGCCGAAAATGGGCCGCACGAAGATCGGCCACCCGGGAAACGGGTCGCCGGCCGCGAGGCGCACGACGAGCGTCGCGCCCTCCGCGACGAGCAGGATGAGCGCTATATGGAGGGACTGCAGCATCGGCCCGAACCACAGGATACGCCGCGAAAGCCACACGCATAAGAACGCCAGCACGGAATACGCGAGCGCGTGCTGGCCTAGCAGCACTCCGTTACCGGCGTCGGTGAGCAGGCCGACCGACCAGGCGATGCCGAGGCCGACCAGGCGCGGCTGGCGCACGCACCAGAAGGCGATCACCAGCGCGACGAAGTCCGGCACGAGGCGCATGTCGCGCCAGGGCAGGAAGTCGAGGAACAGGGCGAGCACGAACGAGCCGATGATCGTGCTGGTGCGGACCGGCATGAGGATCTGCGACCTACTGCTCATCGGCTGCCTTTTCCTTGCCCTTGCCGCGGCGCACCTTCTCCGAGCGGCGATCCTTCTTCTCCGCCTCGTCCGGCCGCGGCGGCATGCTGGCCTCGTTGGTGAGGACGAGCACGTAGCGCCCCCGATCGACGCCCGCGGTCGGCCGGCAGAGCACGCGCGCGAACGACTGCTCGGCGTCGGTCTCCACCTTCACCACCGTCGCCACCGCAAGCCCGGCGGGATACGTGCCGTCGATACCGGACGTGACCAGGCGATCGCCGTCCTGGATCTCCGCGTTGGCGCCGACGTAGCGCAGCTCGAGCATTCCCGGCTGGCCGCGCGCGCCGAAGGCGACCGCGCGCAGGCCGTTGCGCACGACCTGCACGGGCACCGCCTGGTCTGGATTCGTCAGCAGGTTCACTTCGGACACCAGCGGATGCACGCGGGTTACCTGGCCGATCACGCCGACGTCGTCGACCACCGGGCTGCCCGGCTGCACGTTCTGGACGGAGCCGCGATTGATGAGGAGCTTTTGCGCGTAGGGATCACGCCCGAGGTACAGCACCTCCGCCGGGGCGGCGCGCACCGGGAGCTGCTCCGCGGCGCCGATCGCGCGGCGCAGCTCGTTCGCTTCGGCCTGCGCCGCCTGGAAGCGCTGCGCGTCCTGCGCATTGGCGAGCACCCGCTCGCGCAGCATCCGGTTTTCCTCCATCAGGCTCGCTTGCGTCGAAAAATAGCCGCCGACGCTCATCGCGACGTCGATCGGCCAGGTCGCCGCGCGCTGCAGCGGATAGGCGGCGAGCGCGAGCCAGGAGCGCAGCCCGTCTACGTAACGGAAGCGCGCGTCGACGACGAGCAGCGCGAGCGATAGCGAGGCGAAGAAGAACAGCCTGACTAGCGGTGCCGGCCCACGCTTGAAGAATGGCGGGGGGGTGTGATCCATCCCCCGCTATTATCAATCGTTGGTGAAGATCGGGCCGAAATGCTCCATCTTTTCGAGCGCCTTGCCCGAGCCGCGCACCACGCAGGTGAGCGGATCGTCGGCGACGATGACGGGCAGGCCCGTTTCCTCCATCAGCAGGCGGTCGAGGTCGCGCAGCAGCGCGCCGCCGCCCGTGAGCACCATGCCTTTTTCCGCGATGTCCGCGCCGAGCTCGGGCGGCGTCTGCTCCAGCGCCGATTTCACCGCCGACACGATCTGGTTGAGCGGCTCGGTGAGCGCTTCCAGGATCTCGTTCGAGCTGATGGTGAAGCTGCGCGGAATGCCTTCGGCGAGGTTGCGCCCCTTCACTTCCATCTCGCGCACTTCCGAGCCGGGGAACGCGGAGCCGATTTCCTTCTTGATCAGCTCGGCGGTGGTCTCGCCGATCAGCATGCCGTAGTTGCGGCGGATGTAGTTGATGATCGCTTCGTCGAACTTGTCGCCGCCGACGCGCACGGAACCGGAGTACACCATGCCGCCGAGCGAGATCACGCCGACCTCCGTCGTGCCGCCGCCGATGTCGACCACCATCGAGCCGGTCGCGTCCGCGACCGGCAGGTCCGCGCCGATGGCCGCCGCCATCGGCTCTTCGATCAGATAAACCTGGCCGGCGCCGGCGCCGATGGCCGATTCCCGGATCGCACGGCGCTCGACCTGCGTCGAGCCGCACGGCACGCAGATGATGATGCGCGGGCTCGGCGAGAAGAGCTTGTTGTCGTGCACCTTCTTGATGAACTGCTTCAGCATCTGCTCGGTGACGGTGAAGTCGGCGATCACGCCGTCCTTCATCGGTCGGATCGCGATGATGTTGCCCGGCGTCTTGCCGAGCATCTGCTTCGCTTCCTTGCCCACGGCCTGGATCGTTTTCTTGCCCGAGGGGCCGGCTTCCTGGCGGATGGCCACCACGGAAGGCTCGTCCAGCACGATGCCTTTGCCGCGGACGTAGATGAGCGTATTCGCCGTGCCGAGATCGATGGCAAGGTCGTTCGAGAAGTAGCTGCGAAGGAATCCGAGCATGGGCAAGATTAGACGTTTCCGCTTTTTAAATCGGGTCTTAGGCGCGATACCTAAGGCCCGTTCCGAATGGTCGCTATGATACGCTAAGGACGCTACGGGAAATACAGCAGGGCTCCCGGCCTCCGCCTGATCCAGACAGAAATGTCGCTTACCCCCGACGACGTTCGGCGCCTCGCGCACCTCGCCCGCATCGACGTGGCGGCGGGCGAGACCGACGCAGTGCTCGAGGGCCTGAACCGCGTCCTCGGCCTCGTCGAGGAGATCCGCCGCATCGACACGAAAGGCATCGAGCCCATGTCGCACGCGGTCGATCCTCATGTTCCAAACGGCCAACGCCTGCGACCCGACCAGGCGAAGGAACCGGACCGCCGCGATGCTTATCAGGCCGTCGCGCCGGCCGTGCAGGAGGGGCTGTACCTGGTGCCCAAGGTGATCGAGTAGCGTGCTCAATTCCACGCTCCTCGAGCTCTCGGCGCTCCTCGCGGCAAAGAAGGTCTCGTCGGTCGAGCTGACCCGCGCGTGCCTGGAGCGCATCGGGCGGCTGAACCGCGAGCTGAACGCCTTCATTACCTTCGACGAAGAGCGGGCCATCGCCGCCGCCCGTCGAGCCGACGAACGGCGCTCGAAGGGCGGTGCGGGTCCGCTGACCGGGATTCCGATCGCGCACAAGGACATCTTCTGCACGACGGGCTTGCGCACGACCTGCGGCTCCCGCATGCTCGAGAACTACACCAGTCCCTACGACGCGCACGTGGTGGATGAGCTCGAGCGCGCCGGCATGCCGCTCGTCGGCAAATGCAACATGGACGAGTTCGCCATGGGCTCGTCGAACGAAAGCTCGTACTTCGGCCCGGCTCGCAATCCATGGAACCGCGATCTCGTGCCAGGCGGCTCGTCGGGCGGGTCCGCCGCGGCCGTCGCTGCGCGGATGGTGCCGGTCGCCACCGGCACCGATACCGGCGGCTCAATCCGCCAGCCCGCATCCTTTTCCGGCGTGAGCGGCATCAAGCCGACCTATGGCGTCTGCTCGCGCTACGGCATGGTGGCGTTCGCCTCGTCGCTCGACCAGGCGGGCGTGCTCGGCAAGTCGGCGGCCGACCTCGCCCTCGTCCTGAGCGCGATGGCCGGGTTCGACGAGCGAGACTCGACCAGCCTCGATCGGCCGAAGGAGGATTACGCGCGCTTCCTCGATAACGACATCAAGGGGCTCCGCATCGGCCTGCCGAAGCAGTACTTCGTCGACGGCGTCGACCCGGACGTACGCGCAAGAGTCGAGGAGGCCGTGCGCTGGTACCAATCGCAAGGGGCGACGCGCGTCGAAGTGGACCTTCCCAACGCCGCGCTGGGCGTGCCGGTGTACTACGTCATCGCGCCCGCAGAGGCCTCGTCCAACCTGTCGCGCTTCGACGGCGTGCGCTACGGCCACCGCGCAAAGGACTACACCGATCTCGTCGACCTGTACTGCCGCACGCGCGCCGAAGGCTTCGGGCCGGAGGTGAAGCGCCGCATCCTGATCGGCACCTACGTACTCTCGCACGGCTACTACGACGCCTACTACCTGCAGGCGCAGAAAGTGCGCCGGCTGATCGCGCGCGACTTTACGCAAGCCTTCGAGCGCTGCGACGTGCTGATGGGGCCGGTGGCGCCCACCACCGCCTTTGCCGTCGGCGCGAGGTCGGGCGATCCGGTGCAGATGTACCTCGGCGACGTCTTCACCGTGCCGACTTCGCTCGCCGGGCTGCCGTGCCTCTCGATCCCGTGCGGCTTCGACCGCAAGGGCCTTCCCGTAGGCCTGCAGCTCATGGGCAGCTACTTTTCGGAAGCGAGCCTCCTCGGCATCGCCCATCGCTACCAGCAGGTGACCGACTGGCACCTGCGCGTGCCGACGGAAACGCCGCTATGAGGCTTCTACTCCTCCTGTTGATGCCCGTGGCGGCGTTCGCGCAGACGGAGACGCTCGAGCTCGGCGGCCAGCTCGGCAGCCGTCCGGCGCTCCTCGTGCTGCACGCGAGCCGCATCCCGGAAGGCGAGTGGCAGATCGCGGGCGAGTACATCGTCCTGACCACGCTGCAGCGACGCTTCCTGGAAGGCGAGGCGAGCCCGCAGATCCGCGTCACCTCGCTGCGCGAGGGTACTTCGCCGATCCTTTTCGGCCGCTCGCCGACCGGCGAGCTGCGCGGCACCTGGAAGGGCAGCACGTTCCGCGGCACGCGATACGCCCCCGGCGGCCAGGAGCGAGAGCGCTTCGAATTCAACGAGGAGTTCCCGTCGCTCGAGAAGTATTCGGCCAACCTGCATTGCGATGCGGGCGACGGCCAATACAGCTCGACCCTCAACCTGGCCGTCGATACGGGCAAGCTGCGCTCGATCGACTGGCGCTCGAAGCTCGGCGCGAGCGGCCACGTCTGCACCATCGCGGGGGCCGAGCAGCAGCCGATGCAGGGCGGGCTGCGCTTCGCGGCCGGCCAATGCGTCATCACGCTGCGCGAGATCGGCGAATACCTGTGGCTCGCCGCCGGCAACTGCACCGAGCAATGCGGCTCCCAGGCGTACCTGGAGCCGATGGTCATCGATCGCCGCGGCTATTGCCGCATCGTGCGGCCGGAGAACACCCGGTGAGCTGGGAAGTCGTCGTCGGCATCGAGACCCACGCGCAGCTCCTCACGAAGAGCAAGATCTTCTCGGCCGCGTCGACCGCGTTCGGCGCGCCGCCGAACACGCAGGCGTCGGCCGTCGACATCGCCCTTCCCGGCGTGCTGCCGGTGCTGAACCGCGCCGCGGTCGAGCACGCCATCCGCTTCGGCCTCGCCATCGGCGCCACCATCAACCGGCGCTCGATCTTCGCGCGCAAGAACTACTTCTACCCCGACCTGCCGAAGGGCTACCAGATCAGCCAGTACGAGCTGCCGATCGTGCAGGGCGGGTCGCTCCGCATTCCTTTGGGAAATGAGGGCGACAAAACCATCCGCCTGACGCGCGCCCACCTCGAGGAGGATGCCGGCAAGTCGCTGCACGAAGACTTCCGCGGCATGAGCGGCATCGACCTGAACCGGGCCGGCACGCCCTTGCTGGAAATCGTTTCCGAGCCCGACCTGCGCGGCGCGAAGGAGGCGGTGGCCTATGCGCGCGCCCTGCATGCGCTCGTCGTCTGGATCGGCATCTGCGACGGCAACATGCAGGAAGGCTCGTTCCGCTGCGACGCCAACGTTTCGGTGCGCCACCCCGGCGGCGCGCTCGGCACGCGCTGCGAGATCAAGAACCTGAACTCCTTCCGCTTCATGGAGCGCGCCATCGAATTCGAGGCGCGCCGCCAGGTCGAGCTGATCGAGGACGGCGGCAAGGTCGTGCAGGAGACCCGCCTCTACGATCCCGATCGCGACGAGACGCGCTCGATGCGCTCTAAGGAGGACGCGCAGGACTACCGCTATTTCCCGGATCCCGACCTTCTTCCTTTGGTTATCCAGGACGAACTATTGGACAGCTCGAAGGAGCGGCTGGCTGAGACTGGCACGCCGGAACAAAAGAGGCTTGCATATGCACTGGCTTATGGATCCGCATTGACGCCGCAAGACCTTATCGGCCTAACTCAGTCTCGCCAAACGGCAGAGTATTTCGACAAAGTTATGGAAGCTTTCGCGGGCGAACAGGAAGCGGCGGCCGCGAAAATCGGGGCTAACTTCATTCTCGGAGAGATGGCCGCGCAATTGAATGAGGCCGCCATTTCGATAGACAAAGCGCCCGTGCGGCCGGCAGCCCTACAAGGGTTAATAGCTCACGTGATGAAGAACCAGATTCCCATATCCACGGCGAAGAAGATCTTTCCCAAGCTTTGGGAGAACAGCGGAAGGACGGTCGGCGAACTACTCCCGCAAATCAAGAGCGCGCCTACTCCCCCGATGGGGGCGGACATCATTAGCGTGTTTTTTTACGTGGCCCCAGACACTCTAGCCGGTGAACTGAACGCTACGTCTACGGCTACGGTTTCGATCGCAAATCTCTGGCAGATTTCCGACGCCGGAGAAATAGAAAAAGCGGTAGACGACGTGCTAAAAGCCAACGCGAAGCAGGTCGAGGACTACCGCGCCGGGAAGGAGAAGGCCTTCAACTCGCTGGTCGGGCAGGTGATGAAGGCGACCAAGGGCAAGGCCAACCCGGCGCAGGTCAACGAGATCCTGCGCCGCAAGCTGTCGGCGTGACCCTTACCGGCCGCCGCGGGTCTTCATCAGCTCGGCGAAGCGCTTCTTGTCCTCGTCGTACTTGGCGTTGATCACTTCGACCTCCTTCTTTTTCGCGGCGAGGAGGTCTTCCTGCGCCTTGAGGTCGATGTCCGTGTTGGCGATGTCGTTCGACACCTTGGCCGGCGGCTTCACCTCGCCGGTTTTCTTGTCCTTGTAGAACTCGAGCTCCTTCTCGTACTTGGCGCGGGTCTTCTTCAGCACGTCGATCTTCTGCTCGACGTCCTTCACCGCCTTCTCGTTGTCGGCCAGCGCCCGGCGCCGGGCGTCCTCGATATCGCGGTCGCTCGTGTAGGTGGCGAGCAGCGCGCGGTTGCGGCGGTGCTCCTCGCGGGTAGCGGCGTCCTCTTCCTTCTTCTTCGCGAGGCTGGCTTCCTTCTCGGCGCGCTCCTTCGCGTCGCCCTCCGGGTCGATGCGCCGGACCACCGTGCCCTGCTTGTTGATCTGCTCGATAGGGCGGCCGTAGCACTGCGGCGGGATGGTGGAGCCGTAGTACTTCTTGCCGTCCTGGCTTACGCAGCGGTAGGTGAGCTGCGCGTAGGCAACGAGGGGCGCAATCAGAAGCGCCAGCATGACCAACACGATTCGAGACCGCATCGCACTCCCCTAAGGGCGACGGACGCCGAATTCTAGCTGCTAAAATCCGCGCCGCCCATGCACTTTGCCGACAAGGCGCTCACCGCCGAGATCACGGCCCGGATGCTGCTCGAGGTCGAGGCGGTCCTGTTCTTCAAGGACAAGCCGTTCATCTTTACCTCGGGGTGGGCGAGCCCGGTCTACATCGACTGCCGCAAGCTCATCTTCTATCCACGCATCAGGAGCCAGCTGGTTGACTTCGCCACGGGCACGCTCGCGCGCGACGCCGGCTTCGAGCAGTTCGACGTCGTGGCGGGCGGCGAGACCGCCGGCATTCCCTATGCCGCGTGGATCGCCGAGCGCATGGGCCTCCCCATGCAATATGTCCGCAAGAAGGCGAAGGGCTTCGGCCGCAACGCGCAGATCGAGGGCGACATCCGCGAAGGCGCGCGCACGCTGCTGGTCGAGGACCTGACGACCGACGGCCGCTCGAAAATCAATTTTTGTCAGGCGCTGCGCAACGCCGGCGCCGTGGTCGACCACGTGTTCGTCAACTTCTACTACGACATCTTCCCGGAGTCGAAGAAGATCCTCGGCGACCTGAACGTCAAGCTGCACTATCTCGCCACGTGGTGGGACGTGCTGGCGGTGGTGAAGAAGGACGGCTATCTGCCCGCATCGCAGATCAGCGAAGTCGAGCAGTTCCTGCACGAGCCGGCCAAGTGGTCGGCCGCGCATGGTGGCGTATCGAGCTTCCCCTCAGGATGAGAAGCACAAAATCAGGGTAATAACCCTCAACGTCAACGGTGTGCGCTCCGCAGCCGGCAAAGGCCTCTTCCGCTGGCTCGAGACGCAGCGTCCCGACGTCGTCTGCCTGCAGGAGATGAAGTGCCAGGAGGCGGACCTCGACGCGAAGCTGCACGGCCTGAAGGCCTTCGAGTCGTGCCACGCTTTCGCGCAGAAGAAGGGCTACAGCGGCGTCGCCTTGTATAGCCGCAAGCAGCCGGACGAGGTCGTGCGCGGCTTCAAGGCGCGCGAGTTCGACGCCGAGGGCCGCTACGTCGAGGCGCGCTTCGGAAATCTCTGGGTGGTGTCCGTCTACATGCCTTCCGGCTCGGCCGGCCCGCACCGCCAGGCATCCAAGCTGCGCTTCCTCAAGCAGTTCGCCGCCCACCTGAAGAAGCTGCGCAGCCGCAAGGCCGAGATCATCCTGTGCGGCGACTGGAACATCGCGCACCAGGAGATCGACCTCACGAACTGGCGCTCGAACCAGAAGAATCCGGGCTTCACGCCCGAGGAGCGCGCGTGGCTCACGCATGTCTTCGACGAGATCGGCTTCGTCGACGTGTTCCGCAGGCTCAACCCGAGACCGGGCCATTACACGTGGTGGTCGAACCGCGGCCAGGCCTGGGCGAAGAACGTCGGCTGGCGCATCGATTATCAGGTGGCGACGCCCGGCGTGGCGGCGACGGCGCAGCGCGAGTCGATCTACAAGCGCAAGCGCTTCTCGGACCACGCGCCGCTCACCATCGACTATGACTGGCCGCTCTAGCGCGCGTCAGTACCTGGAGCCGGCGCCGCTGGCGGCGCTTTTCCTCGGCATCTCGTCCGGCTTCGCGTTCACGATGATCGGCGCGACGCTCACCACGCGGCTCGCGCAGCAAGGCATCACGAAGAGCGCGGTCACGGCCTTCGCGCTCACCTTCCTCGCCTACAACTTCAAGTTCCTCTGGGCACCGATCGTCGACAACGTTCGCCTGCCGGTGATCGGCCGCTTCGGGCAGCGCCGCAGCTGGCTGTGGCTCGTCGGCGTGCTGGTGATGCTCGCCGTGGCCTTCCTCGGGCTCGCCGATCCGAAGGACGCGCTCGCCACCGTCGCCGTCGCGGCGATCGTCGTCGGCATCGCCGGCGCCACCTTCGACATCATCATCGACGCCTATCGCATCGAGCTGCTCGAGCCGCGCCAGCTCGGCGTCGGCTCCGGCATGTCGCAGTACGGCTGGCGCATCGGCGCCGCGATCGCCGGGGCGCTCGCCCTCGTGCTGGCCGCGCGCGTCGGCTGGGCGGCGGCGTATATGGCCTGCGCGGCGTTCGCCCTGCCCGCGATGCTGGTCGGCCTCTTCATGGGCGAGCCGAAGCGGCATCGCGAGCCGGCAAAGCCGCACGGCGCCTGGGAGGCGCTCGTCGCCTATTTCAGCCCGCTCACTGAATTCATCCGGCGGCAGGGCGCGCTCGTCGTGCTGGCCTTCGTCCTCATCCACAAGATCGGCGACACGCTCGCCAACCTGACGCTGCGCCTCCTTTTCGCGGACCTCGGATTCACCAACGACGAGATCGCCTTCTATGACATCGGCGTCGGCTTCGTCGCGCTGCTCCTCGGCATCTTCGTCGGCGGCATCCTCTACGAGCGGCTCGGCATGAAGCGCTCGGTGCTGATCAGCCTCGTGCTGATGGCGATCTCGAACCTGAGCTTCGCCGCCCTCGCCGCGGCGGGGCATACCAACGTCGGCATGGCGGCGGCCATCGGCTTCGAGAACTTCGCGAGCGGCATCGGCGGCGTGACGGTGGTGGCCTATCTCTCCGCGCTCTGCAACCTGCGCTTCACCGCGAGCCAGTATGCGCTGCTCTCCGCGCTCGCCAGCATTGCCGGCCGCTTTCTCACCGCCACGACCGGCGGCGCGATGATCGAGCGGATGGGCTACGTCAACTTCTACCTGCTGACGACGCTGATCGCGCTGCCGGGCGTGTTCCTCTTCTGGTACATGATCCGCTCGGGTCTCGCCGACCTCTCCATCGGCAGCGCCGGCAAGGACGGCGCCTAGCTCTTCCTGCGCTTGCGGCGAGCCGCGGGACGCTGTTTACGGTGCTCGGGCCAGCTTGGCACCGCGCTCGCGCAGCAGTTCCCGCAGGAGCGAGCGATGACAGCGGGTTTGGTCCTCGCAATAGCAGCCGACCGAAATGTTCGCGCTCCTCGAGAGCGCGGCGATCAGCTCGAGCAGGTGCTGCGCGCGCGGGTCGCTCATTTCGCGCCGGTAGTTTTGCGCGTACTTCTTCCAGCGCGCATCGGTCCAGGGCTGCGACAGCGCCCAGCTGACCCATTTCTGGCTCGGGGCGAGCTCGGGCAGCCAGACGTCGTAGTAGTCGAGCTTCGCGTAATCGGACTTGCGCACGCCGCGCGGCGGGCGGCGCGCCGCGCCGATGCGCAGGCCTTCGCCCTTCTTGCGCGGGCTTCCTAGGCGGACGACGCGGAGCGCCAAGCGGTCTTCTCGGCCTTGACGATGTACTGGGCGCCAAGGAGTGGAGCGACCGCCGATCCCGCGAGCGGCATGAGCGCGCGATTGAGCGTCTCGGACGCGCGCGGCAGGAGTTCCTGCAGCGGGAAGAAGATGAAGTTGCAGGCCCGGCTCGCCACCTTGCTCAGGCCGGCCGTCGCGAGCTCGCGATCGAACTTCCAGGGCACGCAGGGGTTGTGCGCCACGTACGTCGGCGCGCTGCGGCGGCGGAGCTGCCGGTCGAGGGAGCGCAGCACCTCGTAGCCCGAGCGCGCCACGTGGTAGCTGCTGGCGCGGTTCGGCAGCGTGATGACCACCACGCCGCCCGGCACGAGCACGCGTGAAATCTCGGCGAGCGCGCGGCTGTAGCGCGGCAGGTATTCGAGCACGCCCATGCACAGGACGGCATTGAACGTGGCGCTCGGGTAGCGCAGGCGCTCCACGTCACCGACTTCGAAGCGGCAGCGCTTCTCGAGCGGATGCCCGGCCATGCGCTGCCGTGCGCGGCGCACCATCTCGCCGGACACGTCGATGCCGCGCACCTCGAGTCCCATGGCGAGCAGGTCCGGCGTCATGACGGCGGGACCGCAGCCGATTTCCAGCAGGCGGCCGTGGACGCCGGCCAGCATGTCGATGGCAATGCGCTTCTGCGAGCGGAAGGAAAACTGCCGCTCCCGATCGCGAACATAGTCCAGCGCGAGCGAGTCGAACAAAGCCTGGACATTCGCCTTGGCCGGGGAAGAGGTGGTGGTCTCCATGCCGCACTGCCAAGCAGGTAGCGCGCCGGACGGCCTGGTCCGGCCGGACTAGCCGAGGTTTACGCCGCGGTGCAGCGATAGACGGCGAGGCTGCCGAGGAGATTCGGCAGGAAAGTGACCGGCCGCCCTTCGTGCAGCACGAGGCGCTCGCGGATCTTGACGCCGAGGCGCCGGCACAGATCCTCGAAGTCGTTGATCGTGCAGTGGTGCACGTTCGGCGTCTCGTACCACTGGTAGGGAAGCGTCTCGGACACCGGCATGCGGCCGAACACCACCTGCGCGCGCGCGCTCCAGTGCCCGAAGTTCGGGAAGCTGACGATCACCTCCGACCCGACGCGCAGCATCTCCTTCATCAGGAACTCGGTGCGGTGGATGGTCTGCAGCGTCTCGGACAGGATCACGCAGTCGAAGGAGCGGTCGGCGAACAGGGAAAGCCCGCTCTCCAGGTCCACCTGCAGCACGTTCACGTCGTTTGCCACGCACTCGAGCATGGCGTCATCGTCGATCTCCACGCCATAGCCCGGCGCCTCGCGCTGCTGCCAGAGCTGCCGCAGCAGCGACCCGTCGCCACAGCCGAGGTCCAGCACCCGCGCGCCCGGCGTGACCCATTGGATGATGGCGTTCTGGTCGGGCCTCATAGCTCGATGTTCGCGAAGTAGGCGGCGAGCGCCTTGTGGTAGCGCGGGTCTTCGAGCAGGAACGCGTCGTGGCCGCCGGGCGCGTCGATCTCGAGATAGGAGACGATGCGCCGGTTGTCGAGCAGCGCCTTCACCATCTCGCGCGAGCGCGCCGGCGAGAAGCGCCAGTCGGACTTGAACGAGACGACCAGGAACGCCGCCTTGGCGCGGGCGAGCGCCGCCGACAGGTTGCCGCCGAAATCCGCCGCCGGGTCGAAGTAGTCGAGCGCCTTCGTGATCCGAAGGTACGTGTTGGCGTCGAAATAGGTGGAGAACTTGTCCCCCTGGTAGCGCAGGTAGGACTCGACCTCGAAGTCGATGTCGAAGTCGAAGCCGGGCTGCCCGCGGCGCAGCACCCGGCCGAACTTCTCCGCCATCGCCTCGCCGGAGATGTAAGTGATGTGCCCGATCATGCGCGCGATGCGCAGCCCCCTCGTCGGCACCACGCCCTTCTCGTAGTAGTGGCCGCCGTGGAAGTCCGGGTCGGTCATGATCGCCTGGCGCGCCACCTCGTTGAACGCGATGTTCTGCGGCGTGAGCTTGGGCGCCGCGGCGATCACTATGGAATGGCGCACCCGGTCCGGATAGGAGAGCGTCCACTGCAGCGCCTGCATGGCGCCGAGCGAGCCGCCGATCACCGCCGCGAAGCGCTCGATGCCCAGCCGGTCGGCGAGGCGCGCTTGCGCTTCCACCCAATCCTCGACCGTGACCAGCGGGAAATCGGCGCCCCACGGCTTGCCGGTCGCCGGGTTGATCGACGCGGGGCCGGTCGAGCCAAAGCAGCTGCCGATGTAGTTCGAGCCGACGACGAAGAAGCGATTGGTGTCGAGCGCCTTCCCCGGCCCGACCAGGTTGTCCCACCAGCCGACGTTCTTCGGGTCTTCCGCGTAGTGACCGGCGACGTGGTGCGACGCGTTCAGCGCATGGCAGACGAGGACGGCATTGCTCTTCTGGGCGTTGAGCTGCCCGTAGGTCTCGTACGCGATCTCGTAGGAGGGCAGCGTCGCGCCGCCCTTCAGCTTGAGCGGCTGGTCGAAAGCGATCTTCTGCGCCTTTACGGCGCCAACCGAGGAGGGATCGTGCGGTGCGTTCACTCGTCTCTTTAGCGGTATTTGTTAGGCGCCCGCAAGCTGACTCAAATCGGCGCGCGGCGAAATTATAACTAGGACACGTCCCCGTCCGGCGGAACGCGCGCCGCGCCGCTGGCGATCAGCCGCTCGATCCGGTCGGCCGCGTAGCCAGCCTCCTTCAGGACCTCGCGCGTGTGCTGCCCGAGCTGCGGCGCGTGCCGGCGATATTCGGGCGCCGACTCCGACCATTCGGAAGGCACGGCCATCGAGCGGATCTTGCCCTCGGTGGGGTGCTCGACGGTGCGGAAGAAGCCGGTGGCGTTGAGGTGCGGGTCGGCGACGATGTCCGCCAGCGTGTTCATGCGCTGCACCGGGATGTCGGCGGCCTCGAGCGCCTCCAGCCATTGGGCGGTCGTGCGCTTCTTCATCTCCTCCGCCACGAAGGCATACGCGCCGCCGTAGTTCTGGCTGCGCGCCTCCTGCGTGGCGTACTCCGGGGCGGACATCATGTCGGCGCGGCCGATCACCTGGAAGAACGCCTTCCACTGCTTGTCGTTGTAGATCAGGGCGCAGACATAGCCGTCCTTCGTCTGGTACGGGCGGCGGTCCGGCGCCAGCATGCGCGCGTAGCCCGGCTCGCCGACCTGCGGCTCGTAGGTATAGCCGCCGAGGTGCTCGCCGAGCACGATCTGCAGGAGGTGCTCGAACATCGGCACGTCGACGCGCTGGCCCTTGCCGCTCTTCTCGCGGTAGTAGAGGGCGGCGCTCACGGCGCTCGCCACCTGCTGGCCGACCGAGCGATCGGCGACGATGATGGGCGCATAGCGGGGCGTTTCCGCGCCCTGGATCTTCAGCAGCGCCGGAATGCCGGCCGCGCCCTGGATGAGGTCGTCGTACGCCGCCTTCGCCGCATAGGGGCCGCGCTGGCTGTAGCCGAAGCAGCCGACGTAGATGATCTTCGGGTTCACCTTGCGCACGTCGTCGTAGCCGAGCTTGAGGCGGGCCATGGCCTGCGGGCGGATGTTGTAGACCAGTACGTCCGCCTTCTTCGCGAGCGCGAGGCAGGCCTCGCGCGCCGCCTCCTGCTTGAGGTCGAGGACGATGGAGCGCTTGTTGCGGTTCGCGTTCAGGAAAATATGCCCCATGCCGGCGTTGCGGAACGGCCAGGCATAGCGCATCACGTCGCCGCCCGGCGGCTCGACCTTGATCACGTCGGCGCCGAAGTCGGCGAGGATCTGCGTTGCGTACGGCCCCATCACCACGGTGGTGAGGTCGAGGATGCGAACTCCTGCCAGGGGGCCGCTCATTTATTCGGGCTGGATGTTGGCGAGCTTGACGAGCCGCGCCCAGTTGGCCACCTCGGCCTGGATGAACCGGCCGAGCTCGGCGGGGTCCATCGGCGCGACGTCCATGCCGATGGTGGCGAACCTCTCCTTGATGTCGGGCTTGACGAGCGCTTTCATGTTCGCCTCGTGCAGCCGCTGGACGACCGGCTGCGGCAACTTGGCCGGACCGACCAGCGCGAACCAGGCGATGACTTCGTAGCCCGGCAGCTCCTCGGCGATCGCGGGCTGCTCGGGCGCGAGCGAGGTGCGCTTGCCGGACGTCACCCCCAGCCCGCGGAGCTTGCCGCCTTTTTGCTGCGCGAGCGCGTTCGCGAGATCCACGAATGTGAGCTGGAGCGAGCCGCCCATCGTGTCGGTGACGGTCTGCGGGATGCCCTTGTACGGTACTTCGACGATGTCCAGCTTGCCGAGCGCCTTCAGCATCGCCACGGAAACCTGCGAGCCCGCCGAGCCGTAGCCGGCGGAGAGCTTGCCGGGCTGCGAGCGCGCATGGCTCAGGAATTCCTTCAGCGTCCTGGCGGGAAAATCGGGCCGCACCATCAGCATGAAGCTCGTCGTGCCGTAGCGCGTGATGGGCGTGAAGTCCTTGACCGGGTCGTAGTTCAGCTTCTTGAAGAGGCTCACGTTCGCGGCCTGCGGCGTGTTGGTCGTCACCATCAGCGTGTAGCCGTCCGGCGCCGCTTTCGCCACTTCCGCCGCGGCGATGCCGCCCTGCGCGCCCGCCTTGTTTTCCACGACGAACGGCTGGCCGAGCGCTTCCTGTAGCTGCGCGCCGGCGAGGCGCGCAACCTGGTCGGTGGCGCTGCCCGCCGGGAACGGCACGACGAGCTTCACCGGCTTGGCGGGATAAGCCTGGCCATAGGCATTGGCGGCGAGCGCGGCAGCGAGCAGCAAGATCTTCATCGGACTCCCTTATGAGTTCAGCCGGCCGAGCAGCTCGCGCGTCTTCGCCGGATCGGTGTTGCGCAGCACGCGTTGCGCGGCGGCCTGCACTTCCGAGAGATTGGTGTGCAGGATGCGCTCCTTGATCGGCAGGAGCTGGGATGGGTGCATGGACAGGTTGCGCAGCCCGAGGCCGAGCAGGAGCCGCGTGAACTGCAGGTCGCCCGCCATCTCGCCGCACACCGCGATCGGCATGCCGCCGCGCGTGGCGGTCTGGATGGTGTTGGCGACGAGGGTCAGCACCGCCGGGTGCAGCGGGTCGTACAGGTGCGCGACCGCGTCGTCGGTGCGATCGATGGCGAGCGTGTACTGGATGAGGTCGTTGGTGCCGATCGACAGGAACTGAAGGCGCCGCATGAAGATCGGCAGCGCGAGCGCCGCGGCGGGGATCTCGATCATGCCGCCGACCTGGATCGAGCGGTCGTAGGGCTGCCCGCGCTCCTCGAGCTGCTGCTTCGCCTGCTGGATCAGCACGAGCGTCTGGTCGATCTCGTGCGCGTGCGCCACCATCGGCAGCAGGATCCGCACCGTGCCGTGGTGCGATGCGCGCAGGATGGCGCGCAGCTGCGTGAGGAACATCTGCGGCTCGGCGAGGCAGAAGCGGATCGCGCGCAAGCCCATCGCCGGGTTCGGCATGGTGTGCGCCTCGCCGTCGCCGTTCATCGCCTTGTCGGCGCCCACGTCGAGCGTCCGTAGGACGACCGGGCGCCCCTTCATCGACTCGGCGACCTGGCGATAGGCGTCGAACTGCTCCTCTTCGGAGGGCAGGTCCTTGCGGTTCAGGAACATGAACTCGGTGCGAAAGAGCCCCACGCCCTCCGCGCCCGAGTCGAGCACCTCGCTCGTGTCCTGCGGCAGCTCGATGTTGGCGAAGAGCTCGATCGGCGTGCCGTCCTGGGTCGCGGTGCGGGTCTTCTTCAGCCGCTTGAGTCGCTGCCGCTCGGCCTTGAGCTCGGCCTGGCGCTCGCGGTACTCGCTGAGCACCACCGGGTCGGGATTGACGACGAGCAGGCCCCGCTCGCCGTCGACGATCAGCATCTCGCCTTCGCTGATGGTCTGGAACGCGTGGTGCAGGCCGACGATCGCCGGGATGGCGAGCGAGCGCGCGACGATGGCGGTGTGGGAGGTCACGCCGCCGACATCGGTGACGAAGCCGCCGAAGCGATGGCGCTTGAAGAGGATCATGTCGGCGGGCGAGAGGTCGTGCGCCACCACGATCAGCTTCTGCTCCTCCGACACGGCCGGCTCCTGGATCTTCTGCCCGCCCATCAGCGCCTTCAGCACGCGCTCCACCGCGTGCTCGACGTCCGCCTTGCGCTCGCGCAGGTACGGGTCGTCGATCTCGTCGAAGCGCGCCGTGAGGCGCTCCATCTGCTGCACCAGCGCCCACTCCGCATTCGAGCGGCGCGAGCGGATCAGCTCGCGCGGCGTCACGGCGAGCGCCGAGTCGTTGAGGATCATGCGGTGGAGATCGAGGAACGCCTCGAACTCCTTCGGCGCGTCGGAGGCGATGTGCTCCTTCAGCCCGACGAGCTCCTCCTGGGCGGCCGCCATGGCACGGTCGAAGCGCTCGACCTCCGCCTCGACCGCGCCCGGCTCGACCTCGTAGTGCGCCACCTCGAGCCGCGCGGTCGACACGAGGTGCGCGTAGCCCACCGTGATGCCGCCCGACACGGCATAGCCGTGCAGGACGAAGTTCACTCGTTCTCTCCGAAGCGATTGGCGATGAGCGCCGTCAGCGCCTTCAGCGCGGCGTCGGCGTCGGCGCCTTCCGCCTCCAGCATTACCTTCGAGCCCTTGCCCGCGGCGAGCATCATCACGCCCATGATGCTCTTGGCGTTCACGCGCCGGCCGCTGCGCGAGATCCAGATCTCGCACTGGAAGCCGGAGGCGAGGTGCGTCAGCTTCGCCGCGGCGCGCGCGTGAAGGCCGAGCTTGTTGACGATGTCGGCCTCGACGTTAGGCATCCAGGCACCGATCCGAGTTCATGTGCACCACGCCGTCGGCTCCGCCCGAGACCGCGCGCTTCACCGCGGCCGTGATGGAGCCGTTGCGGCTGGTGAGCACGCGAAGCAGCATGGGCAGGGAAACGCCCGAAACGCCTTCTATATGGTCGTCTTCCAGCAGCCGCGACACCACGTTGCCGGGGGTCGCGCCGAAGATGTCGGTCAGGATGAGCACGCCGTCGCCGGCATCGATCTGCTCGAGGAGCTCGCGCGCGCGCAGGATGAGGTCGTCCGGATCGTCCTGCCGCCACACCGAGAGCGTCATCACCTGCGCCGGCGGCGCGCCGAGGATCTGGCTGGCGCTCGCCAGCAGCGCGGTGCCGATCTCGCCGTGGGTGACGAGCAGGACACCGATCATGCGAGCTTCGTTTCGAGCGCCGAGACGAACATCCCGCTGACGTCGAACCCGGTCTGATCCTGGATCTCGCGGAAGCAGGTCGGGCTGGTGACGTTCACCTCGGTGAGCCAGTCGCCGATGACGTCGAGGCCCACTAACAGAAGCCCGCGCTTGGCAAGCGTGGGGCCCAGCGCCTCGGCGATTTCGCGCTGCCGCTTGGACAGTGGCTTTGCGACGGCCTTTGCGCCGGCCGCCAGGTTGCCGCGCGATTCGCCGGCCTTCGGGATGCGCGCAAGGCAGTTCGGCACCGGTTTTCCGTCGATGATCAGCACGCGATGGTCGCCGTCGCGGATCTCGGGGATGTAGCGCTGCGCCATCACCATTCGCTCGCCGCGCTGCGCCATGATCTCCACGATCACGTTGCGGTTCGGATCGTCGACTCGCACGCGGAAGATGTTCTCGCCGCCCATCACGTCGAGGCGCTTGACCACCACGTCGCGGTGCTCCTCGATGAAGGCCTGGATCGCGTCGGCCTCCCGCGTCACCAGCGTCGGGATGACGAACTGCGGGAACTCGAGGATGCCGAGCTTCTCGTTATGGTCGCGGATCGCGTCGGGCGCGTTGAAGACCTTGGCGCCTTCGCGCGCCGCCGCCGAGAGGAGCCACGTCGTCGCCACGTATTCGAGGTCGAACGGCGGGTCCTTGCGCATCAGCACCGCGCCGAAGTCCTTCAGCGGCCGCGTCTCGGCCTCGTGCGCGCGGTACCAGTCCTCGTCGTTGTCGGTGAGCGAGATCCGCCTTGCGCGCGCCGAGACGCGGCTCTTCGTCCAGTGCAGCGTGGTCTGCTCGGTGGCCCAAATGGAATGGCCGCGGGCCTGCGCCGCCCGCATCATCGCGACGCTCGAGTCCTTGTACGCCTTGAGGGACTCGAGCGGGTCGACGATGAAAAGGAGGGCTACACCCAACTATTTGCTTTGCGACACCATGAATTCGACCGCCGCGCGGATGTCGGCGTCCGAGAGGGAAGCGTTGCCGCCCTTCGGCGGCATGGCGCCTTTGCCTTTCTCCGCGGCCTGCACGAGCGTGTCCATGCCCTGCTTGATGCGTGGCGCCCAGGCGGCCTTGTCGCCGAGCTTCGGCGCGCCGGCGACGCCCGCGGTATGGCACGCGGTGCACGTCGTGTCGAAGATCTTCTTGCCGTCGGCGGCCGCCGGCTTCGCATTGCCGGATTGCGCGGCCGGAGCAGCCGCCACCGCCTGCGGTGTTTGCGCAGGCTCCTTGAACTTCGCGCCCGACTGGTTCGCCATGAAGACCACCGCGCGCGCGACTTCATCGTCGCTCAGCGAGCCGTTGCCGCCCTTCGGCGGCATCGCGCCCTTGCCCTTGAGCGCGGTCTGCACGAGCGTCTGCAGGCCCTGCTTGATGCGCGGAGCCCATTGCGCCTTGTCGCCGATCTTCGGCGCGCCGGCGACGCCGGCCTGGTGGCAGGCCGCGCAGGTGGTTTTCACCACTTCCTCGCCGCTGCGGCCGCTGGCCGCGGCGCCGCCGCCGGTGCCGAACTCGACGTGGCCGACCGGCTGGATGCGCTGCGCGACCGCTTCCGGCGCGAGCGTGGCGGGATCGGGCGCCTTGCTGCTCGTCACGAGCTGGACGATGAGGATGATGCCGATGATCGGCACGAGGAACGCGAGCAGCACCACGGTGATGAGCTGCTTCGGCGTCTGGATGAAAGAGGAATGCGAGTCGTGCGGGCTCACGGAGCGTCTTCTTCGGATGTAAAGGGGGTGATTCTAGCGTCAAGCCTTATAATCCTGCGCGTCCCCCGAGGCGCCCGTAGCTCAGCGGATCAGAGTATTGGCCTCCGAAGCCAAGGGTCGTGGGTTCGAATCCCGCCGGGCGCGCCAGTTTTGTTCCACCTCTAGGAGGAGGGTAGTAGCCAGACATATGAAAACGATGAAGACGCTTGCATTCGCCTCCCTGCTCGCGGCGTCGAGCGCGATGGCCCAGCAGTACCCGACGCACTCTGTCACCCTGATGGTGCCGTTCGCGCCCGGCCCGACGGACACCGTGGCGCGCGTCATCGCGCAGTCGATGCAGAAATCGCTCGGACAGAGCATCGTGGTGGAGAACCGCCCGAGCGCAGGCGGCATCCTCGCGCCGGAGCTCGTGAAGAACGCGAAGCCCGACGGCTACACGATCCTCATCCACCACATCGGCATGGCGACCACGCCGGCGCTCTACCGGCAGCTGCGCTTCAACCCGCTCACCGATTTCGAGTACATCGGCCTCATCAACACCGTGCCGATGACACTCATCGGCAAGCAGAACCTGCCGCCGAAGGATTTCAAGGAACTGCTCGACTACATCAAGAAGAACAAGGACAAGGTCTCGCTCGCGAACGCCGGCATCGGCGCCGCCTCGCACCTCTGCGGGATGCTGTTCATGAGCGCGATCCAGACCGACCTCCTTACCGTGCCGTACAAGGGCACCGGCCCGGCGATGAACGATCTCATCGGCGGGCAGGTGGATTTGCTGTGCGACCAGACGACGAATACCACCGGCCACATCAAGGGCGGCAAGGTGAAGGCCTATGCGGTGACCACGAAGCAGCGCGTGGCGTCGCTGCCGGACCTGCCGACGCTCGACGAGCAAGGACTGAAAGGCTTCGAGGTGAGCATCTGGCACGGCCTCTACGCGCCGAAAGGCACGCCGAAGGCGGCGATGGACAAGCTCGTCGCCGCCCTGCAATCCGGCGTGAAGGACGAGGAAGTGAAGAAGCGCTTTGCCGATCTTGGCGCGACGACTTATCCGCCGGAGCAAGCGACGCCGGCCGCGCTCCAGCAGATGGTGAAGTCCGAAATCGAGAAATGGACGCCGCTCATCAAGAAGGCCGGCGTCTACGCCGACTAAAAGAACCAAGGAAACAAAAAAGCCGCCCATGGGCGGCTTTTTTTTCGGCTGAAGGATTTATCCGACTCCGTGCTGCTTGAACCAGGCGAGCATGCGCTTCCATCCGTCCTGGGCCGCTTCCTTGCGATAGCTCGGCCGATAGTCGGCGTTGAAGCCATGCGGCGTGTCGGCATAGACGTGGATGGCGCACGCCTTCGCGTTCTTGTCGCTCGACGCTTTCAACGCAGCCGATAGCTTGTCCACCTGGTCCTGCGGGATGCCCTGGTCGGCGCCGCCGTAGAGGCCGAGCACCGGGCCGTGCAGCTGGTCGACGATGTCGAGCGGCGTGGTGGTGATCGCCGGCTGCGCGGGCGCGAGGCCGCCGTACCACGCCACGCCGGCGTGGATCTTCGGCGAGTGCGCGTCGTACATCCACACCGTGCGTCCGCCGCGGCAGAACCCGGTGATGCCCATCTTCCCGGTGTTGGCCCGCTGGTGCTTTCCGGCCCACGCCACCACGGCATCCAGGTCCTTGAACGCCTGCTCGTCGGTGAGCTGGTTGGCGCCGTCGATCACCTGCTTGAGGTCCGCCATCTTCCATAGCTCGCCGATGCGGAAGTAGGGCTCGTTCGCTACCGCAAAGTAGCCCTCCCTGGCGACGCGGCGGACGACATCCTTGATGTGCTCATGCAGCCCGAACACCTCGGCCACGACGAGGACCACCGCCCGCTTGCCGCCGGTCTTCGGCACGGCGTAGTAAGCGGGGATGTCGCCGATCTTGATGTCGCCGCCGTCGAGGCCGTCCATCGGCGTCTTGATCGCCTGCGCGAGCACCGGCTCGGCGGCGACGGCGAAGCCCGCCGCAATGCAGCCGGCGATGAAGCCGCGCCGGTCGAGCTGCACGTCCGGCAGCAGGCTGTTCAGGTGATCATTGCCGAGATCCCGTTTCATTCGTGTCGTTCCTCCGTGGCGGGGGGTTATGCGAGCATTTCAGCTTGCGTGCCGCGTGGCGGATTATTCCGCGACGGCGCGGACAAAAACCTGACAGGAGGACGTCCCTGCGCTCGCCGATGCGCCGGGCGGCTGGAAGAGCTACGCCGACAAGGGGGGTAAGTGCCTGATCTGGACGCCCGCCGACTGGAAGCAGACCGAGCTGGGTCCGGGTTTCATCGCCAGCCCCGACAAGCATGCGCAGGCCTTCGTCGATGGCGGCGACCTGCCGTACCCGACGTTCAAGCAGGTGATTCTGCCCATGGACCAGTTCAAGGGCGCGAGGCGCTGAAGGGCAACAACCCCGCGCGGCGCACGCGGTACGTCATCATGGCGCGAGGCAAGGCCGGCACCTGCCGCACCGAGATCACCTTCGACGGAAGCACGGAAGCCACGGCGAAGAAGATCGGCGACTCGCTGAAGGTCAAATAGGAGGGCGACGCTTCCACACCTCGGTCTCGCGCTCGAAGGCGTGCGCGAGCTGCAGCACGCCGAAGTCGTCGCGATAACGCCCGACGATCTGCAGGCCGACCGGCAGGCCGTCGGGCGTGAAGCCGGCCGGGACCGAGATCGCCGGGTGGCTGGTGATGGTGATGTAGTAGCAGCTCTTCATCCAGTCGAGGTAGTTGCCCAGCTTCGTGCCGGCAATCTCGTTCGGCCACTCGATGTCGACGGAGTAGGGCGCAAGCTGGTTCACCGGGCAGACGAGAAAGTCGTGCTTCTCGAGGAACGCCCGCATGCGCTGATAGAGCTGGGTGCGAAGCGCCGTCGCGCGCGCCACCTTTTCCGGCGTGAGACGCAGGCCTTCCTCGACGTTCCACTGCACGGTGTCCTTCAGCTCGTTGCGCCGCGTGCGATACAACTCGCCGTAGGACTGCAGGAAGCCGAGCGCGCGCTGGGTCTCGAACGCCTCGGTGGCGCCGGAGAAATCGGGCTCGGCCTCCTCGATCACGCAGCCGAGCGAAGCGAACACCTCGCGCTGCGCCTCGAGCACTCGCGTGACGCTCGCTTCCATCGGCAGGCCGCCCAGGTCCCGGCTCCAGGCGATGCGGGCCTTCCGGAAGCTGCGCTTCAACGGCTTGCCGAAAATGGAGCCCGGCTCCGCGATCGAGACCGGCGAGCGCGGGTCCGGCCCTGACAGGGCGGAGAGCAGGAACGCCGTGTCCTCCACCGTTCGTGCCATCGGCCCGAGCACGCTGAGCGTGTTCCAGGCGTTCGCCGCCGGCCACGTCGGTACGCGCCCCGGTGTCGGCCGGAAGCCGACCACGTTGCAGTAGTTGGCGGGATTCCTCAGGCTGGCGGCGAGGTCGCCGCCGTCCGCAAAGGGCAGCATGCCGCAGGCCACCGCGACGGCGCCGCCGCCCGAGGAGCCGCCGCAGGTCTTTGACGGGTCGTAAGGGTTCTTCGTCGCGCCGAACACCGTATTGAACGTCTGGCTGCCTGCGGCGAACTCCGGCAGGTTGGTCTTGCCGAGCGTGATTGCGCCGGCCGCGGAAAGCCGCTCGACGATCAGGTGGTCTTCGGCGGGAACGTGGTCCTGGTAGATCGGCGAGCCGAAGGTCGTGCGGATCCCCTTCGTCTGCACGTTGTCCTTGTAGGCGATCGGCAGGCCGCCGAACAGCGTCTTCGCTTTCCTGCGGTCCATCGCCTTCGCCGCGGCGAGCGCCTGGTCCGGCAGGAAGGTGACGATGGCGTTCAGTCGCGGGTTCACCCGCTCGATCTGCGCGACGAAGGCTCGCACGACTTCGACGGCCGATACCTTGCGTGCGCGCAGCATGCGAGCGAGCGTCACAGCGGGCGTGAAGCAGAGGTCCATCACATCACATCAACACGATGTCGAATTGTTCCTGGGTGTAGCTCGACTCTACCTGCATCGAGATGCGCTTGCCGATGAAGTTCGACAGCATTTCGATGGAGGGCGCCTCCTCCTCGAGGAAGCGGTCGATCACGTTTTGCGAGGCGAGGACGCGGAATTCGCGCGCTTCGCCGAAGGCGCGCGCCTCGCGCAGGATCTCGCGCAGGATCTCGTAGCACACCGTGTCGGCGGTCTTCACTTCGCCGCGGCCCTGGCAGGTGGGGCAGGGCTCGCACAGCACGTGGGCGAGCGATTCGCGCGTGCGCTTGCGCGTCATCTCGACCAGGCCCAGCGCCGTGAAGCCGTTCACCGTGATGCGCGTGCGGTCGCGCGCGAGCGCCCGCTTGAACTCCTCCAGCACCGCGGCCCGGTGCTGCTCGCTCTGCATGTCGATGAAATCGAGCACGATGATGCCGCCCAGGTTGCGCAGCCTGAGCTGGCGCGCGATGGCCTGGGCCGCTTCCAGGTTCGTCTTGAAGATGGTGTCGTCGAAGTTGCGGCTGCCGACGAAGGCGCCGGTGTTGACGTCGATCGTGGTCATCGCCTCGGTCTGGTCGATGATCAGGTAGCCGCCGGATTTGAGCTCGACGCGCCGCGACAGCGCCTTCTCGATCTCGTCCTCGACGTTGTACAGGTCGAAGAGCGGGCGCTCGCCGGTGTAGTGCTCCAGGCGGCCGGCGATCCTCGGCATGTAGCCCTGCGCGAACGAGGCGAGCTTCTGGTGGTTCTCCCGCGAGTCGACCAGCACGCGGCTGGTTTCGGCCGAGACGATGTCGCGCAGCACGCGCTGCGCGAGTGACAGGTCCTCGTACAGCAGGCTCGGCGGCGCCGCTCCCAGCGAGCGCTCGCGGATCGCGGCCCAGAGCTGGCGCAGATAGGCGAGGTCCGCGGCCAGGTCCGCCTCGGCGGCGTCCTCGGCGAGCGTGCGGACGATGAAGCCGCCCTTCTCGTCCGGCGGAACGAGCTCCTTCAGCCGGTCGCGCAGCTGCGCGCGCCCGTTCTCGTCCTCGATCTTCTGCGAGATGCCGATGTGCGGGTCGTGCGGCAGGTAGACGAGGAGCCGTCCGGCGATCGAGACCTGCGTGGAGAGCCGCGCGCCCTTGGAGCCGATCGGATCCTTCACCACCTGCACGAGGATCGGCTGGCCCTCGGCAAGGATCTTCTCGATCGGTTTGCCCGGCGCAGCGGCGCCTTCCTTCCTGTTTTCCCAGATGTCGGCGACATGCAGGAAGGCGGCGCGCTCGAGGCCCACGTCGACGAACGCCGACTGCATGCCGGGCAGCACGCGCGCCACGCGACCCATGTAGATGTTGCCAACGAGGCCGCGCCCGCTCGAGCGCTCGATGAGGAGCTCCTGCACCACGCCCGCGCTCATCACCGCGACCCGCGTTTCGCGCGGCGTGACGTTGATGAGGATTTCCTCGGCCATGGCCGCTTCTCGGCCCGTTTACCGCCGGGCGGCCTGCAGCTTGTCGAGCAGCTCGCCCGTGTCGTAAAGCGGCAGCCCCATCACGCCGGAATAGCTGCCGCGCAGCTCGGCGACGAAGCGCCCGGCTCGGCCCTGGATGGCGTAGGCGCCCGCCTTGTCGTCGCACTCGCCGCTCGCCGTGTACTGCGCGATCTCGTCGGCTTTCAGCGCCTTGAAGCGCACCTCGGACCGCGACAGCGCGGTCTCGATCCAGTCGTCGTACTTGAGGGCGACGGCGGTGAGCACTTCATGCTGGCGCCCAGACAGGCGCTCGAGCATGGTTGCCGCTTCGCTGCGGTCGGCGGGCTTGCCGAGAATGGCGCCGTCCACGGCGACCGTCGTGTCCGCGGCGAGGATCGGCGCGTGCGGCAGGTTCCGCTGCAACATGCGACGCCAGCCGGCCTCGGCCTTCGCGCGCGCGAGGCGCAGCACGTACGCGTCGGGCGCCTCGTTGGCCAGCACTTTCTCGTCGACGTCCGGATCCTCGCCGGCGCGGGCGCGAAAAAGCAGCAGATGGAAGCGCACGCCGATCTGCGCCAGCAGCTCGCGGCGGCGGGGACTGCGCGACGCGAGATACACGCCTCTGTCGACGGGACCGATCATGGTGGCTGATTCTACTTACGGTGATAGGGGTGGCCGGTGAGCAGAGTCGCACCCCGGTACATCTGCTCGAGCAGCACGACCTGCGCGATGGCGTGCGGCAGCGTCATGGCCGAGAGCCTCAGCACGATGTCCGCCCGGGCCTTGGTGCCGGCCGAAAGGCCGTCGGCGCCGCCGATGAGGAAGGCGCTCGGCGCCTGGAGGAGCCTGGCGAACTGCTCGGTGCTGTATTCGCGGCCGCGCTCGTCGAGCACGACGAGCTTCGCGCCCTTCGGCACGGCGAGGCGGTCTTCCGTCTTGAGGTCGCTGCGCTGCACCTCGTACCCCTTCGGCATGCGCTTCGCGTACTCGGCGCACGCCGCCTCCGCCCACGCGGGCAGCCTAGCGCTTACGGCGAGGACGTGAAGCCTTGGCACGAGCCGGGCTTTTCCTCTTCGCAGGCGGCGGTTTTTTCATCTGGACCGGCTTGCCGCCCCACACTTCCTCGAGGTTGTAGAACTCGCGCACCGTCGGGTGCATGACGTGCACGACGAGGTCGCCGAGGTCGACCAGCACCCATTCGCCGGACTGCTCGCCTTCCACGCCATAGACCTTGGCGCCGTTCTCCTTGATCTTCTCCTGCACGTTGTCGGCGAGCGCCTTCACCTGGCGGTTCGAGTCGCCGCTCGCGATCACCACGCGCTCGAACATCGAGGGCATGCGCGCGGTGTTGAAGACCTGGATGTCCTTGCCCTTGATGTCCTCGAGCGCCTCGACCACGACGCGCTGCTTCTTGCGGATATCCATCATCTATCGGTAGAGGCCCTTGCGGACGATGTAGTTGGCCACGGCGGCGGGGACCTGCGTCTTCAGGTCGACCTCGGCCGTGCGGATGTCGCTCGCGGCGTGCGGCATCGGCGGCATCGGCACGACGAGCGCGCTGCCGTGCGTCCGGAATCCCGGCCGCGGGAACACCACTAGCTCCGCCAGCCGCTCGATTTCTTCCGGCGAGCGCCACTCGCCGAATTTCTCGTACTGGTCGGCTCCGATCAGGAGATACAGCTCGGCCTGCGGCATCTCGCCATGGAGCGCGCGCAGCGTATCGACGGTGTAGCCGCTCGCCCCGGGCCGGAGCTCGCGCTCGTCGATCTCGTAGCGCGGCTCGCCGGCGAGCGCGAGCTTCAGCATGGCGAGCCGGTCACCCGCGCTGGCGATGGCGCCTTGCCGGTAGTTCGGCCGGCCGGTGGGAATCCACAGGACGCGATCGAGCTTGAGCCGGTCGAGCGCGGCGCGCGCCATGGCGAGGTGCGCGTTGTGGACCGGATCGAAAGTGCCGCCGAGGACGCCAATCTTCAGCTGCGAACCTCGCCGTGGCCCAGCACGACGAACTTCTGCGTCGTCAGGCCCTCGAGGCCCACCGGCCCGCGCGCGTGCAGCTTGTCGGTCGAGATGCCGATCTCGGCGCCGAGGCCGTACTCGTAGCCGTCGGCGAAGCGCGTCGAGGCGTTCCACATCACCGAGCTCGAGTCCACCTCGCGCAGGAAGCGCTCGGCGCGCGCCTTGTCGTTCGCCACGATGGCGTCCGTGTGCTGCGAACCGTACTTGCCGATGTGCTCGATCGCCTCGTCGAGTCCCTTCACCACGCGGATCGACACGATCGGCGCGAGCCACTCGGTGTAGAAGTCCTTCTCCGTCGCCGCCTTCGCGTCCGGCGCGAACTTGCGCGCGGCCGGGTCGGCGCGCATCTCGACGCCTTTCTCCACGAAGATCCGCGCGATGCGGGGCAGGATGCGAGGCGCGATGCCCTCGGCCACGAGCAGCGTTTCCATCGTGTTGCAAGTGCCGTAGCGCTGCGTCTTCGCGTTGTCGGCGATCTTCACCGCCATGTCGGCGTCCGCGGAGTCGTCGATGTAGACGTGGCACACGCCGTCGAGGTGCTTGATCATCGGGATGCGCGACTCGCGCGACAGGCGCTCGATCAGCTCCTTGCCGCCGCGGGGCACGATGATGTCGACGTAATCCCGCAGCTTGATGAGCTCGCCGACGGCCGCGCGGTCCGCGATGCCGATGAGCTGCACCGCCGCCTCGGGGAGGCCGGCGTTCTTGAGCCCGGCCCGCACGCAGGCCGCGATCGCGCGGTTCGACTCGATCGCTTCGGAGCCGCCGCGCAGGATGCAGGCGTTGCCCGATTTCACGCAGAGCGCCGCGGCGTCGGCGGTGACGTTGGGCCGCGATTCATAGATGATGCCGATCACGCCGAGCGGCACGCGCATGCGCGCGACTTCGATGCCGGTAGGCCGCTTCGTCCGCTCGGAGATGCTGCCCACGGGGTCCGGCAGCGTGGCCACCTGCTCGACACCGGCCGCCATCTGCTCGACGAGCTTCGCCGTGAGCGTCAGGCGGTCGACGAACGCGGCGTCGCAGCCATCCGCCTTCGCCTGCTCGACATCGCTGCGGTTCGCCTTGAGGATGGCGGCGCTGCCGGAACGGATCGCTGCCGCCATCGCGTGCAGGGCCTTGTTCTTGGTCTCGGTCGACGCCCGCGCCAGCTCGCGCCCAGCCGCACGCGCCGCGATGCCCAGAGCGCGCACCGTCTTGGCAACATCGGCGGCAGCTATGTCAACCTTTTGCCCCATCGACCAAGTTTAGCCCAAGGCGAATGAAGCCCAGCCACGGCTCGCCTTCGCCGACCCCCTTGATGGTGCGGTCGAGCGCGGCCGCCTCGGCGACGGCCCGTGCCACTTTCTTGGGGGGAAAGCGCCGCATGCCCGCCTCCACGGCGCGCTTCAGGTTGCGATTGAAGATGCGCTCGGCGCTGCCGTCGTGCAGCGCGAAGAGCGCGCCCGCCAGGACGAAGAGGATGAAGGTCGGCGCCTCGCCCTCGCCGCGCAGGCCCTCGATCACGCGGACGTACCGCGCGATGTCGCCGGACATGAGCGCCTCGGCCGCATCGTAGGGGTCGTAGCGGGCGACGCTCGCCACCGCGTCCTCGACGATATCCATCGTGAGCTCCCCCTCGGGCGCGAGCAGGGCGAGCTTCTGGATTTCCTGGTGCGCGGCAAGGAGATTTCCCTCCACGCGCTCGGCGAGGAATTCGAGCACTTCGCGCGGCGCGCGCTGCTTCTGGCGCGCGAGGCGCTCGGCGATCCACGCCGGCAGCCGCGCGCGGTCGAGCGGCCACACGTCGACGATCGCGCCGAGCCGCGCGAGGCCGTTGAACCACGCCGACCCTTGTCCTGTGCGGTCGAGCCGCGGCAGCGTGACGAGGAGCAGCTGGTCCGGGTTCGGGTTTTCGCAGTAGGCGGCGATGGCGGCGCCGCCCTGCGTGCCCGGCTTTCCGTTCGGCATGCGCAGCTCGACGATCTTTTTCTCGGCGAAGAGCGACATCGCGGCCGCGGCGTGGCTGAACTCGCTCCAGTCGAAGCCGCGCCCGGGCTCGATCACCTGGCGTTCGCTGAAGCCTTTCCTGCGCGCCGCGGCGCGCACCGCGTCGGCCGCCTCCAGGGCGAGGAGCGGCTCGTCGCCGTGGATCACGTACGCCGGCAGCAGCGACTTGGCGAGCTGCGGTGAGAGCTCGGAGCTGCGCAGTTGCATTACTGCACCACCGGCTTCGGTCTCTCGGCCGCCGACAGGCGGCGCAGGATCTGCTGCACGAAGTCGGTCTGCATGTCGCGGAAGAGCAGCTGCTCCTCCGCTTCCTTGGCGAGGATCTCCGTGTCGCTGTACGTCACATCGCGCGTGAGCTGCACCTGGGTGCGCGGCACGTACTCCGCTCCCTTGCCGTCATGTACGCGGAAATTCACCGTGTAGCGCAGGCGGAATTCGCGCACCTGGCCGGCTCCCGTGAGCGAGAGGATGATCTTTTCGCGGCTCTCGCCGAAGAGCTCGAGGATCGCGTCCGCCGTCTTCGGGTCATTCACCACCTTCGCCTGCGTGCCCGCCTCGATGTTGCGCTTGAGGTCGAGCGCGACGCCGCCGGTCGCGTTCGGGATGTAGATCGTGTTGAACGGGACGCTGGCGCTGCCGCGCATGTGAAAGCCGCACCCCGCGATGAAAATTGCGGCGAGCGCGACGAGGAAGCGCATCAGACGACGACGTTGATGAGACGGCCGGGTACGACCACGATGCGTTTGACCAGTTTGTCGCCGATGTGACGCTTCACGAATTCGAGCGACTTCACGAGCGCCTCGATGGCGCGCTGGTCGGCAGTCTTCGGCACCTTGACGGTGCCGCGCTTGACCCCATTCACCTGCACGACCAGCTCGACCTCGTCCTGCTCGAGCGCGGCCGGATCGGGCTGCGGCCACTTCTCCTTCATGATGTCGTCGCCGAACTTCAGCTCACGCCACAGGTGATGGGCGAGGTGCGGCGTAATCGGCGACAGGATCTTCAGCAGGATCTGCAGGCCTTCCTTCGCTTCCGGCGGGAAGCCTTCCAGTCTTTCGAGCGCGTTCAATATCTTCATCGCGCCGGAGGCAACGGTATTGAACTGCTGCTTCTCCATGTCGTAGTTGACCTGCTTCAGCACCGAATGGATCTCGAAGCGCGCCGCCTTGTTCGACGGGCCGGCGCCGCCGGCCTGGAACTTCAGGCAGTACGCCCACACGCGGCGCAGGAAGCGGAACGAGCCCTCGACGCTCTCGTCGCTCCATTCGAGCGTGTTGGTCGGCGGCGAGGCGAACATGGTGTAGAAGCGCGCCGTGTCGGCGCCGTATTTTTCGATCAGCTTCTGCGGGTCGACGCCGTTGTTCTTCGACTTCGACATCGTGCCGATGCCGTCGTAGATCACGGGCGTGCCGTCCGTCGCGCGCTTCGCCGAGGTGATCTTGCCTTTCGCGTCGCGCTCGACGGTGACGTCCGCGGGGTTCACCCATTCGCGGCGGCCGCTCGCGTCGGTGTAGTAGGACTCGGCGAGCACCATGCCTTGCGTGAGAAGCCGCGTGAAGGGCTCCTTGATGCCCCGCATGCGGCCGGTCTCCTCGCTCATCGCGCGCTGGAAGAAGCGGGAATAGAGGAGGTGCAGGATGGCGTGCTCGATGCCGCCGATGTACTGGTCGACGGCCATCCAGTAGTCGGCGCGCTCGTCGACCATGGACTTGTCCTGGTCGGGGCAGCAGAAGCGCGCGAAGTACCACGAGGAGTCGACGAAGGTGTCCATCGTGTCCGTCTCGCGGCGCGCGGCGCGGCCGCAGGACGGGCACTCGGTGTTGACGAACTCGGGCAGCTTGTTCAGCGGGTTGCCGGTACCGTCCGGCACGAGGTGCTCCGGAAGGCGGACCGGCAATTGGTCGTCGGGCACCGGCACGTCGCCGCAGCTCGGGCAATGCACGATCGGCACCGGGCAGCCCCAGTAGCGCTGGCGCGAGATGCCCCAGTCGCGCAGGCGCCACTGCACCTGCTTCTCGCCGAGGTTCTTGGCTTTCAGATCGGCGGCGATGGCGTCCACCGCCTTCTGGTAGTCGAGTCCGTTGTACTTGCCGGAATCGATGAGCGTGCCGTACTCGGCGTATTCCGGCTTCCATGGCGCGGGCACCGTGTCCCCGAGCGGGTGGCGAATCACCGGCTTGATCGGCAGGCCGTACTTGAGCGCGAATTCCATGTCGCGCTCGTCATGCGCCGGCACGGCCATCAGCGCGCCTTCACCGTATCCCCACAGCACGTAGTTCGCCACCCACACCGGCAGCTTGTCGCCGGTGAGCGGATGCGTCACGTGCACGCCGGTGGCCATGCCTTTCTTCTCCACCTGCGCGAGCTCGGCTTCCATCACCGCGCCCTTCTTGCATTCGTCGATGAAGGCGGCGAGCTTCGGATTGGTCTTCGCCGCATGCTGCGCGATCGGATGCTCCGCAGCCACGGCGCAGAACGTTGCCCCCATGAGCGTGTCGGCGCGCGTGGTGAACACCCACAGGATCTCGGTTTTGCCCTCCATTGAATACGGGAAGCCGAGGCGCACGCCCTCCGACTTGCCGATCCAGTTCTTCTGCATCAGCTTCACCTGCTCGGGCCAGCCGGTGAGGCCGTCGAGCGCCGAAAGCAGCTCCTCGGCATAGGCGGTGATGCGGAAGAAGTACATCGGGATCTCGCGCTTCTCGACCAGCGCGCCCGTGCGCCAGCCGCGGCCTTCGATCACCTGCTCGTTGGCGAGGACCGTCTGGTCGACCGGATCCCAGTTCACCACGCCGGTCTTCTTATAGGCGAGGCCCTTCTTGAAGAGGCGCGTGAAGAGCCACTGGTTCCACTTGTAGTAGTCGGGCTTGCACGTAGCGAGCTCGCGCTCCCAGTCGAGGGCGAAGCCGAGGCTCTTCAGCTGGCCCTTCATGTAGGCGATGTTGTCGTAGGTCCACTTCGCCGGCGGCACCTTGTTCGCCATCGCGGCGTTCTCCGCCGGCAGGCCGAACGCGTCCCAGCCCATCGGCTGCAGCACGTTGTATCCGCGCATGCGGTAGAAGCGCGTCAGCACGTCGCCGATGGTGTAGTTGCGCACGTGCCCCATGTGCAGCTTCCCCGAGGGATAGGGGAACATGGACAGGCAGTAGAACTTCGGCTTAGCCTTGTCCTCCTCGGCGTGGAACGAGCGCCGGCTCTCCCAGAAACCTTGGGCTTCGCGCTCTACCGCCTGGGGATCGTAAGTGTCTTGCATGTGTGAAATTGCACGGGAAGCCGCGGATTATAGCGATAGGGTGCATCCGTCCTTTGCTCGTGGCCGTATACGAAAACAACGCCGAGGAACCTCCCATGAAAGCTCTCGCTCGCCAGGCCCTTTTCGTTCTCGCGCTGCTCGTCGCGCTGCCCGCGGTCGCACAGGTCGCGGGCACCATCGAAGCCGTGCAGATGCCGGCATGGGTGCAGCGCGCGGGCGGCCGCCTGCCGCTCCTGCCGGGCGCGCAGCTGCGCGCGGGCGACCAGGTCGCCACCGGCGCCGGCGCGCGCCTGCTGATCAAGCTCGCCGAAGGCAGCGTGATCAAGCTGGGCGAGAACGCGCAGATGAGTTTCGCCGAGGTGGCGCCGAGCACCGACCTCTTCAAGGCCGCGCTCGACGTCCTGCAGGGCGCCTTCCGCTTCACGACCGACATCGTGTCGAAGGCGCAGACCCGGCGCGAGGTCAGCATCCGCGTCTCGCAGGTCACGGCCGGCATTCGCGGCACGGATCTCTGGGGCCGCTCGCGCGCCGGCAATGAGATCGTTTGCCTGATCGAAGGCGAGATCGAGGTCGGCGCCGCCGGCGAGCCGGCGGTGAGGATGGACCACCCGCTGCAGTTCTATCGCCGCGTGGACAGCAAGACGCAGCCCGTCGGCACCGTCGACTCGGTGCAGCTCGCCCAGTGGTCGCTCGAGACGGAGCTCGAGATGGGCAAGGGCGTGCTGCGGCAAGGCGGCCGCTACAGCGTGATCCTCGGCAGCTTTCCGGAGCAAGGCGGCGCGCTCGCGATGTACGACGAGCTGCGCAATGCCGGCTACCCGGCCGAGATCTGGCCGGTGAAGGAGGCGGACAAGATCGCCTATCGAGTGCGCATCCGCCACCTGCCTTCGCGCGGCGAGGCGCAGGCGCTCGGCCAGGCGCTGCGCGGCAGGTTCGGCGTCACCGAAGCGAAGGTATCGGGCTGAGCTGGATTGCCGCGGCCTTCGGCATCGCCGGCGGGCTCGCGCTGGCGTTCGCGCTGGCTCGGGCGCTATTCCGTGACCGTCTCTTCACGAGGGCGGTGGCCGGCGGGATGGCGGCTGCCCTGCTGCCCGCATTGCTGCTCGCGGTCGCGGCTGGCGCGCCGCTCGGCGGCGCGCTCGGACGGCAGATGTTCCGCGAGCTCGGTGTACCCGCTTCCGGCGCAGTGTTCGGCGTTGCGGCCGGTATCGCCCTCATGTTCGCGCTCGTCGTCGTCGCCGGCGGGGCGACGGCGCTCGCTGTCGCAAAGCTCGTAGGCGCGTACCGTAGCTCGAGATGCTCGACGACGGTCAAATAAGGATTCTCCTCCTGCGCATGGGCGCCCGCGATGCCGGATCGGCGGAAGCCTTCGAGCGCCTGTACCGCCTTTGCGCGCCGCTCCTCATGGGCATTGCAATGCGCATCGTGCGTCGCAGCGAGGTGGCCGAGGAGATGCTGCACGACAGCTTCACCCGCATCTGGCAATCCGCCGCGACCTTCGATCCCCTGGCGACGCGTCCGGTGGCGTGGATGGTCGCCATCGTGCGCAACCGCGCGCTCGATACCGCCGCGAGTCATGACGTCGCTCGCGTGGATGCGTATGAAGAGGAGAGCCTCGACGCGTTCTTCGATTGGAGCCAAGGGGCCGGCACACGCTCGCTGCGCGACTGCCTCGCGCGCCTGGAGGCGGCGGAGCGGCAGGCGCTGGTGCTGGCCTATCAGCATGGCCTCAGCCACAGCGAGCTCGCCGCGCAGCTCCAGAAACCGCTCGGCACCGTGAAGAGCTGGGTACGGCGCGGCATGGCCAATCTTCGCGATTGCATGGAGGGCGTCCGATGAAACTCGAGGACCATGCGCTGCTCGATGCGCTGTGCGGCGAATACATCGTAGGCACGCTGCGCGGTGCCTCGCGCCGGCGCTTCGAGCGCGCGCTGCGCGAGGAGCCGCGCGTGTCGCAGCGCCTGCGCCACTGGCAGGAAAAGGCCCCGCGCTACTCGGCGAAGATGGAGACCCGGCCATCGCCGCGCGTGTGGCGCCGGCTGGAAAAGGAGCTCGGCCTCGAGCAATACCGCGCGCCGTGGTTCCGGCGCCGGGAGTTCTGGGCTGCGCTGGCCGCGCTGGCGGCCAGCGTCTTGCTCATCCTCGCGTTCATCCACCAGGTCGAGGAGCCGGCGCGCGGGCTGGTGCAGATCGCGCAGCTCTCGGGGACTGATGAATCGGCGCGGGTCATTGCGTATCGCTCCCGCGATGGGCGCACGCTCGCGCTCAACGCTACGCCGGACATGGTGGCCGGTACGAACCGCAGCTACGAGCTTTGGCTCATTCCGGCGGAGGGTGGCGACCCGGTGTCGCTCGGCGTGCTGGGCGCTCTCGACGCTCATCTCGCCATCGCCGAAAGCGAGCGGCCGCGCCTGCGCGCGGGCGCCACGCTCGCCGTGAGCGTCGAGCCGGCCGGCGGCTCTCCGACCGGCAAGCCAACCGGACCGATCATCGCGCGCGGGCAGATATCCAGTTAGCCGCGCCCTATAATGCGCGGGCTTTGTCGCTTCATCTCGAACTACTCAATCCCGAGCAGCTAGCCGCCGTCACGCTTCCCGACGAGCACGCGCTCATCCTCGCCGGCGCGGGCAGCGGCAAGACGCGCGTGCTGACCACGCGCATCGCGTGGCTGGTGAAGGGCGGTCGCACGATTCCCTCGCGCGTCCTCGCGGTCACTTTTACAAACAAGGCGGCGCGCGAGATGCTGACGCGCGTCACGGCCATGATGTCGCTCAACCCGCGCGGCATGTGGATGGGCACCTTCCACGGGCTCGCCAACCGGATGCTGCGGGCGCACCACCGCGACGCGGGCCTGCCGCAGGCGTTCCAGATCCTCGATTCGCAGGACCAGCTCGCGCTCGTCAAGCGCCTCGCGAAGAGCCTGAACATGGACGAGGAGCGCTTCCCGCCGCGCGAGCTGATGTGGTTCATCAACGCCAACAAGGAAGAGGGCGTACGCGCGCGCGACGTGCCGCTGACGGACGAGAACACGCGGCGCATGGCGGACTTCTATGCGGCCTACGACGAGCAGTGCCAGCGCGAAGGCGTGGTGGACTTCGCGGAGCTTCTGCTGCGCACCTACGAGCTCCTGAAGCGCAACGAGATCCTGCGCGCGCACTACGCGCAGCGCTTCCAGCACATCCTGGTCGACGAGTTCCAGGACACGAACCGCCTGCAGTACCGCTGGCTCAAGCTCTTCGCCGGGCAGGGCGCGTGCTTCTTCTGCGTCGGCGACGACGACCAGTCGATCTACACCTTCCGCGGCGCGAACGTCGGCAACATGATGGAGTTCGAGCGCGAGTTCAAGGTGGCGAAGGTGATCCGCCTCGAGCAGAACTACCGCTCGCACGGCAACATCCTCGATGCGGCCAACGCGCTCATCGCCAACAACCGCAACCGGCTCGGCAAGAACCTCTGGACCGACGCCGGGGCGGGCGAGCCGATCCGCGTCTTCGAGGGCGAGTCCGACGCCGACGAGGCGCGCTGGATCGTGGAGGAAGTGCTGGCGCTTTCGCGCGAGGGGACGCGCCTTTCCAGCACGGCGGTGCTGTATCGCTCCAACGCGCAATCGCGCGTGCTGGAGCACTCGCTCTTCTCGCGCGGCATTTCCTACCGGGTCTACGGCGGCCTGCGCTTCTTCGAGCGCGCCGAGGTCAAGCACGCGCTCGCGTACCTGCGACTCGTCGCCATGCCGGACGACGACAATGCGTTCCTGCGCGTGGTCAATTTCCCGCCGCGCGGCATCGGCGCGCGCACGCTCGAGCAGCTGCAGGACGCCGCCAGCGCGAAGAAGAGCTCCCTGTACCAGGCGGCCGAAGGCAAGGTGCTCGCCTTCCGGCAGCTGATCGAGGCGATGCGAGCGGAGACACAGGGCCTCAAGCTGCCCGAGCTCGTCGAGGTGGTCGTCGAGAAGAGCGGCCTTATCGAGCACTACAAGACCGAGCGCGAGGGCGCCGACCGGATCGAGAACCTGGCCGAACTGGTGAACGCCGCGGCGACCTTCACGGAGGAAGACCGGGAAGTGGAGTCGGGCGAGATCGCCGACCCGCTCACCGCCTTCCTTACGCATGCCGCGCTGGAAGCGGGCGAGCACCAGGCCGGCGAAAGCCAGGATGCGCTGCAGATGATGTCGGTGCATTCGGCCAAGGGCCTCGAATTCGACGTCGTGTTCCTCACCGGCCTGGAGGAGGGCCTGTTCCCGCACGAGCAGAGCGTGAATGAACGCGACGGGCTCGAAGAAGAGCGCCGGCTCGCTTATGTCGCCATCACGCGAGCCCGGCACAGGCTGTACCTGTCGCACGCGCAGACGCGCATGCTGCACGGCCAGACGCGCTACAACATTCCGTCGCGCTTCCTGGAAGAGATCCCGCAGGCGCTGATGAAGTGGCTCACGCCGCGCTTCCAGCGGCAGAAGGCCTTCCAGCCGGATTTCTCGCGCCAGACGCGCACCGTGCCGATGAACAAGCCCCTGCAGAAGGACGTGGGTGGGTTTCGCATCGGCCAGAACGTGGTGCACGCCAAGTTCGGCGCCGGCATCATCATCGACGCCGAAGGCCAGGGCAACGATGCCCGCGTGCAGGTCAACTTCGGCCGCCACGGCGTGAAGTGGCTCGCCGTCTCCGTCGCTAAGCTGCAGGCAGCGTAACGGTACCGTTGAGCGGGACCGTGCGGGCCGGTGGAATGCGCACGGTGAAGCGGCTGCCCACGCCGGGCTTGCTTTCGATGTCGAGCGATGCCTGATGGCGGGCGAGCGCGTGCTTGACGATGGCGAGCCCTAGGCCGGTGCCACCCGTCTCGCGCGAGCGGCTGCGGTCGACACGGTAGAAGCGCTCCGTGAGCCGCGGGATATGCTCGGCTGCGATGCCCGGCCCGGTGTCCTCCACGGTGAAGAAGGCGCCCTGCGCGTCGTCGCGCCAGGCGAGCGCCACCTTGCCGCCGGCGGGCGTATAGCGGATCGCATTGCTGATCAGGTTGCCGAAGGCGCTCGAGAGCTCCGCTTCCGATCCGACCAGGTCGACCGATGGCGCGCCGCTTATCGTGATCGCGTGCTGGCCGGCCGAGAGCGCGACGGCGTCGGCATGCAGGCGCTCGAGGAGCTGCGCCACGCGCACGCGTTCGGACGACGGCGGCGGCGCCGACTCGAGCACGGAGAGCGCGAGCAGGTCCTCGATGATGCGGTGCATGCGCGCGCCCTGTTCGCGCATCATGTTCAGGTAGTCCTTCACCCGCTGCGGGTCGAGCTTCAGCTCGCGCACCGTCTCGAGGAAGCCGACGAGCACCGTGAGCGGCGTGCGCAGCTCGTGCGAGACGTTGGCGACGAAGTCGCGCCGCATCGTCTCGACCCGCTCCGATTGCGTGATGTCGCGCACGAGGAGCAGCGTCTGCGCTTCGCCGTACGGGATGAGCTGCACCGAGAGCA